>JACXTT010002300.1_pt1 | contig 30510 bp, 29 predicted proteins | sample 9270951 | NCBI WGS metagenome assembly JACXTT01 (sample SAMN15532306, study PRJNA645909) | rock metagenome | isolation source: weathered quartz diorite | place: Puerto Rico | collected 2017-06-21 | reverse complement strand
CCGTGGATCAGCCAAGTCCCTTTCTGTACAGATCCGCCCACTCCTTATGATGGCCGAAGAAATCTTCGCGCTCCGCCAGCGCCAGCTGAGCCAGCTTCTTCAGATCCGCCCTGCTAATGCCCTCGAACGAACGATCAGACATTCGCGCTCCGCTAGTGCGGGCACAAGTTGCGCGATGCGAGGTACGACTAACAAGTTGAACACTCGAAGCTCGGACCTGGTTTTTCTAGCCGTTAACCCATGGTGTTGGGCACCCACTGCGTGCACCAGCCTTCGGGGTTCACCGGCTCGCTGAGGATGACGCATTTGCCGTCTCCCGCGTATAACACGCACCTGGAGCAGGTGCGTCCGAGGTAGGGTTCATCGCGATAACCCACTTCTTCCCTGGTGCGTATGCGCATTCCCGGCTGCCAGGGCTTCTTGCGATTCTGCTGCGCCGCCACCGGCGCAAGTGCGGCCGTTGCCGCCAGGACCGCCACACTCTTGAGCAGCACTCGCCGCGACATCAATGATTGCCTGCTTTTCATCGCTACCCTCCACAGCATCGGATGCCCGTTCTCAAACTGCTGCCCAGAATTATAGCCTCGAGTCGCCGCTCCCCCGCTCATTGCCGGACTTGTCCAGTATTCCGATTGGCTGCCTCAGGCGCGGAATTTTTCCAATACGGCGCGATCCACTTCGACACCCAAACCGGGCCCCGACGGGAGTTCGACCTGGCCCCGCACCTGCTGGATCGGCTCGGTGATCAAGTGTTGGCGGAACGGATGCGCCGAGCGGTCGTACTCGAGGACGGGCTCCAACGCGAACAGCGAGTGATGCGCCACCGGCAGCGCGGCGATCAGTTGCAATGAGGCGGCCTGCGCGATCGCCGAGCCCCAAACGTGTGGGTTTACCTGTATTCCATGCGACTGCGCCAGCGCGATGATGTGCCTGCCGGCGGAAATACCGCCGCAGGAGCCGAGGTCCGGCTGCGCCACGTCCACCGCGCCAGCGTTCAGGAATTCGCGGAAGCCGTAGAGAGTGTGCTCGTTCTCGCCGCCCGCGATCGGCATCGAAAGTTTCCGCCGCATCTCGACGTAGCCCTGAATGTCTTCGGGCACAACTGGCTCCTCGTACCAGCGCAGGTCGTACTCCTCGAGTGCGCGGCCGAGGCGGAGCGCCTCGGCGCGGCCGTACGCGTGATTGGTGTCGACCATCAGCGTGATCGGCTTGCCCTGGATGACGCGGCCGATCTCCTTCATGCAGGCGATATCGTCATCAACGCCATAGCCGAGCTTCACCTTCATCAGCGAGAAGCCGGCCTCGAAGTGGCGCAGTGCCTCTTCGCCGAGGCGCTTGGCCTCGCCCTGCCCCTTGATGCGATAGAAGCCGGTGGCGTATGGTTGGACTTTGGTGCGAAACGCGCCGCCGAGCAGCTTGTACACCGGCATCCGGTGGAACTTGCCGGCGATGTCCCAGAGGGCGATGTCCACCGCGCTGATTCCCGCCACCACCGAGCCCTTGCGGCCGTAATCGCGGGTCATGTGATACATGTGGTGCCAGAGCACTTCGGTGTCCAGCGGGTCGGCGCCCACCACCAGCGGCTTCAGAGCCTTGTCGATCACGGTGGCTGCGATTTCAGGGGGCTCGAGGCCCTGTGCGAACGCCTCGCCCCAACCGGTGATACCCTCATCGGTGAGCACTTCGACCAGCGTGGCCGAGCGCTGCTTCACCCAGCCCTGGGAAAACGCGAACGGTTCTGCGAGTGCACTTTTGAGAACGTGGATTCTGATGTCGGTAATTTTCATTTTTGGTCCTCATTTTTTTGGTGCCGCTCCTGCGCGAACGGCCACAATTATCCAACAGATGACGCAAACAGCTGTAAATTTAGAAGTGGTCGAGTGAAAGGGGGTGGACCATGTACCGGAGAATCCTGCTGCCGACGGACGGATCGGCGTTGAGCGCCTCGGCGGTAAAGAAGGGAATCGAATTCGCGAAATTCGTGGGCGCCAGCGTGGTCGGGTTCCACGCCATACCCGCCACTTCCTACCTGATCTACACCGAAGCCGGACCCAGCGACGTTCTCGCCGAGCAGTTCGAGCGCGACGCGCTCGCGCGCGGAGAGCGCCTGGTGAAGGCGCTCGAAGAGCAAGCGAGCGCCGCCGGTGTGGCCTGCGATTCGCTGACGCTGGTAAACGACCATCCGTGGGAGGGCATCATCGAAGCGGCGAACCAACGCGATTGCGACCTGATTTTCATGGCCTCGCACGGACGCCGCGGGTTCGCGGCGCTGCTGCTGGGAAGCGAGACCACCAAGGTGCTCACCCACAGCAAGATCCCGGTGCTGGTGTACCGCTAGGAAAGCCGCGCAGAGCTCGAGGATCAGGCGCCTGTTACTTCGCCAGGCAGGGTTACGATGCCGGCATCGCAAATGTCCGGGAGATTGGTGCCGCTGGCCGGAGTTGAACTGGCGACCTTCGCATTACGAATGCGCTGCTCTACCAACTGAGCTACAGCGGCACGAAGGCGCGGATTATAAGGCCGGCGCGCCCCTCGGGCAATGTAGGGAAGCTCTGCATAAGTCCCGCATGCGCGACCGAAGCAATTCGGGTCGAGGGCAAGACGGCGAGGGCGCCGTGTAGCCGGCCCGCATAAGGAGGAGCCAGCGCAGGGCGCCCGCTCGGAGCGGAGCAGGTTCCGAGCGTGGTGTGCTTGGATGCGACGCCAGAGCGCAGGATGCATCGTGCCGAATGTGCGCGTGCTTGTGCGTGCCTCCGCGTTCACATCCCCGGAGGGGCCCCTGTTCCGCGCTCCGGCGCCCATGGCAATCATCCGTACCTGGCGCACCCCGCGTCGTGGACCTATACAGAGCTTCCCTATCGGTTCCTGAAGACCGGTTTGCGCTTTTCGACGAAGGCAGCCATGCCCTCCTTCTGGTCTTCGATGGCAAAGCCCGCGTGAAACAGGCGGCGTTCGAAGCGCACGCCTTCCGCCAGCGTGGTTTCGAAGGCACGGTTCACCGATTCCTTCGCCATCATCACCACCGGCAGTGACAATTCGCAGATTTTCTCGGCGGCCTTCATCGCCTCGTCGATCAGTCGCGCGAGCGGCACCACGCGGCTCACCAGCCCGACTCGCTCGGCTTCTGCGGCATCCATCATGCGTGCCTGTCCGAGCAGCACCATTTCCATCGCCTTGGATTTGCCGACGGAGCGCGGCAGGCGCTGGGTGCCGCCCGCGCCTGGGATGATGCCGAGATTGATTTCCGGCTGGCCGAATCTGGCGTTGTCGCCAGCGATGATGAAATCGCACATCATCGCCAGTTCGCAGCCGCCGCCCAGCGCGTAGCCCGCGACCGCGGCGATCACCGGCTTGCGGCAGCGGCTGATGCGCTCCCATTGCGCGGTGACGAAGTCTTCCTTGTACACGTCCATGTAGGACTTTTCCTTCATCGCCTTGATGTCGGCGCCTGCCGCAAAGGCCTTGTCGCTGCCAGTGACGACCATGCAGCCGATATCGTCATCGCCTTCGAAGGCATCGAGCGCGGAGGCGAGTTCGCGCATCAGCTCCAGCGAGAGCGCGTTAAGGGCCTGCGGCCGGTTGAGGGTGATCACGCCTACCTTGCCACGAGTTTCAACGATGATGTTCTGATATGCCATGAGCGGTCCTTCCCGGTTTGGGTTTTATAATCCGCTGGACTCCGCATGCGCGGATACGGACAAGAGGAAAACGCCAGTGAAGCTCAACACCATTTTATTGGATATCGCCGAGGGCGTCGCAACCGTAACGCTTAATCGCCCGGAAAGACTTAACGCCTTCACCGGCGAAATGCATGCGGAACTGCGTCAGGCGCTGGCCATGATCGCGGCTGACGCGAGTGTCCGCGCACTGCTGATAACGGGCGCCGGGCGCGGCTTCAGCGCCGGCCAGGACTTGTCCGAGCGGATGATGTCTCCGGCCGCTGCCAAGGTCGATGTCGGCGACTCATTGGATAAGAACTACAACCCGCTGCTGAAGAGGCTGCGCGCTTTGCCGATGCCGGTGGTGTGCGCGGTCAACGGCGTGGCCGCCGGCGCCGGCTGCAATCTGGCGCTCGCCTGCGATATCGTGATCGCGGCGAGATCCGCAAGCTTCCTTCAGGCATTCGCGCGGATCGGCCTGATCCCGGACGCCGGCGGCACCTACACCTTGCCGCGGCTCATCGGGACCGCCCGGGCGATGGCCGCCGCAATGCTTGCCGAGCAGATCAGCGCCGAGCGTGCCGAGCAATGGGGATTGATCTGGAAGTGCGTGGACGACGACAAGTTATCGGACGAAGCGCGGGCCCTGACACGGCGCCTCGCGACACAGGCTACCAAGGCGCTGGGACTGATGAAGCGGGCGATTTACGCTTCGGCGGCGAACACCTTTGAGCGGCAGCTCGATCTGGAGCGCGACCTGCAGCGTGAAGCGGCGAACAGCGAGGACTTCCGCGAGGGCGTCACGGCGTTCAAGGAAAAGCGCCCGGCGACATTTACCGGGCGTTAGAAAACTTCAGTGCGCGGCGTCCGAGGGCCGGACGCGGATGATGATGTCCATGCCCTCGGTCACCATGCCCGAGGGCAAGTGCGGCAACCCGGTGACACGCACGTCCGAGGCATCGATGTCGGTGAGCTTGCCGCTTTGCAGGTCATACATGTGATAGTGCGGCTCGGTGTTGGGATCGTAGAACACCTTGCTCGGGTCCACGATCACCTCACGAATCAGCTTCTTCTCGAGGAACAGGTTGAGCGTGTTGTACACGGTCGCCTTCGAGGTTTCGGAGTGGCGCTCGTTGACGATCGCCATCACCTGGTCCGCGGAAAGATGCTCGTGGCGCGAGAATAGCGCGAAAGCGATCTCGATGCGCTGGTGCGTTGGATTGATGCCGTGGGCCCGCAGCTTTTCGGCAAGGTTGTCGCGAGAATACCGGGTAAATTCCATGGCAAGCATTATAAGTTACCAATTGGACTCTGTCTAACCTCAAGGGCTGCAGGTAATCAAGAGTTTGTGGTCGAAGACAGCGTAGCTATGCGGTTCGTCGGGTCGGTCAAATCGTCGGCCCCAGACAGGTGCAAACGAAGGATCACGTGAGCAATTTAGCGCTTTTCGTCGTGTTCGATCGAGACAGGCGCGCTTGTATCGGTGGCGCGTGCCAGTCCAGATAGGTCTTTGTGATCGAACCGCACCGTGGCAAACATCAGTGTCTTGACCGCCCGGCCGTCGAGTTTTCCAGGAGTAAAAGTTGAGCCACGCATAGCTTCTGCGATGTCTCTTTCGTAATCACTGAACGCCTCATCGGAATCCACCGCCTCCGCATCTACCACCTTCCCTCGTTCATCCACCATCAACATTACGACGACCCAGCCGGAAACCTTATGTTCCCGTGCCGCTCGGGGATACTTTGGAACTCTCATCGCAACCACCTCGGGTTTCTCGCTGATATCGGAAGATCGCCGAAACTCACCGCTTGCAAATAATGGACTGCTGACACGGCTGGAAATCGCTCGCAAATACAAAGTATCGGAGACCGATACCCCGGGCTCGGTTAAGAACTGGTCGGTATCCGCGGGTGCGGCGGTCGCCGCCTGTTTGGGCGCATTGAGCTTCTGCTGCAGTGAAGCCTTCTTATCGTTGATCACGACTGGCGTCGCTTTTGGCGACTCGCGCGACCTCTCGATCCGGACGCTCAACGGCGTATACACAGGTCTGGCAAATACATTGCCACCGATGGAATACGTCGACAGTGATATCCACATCAGCGCATGCAGCAGCACCGACGCCATGAGAGCCATACCCAGTCGTTGTTCCGGGTCCAGCGGCCGGCGGAAGATATCGAACGTATCAATTGGCATCGTCTCTCCATGCATGGCTTAACGGGAAAAAATTTCACGCCGTGTGCCCGTCCCGCCACCTCTTGCGCGCACCCTCTCAAACAAGCCGCGGAAATCGTTTCTGGCCGACCAAATTCGTCTGCCAAAGATAATGCCATGGGGTGCCCCATGGCTAGGGCTTTCCCCGCCGTTCGTTCTGCAAAACCGACCTCTTGTCGGAAGACGATGGCATACCGATTTTCCTGTCGCTAGTCTTGGCATACGAAAAAAGGAGGGATGCATGAAGAAGTCAGGCGGATTTACGCTAATTGAACTCATGATCGTAGTGGTCGTCGTCGGCATTCTCGCCGCGATAGCCCTGCCTTCCTACAACCAGTACGTGGTTCGCGGCAGGATGACAGAGGCTTACTCGAATCTCCTTGCGATACGGGTGCAGTCGGAGCAGTGGTTCCAGGACAACCGGACGTATGCAGGTATGCCGTGTTCTACGACCAATGCCAGATACTTTACTTACGCTTGCTCGAACCTGAGTCCCACTACTTATACGATCGCCGCCACCGGCGTCGCGGGAACAGACGTCGACGGATTGGTATTCAGCATTACCGAGAGCAACGCCAGGGCGACTGTCGTCAATGCGCCGGCTTCCACGAACGGTTGGGTAGGCAACGCCTCGTGTTGGATCGTGAGAAAGAACGGGAGCTGCTGATGCGCAAGCGTTTCGCGGCCGGCATGACACTGATCGAACTGCTGATCGGCCTGGTACTCGTGGGCGTCTTGCTCGCGCTGGGCGTGCCGAGTTTTACCGCCTGGCTGCAAAACGCGCAGCTGCGCAATGCGGCCGAATCGATTTCCAACGGGTTGCAATTGGCCCGTGCCACCGCAGTACAGCGCAACAAATCGGTCACGTTCACGATGAATGGACCCGATTCGAGCTGGTCCGTGACAATCGACTCTCCTTCTGCATTGGAATCGGCAACAGTTCAATTGCGCAGCGCCGCAGAGGGCACGCCTAACGCGGTGATTGCAACGACCAACCCGACAATCGCCTTCGACGGCTTGGGAAAGACGAATCTTCTGGCTGCCGCAACCATCCAGGTAACCAATCCGACTGGCGGCGCCTGCGGCACTGGAATTGGAAATATGCGCTGCCTTAACTTGACGGTGGCTGTGGGCGGGCAAATAAAAATGTGCGACCCGCAGGTACTGACAGCCGGAGATTCCCGGAAATGTTAACTGGAGTGTTGACATGAAAACGATTGCAAGACCCTCATCGCGCAACGCCCAGTCAGGCGTAATGCTGCTGGAAGCGTTGATCGGCATCCTGATTTTTTCTATCGGCATTCTGGCGATGATCGGCATGCAAGTTATCGGGATCAGGCTTGCCTCCGACTCGCGCGACCGCGCGGAGGCCAGTAATCTGGCGAGTCAGTTGGTAGGCGAGATGTGGTTGAACCGCGCCGCACTGGCGAGCTACCAATATGCTGGAAGCGGCACCCCGCCCACGGCGTTGACCAACTGGATCGCACGGGTCGATGCATCGCTGCCGGGTGCGGCCGCAAACCGTCCCATTGTCACGGTTGGCGCCAGCCCGCTCGGGGCTTCCGTCGGCACACAAACCACGGTGACCCTGCGGTGGACAAGTCCTAGCGACACCACTGTTCATCAGTTCGTCATGACGGCTTACATCAATTGAGGCCAATCATGAGTCAGCGCTGGAACAACAGGCTTCAAAGTCCGCATTTCATGCAAGGCATCAGCCTGCCGGAAATTCTGGCTGCTGTGCTCATTGGATTGATCGGCATAGTCGTCATCATGCAAGTGTATGCAACCTCAGAAGAAAGGAAGCGCACGACAACGGGCACCAGCGACGCGCAGATCAACGGCAACATCGCACTGTTCACTCTTGAAAGCACGACTCGCAGTGCGGGCTTCGGCATGGTCACGGCGACCAGCAACATGCTCGGCTGCAACACGCTCGCCTACGACAGCAATCGACCGGTGCCCAATTTCACTTTTCTCATGGCGCCGGTGGTCATCACTGTTGGCGCCGCGGGCGCGCCGGACCGGATCACGGTGATATACGGCAGTTCGCCAAACGTCGTGCAAGGGAATGCGTTCGTCAGTGCAGCGCCGTCTGGCGGGGATTTCCCGTTGAAAAATGCGGCAGGCATCCTGGCGGGCGACCTCGTCGTGGCCAGCGAGGCGGGACTGGACTGTTCATTGGCCGAGGTAACCGGATTTCTCCCGGCGGCAATAAACACCGTCCAACACACCAGTGGGGTCAGCTATAGCTACGTCGATAGCGCTGGTAACACAATCAGCCCGACAGCTACGCACAACGCAGGCGGCGGATCCGGTGTCAATTACTCGACTGCTGCGATGCTATACACGCTGGGCCGTTCGCCCACCGTCGTGACCTATCAAATTGGCAACGACAAACTGCAAACCAGAACCCTGATTCCCTACGTCGCGGCGCAGGACTTGGACGGCGATGGCACGTCGGATTCGGACATCGGTGATGGCATCGTCCAACTGAAAGCGCTCTACGGCAAGGATACCGATGGCGACGCCGTAGTGGATACCTGGAATACCACACTGCCCGCAAACGCGGTGGAATGGATGCAGGTGCGCGCGGTTCGCATCGCGCTATTGGCGCGCAGCGCGAAATTCGAAAAAACCGCCGTTACTGCGGATTGCATCGCTCCCAACAATCCTCCCAATTCCCCTTATTGGTCCGGCGGGTGCTTCACCATGACCACCCCCGCCGATGGTACCGACTGGCATTACTACCGTTATCGCACTTATGAAACGGTGGTGCCTCTGCGCAACATGATCTGGAGCAACTGATGACATCCCTAAACCCGAAGAGCGCCCGGATTCGCGCGACGCGAAGCACGCAGCGCGGCGTGGTGTTATTCATGGCGCTGATCGTCCTGGTGGCCATGACGATGGCCGGGCTTGCAATGATGCGCGCAGTCGACACCAATAACCTGATTGCTGGCAACCTGGCTTTCAAAAACGCCGCCGTGAGCGCAGGGGACGCCGCGGTTGAGGCTGCCCGGGCCTGGTTGACGACGAAGACGCCGGGCCAGTTGGAAGCGGACCAGGCCGGGTATTTCGCGAATTGGCAACCTTCCTTCGACCCGAAGACCTTCGATTGGAATGGAAACAGCACGCTGGTCGGGACTGATAGTTACGGCAACACCATCTATTACGTTGCCCACCGCATGTGCAACGAATCCGCCAAATCAATCGACGCAACGGATTGTGTCAAGGTTGCCACGGTGTCGGTGGGCAGCACCAAGGGCGGCGGATCCTATGGCAGCGCGCCGCTGACCGGGACTTCGCTGGTGTTCTATCGGATCACCGCGAAGATCGAAGGGCCGAAATTCACCGTCAGCTACATTCAAGCGTTCACTTACTAATCCGTCAGTTCCGCCATGTATTCGGGAGCAATCATGAAACACACTTCACCGACGAGCTTGATCCTGACCAAAATGGCACTTGTCCTTGGGATGGGTCTTGCCATGACCACGGTCAACGCCGCGTTGACCGACATCGCAGCTGCGCCGATGGCAAACACGGCGAGTGCGGTGGTGAAGCCCAATCTGCTGTTCCTGCTGGATGACTCCGGGAGCATGGACTGGGACTTCATGCCCGACTCCGTCGCCTTCGATCCCGCATGCAGGGATACGGGTTCCAATTTACAAACCTGCAATTTTGGCGATCCTGCGTACAACAGCGCGCAGTTCAACGGTATTGCCTACAGCCCGGCCATTACCTATACGGCGGCGGTGAACTACGACGGCACCAGCAAGACGAACTACACGACCTGGACCGCGGTGCCGAACGACGCCTACGGTATCCAGTTCAGCGGCACCATAAATTTGACCACGAGCTACCCGGACACCGTGTGGTGCAATACGGGATCGGCATCGGTCGCGGATCGCACCGCACCGTTTGCAAGCGGCAAATGCAAGAGGCCGATCCAGGGCGGTGTCTGGACATATCCAGACGCGACTTACAACAATAGATACTCCGCTGCCGGTACGCTGAACCCCTATTTCTACACCATCAGCAGCCTGGCCTGGTGCAGCAGCAAGAACGCCAGCGGCTTCGGAACCGGAACCTGCCAGCCCAAGAAGACGGCAACCTTCCAGTATCCGAAGTACGGCACCGGCAGTGACGGCTTCACCCGCACCGACATCGTTCCGACTACGGCCAATTACCCGCGGGCCGCGTCACGCACCGACTGTTCCGGCGCGGTCGGTGCAACCGGCTGCACCTACGCACAGGAGATGACCAACTTCGCCAACTGGTACGCCTACTACCGCTCCCGCATGCAAATGATGAAAACGGCGGCGGGCCTGGCATTCAAGCAAGTCACCGACGCCTACCGCGTCGGCTTCATGACCATCCATCCCGGCAGCCCGGTAACACCGGCGAAATTTCTCCCCATCTCCGATTACACCGCCGGAGCTGGCGGACAAAAGGATCAGTGGTATACGAAGTTCTACTCACAACTTCCTGGCCAGTCAACTCCGTTGCGGGAAGCATTGTCCCGGGCCGGACGCTACTTTGCCCACGTGACTACCGGCATCAACAACGGCATCACCGACGATCCGATGCAGTACTCGTGTCAGCAAAACTTCACGATCATGTCGACCGACGGGTTCTGGAACGGCAACGCCGGCCAACGGCTTGACGGCAGTGCGATAGGGAATCAGGACTCGGACCCTCTGACGGCGCCACGTCCATTGCTCGACGGTTCGTTCCAGCTCACCAATGTGACTTCGAACGATACTTTGACGCAGCAGATCTGCACCGCCAACGCCACCGTTTTCGGCGCGACACCTTGCGGCTGCGCGGCGAACTTCAAGCGTGTCAAGCAGCAGACTTCTTCGTCGATCAGCACGGTGGTTTCGCGCGACGGCGTCGTGCTGAGCACCACCCCGTCCACAGCCACGACTTACCAGGACATTACGGCCTGTAACGCGGTCGTGACAACGACAACAACGCCTGTCACGACCGTTGAGGAACAGAAAGTCGCCGGCACCAACATGACTACCTTCAACCCCATCAACGGGGTGGCCGCCGGCGCGAATGCGGCGGGCACATGCGCTTCGAACGGCTTCGCCCGAATCAAGCGGCGTACGACGACGTACACCCAGACCGTTGTTACGACCGGCGGCGTGCCCGGGGCTCCTACGTTCAGCGGCACCACTTACGCGTTCGCAGACATCGGAGCGTGTACTGCGGCCACCACGCAGCAGGTGTTTGCGGTTACCGAGGTCACGCAACGGGTCGCTCCCGAAGGTTCAGGCGTAAGCACAGGCTTCACCGCCGCGGCCAATGGCGTCAATAACAATACTACCTACACCTGCTCCGGGTCCGGCATCCGGACGATTCTTCTGCAGCGCACAACCGGCTATAACAAAACCGTGACGACTGTTGGTGCCGGAGCGCCGACCACTACTTACAGCGCCAACACCAGTGGACCAACCTATGTCTTGAATAATCCCTGCGACACCTCGGCGAAAACGGCCACGAATACGATTACGCCCACCCTGACGTCGACCACGATCACTGCTGGCGGGGGGCCGGCACCCGCTGCGACCACCACCACCAACGGCTCGCCGACCTCGACCTCGACAGGAGTAACCATCACGGGATTGGACTTCACCATTACCCCTCCCTCCCCGCCGTCAGCAGCGGCAACGACCGCGGGGCCAAAGACGGTAGTCAATAACTCTTCGTCGTCCGGCCCGCTGGGCTATTCAGATACTCTTGCCGACGTCGCCCAGTACTACTACATCACCGACCTGCGTGCGCCGGGCTCGCTCGGGGCCGCGGTCTCGGGGGTTCAGCTCGACGTGGGCACCGCCAATAACGTCCCGGGACAGCCAGGCACCGATCCGCAAAACGACAGCGCGAACTGGCAGCATATGACCACCTTCACCCTCGGTCTGGGCGTGGACGGTCAGCTGACGTACGCTTCGGACTATCGCACCAACCCGACGGGGGATTTCCTCGCGATCAAGAACGGAACGAAGAACTGGCCGCAACCGGTTGCCGATACGGTTACCGCCGTGGACGATTTGTGGCACGCAGCGGTGGACGGCCGGGGCAAGTACTTCAGTGCCAGGGATCCCGCGCAGCTCGCGGCAGGATTGTCGGACGCGCTGGTTGGCGTCACGGCTGCGACTGGCTCGGCCGCTGCCGCGGCAACCAGTAACCTCGAGCCAGTCGCCGGGGACAACTTCGCGTACGTCGCCAGTTACGAAACCGTGCGCTGGAATGGAGACGTGGAGGCACGCAACATCGACTTGAACACTGGTGCCGTAAGCCCAACTCCGAACTGGAGTGCGCAAAGCCTGCTCGATACGCTGACCAATGCCACGACGCCGGGAGGCAACAACCGCAGTATCAAGCGCTTCAACACCAGCGCCAGCAATAAATTGCAGGACTTCACGTGGGTGAACCTCAGCGCGGCCGAGCAGGCCTATTTCGGTGCCGCGTGGATCGGCAGCGGCGTTGCGGCATTGAGCCAATGGGCCAGCCTGAATGCCGCGCAGCAAACGGCGGCCGCAGGTTTGAACCTCGTAAACTTCGTCCGCGGGGACAGTTCCTTTGAAAGCCAGCTTACGGTGGCAACCGCGAACCAACTCTATCGCGACAGGCAGCACGTTCTGGGCGACGTAGTCAACGGCGCGCCGGTGTATGTGAAGCAGATTTCGGCCAGCTACGCCGACGCCGGCTACGCTTCGCCGGCCGGCGCCAATTTCAAGGAGTGTATCAACACGATCGGCGTGAATTGCAGCGGCATATACAGCGGCTCCCGCGATCCGGTCAATATGGTTGGCGGCGTCGACATCGGCAGCGCCCGCACTTCGACCGTGTATGTCGCGGCCAACGACGGCATGCTGCACGCGCTCGACGGTAATACCGGGGTGGAACGTTGGGCGTATGTTCCCAACATTTTGATCCCGAACCTGTATCGCTTGGCGGATAAGGATTACGCCAATCGCCACCAGTATTATGTGGATGGTTCGCCGACTGTCGGAGACGTTTACGATCCAGTCGCCGCAAAATGGAAAACCATCCTGGTCGGCGGTCTCGCCGGCGGTGGAAGGGGTTTCTACGCTCTCGATGTTACCGATCCGGCGACCCCAATCGGACTGTGGGAATTCAATGTCAGAGCCACGGCGAGCTGTCCGAGTGCAACGACACTCGGATCGGACAAGGACGATTGCGACCTTGGCTTGTCCTACGGCAACCCGGTTATCACCAAGCTGGGCGATGGCACCTGGGTAGTGGTCGTGACTTCGGGCTATAACAATGTCAGCCCGGGAGACGGGAAAGGCTATGTTTATGTGCTGAATCCCATTACCGGGGTGATCCTGAAGAAGATTCAGGCCATGAGCGCCTCCCAGTTCCTGAATCCGGGCAGTACCACCACGCCGCTCGGCCTGGCCAAGATCAACAACTGGGTCGACGATACCAACGTCAACAATACAACGCTGAGGGTTTACGGCGGCGACCTGCAGGGATATATGTGGCGTTTCAACCTGGATACCGCAACCGCATACGCCGTCGCCCGGTACACGGACCCGTCGGGCGTGGGCCAACCGGTGACAACGAAGCCGGAGCTGGGTGAAGTCAGTGGCATACCGTTCATCTACGTCGGGACCGGACGCTACCTCGGCACCAGCGACCTGCCATCGACTCAGGTACAGACTATCTACGGCATCAAGGACGCAACCAATGGCACTGCCCCGACTTCGCCAATCAACACGCGCGGAGCTACGGTCGTGGCACAGACGCTTACGGATAGCACTACCGCGACCGGTGCGGGAATTCGCACGGCGACCTCGAATGCGGTCGACGTTGCATCGAAGAATGGATGGAGAGCCGATCTTCCGAACAGCGGAGAGCGGGTGAACGTCGATCCGAAGCTGCAACTGGGTACGTTGATCATCGGCTCGAACATTCCGGCCACCAGCGCCTGCACTTCCGGCGGCACTTCGTACTTGAATTTCCTGGACTACAAGACCGGTGGATACATCCAGTCTTCGGGCAACACGCTCGCTGGCGTGCTGGTGGGAAATTCACTGGTTGTCGGTATCAGCGTGGTGCGCCTGCCCAACAACAAGACGGTTGCGATCGTGACCACGTCGGACAACAAGTACCCCAACCTGGCGCCTCCGTTCTCGTCGCCGAGCCCGACCGGCCGCCGGAGTTCCTTCCGAGAGTTGCAATAGGGGCAGCGAAAGCAACAAAAAGCGGCTCGCCTGGCGAGCCGCTTTTCTTTTTGTCACGGAAAACTGACGGCCAATGCCTTGGGCAAGGGAAACGTCACCCGTTCCGCGATACCTTCCAGTTCCCCGACCGATCCGGCGCCCAATGAATTGAGCCGGGCGATGACCGCCCGCACCAGCACTTCCGGTGCGGATGCGCCGGCAGTCACGCCCACCACCTCTTTTCCCGCCACCCATTCAGGTTTCAGATCGGCAGCGTTGTCCAGCATGTAGGCGCGTACACCGAGATTGGCCGCTACTTCGCGCAGCCGATTGGAGTTGGAGCTGTTGGGCGAGCCCACCACGATGACGACATCGCACTGCGCCGCCATCGCCTTGACCGCGTCCTGGCGATTCTGCGTTGCATAGCAGATGTCGTCCTTCTTGGGCCCGACGATGCCGGGAAATCGCCGCCGTAACGCCTCGGTAATGGCACGCGCATCGTCCACAGACAGCGTGGTCTGCGTGACGAAGGCGAGATTTTCCGGGTCCTTGACCTGGAGCCGCTCGGCATCCTCGACCGATTCGACCAGGTACATGTCGCCCTCAACCTGGCCCATGGTGCCTTCGACCTCCGGATGGCCGGCATGACCGATCATAATGATCTCGTGCCGGCCGTCATGCATCTTCGCTACCTCAACGTGCACCTTGGTCACCAGCGGACAGGTGGCGTCGAATACCCGTAGCTTGCGCGCCTGCGCCTCGTGACGGATTGCCTGCGACACGCCGTGGGCACTGAATACCACGGTGGCACCCTCCGGGACTTCCGCCAGTTCCTCGACGAATACGGCACCCTTGGTGCGCAGATCGTCCACTACATACTTATTGTGCACAACCTCGTGACGGACGTAAATCGGCGCGCCGTGAAGCTCTAGCGCGCGCTCGACGATGTCGATGGCGCGGTCTACACCGGCGCAGAAGCCGCGAGGGTTGGCAAGGACGACTTGCATGTACGTGAAGGAGTTCGGAACGGGCGAAATTATACGCCAGCGTAAGGCCTGCGGCGACCGCTCACAATTCGCCGCCGGAAAAACGCTGTTCCTTCCACGGGTCAGCATCATTGTGATAGCCGCGGACTTCCCAGAAACCGGGCCAGTCCTCCTCATGGAACTCGATGCGGGTCAGCCACTTGGCGCTCTTCCAGGCATAGCGCTTCGGCACGACCAGCCGGATCGGGCCGCCATGTTCCGCCGCGAGCGGCTTGCCGAATACGCTGTGGGCGAGAATGACGTCGTCGTCGAGCAGCGCTTCGAGCGGGAGATTGGTGGTGTATCCGTCGGCGCTGTGCAACGTCACGAACCGGGCATTCTCCAGCGGGCGCACCCGCATGATGACTTCGCGCGCCAGCACTCCCTTCCAGTCCATGTCGAGCTGCGACCAGCGCGTGACGCAATGGAAATCTGTGGTCAATCCGACTTGTGGTAGTTCGTTGAACGCCTTCCAGTTCAGACTGCGTTCTGCCTCGACCATGCCGAAAAGCCTCAGGGTCCAGCTCGAGGGCGAGACTTCGGGCTCCTGCCCGAGATCGAGAATCGGGAAGTCGTGAACCTGTTTCTGCCCAGGTGGAATGCGCGGGTTGTCCCCGGGTCGGGAAGGTTTGGTGCCGCGCCTCGCCAGCGCGGTCTTGGCTTCGATCATTTTCACCCAGTTCGGCATTTTCCTATTCCTTCAAACCCCTTTTTTGCCACAGAGAACAAGAAAGATTGGGTTGGGAGGGTAACTGCTTGCGAACCTATGGTGCCAATTTCCACTGTGATGGATCATCAGCAAGTGAACGGTTCTATCTCCGGCACCATTTTTGATTTTCCTCAGTAGTCTCTGTGTCCTCTATGGCTAACGCTCTTGCAGTGGTTTGACACGGGAACGGCGGAAACTATCCCAGATCAGCAGCGCGGCGCCGATGGTGATGCACGAATCGGCCAGGTTGAAAGCCGGCCAGGGATCGAGGAGGCGCGGGCCTCCCGGCCAGCGCAACAGCAGGAAGTCCACCACTGCCCCATAAATGGCGCGGTCGATCAGATTGCCCACCGCCCCGCCGAGCACCAGCGCCAGCGCGAAGCACAGGAAACGATCCCGCTGATGCTTTTTCAGCATGTAGACAATCAGGATCGAAGCCGCCAGGGCGATCAGCATCAAGAAGTAACGCTGCCAACCCGATGCCCACGCCAGGAAGCTGAACGCCGCGCCGGGGTTGTAGGTCAGGAGCAGGCTGAAAACCGGCGGCAACACGTCCACCGTCTGGCCGAACGCGATCGTATGCAGAATGACCTGCTTGGTGATCTGATCGAGTACGACGATCAGCGCACTCAGTCCCAGCCACACCGCGATACTACGCATGAACTCGGGGCTCGCCAGCACCGAAAAGGTTGGACGTGCAGCGACTGCAGATGTCGGGATGAGCCGGGTCATGTCCAACGTCGGAACGGTAGTGCCAGCAGCGCTCGCACTTGCGGTGAGGACTGGCAGTCACCAGGATCCGTGCCTCGGGACCCCTGATCACCCTGGCCTGCGAAGTAATCAGTACGAAGCGCAGGTCGTCTCCCAGCGAGCTCGGCATCTCGTAGCGCTGGCCGTCGCCGTGTATTTCGACTTCCGCCTGCAGCGAGGAACCGATCCTGCCGGCCACACGGACCGCCTCGAGCTCCTTTTGCACGTCCGCGCGGATCGCGCGGATTTTCTCCCAGCGGCCGAGCAGATCCATGCCCAAGTCGGGAAACGCGTACCAGGTGTGCAGCAGTACGCTGTCGCGGGCATCGCGGGTGATAATCGTCCACGCTTCGTCGGCCGTGAAAGAGAGTACCGGCGCCATCAGCCGCAGCAGACTGTGGGCAATATGGTGCAGCGCGCTCTGCGCCGAGCGTCGCGGCTTTGAATCTTTGCCCGCGGTGTAAAGCCGGTCCTTGAGGATGTCGAGATAGAATCCACCCAGGTCCTCGGAACAGAATGCCTGCAGCTTCTGCATGACCAGATGGAATTCGTAATTGTCGTAGTCCCGCACGGCCTGCTCCTGCAGACGCGCCGCCATCTGCAGTGCGTAACGGTCGATTTCCAGCCACTCGGCCACCGGCAGGCGGTCTTGCGGATCGAAGTCATCGAGATTGGCCAGCAGGAAGCGCAGCGTATTGCGGATGCGGCGGTAGCTCTCCACCACGCGCTTGAGGATTTCGTCGGAGATCGAGAGTTCGCCGGAGTAATCGGTCGCCGCCACCCACAGCCGCAGGATATCCGCGCCCAGCGTATCCATTACCTTTTGCGGGGCGATCACGTTGCCGAGCGACTTCGACATTTTGCGACCCTGGCCGTCCACCGCGAAGCCGTGGGTCAGCAGACCCTTGAAGGGGGCGCGGCCGTCGATCGCGCAGCCGGTGAGCAGCGACGACTGGAACCAACCCCGGTGCTGGTCGTGTCCTTCGAGATAAAGGTCCGCCGGCTTGGTCAATTCCGCGCGTCGCTCGAGTACTCCGACGTGGGTACTGCCGGAATCGAACCACACGTCGAGCGTGTCGGGCACCTTCCGGTAGTTAGCGGCGTCGCCACCGAGCAATTGGGCCGGCTCCAGCGAGAACCAGGCTTCGATGCCTTCCTTCTCTACGCGCTGCGCAACCTGCTCCAGCAGCTCGCTGGTGCGCGGATGCAGTTCGCCGCTTTCCTTGTGCACGAAAAACCCCATCGGCGTGCCCCAGTTGCGTTGGCGTGAGACGCACCAGTCCGGACGCGTGGCGATCATGGCTTCGAGCCGCGCCCGGCCGCCGGCCGGATAGAACGCGGTCGCGTCCACCGCGGCCTTGGCGATCTCGCGCAGCGTCCGTTCACTTCCTGCCTCCATGCCGATGAACCACTGGCGGGTGGCACGAAAGATGAGGGGTGATTTGTGCCGCCAGCAGTGTGGATAGCTGTGCCTGACGGATTCGATGCGGATCAGGCGTCGCTTGTCCTCCAGCGCCTTGATGACGACATCGTTCGCCTTCCACACCGACAGTCCGCCGACGAGAGGCACTCTGGGAAAGAAGACGCCGTCGTCGTCCACCGGATTGTCCACCGGCAGACCGTACCGCAAACCGACAACGTAGTCGTCGAGGCCGTGCGCGGGCGCGATGTGCACCAGTCCGGTACCGGCATCCAGCGTCACGTGCTCGCCGAGCACCACTGGAACCTGTCTCTCGTAAAACGGATGCTGGAGAGCCACGCCTTCGATATCCGCACCCTTGAACTCGGCGACTATCTGGCGATCGTCTACCCGGTAGGCATCCATGCACCTGTCCGCAAGCTCCTTGGCAAGGATGAACATCCCTGCGGCGAAGCGCACCAGCACGTATTCGGAATCCGGATGAACGGCCACCGCCTGATTGGCCGGCAGCGTCCACGGCGTGGTAGTCCAGATCACGGCAAACACCGGTTCGTAGATGTGCGAGAAACGCAGCCCCCGCGCCAGCGTCTTGTTGTCAGCGACCTTGAACGCTACGTCGATCGCCGGGGAGGTGCGGTCCTCGTATTCCACCTCTGCCTCCGCCAGCGCGGAGCGACAGTCCATGCACCAATGCACCGGCTTTGCGCCCTGATATAAGAAGCCGCGCTCGCGGATGCGGCCGAGCGCACGGATGATGTCCGCTTCAGTTTTGAAATCCATCGTGCGGTACGGGTTGTGCCAGTCTCCGAGCACACCGAGACGGATGAAGCCCGCCTTCTGGCGCTCGACCTGCTCCGCCGCATACTCGCGGCAAAGCTTGCGGAATTGCGCCGCCGGGATGTTCTTGCCGTGCACCTTTTCGACTTGGTGCTCGATCGGCAGCCCGTGGCAGTCCCAGCCGGGAACGTAGGGTGCATCGAAGCCCGCAAGCGTTTTCGATTTCACCACGATGTCCTTGAGGATCTTGTTTACCGCATGGCCGATGTGTATATCGCCATTGGCGTACGGCGGGCCGTCGTGAAGAATGAATTTCGGCCGCCCCCTGGCGGCCTCTCGGACGCGCTGGTAAAGCCTCGCGTCCTGCCATTTCTTCACCCAGACGGGTTCGCGCCTGGCCAGATCGCCGCGCATCGGGAATGCCGTATCGGGAAGATTCAGTGTGTGCTTGTAATCAGCCATTCGAAATGACTTTCACTGCAAAGACGGTAAAGAGCGCAAAGAAAGAATGATCAGAGTTGGTGGACAATTCTCTTGATCCCGGATCGCATTAACAGTACGTTGAAATTGAGTATCAGTGCCATTTTCGTTGAACTCATTTACTTCTTTGCGTACTTCGCGTCTTTGCGGTGACAAAATATTCCCGCGCAGCGGCAGCATCAAGACGCATCTGAGCGACCAGCGAATCCAGGCCGGCGAACTTCTCCTCATCCCTCAGCTTCTGGAGGAAGTTGACCGTGATGCGCCTGCCATAAATGCGTTCGTCGAAGTCGAACAGGTGCACTTCCAGCGTTGGCCGGCCGCGCTCCTTGACGGTCGGGCGCACGCCCAGGCTGGCGACTCCGGGAAGCGGCGCCGGGCCCAGGCCCTCGACCTCGACGACGAAAATTCCTGACAGTGGCGCCTTGTGCCGCTTCAGCTGCACATTCGCGGTCGGGTAGCCGATCTTCGCCCCGAGTCTGTCGCCGCCCACCACTTTTCCGGAAATCGCATAACGCCTGCCGAGCAGGCGCCGGGCGCCGTCCAGGTCGCCCTTTTCAAGGCAGGCCCGGATCGCGGTGCTGGATACCCGCGCACCGGCCACCTCCACACTTCCCACCGCCTCGACGTTGAATCCCGCCTGCGGTGCCATCGACTTCAGATAGGCGAGGTGGCCGGCGCGCCGGGCCCCGAAACGGAAATCATCGCCGACCAAGAGCCACTTCACCGCGAGGCCGTCGCGAAGAACCCGCGTGACAAAGTCATCGGCCGTCAACTGCGCGAACGCGTAATCGAAGCGGCCCACGTATACGCGTGCCACTCCACATTGACGCAACAGTTCGAGTTTCTCGCGCAGCGAGGTCAGGCGCGCCGGCGCCTGGTCCGGGGCGAAAAATTCCTGCGGCTGTGGCTCGAAGGTCATCACTGCAGTCGGCAGGCCGCGCGGCAGCGCCGCCGCGGAGAGCCGCGCGATCATGGTGCGATGCCCGAGATGGACGCCGTCGAAATTGCCGATAGTGAGCGCGATGGGCGTGTCCGCCCGCGCCGGGATACCCCGAAAGACCTGCATACCCGATCAGTCAAAAGCCTGAATTTTAGCGGCTTTTGTACTTCGGGCGCGCGCCTTTCTTGGCGCTTGGAGCTGCGACGGCCTCAAGTAGTGAAGGACAGGTGCTGGGCCAGAGCCCAGTCGGCGATGGCGGCGGTCAGCACTGCGGAATCGCCGATCGCCTGGGTAACGTCGATCCTGACGCCGGGGTGGCTGCGGCGGACGCCGTCCAGCAGGCGCGGCAGATCTTCTTTGAGATGGCCGCCCTGCGCCAGAAACAGCGGAACCAGCGTGATGCGCGTGATGCCGTCAGCCGCCATGCCCGCCACCGCATCGGCAAGCGCCGGTTGCATCAGCTCCAGGAACGCCAGCTGTACTGGCAAGTTCGGGCATGCTTCCCGCAGCCGCACGGCAATCCGGTGGAACGGCGCCGCCCACTCGGGATCGCGAGCGCCGTGCGCGAACAGGATGATGGACGATCTCGTGGTCATCCGCGGGCCTGCGAGCTGGACAAATAACGGGTCAGTGTATCCGGTTCGGGAACAGCTCGAAACGCCGCGGCCCGCTCGCTCGAGCCGCCGTGCGATTGTTGAGCAGTGACGGTCTCGCCGGTCTTCTTCTTCCAGTGCCTGGCGAAGGCGAGCTTGAACTCTCGATACAGCTCGCGCGTCGGATCGCATGACACGTTTAGCAGAGTCACATTTGTAGCAGCGGCGATCGACAGCATTGACGGCGATGCCGGCAGCACCCCAATGTCTATTCTCTCAACATCGGTTTCTCTCCTGGAATTTCTCTCCAGGTCCCCCTCAGAACGCAAACTGCAGGCGGGAAATCAGTACTTGCTCGTCCGGTCGATCGCTGCCGGCTATGCCACCCCTGAACTTGGTCCGGTCGTAATCCACGGACATCCTGATCAGATTCGAGACGTACCAGTTCAGGCCAACGCCGACATCTCTCGCCTCGCGGGCAGAGGCTGCCGGATCGGCCAGCCGGGTGGTGGTTGTTCCGGTGAATGCGCTGTCATCCACTGTCAGCTTCGATACCCTCGCAACCAGTTGGAAGGCGCCCCAACCGTTCGTGCCAGGCACGAAAGGCAGGCGCGGCGTGACGCCTTCGAAGCTGGCATCTTCCCCGGTCAGCACCCAGCCTACCGACACCTGCCAGGCACGGTTTTCGACGTCCTGGCGGAGCCCCCCACGGGTTACCTTCTGGGAGCTGCGAACGTATTCGCTCAGCAACCCGAAGGGACCAACGTAGTAATAAAACTGCGGCGATATGCGTTGGCGAGTACCATCGGCGAACGCACCGCTGCTATATGCGAAGAACGCCTGCTGGCCGATGGTCTTGTAGGTCGGCAGATTCGCCGTTGTAGAGGTGCCGGTCTGGCGCCCCGTGGTATAGGCCACTCCGAAGCCAAAACCCCGTAGTGCTTCGACACTGCCGTTCTCGAACGGTCTGGCAAACAAACGCGCCTCGGCATCCTTGCCGCTGTCGCTATCGACATCGGCGTTGGCGGCGTCGACCACGCCGTTGAATACACCGAGGGCGTAACTCAAGGCACCCCCAAACAGGTCGCCCTGTAATTGAAGCCCCACGTCGCGATTAGGCACCAGGTCGGTTGCCAGCGAGCGCTCGGCAAAGAACAGGTTATCGTCCACCTGCAACTGCTCCAGGCCAACCGGCGATTTGAATTTGCCCGCTCGTAACTGGATCTCGGGGGCGAACCGCGCCTGTCCATACGCGTCGAACAGCACAGTCTGACCGCCGCCGAAATCCGGCATCACGCGAAAATCGTATTTGTCGTACAGCGTGGCCTCGATAATCGGTCGCGCCCGCCGGATCAGAAGAGTGTCCGGCGTCTCGGTTCCCAGCGGGCTCGACAACCTAGTGCCTGCATAGGAGCGCGAATCGAACTGCAGATCGCCGTGGAAATTCAATCGGAAAGCGTTGTCCGCGGACCGGATGCCGAAGCCCGCCGGCCCGGCGACGACCGAGGCGGTCTCTTTGGACTTGCCTGCCGCCGCTTCCTTGTCGATTTCCTGCAGTCTTTGTAGCACGCGTATCTTCTGATCCAATTCGTCAACCTGCTGTTTCAACTGCGTCACGTCGTCCTGGGCTAGCGCTAGAGGCGAGATGACGGCAAAGCTTCCGGCCAGCATGCTGGCCGCTGTCCGCAACCGGAACGGTTTCATTCGAAGAGCTCCCTTGAAAATTCCCTAACCCTCCGGTGATCCGGTCGGTCGCTGATATCGGTTTGCTTTTTTTGCCGCCTCCAGTCGTCTGGTTGACCCGTCTCGCTAATCGCTGACCTGTTTTTCCAGGCTAGCGGATTTGACGGATCGCGTTCTTCCGGCCCGCTTCGTCGCGGGCCACGCGAATCTTTTCCCTGCACTCTATTTGCACGACTTTGCCATCGTGGATGACAACTTCGACCGAGCCATATTTGATGTTTGCCACAGCCCGCAGGATTTACCGTTCTACATCCCCAGCCAGACCCATTCCGGCCGGATCGCTGGCCCCGTTCTTCGTTTCGAAATCAGCCATCCCGATTGCCCTATTTCACCTGGTAAATCTGATCGAACAGGCCGCCGTCGTCGAAGTGCATCGAACGGGCCTGCTTGCTGGAACCGCCGTGAGGCTGGTTGATCGTCACCGCTTCGCCGGTTCCAGCCTTCCAGAATGCCGCGAAAGCGGGGTTGCAGTCCTTGTAGAACTCGCGGGTCACGTCATGAGAAACGTTGAGCGGCGTGGCTTGCGCCCACCCCGCTTGCGCCGCGCCAGCCAGCAACAACCCGGCGAATATTCGAAACATGAATTCTCCGCAACCCGATAAAGCGACCCCGGCCGACAAAAAGAGGGCGCCGAGCCAGCGGCGCCCTTCTTCACAAGGGAGGAGTGAATAACTGCGAAGCCGACATTACGGGCTGCTCTTTATGATTGGAAATAATATAAAGTCATTTTCTTATTTCTTTCATTACTATGTCGCCTTGCCGTAAAAATGAAAACGCCGGCATCGAGCCGGCGTCCCCATTTGCAATGAACGGATGTTCAGCGCGGTAATGCCCGCCATTGCGGTAGTCCGTCAGCCCCCCCTTCCTCCAGCAACGCCGCCGCAATCAGAGCGTGCGCCCGCGCCCGATAGACCTCGCCGAAGAACAGCAGCGCCGGGCCGTAGATCTGCAGGTCGGTGCTTTCCGTCAGTCCGCGCAACGTGGTGCCGATCTGGCGCGCATTGGGAAGCGAGGCACTCTCGACAATCATGACCGGGGTCGCTGGGGCCATGCCCTGTTCTTCCAGCACCCGCGCGATTTCCGCCGCCTGGCCGGCCGCCATGTACAGCACTGCCGTATCCGCACTGGCCACGCTCGGCGCCCAGTCGCTGGTGTCCTCGCCCTCGCCGACGCGCGGCGTGGCGAAAGTCACGCTGCGGCTTACGCCCCGCCGCGTCAGCGAAACACCGATTTCCGCGCTGGCCGCGAGCGCCGAAGTCACGCCAGGAACCACTTCGCAGGCTACGCCGGCGGCAGCCAGCGCCTCGATTTCCTCCTGCGCGCGCCCGAACAGCATCGGGTCACCGCCCTTGAGCCGGACTACAACCGGGTACTTTGCCGCAGCCTCGACCAGGTTGCGGTTGATGAAGCGCTGGTCGGTGGAAATGCGGCTGCAGCGCTTGCCCACCGCGACCAGTTTGGCCTGTGGGGCGAGTGCCAGAGTATCCGGATGCACCAGCGCATCGTAAAAGACGATGCCGGCGCGTTTGAGGATTTCCGCGCCGCGCAGCGTGATCAGATCCGCCGCTCCCGGCCCTGCACCGATCAAATAGACCTTGCCCGTCATGCGAACTCCAGTAACGCGCGTTTGTCCTTGACCTTAGCCCACTCGTCTGCGTTCTCAGGCGCGGGCTTCCGCTGGGTAATCCGCGGCCATATCTTGGCGGCCTCGGCATTGATGCGAATGAAGTCGAGTTGGTCCTCGGGTACTTCCTCCTCGGTGCAGATGGCCTCCACCGGACACTCCATGACGCACAGCATGCAGTCGATGCAGGCCTCCGGGTCGATCGCAAGGAAATTCGGTCCTTCGACGAAACAATCGACCGGGCATACCGTCACGCAATCGGTATATTTGCATTTGATGCACGCTTGCGTGACAACGTAGGTCATTTCTATTCCGTTTTCCCGACCAATTGCGACTGTCATTCGATGAGACCGGCGGCCACGGTGTTGTTGGTCGCCTCGTCGATGACGATGAAACTGCCAGCCGCACGATTCTTGCGATACGGTTCGAACGCAAGCGGCTGCGCGGTCTTGATGGACACGCGCCCAATGTCGTTGAGCCCAAGCGTATCGGCCGGCTCCTGCGCCAGCGAATTGACATTAACGCGGTAGCTGGGGGCGTTGATCAAGGCCTTCACCGTGCGCGCGCCATGCTTGAGGAGATAAGGACGACTGCGATTGAACGGCTCCTCGGCCAGCCAGCACAGCGTGGCCTCCAGTTCGCGGGAGACGGCGAACTCGGTGCCCGCCGCCACCAGTACGTCACCGCGCGAGATGTCGAGCTGATCCTGGAGCACGATGGTCACCGATTGCGGCACATGCGCCTCACTCGGCGACCCGTCGAAGGTGCGGATCTCTCGGACCCGCGAGCGTTGCCCGGACGGCAGCACGGTCACCGCATCGCCCGCGCCGATGCTGCCGGACTCGACGCGCCCGGCGTAACCGCGGGCATCCGCGACACCGCTGTCCCCAGGTCTTGCCACAAGCTGCACGGGAAAGTAGAACTTTCCGTGCGATGCGGATCGCGCGACTTCGGCAGTCTCGAGGATTTCCAGCAGCGTCGGTCCGCGATACCAGGACAGATTCTCGCCGCGCGAGACCACCATGTCGCCGCGCAATGCAGAGATCGGCAGGAAATCTATGCGGTAAAAACCCAGATCGCGGGCAAATGAGTCGAACGCCCCCCGGATGACGTTGAACGCCTGTTCGGAGTATTCGACCAGGTCCATCTTGTTGACCGCCAGCACCAGGTGCGGAATACGCAGCAGGCTGGCGATATAGGCGTGCCTGCGCGACTGGGTCAGCAGACCCTTGCGTGCATCCACCAGAACGATCGCCAGATCGGCGGTAGACGCGCCCGTCACCATATTGCGCGTGTACTGTTCGTGGCCGGGCGTGTCGGCGATGATGAACTTGCGCGACGGCGTGGCGAAGTAGCGGTAGGCCACGTCGATGGTGATGCCCTGCTCGCGCTCGGCCAGCAGGCCGTCGGTCAGCAAGGACAGATCGATGCCCTCCTGCCCGCGGCGGCGGGTGGACGTTTCGATCGAAGAAAGCTGATCCTCGAAAATCGCCTTGGTATCAAACAGCAGCCGCCCGATCAGCGTGCTCTTGCCGTCATCCACGCTGCCCGCGCTGGTGAAGCGCAGCATGCCGGTGTCGATCGGTTGAAGGTTCTCGATTGCTGACATTGTCAAGTTTCCTACTTGCCACAGAGACGCCGAGACACGGAGAGCATCATGAAGCCGGCATTTGATCGAGAGCTCAGACTCAGCGATTGAATTCGGCACGCCGTGAACCCGCCGAGACCCAGCCCTTCGCTGTCTTGCGCCTTTCTCTGTGCCTCCGTGTCTCTGTGGTGAATAACTTAGAAATAACCTTCCTTCTTGCGCAGCTCCATCGACGCTTCCGAGGTCTGGTCATCCATGCGCGTTGCGCCGCGTTCTGTGATCCTGGTGATCACGGTCTCGGCGATGATGTCTTCGGCGTTTGCAGCGGTAGATTCGACCGGGCAGGTGCAGGTCATGTCGCCGACGGTGCGGAAGCGCACCGAAAGCGCCTCCACCGCCTCGCCGGGTTTGGGTCGTACTAGTTCGGACAACGGCAAGAGCCCGCCGGGCTTGCGGATGACTTCGCGCCGGTGCGCGTAGTAGATCGAAGGCACGGCAAGCTTTTCGCGCTGGATGTATTGCCAGACGTCCAGTTCGGTCCAGTTGCTGATCGGGAAAACGCGGATGTTCTCGCCGGGGTGAACCCGGGTGTTGAACAGGCTCCACAGTTCCGGCCGCTGATTCTTCGGATCCCACTGGCCGAACTCGTCGCGGAACGAGAAGATGCGCTCTTTCGCGCGCGCCTTCTCCTCGTCGCGGCGCGCTCCGCCGATGCAGGCATCGAAACCGTGCTCGGCTATGGTGTCGAGCAACGTCACCGACTGATGCTTGTTGCGGCTTTCGTCCTCCGAGCGCAACCGCACCCTGCCCTTGCGCATGGATTCCTCGACGTGGCCGACGACCAGCCTCTCGCCCAGTTCCGCCGCACGCGCGTCGCGGAAGACGATCACTTCGGGAAAGTTGTGCCCGGTATCGATGTGCAGCAACGGAAACGGAAACTTCCCGGGACGGAATGCCTTCTCCGCCAGCCGCAGGAGGCAGATCGAATCCTTGCCGCCGGAAAACAGCAATGCCGGGTTGCGGCACTCGGCCGCTACCTCGCGCAGGATGTGGATGGCCTCGGATTCGAGCCAGTCCAGATGGTCGATACGCGATGACGATTCTTCTATCTCCAGTACGGCACTCACGATGTCCTTTCTTCGCCCAGCGGGGAAACGTGCAGCCCGCACTCTTTCGCGTCGGAACTTTCCCACCACCAGCGTCCGGCGCGGATATCCTCGCCGGGCCGGATCGCGCGGGTGCAGGGTTCGCAGCCGATCGAAGGGTAGCCGCGATCGTGCAGAGCGTTGTACGGCACACCGCGCTCTCTGATGCAGGTCCAAACCTCGATCTCGCTCCAGTCCGCAAGCGGGCTGAATTTCGGGATGCCGTGCACCGCATCGTGCTCGCGCAGCGCCAGCTCGGTCCGGGTCACCGATTGCGCGCGGCGCAGGCCCGTGATCCAGGCGTCCCTGCCGGCAAGCGCCCGTGCCAGTGGCTCGACTTTACGGATATGGCAGCAACGCTTGCGCAGATCGACGCTCTCGTAAAATGCATTCAAGCCGTGTTCCTTCACGTAGCTCGCGACCGCATCGGGGTCCGGCCGGAACGCTTCGATCTCATGGCCGTAGTGGCTGCGCACGCGTTCCAGCAGATCCAGCGTTTCGCGGTGAAGGCGTCCGGTTTCAAGAGTGAAGATCGCGATCGGCAGACCGGCACTCAGGATCGCATCGGTCACGACCATGTCTTCCGCACCCAGGCTGCTGGCAAAGGCGGCATGGGGAAATTCGGCGACGATGGCTTGAAGCCGCGTGGTCAGAGTCTGGTACGGGTAGGCGGCAGCCGCTGCGATGGGAGATGGTGCGTTCATGTCCGCACTTCTTTATCAGTTGCTGTGAGGCGGCGCCGGACAGGCGCGCACGTGGCGGCGGAATGCGGGCAGGGCGTTGTCCCACGACCCCTGGTAGGCGTCCGAGAACGGTTGCAGGGAACGCAGCGCCTGACGAATGTCTTTGTCCGGGCGCACGGCAAACGCATCGAAGCCTACTCGACGCATGAAAAAAAGCTGGTCGGGCAGCACGTCGCCGATTGCGCGCAACTCGCCCAGATAGCCGAACCGGGAGCGCAGCAGGTAAGCCACGGAATAGCCGCGCCCGTCGGTAAACTTCGGAAAGTCCACCGCCACCAGCGGTAACTGCGGAAGCCACGGCGCGAGCGGTGACGGATCGTCGGCACCGGCGAGCCACACGCCAACTTCGCCGCGCGCGATCAGCTCGGCGTGCCGCTCCAGCCACAGGGCCAGCAGAACCCCGAAACGCCCTGCGGGGACCTCGACCCCGGCAAGGGGCGTGTCCGGCGCTGGGCGCAGAATCTGCCAGTCGTCCGCGACGACGGCGCCGCCGCGAATGATTTCAGGCATCGGTGACCACTCCTTCACTCGGTTCTTTTTTCGTGCGCGCCGGAGTCCCGTACACGCCGGTCTTGAACGGGGCGATGCCCAGCCGCTCCACGGTGTCCACGAAACGTTCGTCGGCTTCGCGTTTTTCCAGATAGATCTCCACCAGCCGGGATACCACGTCGGGCATGTCTTCGGCCTTGAACGACGGCCCGATTACCTTGCCGATCGCGCTGCGGCCGTGCCCTGCGTCGGAACCGTCGGCGCCGCCGATCGACACCTGGTACCACTCCTCGCCATCCTTGTCGACGCCGAGGATGCCGATGTGGCCGGCGTGATGGTGGCCGCACGAGTTCATGCAGCCGGAAATGTTGAGGTTCAACTCGCCGATGTCGTGGAGATAGTCCAGGTCGTCGAAGCGGCGCTGGATCGCTTCGGCAATCGGGATCGACTTGGCGTTTGCAAGCGAGCAGAAGTCGCCGCCGGGGCAGGCGATGATATCGGTGAGCAGCCCGAGGTTCGGCGTGGCCAGCCCGGCCTGCCGCGCCTCTTCCCAAAGCGTATACAAGTCACCGGCGCGCGCGTCGGGCAGGATCAGGTTCTGTTCGTGCGAAACGCGGATTTCGCCAAAACCGAACCGTTCTGACCAGTCGGCCACCCGCTCCATCTGCTCCGCAGTCGCATCGCCCGGCGCCACGCCGGTCTTTTTCAGCGAAAGGACCACCGCCCGGTAGCCCGGAACGCGGTGCGGACGCACCGCCCGCCCCGCCCAACGGGCGAAGCCGCGGCTCCCCGCGATTCGGCGTGCCAGTTCGCCCTCATCTCCGGGCCGCGGGTGGTATTCGGGCGCGATGAAATATGCGGAGACGCGGTTGAGTTCTTCGGCGGTCAGCGTGCCCGGGCCATCCTTCACCAGAGCCCACTCTTCCTCCACCTGGCGCGCGAACTCTTCGGCACCGAGGGCTTTCACCAGAATCTTGATTCGGGCCTTGTAGATGTTGTCGCGGCGCCCGTAGCGGTTGTAGACGCGCAGGATGCACTCGACGTAAGTCATCATGTGCTGCCAGGGCAGGAACTCGCGAATCACCGTGCCCACGACCGGCGTGCGCCCCATGCCTCCACCCACCAGAACGCGCAACCCGAGCTCGCCGCCCGGCGCGCGCCGCAGGTACAGGCCGATGTCGTGGAAGGCGGTGGCGGAACGATCTTCCACGGAACCGTTGACCGCGATCTTGAACTTGCGCGGCAGGAAACTGAATTCCGGGTGGAAGGTGGACCACTGGCGCAGGATCTCGCACAGCGGCCGCGGATCGACGATCTCGTCGGGAGCAATGCCTGCGAACTCGTCCGAGGTGATGTTGCGCACGCAGTTGCCGCTGGTCTGGATTGCGTGCATCTCCACTGACGCCAGGTCGGCGAGGATGTCCGGTGAATCCTCGAGGCGCGGCCAGTTGTACTGGATGTTCTGGCGCGTGGAGAAATGCCCGTAGCCGCGGTCGTAACGGCGCGCGATGTACGCCAGCATTCGCAGCTGAGTAGCCGACAGAAGACCGTACGGAACCGCCACGCGCAGCATCGGCGCGTATTTCTGGATGTACAGCCCGTTCTGCAGGCGCAGCGGCCGGAACTCGTCTTCGGTCAGATCCCCCGCGAGGAAGCGCCGCACCTGGTCGCGGTACTGGGCCACGCGCTCGGCGACGAGATGGCGGTCAACTTGATCGTATACGTACATTTAGTGCCCTGTTCCGCTGATTCGCGGGACAACTTGCAAACCTTTGAAGTGCGACCTCATATTCGTTTGACAGCATCCCATCATCGCTTGGAAACCCGCGAATTAGCGGAAGAGGACACTGGATCCTTCGTTTCGTGAAACCGCCGCTGGCGCGTCACCACACCAGCTTGCCGCCGATGATGACCAGCATCGCCGCCAGCGCCGGCCGCAGAAACCGCTCCGGAACCCTCGAGCTCGCGTGACTGCCCAGGTAGATCCCGGGCAACGAACCGACCAGCAGGCTGCCCAGCAGTGCCAGGTCCACCGTGCCCATCGACAAATGACCCAACCCCGCCACCGCGGTCAGCGGAACGGCGTGGGCGATATCGCTGCCGACGATACGCGGCGCAGGCAGCAACGGAAACAGGAACAACAGTGCGGTTACACCGAGCGCCCCAGCCCCCACCGAACTCAGCGTTACCAGAGCGCCCAGCACCGCGCCGGTGGCAACCGTCACTGCGGCCACATGACGCTGGCGCCAACTCTCGCCTTCGATCGCCCTGCGCGAAGCCAGCCGCTGCAGGCGATCCTTGAACAGCAATGCAAGCGCGGTCAGGATCAGCGCGACGCCAAGCGAGCCGGTGATGATTCCGGACACGCGCGAGGTCTCGACGCCCAATACCTGCAACAACACCACGCAAA
>JACXTT010002299.1_pt1 | contig 30517 bp, 24 predicted proteins | sample 9270951 | NCBI WGS metagenome assembly JACXTT01 (sample SAMN15532306, study PRJNA645909) | rock metagenome | isolation source: weathered quartz diorite | place: Puerto Rico | collected 2017-06-21 | reverse complement strand
GGCGCTGACGCCCCGGTCCTTGCCGGTGAGGGCCTCACCACGGCCAACCTGCGGTTGCTGGTGAGCTGGGTGAAGAGTCAACCGGCCTGGTCCGATTTCCCCTTTATCATTCTCACCTCCAGCCGCACCCGTCACGTCGACATGTGGCGCGGATTCGAAGCTACGATGCCGCTCGGCAATGTTACTTTGCTCGAACGTCCTCTGCATTCGATGACGCTGCTCACCGTGGTGAAGGCCGCGCTCCGGGCCAGGGCCCGCCAATACGAGTTGCAGCGGCACTTGGGTGAGGTGCGGCGGGCCGAAAATGACCGGGCCGAAGCTTACGCGCGTGAGCAGGCGGCGCACGCACAGTTGGAAGTGTTGAATCATCTGGGAGAGATCCTGGCAGCCGAGTTGAATCTGGAAACGCTGCTGCCCGTGGTCATCGACGCGGGCAGAAATTTGAGCGGCGCCGATCTGGGCCTGTTTTTTGTAGAAGACATGGTGAACCATTCCGGGCAATTCAAGCTGCATTGTGCATCCGGAATCACCGTGCAGGAGGCCAGCGGCCGCTTAGGCGAGTTGGCGGCCATTCATACATCCGAATTCTCACATCGGAATCCGTTGCGCTGGTCGCATCGAACCGAGGGACGCTACAGCAACGCTAACGGCTCGGTGAAGGCCATCGCCGAGCGTCTTTCAGTTCGCAAATGCCTGGCTCTACCGGTGATTTCGCGCGCCGGCAGCGTCGTCGGCGTGCTGATCTTCGGCCATCTCAACGACGAACCATTCTCAGAACGTGATGAGCGGATCGCCGCCAGCCTGGCCTCGCAAGCCGCCATCGCCATCGACAATGCCCGGCTGTTTACTCTAGCCGAACAGGAAAGAAGACGGCTCGAGGTCGCCCGCCAAGCCTTGCAACGATCGAACGAGGAACTTCGACAGTTCGCCTACGTCGCCAGTCATGACTTGCAGGAGCCGCTCCGCACTATCGCCAGCTTCACGCAACTGCTGGTGGCCCGTTACAGCGATCAGGAGGATGCCGAGGCGCGGGAGTTCGTCTCGATGATCGTGGACGGCGTGGAGCGCATGAGCTCTCTCATTCACGATTTACTGGAATACTCTCGAACCGGTGTGGACAAGTCCTTGCTGTCGGAGCCCAGTTCAGCCGAGGCCGCACTGACCGAAGTACTCTTCTCTTTATCCGCCTCCATTCAGGAAAGTGGCGCTACCATCATGCACGACCCGTTGCCCGACGTCTGGCTGGAGAGCCGCTCGCTGGTGCATCTGCTTCAGAACCTGATTGGCAATGCGATCAAATATCGCAGCCAGCGGCCGCTGCACATCAAAATCTCCGTCGAATCGAAAGGCGAAGACTGGCTCTTCTCGGTAAGCGACAACGGCATCGGCATCGACAAGCAGTATCACGATCGTATTTTCGGAATTTTCAAGCGTCTGCACGGCAGGGAAATTCCCGGAACAGGGATAGGCCTTGCCATCTGCCAGCGGATCGTGGAGTGGCATGGCGGCAGAATCTGGGTAGAATCTGAGCCGGACAGTGGCGCTGTGTTTCGCTTTACATTACCGCAGGAGCCTCAACGAAATCAGCGGGAAATGGCCGATTTCGGTGCTGTAGGCGGCAAGCTGAAGGAATCAGCGGCGCAATCTTAATCCAGGTCCAAGCAGTTGCGAGACTACGAACACAGCCGTTTCTACAGTCAAATGCAGCCATTCACCTGATGGCTGCGTCTAGTGGAACAGCACGATCCTGAAGAGACATGCGGCGGGAATCTAAAGCAGCGCCCTTCCTGATGGCAACCGGGTTGATGCTCAGCCTGGAAGCCGCGCTGTTCGCGCAACCGAGCGTGCTGACCTGGCACAACGACAACGCGCGCACCGGTCAGAACCTTCAGGAGACCATCCTCACGCCGGCCAACGTGAACTCGTCCATGTTCGGCAAGCTGTTCGTGATGAGTGTCGACGGAAAAGTGGATGCCCAACCCCTGTACGTGCCTTCCGTGACGATTCCATCGCAAGGCGTGCATAACGTCTTGTATGTGATGACCGAACATGGCAGCGCCTATGCCTTCGACGCCGACAGCGGCGCCCAATTGTGGAAGGTGTCGTTGTTGGGAACTGGCGAGACTCCTTCCGACGCGGTGTTCGGCTGCAGCCAGGTGACGCCCGAAATCGGCATCACCGCGACTCCCGCCATCGACTTGCAGATTGGTCCGCACGGCACGATGTACGTGATCGCGATGTCGAAAGATGGATCGGGGAATTATCATCACAGGTTGCATGCGCTCGACCTGACGACTGGCGGCGAACAGTTCGCCGGCCCAGTCGAAGTCCAGGCGACCTACCCCGGCGGCGGTGTTGAAAACACCTTCAATCCGAAAGTCCACAAGGAGCGCGCCGCACTCGCAATTTCGGGCGGCATCGTCTATACCAGTTGGAGTTCGCACTGCGACGCTTCCGCGTACGCCGGCTGGGTGATCGGCTACAACGAAACGACGCTGGCGCGCGTCAGCGTTTTGAATCTCGCGCCCAACGGCAACGACAATGCGATCTGGGCAGCCGGCTCCGGTCCTGCCGTGGATACGAGCGGCAATCTCTATGTACTTACCGGCAACGGAGCTTTTGATACGACGCTGACCGCGAGTGGCTTCCCGAACAAGGGCGACTATGGCAATGCGTTCGTCAAGATCGCGACCTCCGGCGGAACGCTCACCGTAGCCGACTATTTCACGATGTCGAACACCGTGATGGAATCCTCGCAGGATGTGGACCTCGGATCCGGCGGCACGATGGTGCTGCCCTCGCTCAACGACGCACAGGGTCAGCCGCGCTCGCTGGCAGTGGGAGCGGGCAAAGACGCGCACATCTATGTTGTCGACCGCAACAATCTAGGGAAATTCAACTCCAGTACGAACGCGATTTATCAGGACATGCCGAACGCGTTGCCGGGCGGCATCTGGTCGAGCCCGGCGTGGTTCAACGGCAAGCTGTACTACGGAAGCGTGGGCAGCACCCTGAAAGCTTTCACCTTCGTGAACGGTGCGTTCCAAACGACGGCGTCATCGCATTCGACCAACACCTTTCCTTATCCGGGAACTACGCCTTCCATCTCGGCCAACGGGACAGCGAACGCGATCGTATGGGCCGCAGATAATGCCGGCACCGCTGTGCTGCATGCTTACGACGCCAGCGATCTCTCGAAGGAGTTGTACAACAGCAACCAGGCCGCCGGCGGGCGCGATCATTTCGGCACAGGGAACAAATTCATCGTGCCGACCGTGGTGAACGGGAAAGTGTACGTAGGAACAACGAATGGAGTCGGCGCGTTCGGACTGCTGTGCAGCTACGCCATCGCTCCGCAAAGCATCACCGTCGCGGCCGCGGCCTCCAGTCAGACGGTGAACGTCATTGCCACGAACGGTTGCGCGTGGACAGCCACCAGCAACGCCACGTTTCTTACAATCACCGCCGGGGCGTCGGGCAACGGCAATGGAACCGTGGCCTACCAGGTGGCGGCCAACACTGGCACCACTCGCTCGGGAACTCTGACCATCGCAGGACAGGCTTTCACCGTGACGCAGACCGGAACCTCGGCGCCGACGCTGAACCTGAGCCGCACGTCGCTGAATTTCGCCTACAGCGGAGCGACCGTCACAAGTCCGCAGTCAATCACGGTTACTTTTACCGGCGGGTCGTCGGTAGCGTGGACGGCTGCATCGAACCAAACCAACATTACCGTATCGCCGGGATCGGGAAGCGGCAACGGAACTTTTCAGGTGACTGCAGCCGCGGGTTCAAGCGGCATGGTGACAGTAACCGCGGCGGGGGCGGCAAATTCGCCGCAACAAATTCAAGTGAACTTGGCCAGCGTAGCCGCGGGCATGCCCTTCGGAAGTTTCGACACGCCTGCGAACAACACAACCGGCATTGCCGGAGCCGTCGCCATCAGCGGTTGGGCGCTCGACAGTATCGAGGCTACGGGCGTCGGCATCTGGCGTGAGCCTGTGGGCAACGAAACCGGCGGCGCGAATGGTCTGGTGTTGGTCGGAGACGCCGTGTTCGTCCCCGGTGCGCGGCCGGATGTCGAGACGGCGTTTCCTGGCGCCCCGCTCAACTATCGCGCGGGCTGGGGCTACATGCTGCTCACCAACTTCCTGCCCAACAGTGGCGGCTCGCCGGGGCCGGGCAACGGAACCTACAAGCTGCACGCTATCGCGACCGGCAAAGCGGGCAACACGCTCGATCTCGGCACGCATACCATCACGGTCGACAACGGGCACGCCGCAAAACCGTTCGGAACCATCGATACTCCAAGCCAAGGCGGCACCGTGTCCGGAAATGCATTCGTGAATTTCGGCTGGGCGCTGACGCAGAACCCCAACTCCATCGTGACCGACGGTTCTACGATCACGGTGACAGTGGACGGCGTCCCGCTCGGCCATCCGGCGTATAACCAATTTCGCAGCGATATTGCGACTGCATTTCCCGGCTTGGCGAACAGCAACGGAGCGGTCGGCTTCTTCTACATCGACACGACCACTCTCGCCAACGGAATGCACACGATCGGCTGGCTGGTTTATGATAACGCAGGACACGGCGATGGCGTCGGTAGCCGCTTCTTCAATGTGCTGAATCCCGGCGGTGGTGCGGCCGCGCCAGAAGACCCTCCGGCAGCCAACCTGAGCGATCGCGCTCAAACGGAGGAAGCCACTTCAATTGAAATCGACGAGCTTGGCCGTGTTGAGGTCCCCGTGAAAGCGACGCGCGGGTTTCTTCTGGTGAATGGGGAACGGAGGCCGCTGCCCATCGGATCGACGCTGAAAGACGGCACATTCTACTGGCACGCCGGCCCCGGATTCGCAGGCGGCTATGAGCTGCTATTTGAGCGCGCGGACGGCCCGCCTTTGCGAGTGACAGTCAGCATTCGATCGCGTCAGTGACCCACACGATTCTCACTGTTAGAAAACAGACTCTAATGCAGCACGACCACGTCGACGTCGCCCGTTCTGCGCTCCACCGTCATGGCGACCGCGGATCCGGAACGGAAGAGCATCAGGTCCACCGAGGCGTCGCCCACGCTGAGATTTCGCACGCGAACCTGCTCCAGGAATTCGGGCAGAACCGGACGCGTCAGCACGATCTGTCTTCGGACTGCATCGATCGAAAGTCCGATGGACGATTCGAGCAGCAGAAACGCCGCACCGGCCGACCACGCCTGCGGCGAGCAAGCCACCGGATAGGACGTTGGACTCTTGCCAGCCCGGCGCGCGAAGCCGCAGAACAGCTCGGGCAGGCGATCCAGCTCGAACATGACGGCAGCTTCGAAATGCCCGGCCATGACTCTCGCCGCCAGACTCGTCAGCCGATAACGCGCAAATCCCGCCGCGACCAGCGAATTGTCATGCGGCCAAACAGAACCGTTGTGGTAGGACATCGGATTGTAGCGCGCTTCGCCGTCGGCCACAGTTCGTATCCCCCAACCGGTGAAGAATTTCTCGGAGGTAAGCTCGTGCGCGACAGCGCGAGCCCGTTCTTCAGACGCGATCCCACAGTACAGACAATGCCCGGCGTTCGAAGCCCGCACCTCACATGGCCGCTTTGTGGCGTCCAAGGCGAGCGCGTAGCTGGAGATTCGATCGCTCCAGAACACTCGCTCAAATTGTTCGCGCAGAACTTGCGCTTCCATCGCCAGGCGTTGTGAAATTTCAGTCCGACCCAGAGCAGCGGCGACTTCCGCGATGCCGGCCTTGGCGCTGTAAACGTAACCCTGGACTTCGCACAAAGCGATCGGGCTGTCGGCCAGCGCACCGTCCGCGTGGAAAATAGAATCCTGCGAGTCTTTCCAACCCTGCTGCACCAGACCCTTCGGCGACCGGCGATTGTATTCGACAAATCCGTCCTGATCGGCATCCCCATACTGGTCGATCCACTGCATCGCCAACTCAATCCCCGGCCAGATCGATGCGATGAATCCGAGATCTCCCGTTCTACGATAGTATGCGGCCGCGAGCATCAGATACAGCGGGGTCGCATCTACACTCCCGTAATATCGCCGGAACGGTATTTCTCCCAGCGCGGCCATTTCGCCCTCGCGCGCTTCGTGCAGGATCTTGCCGGGCTCGGCATCCTGCTCCGATGAGAACTCCTTGGCCTGTGTCGCGGTAAGAAACGAAAGCACACCCCGCGCCATCGACGGCGCCATCCACAGGCATTGCAGTGCGGTGATGATGCCGTCGCGCCCGAACGGCGTACTGAACCAGGGCACGCCCGCGTAGGGATAGCTTCCGCACGGGCCTGCCGTCAGGAGCATATTGAGATCGGCACGCGATCGCTCGATCCAGGCGTCGAATTGCTCATTGGAGGTGCTGATCAAAAGCGGAACCCGGTCGGGTCCGGTCATGGCCTGGGTGGCCGCCTCCAGACTGGGCGCGAATTCCGGCCAGGGCGAAAACCGGTCGTCTGTCTCGAACTCACAGTTGAACTCGAAGCTTTGCTCCTCGCTCGCCGCGAGACGGAGCGTGAAGTGGAACGTGGAAGGCAAAGTCACCTGAACTTGTGGAGACGCCCCCACGATCGTGCGCCTGATGACGTGATCGAGTCCCTCGTATTCGAGGATTACTTTTCCATCGCGGGTGTTCAACTGAGGTTCGCGGAGAATCCCGCGCTGTTCCCTCTTTTGGCCGCGAACCTCGAAAATATCGTGGAAATCCGCGCCGAACTCCAGCGCAAAGCTGACTTCGACCGGAGTGAGGGCGAAATTTCGTACACGAAGCGACATGTATAGCCGGCAGCGCCACAGGAATTGAGTGCGATAAATATGCAAAGTGCCGCGATGAAGCAGCACTCGGCCTTCGCTGCTGATGTCTGGATTGGTGAGGTCGACGGCGAACAATACGTTGTCGCGCCGGATGGTGGAGCTGAGCAGCAACGGCCTGCCCCGCAGAAACTTAAGCTTCAGGCAGGACAGAAAACGAGTGCCGCGATGGAACACCCCTTCACTTCCGCGTTCGCCCGCATCGACGTCGCCATACTGGTCGAAAACGCCGAAGGTCTCGTCGTGCTTCAGAACCCGGGTAAGCTCGGGGGATGGCGCGTCCGTGGCCTGGATGTAGTATTGCCCATCAGTCTTGAGGATTTCATCCAACTGAAACATGCGAATGCGAGTTTGATTCAGCCGGCCAGGCGTTGCCGGCCTGCAGTCCGCTGTACTGCGTCACGTAGTCCAAAGCCATTCGGCCAGCCGAAAAACGCTGTTCGGCAACCTTTCGGCAGACTCGCCGAGGGATGTGGTCCACTCGGGAAACGGCCTCTACCGCCTCATCGACGCTGTCCACGATGAAGCCGGTCACTCCTTCTTCAATGATCTCAGGAATCGAGCCGCGCCGGAACGCGATCACGGGTGTTCCGCACGCCAGCGCCTCTATTACCGCCATTCCGAACGGTTCCGGCCAATCGATCAGGAACAGAAGCGCGTGTGCTCCGCCCAGTAGCTCTTGCTTCTCGGCCTCCCCAATCTCGCCGATGAATTCCACCAGCGGATGGTCTATCAGCGGCCTGATCTCCGCCTCAAAGTATTCGCGGTCCACTTTATCTACTTTCGCGGCGATGCGGATCGGCATACCCGCGCGGATAGCAACGTGGATGGCACGGTCGACGCCTTTTTCCGGCGAGATGCGGCCGATGAATGTCAGATATTTTCCCGGAGCTTCGCGGAGAGAATAAAGATGACTCGGGACGCCGTGATAAACCGTCGCGCGCCACGAAGCCGATGGCAGCGGCTGGCGTTGAGCATTGGAAATCGAAATCAGCGGCATGTCGCGAAACTGGTGGTACACCGCGGCGAGCTCCGGCAAGTCCAGCCGGCCGTGCAGCGTCGTGATGTTCGGAATCCGTGTCCGGCGCGAAACGGGAAAGTGCAGGTAGTCGATATGGAAATGAATCACGTCAAAATCAGCGGCGCGCCGGAAGACTTCATCCAGCATGATGAAGTGATAGGCCAGCGGATCGCGGCAGTCGGAGAGCCGCAAGGCTCGGTCACAGGGGGAGATTAAACGCGCCGCGGTAATTGAGTCGCCGCTGGCGAAAAGTGTAACCTCATGGCCCTGCCGGACCAATTCTTCGGTAAGATGCGAGACCACGCGTTCGGTCCCTCCATACAGGGCGGGCGGAACACTTTCATATAAAGGCGATACTTGTGCAATTCGCAAGGGATACTTCCAGGCTCCATACTGTGGATGATCCCCGGCGGGTTTTGTTACAGTTACCGGTCAATCAGAAATTGTTGAGCGAGCATCGCTCAAATCTCCAACGCGGCCTCGTTCCGTGAGATAAGAAAGATATGATCGCTACCGTAAATCCTGCGACTGGTGAAACAGTTCGTACGTTCGAGCCGCTGAGCGAATCGGAGCTGGAGCAAAAGCTGGCGCGGTCCGCCGCCGCGTTCCTCACCTATCGCCAGATCCCCTTGCGGGAACGATTGCGGTGGTTGGCGGGCGCGGCCGAGATCCTCGAACGTGAGAAGGAAGAATTCGGCCGGTTGATGACACTCGAAATGGGCAAGCCTTTGCGCGCGGCGATCGATGAAGCCGCCAAGAGCGCGCGAGGCTGCCGCTATTACGTCGAGAACGGTGAGAAACTGCTGGCCGACGAACAGGTGCCCACCGAAGTGCGGTCGAGCTTCATCCGCTACCGGCCCATCGGGCCGGTGCTGGCCGTGATGCCGTGGAATTTTCCGTTCTGGCAAGTGTTTCGATTTCTGGCCCCCGCGCTGACTGCGGGTAACACCGGATTGCTCAAGCATGCTTCCAACGTTCCCCAATCCGCGCTCGCGATCGAAGAAATTGTCCGGCGCGCGGGATTTCCGAAGGATGTTTTCCAGACTCTCCTGATCGGCTCCGGCATGGTGCAGCGCGTGATCGATGATCCGCGCGTCAAGGCAGTAACCTTGACCGGCAGCGAACCGGCGGGCCGTCAAGTGGCGGGCGAAGCCGGCAAGAAGATCAAGAAGACCGTGCTCGAGCTCGGCGGCAGCGATCCGTTTGTCGTCATGCCTAGCGCGAATCTTGAACAGACCGTGCAAACCGCGGTGCAGGCCCGCAATATCAACAACGGCCAATCGTGCATCGCCGCCAAGCGCTTTATCGTCGACGAAAGTATCGCGCCCGAATTCGAGCGCCAGTTCGTGGCCGCGATGCAGCGCGTCGTGCTCGGCGATCCAATGCAGGAAGTGACTCAATTGGGTCCGCTGGCTACGGCGGATATTCTTGCCGATCTCGACGATCAGGTGCGGCGATCCGTGGCCAAAGGAGCGAGAGTTCTGACGGGCGGCCACAAGCTTGACCGGCCCGGGAATTACTACGCTCCCACTGTACTCACCGGCGTCGCCAAGGATTGTCCCGCGTATAGCGAGGAGCTGTTCGGCCCCGTGGCCGTCATGCTGCGAGCGAAAGGTATCGATGACGCTATTCGCCTCGCTAACGATACCGATTTCGGGCTGGGCGCGAGCGCTTGGACCAACGATGAAGCCGAGCAGCGCAAGTTCATGGACGAGATCGAAGCCGGGATGGTATTCATCAACGGCATGGTGGTCTCCGATCCACGCCTTCCATTTGGCGGCGTCAAGAATTCCGGCTACGGCCGTGAGTTGAGCGTGTACGGCATTCGAGAGTTCGTCAACATCAAGACGATTGTCGTGAAGTAGAGTAGGGCCGGACGTCTATAGGGCTTGCGCCGTCTCGGTGGGAGTCGAGTAATACTGGCGTGCTCGCGCGACGATCTCATCGGCGTGCTCTGGAAGGTTGTTGCGCAGCCAGAAAATCGTCCCTTCCGCTTTCGGCGTCTCGGCGCTGTAGGGCCGATTGTTCGCCTGGATGAGTTCTTTCAACCCGTCGACTTTCGATCCCAGAACTTCGTTCATGGCGCGATTCAAGGCGTCTTCGAGATTCCCAGTGGTTCCGCCCGGAAGCAAGTGTGTATGCGTGCGCAACAGAGCGTCCACCGCAGCCGACCGGAAGCCAGGACTCAACACGTCGATCGGATAAGCGCAAAAAAGCTTGAACGACGAGGAATTGCGCAGCTCGTTCCAATAGTGCTCCAACCGGATCGCCGCCGAATAGAGGCCAGCTTCCCACAGCACGCCGACCATTTCACCGTAGGCGCGAAGCCGTCCCGATGCGCTGCTCGCTTTGGCTTCATGCACGATCGTACCGACGGTGCTCTGAAAAAGCGCCCAATCCGGCTGCCCGTCGCGCATGAATCCGGCCAGAGTTTCGTGAACGTCGAGCAAAAGCAGTTGCCGGGCTTCGATGGCTTGGCCGGGATCGCTTCCCAACTCGGCCAACTTCTCGATGAGAGCCTGGTTGCGTTCTTGGCTCGCGATCACGATCAGTCCTTCTCCGCGGCTCAACCCTTCAGCCAGGTAACGGCCGACGTTGTGCACGAGAGCGCTGTCATCGGTGTCATGGAATTGCAGCAGGTGCCTATCCGGTTCGCCATGCTCCGAGATCTCGTTCCAGGGTTCCATACATTGATTAGACCCTGCGAGGGCTAAACTGTTTCCCGGAGGTTACGCGCCTAAACTGCTGGAAAATGAGACGGCTTCACGTCGCGCCAGCACGCACACCGTCGCCACTGGCCGCATCTGCTGCAGTTCGAAGTGAACGTCTTCGAAACCGTTGGCGGAGAGCGCTTTAGCGAGACCTATGCCGACCTGACGCGTGGTTTCATCCGTTGCATTCTTGTTGCGAGGCTGCACGGCCAGAGCGAGCCAGCCGCCCGGCTTCAAGACACGGCCGATTTCGGTAAACGTTTTGGCCGAGTCCTTCCAGAACTGTGCTGAGTTGATGGCGAAGACCTTATCGAAGTGTGCATCGGGATACGGTAGGTCGGCCGCCGAGCCGAGCCGTAACTTGACTCGGCCTTGCTGGATGGCCTGGGCGTTCCGTTTCGTTGCCTGCTGAACCATAACATCAGAATGGTCGACACCCGCCACGAAAGCCGCGCTGGCGCTCGCTCGCGCGATGTCGGTTCCGGGGCCAAATCCGATCTCGAGCACATGATCGGTGGGCTTCAAATCCAGCAGGGAAAAGACCCAGACGCTGCGGTCGCGGTTCTTGAACGCCATCAAACGGCCAACGATCGAGCCGGTGAAACCGGTGGGCTTTGCAAATTGGCTGCGCCAGTCCATGTCGCCTAGAGGACGAAATTATAGACGATGAAGTTCCCAAAACCGGCCTCGCCGGGGGCAAGTTTCTACGTTTATCCTTAGGCCTTCTGACGCTGCCAACTGCGTTGTCTGCCACACCCATGCTCCAGAAAAAGCTGGGGATATGTCCCCATCGAGGAAGGGGTAGTTCGTTGCAAACGTAGGACTTTGCTCGCTTAAGGAATCTGGCAGCGGCGGTGCACAACAGAGCTCAGCAGTGATTAATAGGAGTCTAAATTCATGAATACAGGCAGAGCAATTTCTAGGGCCCTGCAACTCGCGTGTGTGCTGGCGATCCTGGCAGCAGCTTTCTCCTTATCGGGAGGAACTAAACCGCCGTTCACCAAACGCGACAAGGCCAACTATCTTAGCCAGACACAGGTCGAGTTCATCCGGCCCGGCCTGGTTTCCAAAATTCAGAACGTGCAGATCGCAACCGATGGGACGATCGTAGCGACATTTACGCTGACTGATCCTGCCGGGATGCCGCTCGACCGGGAAGGAATCACGACGCCGGGAGCGGTTTCCGTCAGCTTTCTCGCCGCTTACATTCCCGCGGGACAGAAGCAATATGTCGCCTACAACACGCAAGTAGCGAAGGCGGCGCTCAATAATAATACGGCCGTGCAGGCGACATCCGACAAAGGCGGCGTGTTCGCCAAGATCGGCGACGGCAAGTACACCTATACGTTCAAAACGAAGCTGCCGGCCGATTATGACAAAGCCGCGACGCACACCGTCGGGCTCTATTCCCAGCGAAACCTCGCCGATTTCAATTTGTCGGCCTATGGATCGGATGACGTGTACACATTCGTGCCGAATGGATCGCCGGTAACGGTGGTCCGGAATATCATCGACACCAAGAGCTGCAACAAGTGCCACAACCCGATCGAAGGGCACGGCGGGTCGCGGCTATCGGTGGAAATGTGCATACTCTGCCACACTCCTCAGACCGCGAATCCGGACACGCTGCTGACGCAAGACATGCCGGTGCTGATTCACAAGATCCACATGGGCAAAGATCTGCCGAGCGTCAAGGCGGGCGGAAAGTATCGCATCTATCACCGTGGCGCCTGGTCGGATTTCTCCGATGTCGGTTTTCCGACCGATCAGCGCAATTGCACCGTTTGCCACGAGCCCGGTACCAAGCAGGCGGATGCCTGGCTAACGTCGCCGAGCCGCGCGGCCTGCGGATCCTGTCATGATGACGTGAATTTCGCCACCGGCGAGAAGCATGTAAATCTGCCGCAGGTCTCCGATAACCAGTGCGCGAACTGCCACCGGCCACAAGGCGAAACCGAGTTCGATGCATCGATCAAAGGCGCGCACGTCGTACCGACGCAGTCGGCTTCTCTCCCGGGCGTGGTGTTCAACATCCTGAAAGTCGACAACGCATCTCCGGGCAAGCAGCCTACCGTGACCTTCACGGTGAAGGACGACTCTGGCAAACCCCTATTACCAGTGGACATGTCACGATTGAACGTCGTGATCGCCGGGCCCAACTCCGATTACAGCGGCTACGTATCGGAGAGCGCTTTGAAGGCGCAAGCCTCGACGGACGGCACCTACAGCTTCACGATGGCTTATAAGATTCCAGATACCGCTACGGGCAGCTTCACCATCGGGCTCGAAGGACGCAGGGACGTGGTGTTGATGAAGGGCACGGTGAAAGAGCAGACTGTGCGGGACATCGGCAAGAACGTACAGGTGGCTTTCTCGGTGGACGGCTCCCCAGTTACGGCGCGGCGCACCGTGGTCGCAACCGAGAAATGCAATTCGTGCCACTACAATATTGGTCTGCACGGCGGCAATCGCAATGTTACGACGCAGTGCGTGCTCTGCCACAATCCGAATCAGACCGATACACAGAAGCCCCCCGAGGCGATCGATTTCCGGACCATGGTCCACAAGATCCACACCGGAAAGAATCTCGCCAATACCTACCAGATTGGCAACACCAGCTTCAACAAGGTGGGTTATCCGGGCGACCGGCGCGATTGCTCGCAGTGCCATGTGAACGGCTCCGAGCAGTTGCCGTTGAAGGACAACCTGATGAACGTAACGACGCCGCGCGGCTACACGCCCACGGTGCCGCCCATCACGGCCGCGTGCCAGGGTTGCCATGACGACAAGGCGACTGCCGCGCACGCCTATTCGAACACGAACATGATCGGCGAGGCCTGCTCCACCTGCCATGGGCCGGCTGCCGATTACGCAATCGACAAGGTTCACGCCAGGTAAGGGCGTTGGAAGACTAGAAAGTGGGCAGGGGCGCGCACGCTTCTGCCCCGCCCGGTCTGCTGGAGGAGTATTCTCCGGCGGCCGGGCTCCTTTTTGCGCAGAACATTCTCGCCTGTTAGTACCTGCCTGCGGTTAGATCTAGCACTCGAGGTTCAAAAGTAGAACCAAGTCTCTCAGAGGACTAGAGTTATTTCTTAGCCTCCGATGCTCTGCTTGCTCGATAGTAAAAAGTAGTTTTTGCGCCGATAATCATCTCGGAGACGCAAATGACAAGTAACCTCACGCCTCGAAATCGTTCCAGAAAAGGCTACGTGCTCATTGCGACAGCAGTAGGCATGACAGTGGTGCTTGGCGCCGCAGGACTTGCGATCGATATTGGTCGCGCCTATGTCGCGCGCAGTGAAGTGCAGGCCTATGCGGACGCGGCCGCGATTACAGCCGCAGCTCAGCTGAACGGAACCTCCGCCGGCATCACAGCGGCCCGAACAGCTGCTCAGAACGTTCCGAACAAATGGAATTTCAGCACGCAGACCATAGCCAGCCCGACTATTCAATTCGCTCAGCCGAGCGCTGGGAATCAGAGCCAGCCCGACCCTGCCACCTGGAATGCGAACCCGGCCAGTGGAACAAACTACCTTTTTGTACAGGTAACGGCCGCCGTGGATGTTCCCATGACACTGATGCAGGCAGTGGCCTCACAGGCAACCATGCATGTGGCGGGAACAGCGCAGGCCGGGCAAGTGATGGTGACAACGTACGTGGATGGCTTGTTGCCGTTCTCGCCGATCGCCCCCAACCCGGCAGATACGGTCAATTATGGTTACCAGACCGGTCAGCTTTACACGCTGCGCTATCCATCTGGTGGCGGACAAAACCACGGCAACGTCTGTCCGGGAGACGCAGCGGGAAGTTATTGGCAAAACCTCCCTTCGCAGGACCACGGATTCTGGGGAAGCAACAGTTCGTCAGCGCTACGGGGTGAAATCGTGGATGACAATCAGTTGGTTCCTCTCACGATCGGCGACCCTGTTCCGATGGTGGGCGGCAATCGCACTACCGAAGGCGATGCTTTGAACACGCGCGTGATGGAAGACACCGATCCTTATTCGGCAACATATGCAGAGTATGAGGCAGCCGGCACGGGCAATGGCCGCAGAGTGATCGGCGTTCCCGTGAACAGCGGCCCCGACGATTTCACCGCGATTGCAGTACGCGCCTTCTTCCTGCAACCGGCCGGCGTGTATTCGGCCGTGACGGGGAGTACCTCGATTTGCGCCGAGTATATCGGAACCTACAAACAGACGGGCGCGGGAACGACGGCCGCCGGCACCGGTAGCGGCGGATACCTGGTAAGGCTCACGCAATGAAACCGGCCAGCAAACAAAAGGGCAGCGTCTTCATCGAGTTCGCACTCAGCTTCCTGGTGCTCTTTTCAATCTTCACCGGGGCGTTTGAGTTCGGCTACGCGATGTTCGCCTACAACACCCTGGTAAACGCAGTGCGGGAAGGCGCTCGGTATGCATCCCTGAAGCCCTACGATTCGGCCAGTTCGACGCCTTCGACAGCATTCAGCACGGCGGTGAAGAACATGGTGGTTTATGCAAACCCGAGCCCGGCGCAGGGCGCCGCACCGATCCTGCGCGGATTGGCAACGTCAAACGTAAACCTGACGGTCTTGACGAGCGGGTCCGCCCCGCTTCAGATGACGGTCTCGATCTCGAATTTTCCTCTGGACGCCGTTTTTGGAACAGTTACTTTGAACGGGAAACCATCGGTCAGCTTCCCATATCTGGGCATACCGACGCCCCCGTAAGGAGCGAAGCCAGTGACGAAGCCTGACCAATCGAAAATGAAGAACAGCAACCGGCGCAACTCGAAGCAGCGCGGACAAGCCCTGATCGAGTCCGTGCTCACGCTAACCGCCTTCGTGACGATTTTCCTGGGGATGATCGAGATTGGAGAAATCCTATACATCCACCAGACACTCGCCGAGCGCACGCGGAGCGCAGTCCGGTGGGGCGCGGTGAACGCGTGGGACGACACCAACTCTCCGGTCCAAATCTCGAACATGGTGTTGTACGGCACGCCCACAATGCCTGAAAACCCGCATGGAATCTTCGGCCTTTCGTCTTCCAACATAACGGTGACGCGGCCGCAACCGGACTATTCATCCGCCGACCGGATCGTTGTAAAAGTAAGCGGGTACTCGCTCACCTTCTTCACCAAGGCGATAGTTCAACTCTCAACGAATCCTTCGGCCAGCGCTCAATTCACCGGTCTCAGCATTTCCGAAAGTACGCCGTACGAGGTCAGCAACGGATCCTCGCACTGATTGCGGATGCCCGCCCGTTTGCCGGCGCGGGTGCTACGCTGAGTCGTGTCGCTTCGCAGGCTCCTGACGTGTTTGCTTATTCCCGCAATGCTGCCGGCGGCGAGCGCAGCCGGCTCGAAGCCTCTGTGGCCGGGAGCAAAGTACAACACCGCAGATCGAGACCAAGCCACCAGGCGTGGGCTCGCCTTCATCTACCAGATCGCCTCCGATCCAAAGAACTTCGACGACTGGGGTCATGATCTGCTGTGGTGCTTCTACACCATCGCGGCCACGGCTAAGAATCCGGAACTGCGCGAAGCGGCGCGCAAAATCGGCCATGAGCGTGCGCTCGAATGGCGGCGGATTCATCGCACGGTGTCACCAAAGGCAAATGTCGACGACTTCTCCGATCTGGTTTATGGCAGCGACGCTGCCGGCCGGTTGGGCGCGCCCGATCCCGAATTTACACGGCAACTGCGGCAAGCGGCAGCGCGTTACTCGGTGATTGACTTTTTTCTGTTCGATCCGCGGCTGGAACCGCCGCCCTCCAATATTCCGAAGCAATGCAAGACCTGCAGACGCTCGAATCCCAGAGGCGCGACGGTCTGCGGGCACTGCGGCGCGCCGCTCGAAATGTGGAATCGCTATGACCTCTGGACCGATGCGCTGATCACGACCTATTCAGGCAAGATCTCGGGTATTCCGCTGGGCGCCCATTATCGGGATGTGATCCGCTGGCTGCCGGCCATGCGGCCGTATCCAACCCGCGCCTCGGCCGGCACCGACGCCTTCTACAGCGTCGCCTATTCGATCACGCATGTAGTCTACACGTTGAACGACTATAACAAGTACCTGCTTTCACCCGCCTGGCTGCCGGATGAATTTGCTTATTTGAAAACCAACCTGGAACAGACCGTAAAGCTCGAGGATCCCGAGACGCTGGGCGAATTTCTGGACACTCTCCGCGATTTCGGGATGTCGGAGCGGGACCCGCTCATCCGCACCGGCCTCGAGTACGTGCTCGCAAAACAAAACCCGGATGGCAGTTGGGGAGATCCCGCGGATACTGATGTTTATGATCGCTACCACGCCACCTGGACCGCGATCGACGGGCTGCGCGAATACCACCGGCATGGCCGCCTGAATTTCTCCGGCCTTGCGCGATTTGTTAACACGCACACCGGCCAGGTATCGGCAACCAGACGCTGAGTATCATGGCTGAATGGCCTTCGAGCACAGTTTGTCGATCCGGGTAGTGCGCAAGCACAGCGACGGCGTGACAGTTGAATTGCCGTTGCGAGACGAATTCCTGAACAATACCGGCGTCTTGCATGGAGGTGTGATCGCATCCATCGCCGATGAGGCAGCCTGGCATGCCATGATCCACGCCTACCGGGGCGAGCGGCTGGCCACGACCACGGAGCTGAAGGTGAATTATCTGCGTCCGATAGCCGGCAAGAAAGCCACGGCGAGGGCCTACGCGCTGCGCGCGGGAAAGACACTGTTCGTTTCGCGCATCGATCTGTTCGACGCGCAAAAGCGGCTCTCGGCGGTGAGCGTCGTCACCTACATGCTGCTGGACGGGAAGTGACCGTGCCCGCCGGTTATTCGACAGTCAGCACGACCGGCTGCTCGATCATAGACGATCGATTGGCCGTGAGCATCGCCAGATGATAGCGTCCGGCCTTGATTTGGGGCACCTTGAATTTGATCTCGGTATCGCTCTGCGCTGATATCGCGACTTTCGTGTCCTTCGATCCATCGGTCAGGTAAAGTTCGGCCATGCTGGCCTTGTTCAGATTCTCCCCTTTGGCGCTGATTTCGTCCCCAACCTTAGCTGAATCCGGTTCCACTGCCGTGCATCGGGGAAGCGCTTGGAAGGCGAACATGGCCACTGCCAAGGCTAAGAGCCCAGCAAACAACCAGGTTTTCATAGATACCTCTGTGGTCGCGATTATACACCCTGGGGAGGCGGGCTGATTTAGCGGAGTTTGGATTTAGCGGAAGCCGACGGGCCTAGCGTATGACCAGGAATCCGGTTTCAACGCGCTCGTCGGCGATACGATTCCACATCACACGGGCTTGGCCGGCGTCGACGGCATGGCGGAACTGAACCACCTGGCCGGTGTGCAGGGCGGCGTAGGCGTGGACGGCGCGAAATCCGCTCTTGCTGTAGTCCATCAGGCGTCCGGTGATCTCCTGATGCGAAGGATCGTCGAACGAGAGTTTCAGAGACCCTTTGCCGCGATAGCGCCGCTCGGCGCGGCGATCATCGGCAGTCATGGTTCGTTGAGGGGGCACTTGATTTTCAGGAAGCACAGGATTGCCGCACTGCCTCCCTTCCGTAAAGTTTCAACTTTCTGCTGAGCGTGCGGCGTGAGATGCCAAGCAGCTCCGCGGCCCGCTGTTGATGTCCGTTGGTTTGGGCCAGCACGCGCAGGATGGTGGTCTTTTCCATTCCGTCCAGATTGGGCGTGGCCGATACCGTGCCATTGGTGGAAACGGTCTCGGCTTCGAGGTTCGATTGGCCGAGCATCATGTCGTCGGTGCGGATCTCGAGATCGCGGGCCAGCACGGCCGACTTGGTGACAATGTTCCTTAGCTCGCGGACATTTCCCGGCCAGGAATGACTCTGCAAAGTTTGCACCGCCTCGCCGGAGAAGAAGGACCGGGGATTGGATTGCTTCAGGAAGTGCTCGGCCAGCGGCAATATATCTTCGCGCCTTTCACGCAGCGGAGGAACCCGCAAACAGATCTGGCCCAGCCGGTGATAAAGGTCGCTGCGGAATTCGTTGGTTCGCACCATGCGCTCCAGGTCCTGATTGGTGGCTGCCACCACGCGGACATCGACCGAGACCTTGCGAACGCCTCCCAGCCGGTAATAGGCGACGCCGTCGAGGACGCGCAGCAGTTTGACTTGCATACGCGGATCGAGCTCTCCGACTTCATCGAGGAACAGCGTACCCTGGTGGGCCAGCTCAAACAGACCGGGCTTGGCGGAATCAGCGCCGCTGAAGGCGCCCTTCTCGTAGCCGAACAACTCGCTTTCCACAAGATGTTCCGGCAGCGCAGCGCAACTGACATCCACCCACGGCTTGGCGCAGCGCAAGGAGTAGTGGTGAACGGCGCGGGCAATGAGCTCTTTGCCGCAACCACTTTCGCCCGTGATCAAAACCGCCGCGTTGGTTTGCGCGATGCGCTCCGCCAATTCAAGCAATTGGCGCATGGCCGGGCTCGATATCACGGCCGGCATTCCGAGGTAGGTCTTGATTTGCGGACCCATTGACACTAAGTTCACTTTTCGGCAGGTTTCGAGGGCGGCACCATAGTACTCCGGTATCAGTACCTTAAGGCAATCTACCGACTCGCTGTAGTAATTCAGTATGCGAGGTCTGGGACAGAGTGTCTCGAATCGATCGCGAGCTCCGACAATTTGTCTTGAATCTCCTATCGCTTGCTTTATTTGCTGCCGATGAATCAAACAGATAGAAAGAAGAAATCTTGGCAGGGCATATGCAGGGCACATACCCTCGTGCTTGTGCCGGCTACTAGGAAACGAATGTCCATCTTCGCAAAGATATACGTGTCCGTCGTGGTCTTCATCGGATTGTGCGTAACCGTCAGTGAATTGAGCCGCTGGGAATCCCAGGACCTGGCTCGTTTCTTCTGCTATCTGATCCTCTCCATTCTGGCGTCGCGTTTGAAGGTCGTGTTACCCGCGATCACCGGAACGCTGTCGGTGCTGTTCATCTTCATCCTGTTCGGTATCGTGGAGCTGAGCCTGCCGGAAGCGTTGTTCATGGGATGCACGGCGACTCTGATCCAGTGCTTCTGGCACAATCGCAAGCGGCCCAAGATTCATCAAGTTCTTTTCAACCTGGGCGCGATGGCGATCGCGATCGCGTGCACCAGTTACGCCTATCACTCCAACCTCCTGCACAAGGGTCATCTGGATGCCCCGTTAACGCTGCTGTTGACGGCCACGGTTTTCTTCGCGATGAACACGTTTCCAGTGGCGGCCGCAATCGCGCTAACCGAGCGCAAATCGCTTCGCCAAGTCTGGCAGGAATGCTATTTCTGGTCGTTCCCTTATTACTTGCTGGGAGCGGGAATTGCGGGTGCAGCGAGCGCTATCAATCGTCACTTCGGCTGGCAGACAGCATTGCTCGCAGTCCCGGTAGTGTATCTGATCTACCGTTCCTACTACTTGTACCTGGGGCGCATGGAGGACGAGAAGAAGCACGCCGAGGAAATGGCCTCGCTGCACTTACGAACGATCGAAGCGCTGGCGCTGGCGATCGAAGCCAAGGATCACACCACGCACGATCATCTGCAGCGCGTGCAGGTCTACGCCATCGAAGTAGGCAAGGAACTCGGCCTGGACGAAGCGCAACTCGAAGCATTGCGCGCCGCGGCGCTGCTGCACGACATCGGAAAACTGGCGGTACCGGAGCACATCATCTCGAAACCCGGCAAGCTGACGCGCGAAGAGTTCGAGAAGATGAAGATTCATCCGGTCGTGGGCGCGGAAATTCTGGAGCGCGTGCGTTTTCCTTACCCGGTGACTCCGATTGTCCGCTCGCACCACGAGAAATGGAACGGCTCCGGATATCCGGACGGCTTAAAGGATGAACAGATTCCGCTCGGCGCGCGGATTTTGGCAACGGTCGACTGCCTGGATGCTCTGGCTTCGGACCGGCAATACCGCCGGGCGCTGCCGCTCGATGAAGCCATGGAGAAGGTGGTTTCTGAATCCGGAATCAGCTTCGATCCGAAAGTGGTCGACATCCTGAGGCGCCGTTATGTGGAGTTGGAAGCGATGGCGCAGGCACAGCAGGTGGAGAAAGCCAAGCTTTCGACGCACGTGAAAATCGAGCGCGGCCTGGCGCCGGCGGCAGGCTTTGAAAACACGAAGCGTTCTACGACCACCTCCAATCCGGACAAGCCCGTGGATTTCCTGTCTTCGATCGCGGCTGCCCGCCAGGAAGTGCAAAACCTTTTCGAACTGGCGCAGGATCTTGGAAATTCGCTCAGCCTGAACGAGACGCTGTCGCTGCTGGCGATCCGGCTGAAGCGCATGATCCCCTACGATTCGCTCGCGATCTATGTCATGCGCGAAGGCAAGCTCAAGGCCGAATACGTAAACGGCGAAAACTTCCGGCTGTTCTCGGCCTTGGAGATTCCACTCGGGCAAGGCCTCTCGGGTTGGGTGGCGGAGAATCGCAAGCCGATCATCAATGGCAATCCATCGGTCGAGCCCGGTTATCTGAACGATGAAACCAAATTCACTACCATGCGCAGCGCGCTTTCGGTGCCGCTGGTCGGTTTGAACGGTACGGTCAGTGTATTGACGCTTTATCACAGCGAACGCGACGCTTTCACCAAGGATCATCTGCGCATACTGCTGGCGATCGTGCCCAAGGTCGCGCTGTCCATCGAGAACGCGCTCAAGTATCAGCAAGCGGAAAGCTCGGCTGCTACCGACTACATGACCGGGCTGCCGAACGCCCGCTCGCTCTTCTTGCATTTGGATGGAGAGCTGGCGCGGTGCCGCCGCCTCGATTCGCCGCTGGTTGTGCTGGTCTGCGACATGAACGGCTTCAAGCAGGTGAACGATCGCTACGGGCACCTGGAAGGCAACAAAGTTCTGCATACTGTGGCTGTAAAGTTGAAGGAGAGCTGCCGCGAGTACGATTATGTCGCTCGCATGGGCGGCGATGAATTTGTACTCGTGCTCCCCGGGCTGCAATTGGACCAGGTGCAGCACACTATCCAGCGCCTGCGCGCGATCACGGCCGAAGCGGGCCGCGAAGTGTGTGGAACCGACACGCTCTCGCTCAGCGTCGGCCATGCCCTGTTCCCTGAGGACGGCACCGACGCCGATCAGTTGCTCAGTGAAGCGGACCGCCGTATGTACATGGCCAAGCAGAAAGAAAAGATGAGCATCGTGGGCGCGCGCGGATTCGACTTCGAGCCGATCGGCACGGTGTGACGCCATGCTCCCCTCGCTGCTGCTGCGCCAGGCGCGACGAATCCTTCTGACCGCGCTGCTCGGAGGCTTGCTCGGCGCTACGCTGGTCCGCTTAGGACCTGGCTTCGGCGTGGATGAACGGGAGCTGAATAATCGTCTCAACGCGGCCAGCCAGCAGGCCATTCGAGCCGAACGGTCGGCCGGCAGCAACATCGGTCTTTTCTATCTGCGTTATCTTTCTGGCTTGCTGCATGGCGACTTCGGTTTTTCGACCACTCTGAACCGTCCCGTCGCGGAGTTGCTCGCCGAGCGCCTCCCCTGGACGCTCGGATCGCTCGCCTATGGCGTGCTGGGCGGACTTTCGATCGGCCTGATTCTCGCGCTGGCCACGGTATGGTGGCGCGCGCCGGGAGCGGATCTGCTTCCGGCCGCATTGAGCGGACTGTGTCTGGCATTGCCGGCCGCGATGATCGCCCTGATCTTTTTGTGGATGGGCGCGGGCGGACGATGGGCCATCGCTTTAGTTGTGTTCCCGCATGTTTATCGCTACGCGAAGAACCTGCTCGAAGCCACCTATCAGGCGCCGCACGTTCTCGCGGCCGAAGCCAAAGGATTGAGCCGTACACGCGTGCTCTTCGCGCATGTGTTTACGCCGGCTGCGCCGCAGTTAGCCGCGTTGGCCGGGATCTCAGTGAGCCTGGCGTTCGGCGCTTCGATACCGATCGAAGTGATCTGCGACGCTCCGGGCATCGGGCAATTGGCTTGGAAGGCCGCACTCGGCCGCGATCTGCCGCTGCTGGTGAACATTACGGTTCTGATCGCATTGATGACGCTGGCGGTCAACAGCCTGGCGGACCTCGCTCTGGCTCCCTGGAGGACTGTGCAATGAGTCGCGCGCGAAAGGTCGCGCTGGTGGTGCTCGGCGTGGTGGCCGTCGCTTCACTTTTCGCCGGCTTTCTCGCGCCGTCCTACTCCGAACAATATCGCGAGGCGCTCAGCGCTCCACCATCGGCGCGCTTTTGGCTCGGGACCGACGAGCTGGGCCGCGACCGCTTTGCCCGTCTTCTGTACGGAACGCGCGTTTCGCTATTGCTCGCGCCGGCGGCGGCGCTGATCTCGACTCTGATCGCAGCCCTAATCGGAGGAACAGCCGGATACCTCGGCGGCCGTTGGGAGCGCGCCGTAACAAGCGGCATCGACCTGTTTCTGTCGCTGCCCTGGCTCTTTTTGTTGCTCACCGTTCGCGCCTTGCTGCCCCTGAACACGTCGCCGGTCACTTCGGTGATGATCACGTTCCTGCTATTGGGATGTCTCGGATGGGCGACGCCCGCGCGAATCATCCGCGCGGGAACACGCACGCTGGTTCATTCCGACTACCTGGTGCAGGCGCGAGCCAGCGGCGTCTCGGCGGCACGGCTCTTCTGGCGGCATCTGTTGCCGAACCTGCGGCCGATTCTGGTCGCCCAGTTCTGGGTGTCGGTTCCGGTGTTCATCTTGAGTGAAGCGAATCTTGGATTGCTCGGGCTGGGAGTGTCGGAACCGCTGCCATCTTGGGGCGCAATGCTGCGCGAGCTCGAAAATTACAGCGCGGTTCTTCAGAATCCCTGGATGCTGGTTCCGGCGGCGCTGCTGGTCGCGGTGGTGTGCTGTTTACAACTTCTACTTCGGACTGAGGATCGAATTCCATGCTGAGAACTTTGCTCGCTCTTCTCGCGGTTGTTGAACTCGGCGCATTGTCAGCCGGTGAACTGCGCTTCTGCTTGCGGGTCGAGCCCAAGACCTTCAATCCGCTGCTGGTCGAAGAAGAGGGCTCGGAAACCATTCGCTATCTCACTGGAGGCGTGCTGATCCGGCTGAATCGCTACACGCAGGAACTGGAAGGCGAGCTGGCATCGAAATGGAAGGTCTCAGAAAACGGCCGCAGGATCGATTTTGAGCTGCGGCCCAACGTGCAGTTTTCTGATGGCACGCCGTTCGGTTGTGACGACGTCGCCTATACCATGCGCCGCCTGATGGATCCGGCCTTGCACTCGCCCACCGGTGATGCTTTTCGATCGACGCCGGGCGCGGTCGAAGCGAGCTGCACAACCGCGAGCTCAGCCATGGTGCGCTTTCCCGGACCAGTGGCATCGCTCGCGGCGCAATTTGATCCGGTGGCGATGATGTCGGCGCGATCCCCGCTCAAGGAATCCGCGGTGCTCGGCCCGTTCATGGTGGGCGAACATAAGCCGGGCGCATACGTGTTGCTGCGGCGCAATCCGCACTACTGGAAGAAAGATGCAAACGGCCGGCAATTGCCGTACCTGGATTCCATCCGCCTCGACATACAGCAAAACCGGGAACTCGAGCTGCTCCGATTCCGCCGCGGCGAAATCGATATGGTGAACAAGCTGGATCCGGAGATGTATGACCGGCTGGCGACGGAGATGCCGCGATCGGTGTTGGACGCCGGTCCGTCGCTCGACTGGGAAGTAGTGTTCTTCAATCAAGTGGCGGCCGCGCCATTGCCCGAATACAAACGGCGTTGGTTCCGCTCGGATGAATTCCGCCGCGCGATTTCGGAAGCCATCAATCGCGATGACCTGGTGCGGATCATTTATCGCGGTCATGCCAAGCCCGCGGCTGGTCCCGTCTCGATTTCGAGCCATTTCTGGCTCAATAAGGACCTGAAACCGCATGCCTACTCGGCGGCTGGCGCGATAGAGAGACTGCAACACAGCGGCTTCCGGCGTAATGGCGATGCGATGGCCGATGGCGAAGGTCACAGGGTGGAGTTTTCCATCATCACCAACGCTGGCAATAAAAATCATGAGCGTATGCTGGCGCTTATCCAGCAGGATCTCGCAAAAATCGGCGTACAGCTCAATGTCGTGATTCTCGACTTCCCTTCTCTCATCGAGCGCATCAGCCGCACTTTCAACTATGAGGCGGTGTTGATGGCCTTCACCAATGTCGATCTCGATCCGAACGATCAGATGAACATCTGGCTCAGCTCGGCGGCGAATCATCAATGGAATCCGAATCAGAAGACACCCGAAACGCCCTGGGAAGCCGAGATCGACAGGCTCATGCAGGCGCAGACGGCCGCGCAGGATCCGGCCAAGCGTAAAGTGTACTTCGATAGAGTCCAGCAGATTATTTCCGACAAGGCTCCCATGCTGTTTCTTCTAAACCCGAACGCGTTGTCGGCCGTTTCACCGAACCTGAAAAATGTAACGCCCGCGACGCTTCGGCCGCAGATTTACTGGAACGCGGAGCGCCTTTCAGTAAATGGGAATTTGATCAGCCAGCGATGAGACCTCTGCTCCAAGCTCGATTGTCGGTGGACTATCCCAACAAACCGGGTGTGCTGCGCGATGTCTCACTCGAAATCGGGGAGGGCGAAATTCTGGGCCTGGTGGGCGAGAGCGGTTCGGGCAAGAGCACCATCGCACTAGCCCTGCTTCGATTGCTCGGCCACAAGGGCGGGTCGGCCAAAGGCGAGATTCTGTTCGACGGCCGCGATCTGCTTCAATTGCGCGAGCGCGAAATGCGCGACATTCGCGGGCGCCAGATCGCGCTTGTGCTCCAGAGTCCGGTGGCATCGCTCAATCCGGCGTTGCGGATCGGAAGCCAGATCGCCGAAGCCTGGCGCGCACACAGCCGTGACAGCGCGGCATGGCGAGAACGGGCGCTGGAGTTGTTCGACCTGGTCAACTTGCCGGCCGAGGAAGGATTTCTCGATCGCTACCCCCGCCAGTTAAGCGTAGGCCAGGCGCAACGCGTGCTGATCGCGATGGCGATTCTGCATCGGCCACGCCTGCTGATCGCCGACGAGTCGACCAGCGCGCTGGATGCGATCACGCAGTCGGAAATCCTGGCGCTGTTCCAGCGTCTGAATCGCGAGCTGAACATGGCGATGCTTTTCATCTCGCACGATCTGCTATCGGTGGCTTCGCTCTGCCAGCGGATCGCGATTCTGCAGAACGGCCGGATCATCGAGAGCGGCGCGACCGAGCAAATGTTCCGCGATCCGAGGACCGAGGACACGCGAGCCCTGCTACAGGCAGTGATGCGAAATTCCGTCGCGGCCGCCGAACTGGCGGCCGATTTCGACCCGGCCGGCGTTCGCAGAATTCGCTAGCTACTTTTCGTCGGCTTCGGTCTCTTCCACCAGGCGGTCCACAACCATGGCGTAGATGGCAGTCTTGCCGTCGCGGTCGCTTTCAAAGAATACGCGCTGGCTATTGGGGGAGAACATGGGCGCGACCATGCGTGAATCGGACGAGCGATGCTCGCATAGCGTCAGCTCTCGTTTGACGGAGCGGACCAGCAGCAGTAGATAAGGCGAGGCTTTACTGCCGCTGGCGCCGACGAACACACTCGAATCCGCGTTGCGGTTGAAAGCGACAAACTGAGTGGTGTTGGCAATGGCCTTGTCTTCGTTGGTGTCCGGAGTGCACTCGCGAATGTTGTTGAGCTGTTTCGGATTGGCCGGCAGATTCAGATACAGGATCGTCCGCCCGTCGGAAGACCACAGCGCCGGACCAACGCCGCCGGGCGCGAGCCGCAGCTTGCGATTCTGCGCGCCGTCGAAATTCACCAGCCACAGTTCGTCGTTTCCGCGGCGATAAAGCATACCGGCGCGGCGGGGCCTTGGCAATGGATCGGAAATCTCGTCGCTTGATTCGGCGATGGTCGCGGCCGTGCCGGTCCGCATCGTGACCAGGCGGAGTCGTGAAGTTCCCGGCTTGTGTTCCACGAGCGCGGCATACAGGCCGTCGTCAGAAAGGCTCAGACCACGTCCGAGATCAAAGCCCTCCGGGACTGCGTAAACTTCTCGAGCATGTAAGCTCGCAAGACTCGCGCTGTACAGAGAGCGGCCTGCCAGGTAACAAAAAGTCCGCTCGTCGGGTGCGAGCGTGAGCGATTCGCACACCAAGTCCGAGGCTTCGGTGAGGAGTCGCGATTGACCGTTTTTCAAATCCAGCCGGTAGGCTTGGACGGTTCCAGACCGGTCGCTGGCGTAAATCAGGAATCCGCCACGCCGCGAGATGGCGCGTTCGTAAAATGCCGGCAGCCAGCTTTGATGAGCCGGATCGGTGAGGCGCACGACGTCGAATTCAGTGGCGGCGTCCTTGTAGCGCTTGGTTTCGGAAGGGACCAACTGGCCCTTCTGAGCCAGGCCCAGGCGCACTCCGGCCAAAGCGCAAAGAAATGCACGGCGGCTCGAAACGAGACGCCTAGCGATGACTGGTCTGATAGTGCTCCTTCAGCAGATCCAGGCCGAAGTCGCCCTCGAAGTCCCGCCACACCGAATGGATATGGTTGGCGTGATCCTGCGTGTCATCGAGCTCGACCAGAAACGATGGAGCCTGGATGCGATAGTAATGTCCCTGCCCACGTTCCTCTCCGCCCGCCCAGGCGAAGAACAGGTTATTGCCGGCCTTCTTGATCTGGTCTTCGCGTGCCTGCGCCACCTGTTCCGGCATGTTGTAACAATATTCGTCGAGGAGATTCTGAAGCATTTCTCGCTGTTGAGAGGTGAGCTTGGAAACCTGAATGCCGCTGGGCTGTCCATTGAGGGCGGCTTTGCGCGAGGCCTCCGTGAGAATGTCCTTGGGGGCTTCTTTGTTCACGATCGCGGCCTTTTTCTGTTCGGCCGTCAACGCTAGAAGCAGCGTGCGAGCAAGGTCGTCTTCGCGGGCGAGAATGCGCAGCCCTTTGCGCGGGCCATCCTTTGCTTCCTCAGGATTCGAGCCGAAGAAGCTGGGAGCGTCCTGTACCTTGCCGCCGGTAATGGTGAAATTCTGGCTGACGTGATGACCTTCAATGCGATAGCCCCACGTACCGGCTTCCGAGGGATCACCGAAGACGCTGAAGAAATAACCTTCCGGATCGCGCTGCGGGCCTTTGCCGTTCTCGAGAACCTTCAAAATCTCGTCCAGACTCATGATGGTGGATGCTTTGATGTAGCCGCGCTGGCTCAGTCCGGCGGCCAGCAGCGCGTGGGCCAGCTGCTTTTGTTCACCGGTCATTTCACGCAGCGGAAGTCCTTTCCGGACGCGTGGAATGTAATGCCAGTTGAGCCGCTCGTCGTCTGAGAACTGGAAGGTCGCCTTGGCTTTCTGTTCGGGATTGAGCGACGCCAGAAACGCCTTGGCCGCATCCGACATGACAGATGCGGAATGAATGCGCGTATAAGCGGAAGTGAGGAGAACAATCCCAATTCCTATCGCGAGCAACCGTAACGAAGTATTTTTCACCGCGAGTCTCCTTTCGATCGAAGGCACGTGAGGCCGGACGCCCGGCGTAATAACTAGCTTATATCAGAAATTCGCGCTAGAAGGGCAGGTCTTGGCGGGCGTGCGCCGGCAGCGCCATCGCGGATCGGGCCAGGAACGGATATGGATTCACGGGCGTACCGCCCATACGTACTTCATAGTGCAGATGAGGAGAGGTGACGCGGCCGCTGGCACCGGATCGGCCGATAATGTCGCCGCGGCGAGTCTCCTGGCCGGTGACCACCTCAAAGCGAGAAAGGTGGCCGTAGAAAGTCTGCAAGCCGTTTCCGTGATCGATCACCACGAGTCGTCCGTACCCGCCCATCCACTCGGCATGCACGACGATTCCATCGGCGGCGGCGCGCACGACGCTGCCCATCGGGGCCGACAAATCCACGCCGGTGTGGATCGCTCCTTCGCCCGAGAACGGATCGGTCCGCTCGCCGAACGAACTCATCATCCGGCCTTCGACGGGCCACAGACTGGGTCGGATGTGCGTCTGCCATTGCTTGGGATAATTTCGATACAGTTTCGAAATCGAAGCCGACTGTAAGAAGTTATACTCGCTCAATGATTCGTGAAACGTGGGCGTGAGGGTTTGGCCATTGGCGATGTCGGTGGATGTCTCGGGCGCGCGCTTCAATCCGTACGCCACCGAGACTTCGCTCGCGAACGCGGCTAGAGTGGCAAGCTGCTCGTTCTTCTGATTGGTTACCCGCTGCAGCTCCTGGTATTTTACGCGGAGAGAGGCGACTTCCTGACGAAGGGAGTTGTAATGCGCTACTTTCATCGTCATCCGTAAATAGCTGGAAAGGAAGCCGAAGACGAACAGGCATGAGATTACGGCGAAGGTGAAGGCGGCATAGACTGCCTTATGAGGAATGTGGACGCGACGCAGTCTTCCGTGCAACGAATGCGCTAATACGACCACAAAGTACGGCTGGTGCGGCATGATCTCCTTAGATTAGTTCGGCACGATCCCAGAAATCCTCCATGGTCGCGGTAGGACCGTAGGCCGGAGAGTACCAAAAACGAAGGCGAAGGCTAAGAATACTTCATGTGAAGGTTTAGTGTCAAGCTTCAGTACTGTAAGGACTGTTACTTTTTCGTGAAACAAATGAAAGGCCGCCCGGAGTGAACGCGGGCGGCTTTCTTTCCTCGGGTTATTGTGTGGTCAGTCTCCGAAGGAGCCGACTTCTTCCTGAGCCTCCGCGGGCTTCGGTTTGGCGGGAGCGAGCGGCGTCAACTGCACCAGCTCCGGACCGGGCTCTTCCTTCAGCACGTGCTGGCGGTAGAGCTTGGCCATGCGCTCGTTCTCCTGCTGCTCGCGCAGTTTCTCGTCGCGGGCGCGCTTCTTTTCTTCGCGCGCTGTTTTAGCGATGCCCAGTTTGTCGAGGTCGGTCTGCTTGGCGTGGTGGACGTCGTCGTCACGCAGAACGAGGGAGTGCTCGGCGGTGTTGAGGCCGACCTTCTTGCCTCCGGCGAAGATCTCGTGCCGTCCATGCTCGTCGTACCACTTGGTGAGCGTCGCGGTCATGTGCATCTTCTCGATGATGTTCCGCCAGCCGACGCCGGTGTTGTAGGCGCAGAATGAAATCTCGCCTTCCTGCGTCGCATACGGAATGATGCATTGCTCGGTTCGCCGGAAATCGTAGTTGAACAGATCCTGGAACCACATCCCGGCGACGAACAAGAAATTCCAACGATCCTGGCGACGCTGCGTGATGTCGGCCATGGTGCGATCGCCGGTGACCTTGCCATAAGCACCGCTCTGCGCCTTGTTCGTCATGCCGAAGCATTTGTCGAACTTGGCGATCATGTCGGTCAGCTTGAAATGAGTCGGCGAGCGGAAGGGATTGTAGTTGCGTAGCAGCGACAGCGTCACGCCGAGGACAGAAAGCTTCTTGCCGCGCGCGGCGTCGTTAATGCGCGCGATGTCTTTCGCCAGCCGCTCGGCGTTGAGGAAGGCCGCAACGGGCACTGCTTCCTTGGTTTCCTTGTCGCACATGACGGCCATGCCGATGCCGCAATTGGGATGGCAGCCGCAGCTCAACTGGCCCCAGGTGGCTTCCGGGCCGTGTACGAGATCGGCGAAGTCGGAGAAGGTGCTCATGAACGAAATCGGGAACCAGTCGCGGACGGGCTCGCCCAACCCGGTCTGATTCTTGACGTCGTGCGCCAGGTGCGACAGCGTGTAGCGCTGCGCTTGGCGGCGCTCGTCGGTGACCGCTTCGTCGCGGCCCGTGAAAGATACGGGCTGGAAGCTGAGGAACGGAATCTTCTTCGGATTGTCGAGAGCGAAACGCACCACGGCGCCTACTTGCTCGTTATTAATCCCGTTGATGATGGTGATCACCGGGACAATGTCGACACCCGAGCTCCACAGGTTCTCAATCGCGCGCATCTTCACATCGAAGAGCTTGCCGACGGCGCGGTGCGAGTTGGCATCGTTGCAGATCCCGTCAAACTGGAGATAGGCGTCGGAAAAACCGGATTAGACGTCTCGATTGCGGAATTCATTAGTCTTAGCG
>JACXTT010002298.1_pt1 | contig 30519 bp, 22 predicted proteins | sample 9270951 | NCBI WGS metagenome assembly JACXTT01 (sample SAMN15532306, study PRJNA645909) | rock metagenome | isolation source: weathered quartz diorite | place: Puerto Rico | collected 2017-06-21 | reverse complement strand
ACGAGCTCAGGGAGCACCAGACGTCCGTGCCCGCGGAGCGGAAACCCGCCGGCAGCACCGGGAACCCAAACCCCGCCGGCATCACGCCGACGATTTCCATGGGGGTACCATCGAGGACCAGGGAGCTACCGAGCACGTGCGGATCACGCCCGAAGCGCGTGGCCCAGAAGCGATGACTGAGCACGGCTGTCCGTGCCCCGCCCTCCCGATCCTCATCCGACGTGAACCCGCGGCCGAGGACGGGTTGCACGCCGAGCATGGAAAAGAGATTCGACTTGACGGTCATCGCCGTGATGCGGGTCGCGTCGCCGAGCCCGGTGAGCACGGGAGCGCCGCCCCAGTACGGCGACATATCCTCAAAAGAATGGCTGTCCGCGGTCCACGCGCGGACTTCGGCCCTGCTGGGGCTCGCAATCATCCGCCCTTCGTATTTCTTCCAGCTCCACGCGATGCGCACCAACCGCTCTGGATCGCGATAGGGCAGCGTCCGCAGCAGCACGCCTTCCACCACGCTGTAGATGGCCGTCGTTGGCCCAATCCCGAGCGCCAGAACGAGGACCGCGACGGCGGTGAACCCCGGCCTTCTTGCAAGCGAGCGCAGCGCGAAGCGGAGGTCTTGCAATGTGCTCATTCGTGCCTCAACGCGATCATCGCATCGACGCGCGTCGCCCGTCGTGCGGGGACGTACGTCGCCAGCACGACGACGAGCACCAGCGTTGCCGCTGCGAGGAAGTAGATAGTAGGATCGTGCGGCGCCACCTGGTATAGTTGCGAGCGCACCGCGCCCCCGACCGCGAGCGCGAGGATAGAGCCCACGACCAATCCGATCGCCGTCAGGATGAGCCCCTGTCGCAGCACAAGGGACATGATGGATCGGCCCGAGGCTCCCAGCGCGACCCGGATCCCGAGCTCCCGCGTACGGGCCGCGACAGCGAACGAGACGACGCCGAAGACCCCCGTCGCGGCAAGCGTGAGGGCAAGCGCCCCGAAACCGAGCAGCAGCAAGGTGAGGCGGCTGGAACCCGCGACGGAATCGGCCACTACCTCGCGCATCGGATGGACCTCATCGAGGATGACCGCTGCGTCCACGTTCGCCAGCGCTTGCCGGACGCTGCGCGCGAGATCGGCAGGATCCCCAGTGCCGCGAATCATGAGCGTCATCGACTCGACCGCGAACTGCCCGAACGGACGATACATCTCCGGCACCGGATCGGCCGCCAGCCCGTGGCCGTGCACGTCGCCCACCTCACCGACGATCGTCGCCCACCCGCCCTTGCCCTCGAATCCCGTCCGAACGCGCTTGCCGATCGGGTCTTCGAATCCAAAGTAGGTCCGGGCCAGCGTCCGGTTGACAATCGCAACCGCGGCGGTGCCGTAGCGGTCCTGCTCGGTGAATCCGCGGCCGCGCAGCAGTGGAATCACCATGGCGCGGAAGTAGGCGGGGGTCGCGACGCGCCAGTCGACCGAGCGAGACTCGCCGGGCCGGGGCGCCGGTGCCCAATAGACGATCAAGTCAGGGTTCCAGTTGTTTGGGCCCATGGGCGTGAGGTGAATCGCGCCGGCCTCGATCACCCCCGGCAGGCTACGCACCCGATCGAGTGCGATTCGCCAGTACGCGAGGACGCGCGCCGAGTCGGAGTATCGGGACGTCGGAGGTGAAACGCGGAGCGAAAGTACCCGCTCCGCCTGAAATCCCGGGTCCACTTGCTCGAGCTTCCACAAACTCTTGACCATCAGACCCGCCGCCGTGGCGAGCACGAACGCGAGCGCGAGCTCCGAGATCACCAAAGCGCCGCGCGGCCACGCCCGCGCCGTGTCGCCCCGCCCGCCTTCGCGGAGAACGGTCTGCGCATCCTCGCGCGCGGCCCGCAGCGCCGGAGCGAGACCGACGACGACGGCTGTGACACCCGTGATCACGAAGGCCACGATCAGCAGCAGCGGATTGGGTCCGCTACCGCGGATCATCGGCGCGTCCGCGGCCAGCAGACGGGCGAGGGCCCCATGTATCCACAACGCCATCCCGAGACCGACGAATCCACCGGCGAGCGCGATGGCCGTCGACTCGAGCAGCGACGCACGGATCAGGGATCCACGGCTCGCGCCCAAGGCGACCCGGATCGCGACGCCATGCTGCCGGGTGATGCCTCGAAGGAGCATGAGGTTGGCCACGTTCGCGCAGGCAATGAGGAGCACAATGCCCACGATGCCGGCGACCAGGAGCATCGCGTCCTTCCAGGGCCCGGCGAGCTGGTCGCTCAAGGAGACCACCCGCGTTTCAGCGGGATCGAATGGCTCCATCACCCCCGCTTCGATCCGCAGCACGTGCCGCAGCCGGCGCAACTCATCGGATGCCATCCCGGTCGTCGCGCCGCGGGCCAGGCGCCCGACCATGGTGAGCATCGCAGCTTGATACGCTGACGTATCCGCAGGGTTGAGCGGAGCCGGCGTCCAGAGCTGCGTCCCGCGGGAGGGGAAGACGAAGTCGGCGGGCATCACGCCGATGACGGCCGTGGCTCGGCCGTCGAGCATGATCGTTCGCCCAAGGATGGCGGAGTCACTCGCGAATCGGGATCGCCACAGACCGTGACTCAGCACCGCGACGGCGCCCGAGCGTCGGGCTTCGTCTTCTGTGAAGACCCGCCCCAGCGCGGGCGGCGCGCGCAACACCGCAAACAGGCTCGGCGTAACCCGTGCGCCGTCGATGTGCTCGGATTCCGCGTCGCCTGTCAGGGCGAACCCCCATCCCGTGTAGGCGCCGAGTGTCTCGTACGACCGGCTCAAGGCCGCGAGCCGGTCCAGCCGCGCCGCCGAGACCGATGCCTGATCGGCGTATTGCACGCCGACGAGACGCGCGGCGTCCGGAAACGGAGCTGGCCGTAGCACGACGGCGTCGATCACGCTGTACACGGCAACGTTCGCCCCGATGCCAAGGCCCAACGTGACCACCGTCAGGGTGGTGAAGCCGGGACTCTGGAGAAGTGTGCGGATCGTGAGGCGGATGTCTTGGAGGAGCGCCTCCATTACTCAGTCCTCAACGCGATCATCGGATCGACGCGCGCCGCGCGGCGGGCGGGCAGCCAACAAGCGGCCAGCGCCACGGCGAGGAGCAGCACCGCAACGGTGACGAGGGTCAACGGATCGCGCGGACTTACTCCCACCAGCAGCCGGCGGACGAGCAGCGTGAGCGAGGGCGCCAGCACCAGTCCGGCACCGATGCCCAGTGCCGCCGGCATCATCCCTTGGCGCACGACAAGGCGTTGCACCGTTCGCTGGTCTCCACCCAACGCGATCCGAATGCCGATCTCGCGCGTCCGCTCGGCCACGAGCTGCGCGATGACGCCGTAGATCCCGACGCCCGCTAGGATGAGTGCAACCATTCCCAAGGCTCCGAGCAGCCGCAGCGAGACGCGGTATTGCGCCATGCTCAGCGCGAGGAGATCGCTCATCGTTTGCTGATCGTAGACCGGCTGCTCGGGATCGATCTCAAGGGCTGCCGAGCGCAGCGCCGGCAGGAGCGCCGCAGCCGCGGGTTCCCCACCCACCGCACGCGCGACGACAGTCATGTCCCACACCGGTGCCTGCGCGGCCGGGAGGTAGATCTCCGGCGGCGCCTGACGAGTCAGACCGTCGTGTCGAATGTCGCCGACGATCCCCACTACTTCGAGCGCTCGCGCCGTGTCACCAACCACCTTCAAGCGGCGTCCCAGCGCGCCACCGTCCGGGAACCAGCGGCGCGAGACTGTCTCGTTCACGAGCATCACGGGTGGCGCTTCGGGCCCGTCGGCCGTGGTGAAGTCGCGACCGCGAATGAGCGGAATGCGAAGAGCGGAGAGGTAGCCCGGCGTGATGACGCGCCAGTCCACCTCCGGTCCCTCGCCGGGAGGATAAGGCGGCGCACCGACGACCGAGAATCCGGTCGTCTGGTTGCAGCCGCACAGGGGAACGACATTGGCCGCGGCCGCCGCGGCGACGCCCGGCAAGGAAGCAACGCGCTCGACCAGCCGGCTATAGAACCGGCCAGCGGCCGGGGCGTCGGGGTACGTCCTGTCCGGCAGCGCAAGACTCGTGACTGCTACACCTTCGACTTCGAATCCAGGATGCAGTGTGGCGAGATGATGGAACGTTCGAAGCGTCAGACCTGCACCGACCAGCAGCAGCAGCGCCAGCGCGACCTCCGCGCCGACGAGTGCGCGCCGCAGGCGATGACGCTCGCGCCCGCTCGTCGTGCCCCCACGACGCAACGATTCCTTACCAGCCGCGCCGCGCGCCGCGCGCAGTGCCGGCACGAGGCCGAACAGCACCGCTGACGCGATCGAGAGTCCCGCGGTGAACGCGAGCACTGTGCCGTTGATCGTGAGGTGCTGGAAGCCGGGAAAGTGACGTCGGAAGTCGGACGGCACGAGCGAGGTGAGCAGATCTACGCCGAACAGGCCGAGTACGACCCCGCCCACGCCGCCGGCCAGCGCGAGCACGATGCTCTCGACCAGGACCAGACGCGCGATGCGCGCGCGCGACGCGCCGAGCGCCACGCGGATACCGAGCTCGCGGCCCCGGCCGCTCGCGCGGGCGAGCATCAGATTCGCGACGTTCGCGCACACGATGAGGAGCACGAAGCCGACCGCTCCCATGAGCACCGCGAGCATCGGCTCGATCTGGCGCGCCGAATCCCGCACGAGCGGCCGCAGATTCGCGCTCCAGTTCTTGTTAGTCGCCGGATACTGCGCCGCGAGCGCCGCGCTCAGCGTCGCGAGCTCGGCACGCGCCTGTTCGAGGGTGCGTCCCGGCGCGAGCCGGCCGGTCACCAGCAGGTAGTGCGACTGGCGTTGCGTCCACGTCCCCGCGGGCGGCGCGTAGGGCGCCCACATTTCGGCAGGCGCAGGATAGCGCACCCCATCGGGCATCACGCCGATGATCGTGCGCGGAATGCCGTTGATCGACACTACGGTGCCGAGCACGCCGCTGTCGCCGCCGAAGCGCCGCTGCCACAGCCCCCAACTCAGCACCACCAACCGGTCGTGGCCCGGCTGGTCCTCTCCGGCAACGAATGTGCGGCCGAGCGCAGGCAGGAGCCCGAGCGTCTCGAAGTAATCGGCCGACACCTGGAAGCCCTGGATGCGCTCGGGGCGCTCCCCGCCTGTGACATTGCCCGTCCACCACACGTGCGTGGCGAGATGATCGAAGCTCTTGAGATTCGTGCGCCAATCCTTCAGATCGGCGGCCGAAACCTCGTTGTGATCGTTGCCGCGTGGCCCCACCGACCACACCGCCACCAGCCGGCTCGAGTTGTCGAGAAAGGGATAAGGATTGAACAACAGGTGGTGCACCGCAGTGAAAATCGACGTGTTCGCGCCGATGCCGAGGGCGAGCGTTCCGACGGCGACCGCCGTGAACGCGGGGTTGGCCGCCAGTGCGCGCAGTGCGTAGCGCAGGTCTTGGAGAATTGTCATGAGCGCATTGTGATCGCCGGGTCGATCTGCGCCGCACGGCGGGCGGGCAGCCAGCACGCGACGATCCCGATTGCCGCCATCATCGCGGCCACAGCGATGAATGTGATCGGGTCGTGCGGCTCGACGCCGAAGAGGAGCCCTTGAATCAAGCGGGTGGCGAAGAAGGCGCTGCAGACGCCCAACACGAGACCGATCGCCAGCACCGCGCCGCCCTCCCGCAGGATCATTCGCTGGACCCGTCCGGCGTCGGCACCGAGGCTCATGCGGATCCCGATCTCCAGCGTGCGCGCGCTCACCGAGAACGCCAGCACGCCGGCAATCCCCACCGCCGCGATGATCAGCGCCAGGAGTCCGAACGACGAGATGAGTGCGGCGTTGAGGCGACGCGGTGAGACACTGTGGTCCTTGAACTGCGCGATGGTCATCACGTTCTCGATGGGCGCCGTCGGCGCGATGCCGCGGACGATCCGCGTCGCCGCCGGAATCAATGCCGCAACATTGCTGGCGGCCCGGATCACCAGCCCGCTGCCGAGCGCCGGAAACTGAGTAAACGGCATGAACACAACGGCACTGGGCTCCGCGTCCAGCCCGCCGTCCTGCGTATTGCCGGCGACGCCCACGATGGTGCGCCAATCACCGCTCAGAGGGGTGAACCGCAGCACGTCCCCCGTCCACGCGATCCGCCTGCCGATCGGGTCCTCGTTGGCGAACAGCCGGTCGGCCAGGGTCCGGTTGATGATCACGACCTTGCCGGAGCCGGGCCCATCGGTCGTGGCGAACGGGCGTCCCGCGATCAGCGGAGTGCCCGACGCGTCGAAGAACGTGGGGTCGGCCGTGCGCACCTCGGCGCGCGGGATCGCTTCGCCCGGGGCCAGGGATCTGCCTTCCGCCTTGACGTCGAAGCGGACGTCTGAGCCGCGCAGCGGCATGGGGGAGCCGAGTCCCACCTCGATGACGCCTGGCAGCGCTGCGATCTCGTGCCGCATCAGATCGTAGCGTTGCTTCGCCGCCGCGTCCGCCGCGGGGTTGGACCGCCACTCGCCGGAACTGAGCAGCGGCACCTGCATTGTCAGGACTTCTTCGGTTCTGAGCCCGGTGTTCACCTCGGCCAGACGCAGCATCGTGCGGGTGAGCAAGCCGGCCCCCGCGAGCAGCACCACCGAGACGGCCACTTGGACGACGACGAGTCCGCGCTGGAGTCGGTGCTTCGCCACGCTGCCGCTGATCCGCTGCCCGCCCGCCACGATCCAGGAGGCCACGCCGCCCTCCTTCGGCAGGGAGGCCAGAAACGAGAGCAGAAGCGCAACCGCCACCGAGAGCACGAGGGTGAAGCCCAGAACCACGTCGTCCAGCCGGATCTCGCTCGCTCGCGGCGAGTACCGCTCGGCCAGCGACGTCAGCAGCCCGACGCCGCCCACGGCGATCGCCACGCCCACAGCTCCTCCCAGAACGGCGAGCACGAGGTTCTCGACGAGCAGTAGCCGCCGCAGCCGTCCCACGCCGGCGCCGAGCGCCGCGCGCACCGCCAGCTCGTGTTCGCGCCGCACGCCGCGCATCAGGGTCAGGTTGGCGACGTTGGCGGCGGAGATCACCAGGACGAACGCGGCGGCACCCATCAGGAGCCACAGGGTGACCCGCGCGCGCTCGCCGAGCACCCGCTGGAAGGGGATGACCGCGACGCGGTAATGGGAAGCCGGATCGTAGGCTTCCTTGAACTGGCTGCGCATCCGCGCGTACACGACGTCCACCTCCGCCCTGGCCCGATCCACTGTGGCGCCGGGGGCGAGCCGCGCCACCACCTCCGTCATGCGATGGCTCCGGCCCTCGACCATCATGGCGCTCATATGGTGCTCGCTGTTCACCATGTTGAGCAGCGCATCGCTGGGATCCGGGAAGAACGGCGCGGCCTGAAGGACGCCGATCACCGTCACGGACTTGTTGCTCAGCATGACCTGCTTGCCGACCCCCCCCGAGTCTCCCGCAAAGCGCGTCATCCAGAATTCATGCGTGAGCACCGCCACAGGTGCAGCTCCCGGCCCGTCATCGGTGGACCGCGTCACCCTGCCGAGCACGGGCGAGAGTCCCATCACCTCGAAGTAGTTGCCGGTCACTAGGCCCACGCTGATGCGGGCCGCGACGTCCTCCCCCTGGAGGATGCTGGTCCACGAGGAGTACTCCGCGATGCCAGCGAGCGACGGCACGCCGGTGCGCAAATCACGCACCTCGGGAACGGAGAAGGTGATGCTCTCGCCGCCGGGTCCGTCGGTGGACTGTCGCAGGTAGACCAGCCGGTCGCCGTCACGGTGGGGGAGCGGCTTGAGCAGCACGCCGCGGACGACGCTGAAGATGGCGGTGTTGGCGCCGATGCCGAGCGCCAAGGTGAGAACGACCACGATGGTGAAGCCGGGGCTGTGCCGCAGCGCGCGCAGGGCGTATCGGAGGTCTTGGAGCATTAGGGCGCCTGGAGCCTGGGGCCGGGGTTGGTCATTCGTGCCGCAGCGCGATGACAGGATCGACGCGCGATGCCCGGCGCGCTGGCAGATAACTCGCGATTGCCGCGACGACGATGGGCACGAGGACGGCGGCGAAGAGAACGAGCGGATCGCGCGGCGAGACCCCGAAGAGGAGCGAGCTCAGCACCCGTCCGGCCACGAGGCCCGCGAGCGCCCCGAGCGCCGCGCCGACCGCCGCGACCCGCACGCCGTGCGAGACCATGAGCCGCTGCACGTCCCACCGTTGCGCGCCCATGGCGACGCGCACGCCCATCTCGTGCGTTCGCTGTGTGACGACATAGGCGAGCACCCCGTACAGCCCGACCGCGGATAGCACGAGCGCGAGTAGAGCGAAGCCGCCAAACATCGCGCTGCCGAGACGCCACGGCCGGATCGATGGCGCAAGCAGATCGGCGAGCGACGTGACCGAGGCGAACGGGAGATTCGGCGCCGTTTCTTGAATGGCGGAGCGCACGTGGGCGACCATGTCTTCCGGCCGGCCGCGCGCTCGAACGAGAAGCGCGGTGATGAATTGATTCGAGTCACCGGAAAATGGGATGTAGAAGGTCATCGATGCGTCTTCGACGGCGCTGAAGCGGCGCGCGTCCGGCACGACGCCGATCACTTCAGTACAGAACTTCGCGTCGCCCGGCACGAAGCACCTGCCGATCGGGTTTTCCCCTGGCCAGAAGAGGCGGGCCATTGTCTCGTTCACGATCGCGACCGAGAAGCCACGGTCCGCAGACGTAAATCCGCGACCGCGGACGCGCGTCCCTACTGCGGCGAAATAACCAGGCGTGACCTGCTGGTAATACGGGCCCCCGCTTGGGAGCCGCGGAATCGAGTCTCGGCCGGGCACGTGTACCCACATGGCGTTGGACCAGCCCAGTGGGTGAGCGACGGTTGCCGCGGCGGCATCGACGCCCGGCAGCGCCTCAAGATTGGTCAGGATTTGGAGATGCAGCGCGTTGATTTGAGCCGGAGGGTAGCCGGCGGCCCGCAAGTCGATCGTCACGAGCAATGTATGTGTCGGATCAAAGCCGAAGTTCTGCCCCTCCACGTTGCGCAAGCTGCGGGTAAACAGCCCGGCCCCGATGATGAGCACGACCGTCAGCGCGACCTGCGCTACGAGCAATGCGGACCGCAGGCGCGAGCGTTGATAGCGTCCCTCGCCCGTCCCGGCTTTGAGCGCCGGCGTCAGGTCACGCCGCGCGAGGTACCACGCCGGAACAGCGCCAGCCAGAATGCCAGCGAGTACTGCCACCGCCGCGGCAAACGCGATTACCCGAGTATCGAGTGGTTCCATCAGGGCGGGAGTGTCCGGCAAGAGAAACGCGCGGATCAGCGGGCCGGTCCACAACGTCACGAACAGCGCCGCGATGCCGCCTGCGATCGCCAGCACGAGACTTTCTATCAAGACCTGGCGCATCAGTCGCCACCGCCCTGCGCCGAGTGCGAGCCGGATCGCCACCTCGCGCTGGCGCTGCAGCGATCTCGCGAGCAGCAGGTTCGCGACGTTGGCACACGCAACGAGCAGAACGATGATCGCCACGGCGGCGAGCCACAGCGAGACTTTGGCGTTCTGCGAAATCTCCGGGCCGCGCGCGGACTGCACCGGCCCAAGCAATGCGACGGCATTGGAATCGGGAGACTGGTGGAACTGATTGGCCCACTGGGCATCGTCCGCGCGCAAAGCGACCGTGGCCTCGCGCGCTGCCGCTCCTCTGCCGCGGGCTCCAAGCCGACCGATAAGCTGCACGAAGACGGATCCCCGGTTCAGAAAGTCCCCGCCCATCAGCTCGGGCGTGGCGACTGCGAGGGGCACCCAGACATCGACGTTCTGCAGGTTGACGCCGCTGAACCGCTGCGGGGCGACGCCGACTACTTCGTACGAGCGACGGCCGAGCTGGAGACGTCGCCCGAGAATGGCGGAGTCGCCCCCGAACGCTCCTCTCCAGAAGTCGTAGCTGAGCACTGCGACCGCAGCGCCACCGAGACGATCCTCCTCGGCGACGTAGAATTGTCCCAGCGCCGGCCGCAGACCGAGCAGCGGGAAATAGCTCGCCGTCGCGAGCACGACGGAAACGCGACGGGCGTCGGCGCCACGCCCCAAGCTCGCGTTCTGCGAGTACGTGAAGGCCGCGACCGCATCGAACGCGCGCGCTGAGTCGCTGATCAGTTTGTACAGGGGATAGCTCGTGATGCTCGACGTGTACGTCCCGAAACTTGATGAGTGATGCCGGAAATAGAGCCGCACGACCCGGTCGGGGTCCTGCACCTGCGGAGGTGCGCGGAACAACAGCGTGTCCACAACGCCGAAGATCGTGGCGTTCGCGCCGATGCCGAGCGCGAGACACACCACCGCTGCGGCGACGAGCCCCGGACTGCGGGCGAAGGTGCGGAGGGCGTAGCGGAGGTCTTGGAGCATGGGCCTAGCCCCGAGCCCCCTGTTCGTCCACCACACGACCATCGAACAGATGAATCGACCGATCGGCGTGCTTCGCGTAGCGCGGATCGTGCGTCACCATGCACACCGTCGCGCCGCTCCGGTGCAGCACGCGCAGCAGCTCCATCACCGCCTCGCCGTTGGTCGAGTCGAGATTCCCCGTGGGCTCGTCCGCGAGCAGGATTGCGGGATCGCCCACGACGGCGCGGGCAACGGCGACGCGCTGCTGCTGGCCGCCCGAGAGCTGTACCGGATAATGCTTCGCCCGGTGGACCATCCCCACCTTTTCCAGCGCCTGTTGCACGCGCTTCGTCCGCTCTCCGCCGGACATCCCGCGGTACGTGAGCGGCAGCTCCACGTTTTCGGCGACGGTGAGATCGCCGATCAGATTGAAGGCCTGGAACACGAAGCCGATCCGTCGGTTGCGGATCCGCGCGCGCTGCGCCGGCGTCAGATTCGCGACCGGCTTGTCCTCGAGCAGATACGTTCCCTCGCTCGGCGTATCGAGCAGGCCGAGGATGGATAGGAGCGTCGTCTTGCCGCACCCCGACGGCCCGTTGATCGCGACGTATTCTCCCTCGCGAATCTCGAGATGCACGTCCGCGAGCGCGTGCGTCTCGACTTCGTCGGTGAAGAAGATCTTTCTGACGCCGTTGAGCTGAATGAGTGGCGCACCGTTACCGGGCATCGGATCTCCCCCTATTTCAGTCTCACCCGCTCCACGTTGTCGTACCGCGTCATGTCCGTCAGAATAACCGAATCGCCGGCCGCGAGCCCCTGGACGATCTCGATTGCGTTGACCGAGGTGCGACCCACCTTCACGGGAACGCGCACGGCGTAGCGTCCCCCTTCGACGAGCTTGAACATCCCGATCGTGCTGTTGGGCTGGCCATACGCGGGTCGGCCCGTGAACAACACGTCGCTCAATCGCTCGATCGTGATCGTGGCGTCCACGCTGATGTCCGGCCGCGCCGACGCGGGAGTGCTGTCCAGCGCGATGTCCACGGTCACCGTTCCCTCTTGTGCGGAAGGATCGATGCGAATGACGCGTCCGGCGACGATGCCGGTGCGCGTATCGACGGATGCGATCTGTCCAATCGCGAGACCGGGCGCCTGCGTTTCGGGGATGCGGATCACGGCTTTCAGTTTTCCCGGTTGGACGACCTTGGCGAGAATCGTCCCCGGCACCACCCACTGGCCGGGCTGGAGGTTGAGTTCCGAGAGCACGCCCTCTTCTCCGGGGCGCACCTGCAGCGAGCTCAACCGGCTGAGCCGAAACGCGGTGATCGCGCGCAACCGCACGACCTGCTCCCGCTGCACGGCGAGCTGCGAGTCCACCGTCGACGTCAGGAGATCGAGGCGTTGCTTCTCGATGTCGTAGCGGGCCTCGAGCTCACTCGCCTTCTCGTGGGCGAGCGTCACGTCGTTGCGCGACAGGCCGCCAATCACCGTGAGCGAGTCGGCGACAGCGGCGTCGCGGGTCGCCTGGAGATACTGGCTGCGCGTCGAGGCGACGACGCCGGCCTGTGTCAGCCGCGCGCCGTACAAACTGGTTCGCAGATTCACGAGCTCACCCTCGGCCGCCGTGAGCTGGCGCTGCGCATCGAGCGCTTCGATCTGGACATCGGGGTTCGCAAGCTCCAGCAGCACCGTGTTCGCCTGCACCGGGATGCCGGGTTGGACGAAGATGCGCTCGACGCGCGCGGGAGTCAGCGCCGAGATCCAGCGGATGTGCTCGGGGACGAGCGTGCCCGGCCCACGAACTTCACGTACCATCGTCCCGCGGCGAACCGCATCCAGTGACACGACCTCGCGATCGACACTCGGCGCGGCCGGCTTGAGACTGGCGAGCAGGACGGTGACCAGGATCAGACCGCCGGCGGCGATACCGCCTTGGACATAGCGTTTGCGGTTTCTTGTTGGCGCGCGTGGGATGTCCACGTGCTCGAGACAAGGCACGGACCGTACCAGTCCGCTGTTGGTGCTAACTCGCGCACTTCGAAGCCATTGCGTTCGCGGACATCGTAGCGAGCGTTCGGTGGTGGGATTCGCGCGTCCCATAACCGAACAGGTATTATCATTACGCCATGCGCTTCACCTCCCTCATTCTCCTGCTGCTCCAAGGCACGTCGCCCACGGATGATGGCCAGTGGACGATGCCTGGGAAGAACTACGCCGCGACGCGCTACAGCGGCCTATCGCAAATCACTCCGCGCAACGCGGCGCGACTCCGGCCCGTCTGGAGCTTCTCGACGGGCGTACTCGGCGGGCACGAGGGCCAGCCGCTCGTCGTCAACAACACGATGTATGTCGTCACACCATTCCCCGATGTGCTGTACGCGTTCGATCTGACGCGCGAGGGCTACCCGCTCAAGTGGAAGTATCGGCCCGAGGTGAATCCCACCGCGCTTGGGCTAGCGTGCTGCGACGCGATCAACCGCGGCGCGGTGTACGCGGATGGCAAGATCGTCTACAACCTGCTCGACGGCCACACCGTCGCGGTCGACGCCGTGACGGGGCGTGAGCTCTGGAAGACGCAGATCGCGGACATGCAGCAAGGCGAGACGACGCCGATGGCGCCCTTCGTCGCCGGCAACCGCGTGATCGTGGGACCGTCGGGCGGCGAATTCGGGATCTACGGCTGGGTGAAAGGCCTCGACCTCGCCACGGGCAAGATCCTCTGGACCGCGCACAACATGGGCCCCGATTCGCTGATGCTCGCGCGGCCCGGCCGGGGATACTACGTCGGCGATGCGAACATCGGCGTGTCGACGTGGGAGGGTGACTCGTGGCGGCGCGGCGGCGCGCCGGTGTGGGGGTGGATCTCCTACGACCCGCAGCTCGACTTGATCTATTTCGGCACTGGGAATCCCGGGCCCTACAACACGGAGCAGCGGCCGGGCGAGAACAAGTGGACCAATAGCGTCCTCGCGCGCCGGCCGGGCGACGGATCGCTCGTCTGGGCCTATCAGTTCACGCCGCACGACAGCTGGGACTATGACTCCAACGCCGAGATGATTCTCGCCGACCTCGTGGTCGGCGGGCGGATGCGCAAGGTGCTCGTGCACTTCGACAAAAACGGCTTCGCCTATACCCTCGACCGCGTGACCGGCGAGCTCCTGGTCGCCGAGGCGTTTGCGAACGTGACGTGGGCGAAGGGGATCAACAAGCGGACCGGCGTGCCGATCGTCGACACGACGAAGACCACGGGCGTGTCGCGCGGGAACGTGAAGGGCATCTGCCCGAGCCTCGAGGGCGGAAAGAGTCCCGCATCACCCTCCGCGTACTCCCCGCGCACGGGACTCTTTTATACCGCGACGAACAACCTCTGCATGAATTTCGAGGCCGCCCCCGTGACGCGCATTCCGGGCACGCCCTATATCGGCGCGACGACGCCGTACATGCCGGGGCCCGGTGGCCACATGGGAGAGTTCATTGCCTGGGACGCGGCGCGTGGCCGGAAAATGTGGGGAATAAAAGAGAAATTTCCGGTCTGGAGCGGGAGCGTTGTCACCGCCGGCAACGTCGTGTTCTTCGGCACGCTCGACGGCTGGTTCAAGGCGGCGGACGCAAAGACCGGCCGGGAGTTGTGGAAGTTCAAGGTTGGTTCCGGCGTCGTGGGCGCACCGATTTCGTTCAGGGGACCGGACCGCAAGCAATACATCGCGGTGTACGCCGGCATCGGTGGCGACTGGTTCCTGCTTTCGGGCGACGTGCGCTCCGACGATCCAGCCGACGTCCGGCCGCCCGCGGATTTTGCGCCCGATCTCGCGCGCCATACGAGTCAGGGAGGCATCGTCTGGATCTTCGGCCTGTAATCCTCCTTGCCGTGCTCGCCGCATGCAATCGGACGGACTCCGGCGGCGGAGGGCCGAGTGTGCCCCCGTCCGTCCGCTACCCCGACCACCTCGCAGCGGGTGGCAACCAGCCTCCCGCGGGTGAGATCAAGAACCCGCTGCCGATCGATTCCACGAATGCGGCCGACGGCTCGAGGGTGTTCAGCGCGATGAACTGCGACGGCTGCCACGGCGGCGGCGGGCTCGGCTGGGTGGGACCGAGTCTCGTCGACGGCCGGTGGCGCTACGGCGGGACGGATGGCGCACTCTTCCAATCGATCTTCTTCGGCCGTCCCCGCGGGATGCCGGCATACGGTGGCGTCATGTCGCCCGGGGCGATCTGGAAGGTAGTCGCCTACATCCGGGCTCAGCCCGCTCCGGCTGATGTTCCAACGGAGCGGTGGACTTCGGGAGAGCGTAGGCGCTAAGTCAAAGGAGTACAATGGGGTAGAAAAGACGTGTGACCCAAAACCCCACCACCGACCCGCCGTTCATTATGTTGAGACCCCGAAACAACCTCCCTCGTCGAGGTCCCCATGCGCGTGCATCGCGTGTTGGTCTGTTACTTCGTCATTCTGGCTGTTTTCGCGTGCGGCGGGAACCGACCACTCCGGCAGCGCGTGCTGCTTCCCCCGACACTGAATCTCGTCCCGCATCACAACATCGGGCTGTTTCAGTTCTCCGTGGAAAATGCGAAGGGCAACCTCCACGAGTTCGCGACACATCGTTTCGAGGAATACGTGCTCGCGGCCCAGAGCGGCATCGAGATGCGCGAGTTCACCTCGGCCGATTCGGGTCGCGTCTTTGCGGCGGCGGCCGACACGAACGCCTGCCCCGTCGCGTTCTTCGGCCACCTCAAGATCTCCAACGTCAAGCCGCATGGCGGCCTCACGGCCGGCTTCGCGCCGGTGGTGCGCGCGACCGTCACCGTGGAGCTGTCGGTGTGGCTCGTGAACACCAGAACTGGCGGCGTGATGTGGCGGCGGAGCTCGTCGTCGACCGAGGAGGTTGGCGGCCTGTCGTTCATGGGCGGCACGCCGGAGTTCTCTGCCAAAGATCCGAACGATGCGTATGGACGATTAGTCAATCAGCTGGTGTACAACGTGACGTATGACGTCAGGTCGACGTGGGTAGATCAATAACAAAGGCGTAGGCGTGGCAGTGCGTTCCGCATTTCCACGCTCTTTTACGCCTCTTAACGTCGTTCAGTCGTTTCGGCGTCCGGCAATGCCACGTCGAACCTACTGCCCGCCCCTACTCGGCTCGCGACCTGTACGCTCCCGCCAGCCTGCTTGACGATCATATAGACCGTCGCAAGCCCCAAACCGGTGCCCTGCCCCGGCGGTTTGGTCGTGAAGAACGGCTCGAACGCACGCTGCTGCGTCGCCTCGTCCATCCCTACGCCGGTGTCTTCGACCCGCAGCCGCACGACGGGCCCCCTCGGATCCTTGAGCCGACGCGTCGAGATCGTGATGCCGCCGCCATTTGCCATGGCATCGCGGGCATTGAGCACCAGGTTCATCAACACCTGCTCGAGCTGGGTGCGGTCGCAGCGCACTGGAGCGCCGGATGGATCGAGGCCGAGGATCAGCCTGTGCTTTGACCCAAGCAAGGGCGCGAGCAGGGCCGCTTCATCTTTCACCACGGCGTTCAAGTCGAGCCGCTCGGGCTGAACCGGATGGGGCCGCGCGAATGTGAGCAGTTGTTGGGTCAATGCCCCGCCGCGTCGAATCGCGTCGCGGAACGCTGCCACATCCTCTTTACTGTCCGGAGACAGCCTCAGTCCGTCCAGCAGCAGGTCCGCTGCCGCCGAGATGACGGCCAGGATGTTGTTGAAGTCGTGTGCGATCCCACCGGACAGCTGCCCCAACGCCTCCAGCTTCTGCTTCTGCTGGACGTGTTCCTCCAACAGCCGTTGGCGGGTGACGTCGCGCGCGACGATCGTAGCGCAGATGACTCGACCATCGTGGTTCACCGGGCCCGTGTGGATCGCGTACCAGCGGATCGAGCCGTCAGGGTGGCGTCCCGGCACGACGCGGGCGCGCGCCTCGTCGCCCGTAAAGATCTGTCTCAGCGATTGACGCAGCTCCGGCCGAGATTCCGGCGCGACGAAATCAAAGACGCTCGAGCCGTTGACGTGCTCCGGAATAACCCCCGTCGGGAGACGATTCATGTACAGAATTCCGCCGTCCCGATCGACCAGCAGGAGCAGGTCGGGAACCGATTCGACCACGGACAACCAGAACCCCGGCGAGTCGCTCGGCAGACGCCCGCCGGCGGCCCCCGGACCCTTCCTCACTGCCATCATTCTTGACTCCTCACGACCGGTGCGCTATACTCGGCAAGCATAGAACCGCGTTCTAGGGTTACTAGAATATCGTTCTATGCTTGGGGAGTCAAGGGGAACGGGACGAGTGCCCTACCGACAAACCAAACGGAGTGAGCGCCTGCGCGCGGCGACCCGGGACAAGATCCTCCGGGCCGCACGCAAACTGTTTGTCCGGCGAGGCTTCGCGGCGACCAGCATGGACGCGATCGTCAAGCTTGCCGGGACATCCATCGGCAACCTCTACTTCTACTTTGAGAACAAGGAGGCGCTCCTCGCGACGCTGGCAGAAATGGCCCTTCGGGCCGCCTGGGCTCGTGGAGACGAGCTCATGGCAACCGTACCGGCGGGCCCAGCTCGTGTCGCTGCGATGGTGTATGCGAACGCGTACGGCCTGATGGTAACGGATCGCGACATTCTGCAAATCATGCTGGCCGCCGAGCGCCTGCTTCCTGTCCGCGATCACGTCGTCGACTTGAACATGGCGCGGGTACGCGCGATCCTGCGGGAGAATCTCCCCGATTATCCGGCGCGAGACCTCGATCTCGCCGCAACCGCGTGGTCGGGAGCCGCGCGATACCTGTTCGAGCAGGGAATGCGCGACGGCCATCTCAACGCCACGCCGACGCGCCTCGCCGAGTATACCGTGCGCTGGAACTTGAGCGCGTTACGAGTGCCAGAGCGCGACATCGACAAGGCTGTCGCAGCGGCGGAGCGGGCCCTGGCAGCGCACACCCGCAAGTAACCGAAAGAGACGGTAAGGGACGGTAAGGGTAAGCGCCGTCCCTGGACCGTCCCCCACCATCTCTTACCGTCCGTCTTTCAGCGCTGCTCGAAAAGCGACCGCCTGTTTCGTCAGCTCCGCATCCGTAATCATCTTCCGCCCCGACTTGATCACAGCCACATCGAGCGCGACCCAGAGGCTGCGACGATGCGGATCGAGCTCCAGCGCGCGAGCCAGGGGTGCAATGGCGGTATCGTAGGACCCATTCGCCATGTACAGCGCGGCAAGGTCCTCCATCGCACCGACGTCCTCAGGATAGCTGCGCAAATGCTGCGTGAGAGACTCGACGCGCGCGATGTTCACCTGGACCTCCGCCTGCGGGGTTGGAGCGGGTCCGAGCGCGACCGCCGGATTTCCCACGATCCAGCCCAAAGCGAGTCCCAGCGCGACGATGACAGCTTTCCAGTTGGTCATGGTCCCCTCCTTTCGAGGAGGGGAAACGCACGAGGCGCGCCAGGCCAGGTGCAGGCCAGGCGCGCCTCGATTGTGTTGCGGAGGACACTACGACGACGCGGGGGGCGTGTCCTCCTTACCACGGGACTTCTTATTGAAGAACCAGAAGGCCAGCATGATCAGGGCGACGATCAAGCCGATCTTGAAGACGAAGAAAAACACTGGCAGCAGGAAGGCGGCAGCAACCTTCCAGAGAACCACGCCGACGAGACCAACCGCGGCGAGCTGCAAAACAGGCTTTAGCATCATGGAGTCCGGGACAAGGGATGCGGAACAATACGCAATTGGCGACCGGAAGTGTCGAGTGGGTTAACTACTTGGGGCGATTGGCGCTGAAGTAGAAGATGCCGCCGCCCGCGCCGCCGACGAAGAGATCCGGCGTGCCGGTCCCGCGAATATCCGCAAAGGTGGGCGCGGCGTAGGGCGGCAGGCGCACACCGATCGTCGAGTCGCGCCCGCCCTGCTCCGTGCCCACGATAAGGACGCCATTCACGAAGCGCGGCACGGCGCGCCGGCCAGCGCGTTTGCCGAGATAGTCGTCGCTGACCAGCACGAAATGCGGCGCCTGCCTGGTGCCGTCGTTCCGAAAGAAGGCGACGCGACCGCTGGCATCGCCGACAAACAGATCCAGGTCGCCGTCGCCATCGATGTCATAGAGCTCGGGCACGCCGTTGCTGCCGCGCGGCAACCGCACGAGTGTAGAATCCACAAGCACGAAGCGGTTAGGGCCATCCTTCCCGGTGTTGTGATACCACGCCACCGCGTCCCCAAACTGGCCGACCACGAGATCCGGCAAGCCGTCGCCGTCGAGATCGCCGAGTGCCGGCGCGTCGTGAAATGCGGGCAGGACGTTGAGGTGGCCGCGCAACCGAAACGACGGCGCCGTGCGCGAGCCCACATTCTCGAACCAGTACAGCCCGCCGGTCTTCGGGTTGTCGGGCTCGATCTTCGTACCGACTACCAGGTCCAGATCGCCGTCGCCGTCGATGTCCCCGAAGGCGGGGATGCTCTCGGCGCCGAGATCGATCCCGTCGAGCAGGTGCGTCGTCGTAATGGACCAGACGCCGGGCGCGGTTTGATCGAGCTCGTAGAGGTTCGCGGTGCTCGTCTTCACCGGATTGAACGCACCGCCCAACACCCCGACCACGAGGTCGAGCCGGCCGTCGCCGTTCAGGTCGCCGGCCGCGGGGGCGTTGTAGCCGCTCGTCTCGAGCGGCGCGTTCGGAGGAAAGGGGATGCGCTCGCCGTGGAAGTCCGGATGGGTGCACGTGCCTTGATTGCGAATCCACAACAGCCCCGGCTCGAAAAAATCGCCCCAGAGAATGTCGGGATCGCCGTCGCCATCGACGTCGAAGACCGCCATCGTGTTCGCGCCGTGCAGTGACGGCTGGCGCTGGCCGATGATCTGGATGTCTTCGAACCGTTCCGTGATGAGCCGGAAGCGCGGTACGCGCAGGCTGTCGAGGCCCTCCATCTCGTAGCGCGTGATGGTGCCGTCCACTCGGCCGAGCAGCATGTCGAGTTTGCCGTTGCAATCGATGTCGGCGAACTGCGCGATGTTCTGGCGGTCGGCGTAGATCGCGACGCCATTCACATCCTTGAGGGTGTCGGCGGCGACGACGAAGCGCGGCGCCGTGCGCGTGCCGACGTTGCGGTAATAGCGGATGTCGCTGAGCGGGGATTCGGCGAAGAGGTCGTAGAGCCCATCGCCGTCCACATCCACGAACCGGTACCACTCGCCGATGTCGATACCCTGAAACCGCTCGTCGACGAGCTGCCAGCTCCCCGTCTTGCGCTGATAGAGCTCGAGCTGGCCGGAATTTTCTTGAATGAAAAGATCGACGACGCCGTCGCCGTCGATATCAACGAGCTGCGGCCGCGGATGCTCGAAGCCCCCTAGGAAGGGGAGAGCGTAGGCGTGGCCGGCGGAATCGAAGACGGGAAAGGGGGAAATCGCACGGACGAAGTTGGTGGACGTGCTGGACGTTGGTGGAGGTTGGTGGAGGGAAGGAGCACAGGCAGTCGCAAGCACCACCACCCACGCGAACCTCAGGGCTTCCCTCCCCCGATCCCCAAACCAGAGCCGTCGGGCGCGGTGTCGACCCGTCGCAGTACAGTGCGATTCCTGGCGTCGATGACAATGACCCGACCCGGCGCCGCCGTTGTCCCCGCCGGCGGCATCGCCATGCTGATGCCGCCCATGTTCATCACGTTATCGGTGTTGTGATTCGCCACGAACACGAGTCGGCCGTCGCCCGACGAGGCGATGCCGTCCGGCTGCGCGAATTCGCCGGTGACCGTCGTGATGACGCGCCAGCGCCTCGCGTCGACGACCGTCACGTTGTTCGACCGCTGGTTCGGCACCCACACTTCGGCCCCGTCCGGCGTGAACGTCACGAGCCAGGGCCAATCCCCCGTGGTCACGCGCTGCGTGAGCCTCGGCTTGGCGGGATCGGCAAGATCGAACACCAGCAGCTTCCCGGTGAGCTGCGCCGTGGCGACCAGCGCCTTGCCGTCGGGAGAAACCGCGAGACCGACGATCACCTGGCTGGTGTCGCCGCCCGGCAAAGCGACGATGTCCACGTGCTCGCGCTTGGCGTCATAGACGGCGATCTGATTGGCGCCGAGGCTGCCGATGTAGGCATGCTGGCCATCGGGCGCCACCGCGAGACCGTGGGGGCGGGGCACCAGCACTTCGACTTCCTCCGGCGCCATCGTTCTGCGGTTGATCACCGCGATGCGCGCCGGAGCGTTCACGGCCGACATCGAGCGTGTCGCGTACAACAGGTCGCTCTTGGGGTCGAGCGCGAGCAACCCCGGCGTCACGGTCTCCGCTTTGGCCACGACATGATTGCTGCGATCCATCTTCACAACGGCGTTATCACCCACCAGCGAGACGTACCAGTACGATCCGTCCGGCTCGACGACGATGTGATGCGGCTTGGGATGCGCGGAGAAACCGAGTGCGGTGAAATCGACGATGGCGACGACAGAATCCGTCGCCGCGTCGATGACCGTGACCTTCCCCGACGCCTGATTCGCGACGTAGACGAACACCGGGGACAGCAGCGCGAGGAGAAGGTTCACGGCACCGGCGGCGTTGGATGTTTCTTGAGAATGAACAGCCCCTCGCTCATGCTGCTCACCGCCACGATGCCGCTCTTGAAGAACGGGTAGTTCCCCCACGTCCCCTCGAAGCCGGGCTCGTCGGGACCGACCGGATGCGTATCGAAGAACCCGATCTCCTTCGGATGCAGGCGATCGGTGATGTCGAGCACCCGCAGGCCCGCCACATAGTTCGACTGGTACATCGTGTTGCCGACCAGCCAGAGGTTATGGTCGGTCGCCTTGTTCTTGGAGATGTACTGCCCCGCCAGCACCGGGTTCTCCAGATCGCTGACGTCCCAAATCAACGTGCGTGTGCCGTCGACGAGCCCCTGGATCTCGTCCAGCTCGTCGTCCTCGTACGCGTAGCGGTGATCATCGGTGAGCCACCCCTGGTGCGCGTACCCGACGTTGGGATAGGTCGCACGCGAGATCGCGACCGGATGCGCCTTGTCGGTCACATCCGCGATCGACAGGTGCGTTTCATTCCAGCCGAAGCAGATCTGACGGCCCTGATACTTCGCGGTCGGCCCGCGATACACGACGCACTGCGCGTCGTGCGTGTAGCCGGTGCCCTGGCGGCCCGTCTGCGGATCGGAGAAGCAGCCCGCGAACTTGGGGTGCAGCGGATCGTGCACGTCCACCATGTGCAGGCCGCCACCGCACATCTCGCCGCCCGAGTTCGAGCCCGTGAGATACACGAAGCCGCTCGCGGTATCGGCAGCGATGTCGTGGACGCTGTGGGCCATGCTGTAGTGCGCGTCTTCGGTGAACGTCTGCGGCGTTCTCACACCGCGCAGCCGGTCGAGGTCGAAGATCTGCATGCCATGATTGCCCGAGCCGTCGGATACGATGAACGCGTAGTGCTTGTACGTCTTGATCTCGCGCCAGAACGAGCCGCGCGCGCCCGCGGTCTTCGGCAGATCGCCCAGGTAGATGGGATGGCTGGGATCGGTGATATCGACGAACGACGTGCCGTCCACGCGACCGACGAGGGCGATCGCCTTACCCGTCTGCGGGTCGTCGTAGCCCCAGATGTCGCTGAGCTGCACGCCGCGCTTCCCGCCGATTGCGGAGACCGGCAGGAACGACATCAGATCGACCTGGTTGCAGTCGAAGATTTGGACCTTGCCGTTCGTGCACTCGCGGTTCGCGCCGGTGATTGCGGGCAGCGTGGTGACGTCACCCACGAGTCGCGCCGCGAGCGTCCAGGCACCGGTCGGACGGCGTGCGTACAGCGCCACACCGCCTTCGCCGAAGTCCTGGTTGGCGATCGTGATCGCCGCGAGCGGGCCGGCGACGGCGATGTGCTGACCGAACTGCGCGCCGTCATCCACGCCCGCGAGGCTGATCTTGGTGGCATTCGCGAAGCCGGTGGAGTCTCGCGTCAGCCGATAGACACTGCCGCGAAACTGATCCGCCCCGGGGCCCGACACCCACAGCTCGTTGCCCACCTCGGCGATCGACCCGCCAAACCGCATCCCGAACGATCCGTCGAACGGCAATGCGCGCGTCACCGGATTCCAGCGACCGGACACGGACTCGCGGCTATAGAACCACACCGCGCCCGCACCGCGGTCCTGCCACGCGCCGATGATGGCGGTGTCGCCACGCAGGATGATCGCGCTGCCGAAGCCGCTGTTCCGTCCCGTGACCGGACCGGGCGGCGGGATCTTGCTTTCCATCTTATACGCACCTGATCCATCGCGACTGAAGACATAGACCGCGCCGTTGCCCGAATCGGCGCGGAAATTCCCGATCATGACGCGCGAGCCCGAGGCGGCGACTGCGTTCCCGAACGTCGCGCCGCCGGAGGTGTCGCTGCTTGCGAGTGTGGTCTCCGCGGTCCATGTACCACCGCGGTTGCGGAAGACGTACACGGACCCATTGCGACGTGTGAAGACCATCGACCCGAATCCACGGATGCCGGTCGAGACGTAGGCACGACCATCGGCGAGCACGACCGACGCGCCGAACTCGTCGCCCGCATGCCGTTCCGGAGCCGCGAAGCTGCCGCTCTGGCGCCAGCCGCCCGTCCCATCTCGGGTGAAGACATAGACGGCGCCGCTCCCCGAGTCCGCGTTGGCGTTCCCGATGAGCAGCGTGTTGCCGTCAGCGGCGATCGCTGATCCGAAGCCGTCGTCGTTGCTGGCATCGGCGCGCATGAGCTTCTTCGCGACGCGCCACCTGCCCTGCGCGTCGGGGCGGAAGACGTACACCACGCCGGGTCCGTAGGAGTTGCCGGGCTGACCGACAAAGACCTCGCGACCGCTGACGGCGATGGCCGAACCGAATGCGCCCTGGGCGGCGAGAGCCGCGGGCATGGCGATAAGCGCGAAGGCGATCAGGAACAGTTTGCGATGCACCACGGAGACTCCGAGAAGGTGGGGGGGATGGAGAAGACGGTGATCAGGCGAAGAGCTGAGAGGATTGGGAGCTGGAGGGTGGCGGCGGTCGCATCCCCGCCAGCGCGCGCCCCGCATCCGTCCATCGTGAGCGCAGCCATTCGGTGAGCCAGAGCGGCAGCGTGCGCGTGTGCTCGAGCGGCTCCTCCCCGATCGTCGGCTTCGCGCCAGTGAGCATCTCGCGTGCGAGCGACTGCACCGCGGCCATGTCGTTGCGCGGCGTCGCCGGCTTTCCGAGCGCGCTCGCGATGCCCGTGTCGGCCACGAGCACACCTTCGTCGGCGAGCACTACATTCTCCGCCTTCAGGTCCCCATGCGAGATCTCGGCGGCGTGGGCATGCGCAAGGCCGCTCAAAATGCCGCGCAGGATCTCGACCGTGCGGGCGAGCGGGATCGCGCCATTGTTGCCGATCCACGCGCGCAGCGTCGTGCCGGGGACGAAAGGCCGCGTGTGATAGACGAAGGAGCCGGCGCGGCCGGCACCGCGTGGCTTCACGAGATTCGGATGGCTCAATCGCTCGCCGATCAAGAGGACGGCGCGCTCGAATTGCAGGTCGTCGATGCCGAGGGACAAGGCGGCCGGCAGAATCTTGACGAGTAACGCTGAGCCGTCTTGGGATTGAGTTGCGACGAAGAGCCGGTACTCCCCTACCGGCCGCACTTCACGCTCGATCCGATATAAAGGGCCGAGGGCGTCCGCCAGGGCGGTGCGGAGTTCGGACATTGTTCGCAAGTTAGCCCGCCTATCCCGTATGGGAAGGGACTACTCGCCTGTCTCCCTTCTAATCCCTTGGTAGAGGTTCTGAGCACGCTGCCGTTCGGATGACGAGCCGAAAATCTTCTCTCCATCAAACCGGCCGTTCTCGATGAAGATCTCCGAGATCTTGGTGCCCGCGGTCACACTGCCAGCGACGTGCACGCCCGGGACCGAGGTCTCGAGCGTTTCAGGATTGATCTGCGGCCGACCCGTGTCGGGATCGAACGCGATGCCGATCCGCTTGAACAGCTCGAAATCGGGGTGAAACCCGATCAGCGGGTAGACGCGATCCGCTGGAATTCTCTCTTCGTTGCCGAGCGCACCCCGCGCGAGCACATCACGTGGCGTGATCTCGACGATCTGACTGCCGAGGCGGGCCTGGATCTCCCCGGCCTTGATGCGGTTCTCGAGGTCGGGGCGCAGCCAATACTTCACGCTCCTGGGCCACGTCGTGCCGCGATGGATGATCGTGACCCGCGCTCCCGCGCGAAACAGCTGCAGCGCCGCTTCGACCGCGGAGTTCTTGCCGCCGATCACGACGACGTCGAGGCCGTAGGACAGGTGCGCTTCGTCGAAGTACTGGTGGACGTGCGGCAGGCCTTCGCCGGGGACGCCGAGCGTGTTGACGTGGTCGAAATACCCGGTCGCGAGGACCAGTTTGTCCCAGGAGATCGGCTCACGCCCCAGGCGCGTCTCGACTTCTCGTGCGCCGACGAGCTTGGTATAGGTCTTCACACGAATCTCTTCCACTCGGGCCACGCCGCGATAGTATTTCAGCGCCTCTTCGCGCGTCGCCTTCTGACCGGCGCATACCAGCGGGTGATTGCCGATCTCGAGCCGCTCGGGTGTCGTGAAGAACGTCATCTGGATGGGGTAGCGGACGATCGAGTGTGCGAGCGCGCCCGCGTCGATCACCAGGGGGTCGATGCCGCGGCGCTTGGCGGAAATGGCGCACGCCAGGCCAATGGGGCCGGCTCCCGCGATGATGGCGGCTTCGTGCTGCATGGGACCGGAATCTAAGCGACGTTTCAGGGGGGGGCGCGTCTGCAACCCGAGTGGCGCGGCTCATTCGGGCTGCCTTAGTGGGGACCGGGCGACCCCGGACTCCGTGACGTCCCGCGAATGATGTCCAGTCGCAGCTCGACCCAACCGTCCAGCTGACGGTACTCGACGCGCAGTTTGTGTTCGCCCCCCGCAATCGGCGCGTAATCGACCTTGGATTCGTGCGGCGCCCAATCATCGATCACGAGCACACTGTCGAGCCACACGCGTACCGCGTCGTCGCTGATCGTACGAATGGAGTACGTGCCGGGATCGAGACGCACCGTGCCCGTCGCCGACAGCGACCAGTTGCTCTGTGGAAGGAATGCGTACGACGGAGGCGGGCGGTACTACATGAAGTCGAGTCTCGGCAGCACCCGCGTCGAATCCAGAACGCGCACAGTCCAATCGATGCGCGGCTCGAACCGCCCATACGAGAACCGCGTCCCACCAGACTCGAGCGTCAGCTCCCAATTGGACGTCGAATCGCGAGTGGGCATCACGGCAATCGTGTCGCCGATCCGCCCTGCGGCGCGCGACAGCGTCATGACCCCGCGGAGCGAGGAGAGCTGCCACGTGCCCGATGGACCGAGCGTGGCCAGGTGCAAGGGAACTGAGCGGGTGGAATCGACGGGCCAGAGTTTGGGAGATTCCCAGTCGTACGGGCCCCATTCATCGACGATGATCGCGGCGCGGTCGCGCTGCGCGAGCGCCGGCGACGGGCGCCGCAGGCTGCCGAGCACGGACGGCGCGGGGCGAGTGATCGCGGCCAGCGTGTCGATGCCGGTCGTGTTGCGCACGTTCAGGATCGAACGATTGCCGCTGAATTCGTTGCCTGAGATCCTGTAGTCCCTGCTCCGGGTGTCGTGATGCTTCGGATAGCCCCAGTCGGAGGGCTCGATCGAATCGGCCCACAACCGCATCGCCGTGGAGTCGTGATCGAAGCGGTTGTGGGCGATGACATTGTCCTGGCCGTGTTCGATCGCGACGCCGGTGCGGTTACCGTGGAAATCGTTCGCCAGGATTTCGGTCTGATAGCTATAGCCGCCCCACACGCCGTACTCGCTGCCCCAGGCGCGGTTCGCGATGATCTCGTTGCGGCTGAACGTGGCCTCGACACCGTTCGCGGTGGCGTAACTGACGTCGTTGCCGTAGAAAAGATTGTCGTTCGCGCCGCCCGTCCCCGAGTCCATCGTCGTCTGGCCCGCCCACAGGAACACGCCGTCGCCGCCATGCGTCAGCGAGTTGACCGCGACCACGTTGCGCGAGCTCTGCTCGAACAGCAGCAGATCCGCGGAGTCCTGGCCGCGCGTGTAGAAGCCATGGCTGTAGCCGCGGACGTTGTAGTCGAGCTGATTATGAATGATCGTGTCGTCCGAGGAACGATACAGGCCGATGCCAAGCCCGGAGTTGAACGAGAAGGTGTTGTTGCGAATCATCGCGCCGGTCGTGCGCACGAGCAGCAAGCCGTTCATGCCGCCTGTCGCGACGTTCCCGCGCACTTCCGCGCCCCTGACATCTTGGAGATAGATCGCGGCTCCAAACCGCAGCCATTCATCCTTCTCGTTGTGATGGAACGACAGCCAGTCTACCAGGCTCTCATGCTCGATCACGCTGAAGAGCCGAGGCTTCCAGTTGTCGCGGAGATCGTTGTCCCGGAGCGTGAGCTGCCGCGTGCCGCGCGCAAGGATGCCGACCTTGTAGCCGTGGATATTGCCTTTGACGATGCGGATGTTGCTGCCGCCGTCGATCACGATGGCGGTGTCGCGGGCCTGATCGGGATCAGTCTGGGGGTCGATCCCCTCGAGCGTCGCGCCGTCGAAATCGACGGTGACGTGATCGCCCCGCACGATGATCGGAGGACCTGCCAGGCGATACGTCTTGGCGACCACACGCACCGACTGCGTGATGACCATGCCCGGCTGCAGCTCGATTGGGGCTTGCGTAAGCGCCAGTACCAGCAGCAGCATGGGTCCAACTTATGCTCGGCACGGAGCTTCCGCTCGTTACCGCCCTGCCCTTCGTGGTGCTGCTGCTGGCGATCGCGCTCGCGCCGCTCGCCGCGCCCCGATGGTGGCAGCACAACCGCAACAAAGCGATCGTGGCGCTGGTCGTGTCGGCGCCGATCCTCGTGTATCTGGGGATCCACGCTCCGGAGTTGCTGCATGAGAAATTCCACGAGTACCTGAGCTTCATCGTCGTCATCGGCGCGCTCTTCGTGGTCGCCGGTGGAATCCACGTGGAGGGCTCCCTGGCCGGGACGCCCCTCGTCAACACCGGCTTGCTTGCGCTCGGCGCCGTGCTGGCGAACGTGCTCGGCACGACAGGCGCTTCCGTGCTGCTGATCCGGCCACTGCTCCGCGCCAACAAAGCCCGCAAACGCGTCGCCCATATCGTCATCTTCTTCATCTTTATTGTCGCCAACTGCGGCGGCCTGCTCACGCCCATCGGCGACCCACCGCTCCTGCTCGGTTTCCTGAAAGGCGTGCCTTTCGACTGGACGCTGCGCCTCTGGCCGCAGTGGCTCATGATCAACGGCATCCTGCTCGTGTTCTTCTATCTCCGGGATCAGTGGGCGCTGAATGAGGACGAGAAGGAGCTGCCCGGCTCGCAGCACGAGGAGGTGCTGATTCACGAGCCGCTGCGGATCACGGGCGGCATCGAGATGTTCGTGTTGCTTGGCGTCATCATCACGATCGTGGCGGCGGGACGCGCTGCTGCCGTGGGGCGGCCGTGGGCGCAGAACCTGCGGGAGCTGTTGATCGTCCTGCTGGCACTGTTCGGCTATTTCGCCGGCTCGCGGGACCGCCGCAGGAAAAATGTGTTCTCGTTCGGTCCCATCATCGAAGTCGCGGTGCTGTTCGCCGCGATCTTCGCGACGATGGCCCCCGTGCTGGAAATGCTCAACGCATGGGCGCAGCGACCCGATTTTGGATTGACGAAGCCGGCGCACTTCTTCTGGGCGTCGGGAGCACTATCGAGTGTGCTCGACAATGCGCCGACGTATCTCGCGTTCGCGACGAGCGCGGCGGGACTGCAGGGCGTCGCGCCGCATGGCGCCTACATCGGGACATTGGCGCTGAACCCCGAAGCCGCAAGGCTTCTCGCCGCGATTTCGACCGGCTCGGTGTTCATGGGCGCCAACACGTATATCGGGAATGCGCCGAACTTCATGGTCAAGGCGATAGCCGAAGAGAACGGCGTGAAGATGCCGTCCTTCTTCGGCTATCTGGTTTACAGCGTCGGAATTCTTCTGCCGCTGTTCGTCTTGGTGTCGCTCGTCTTCTTCAGGTAAGGACCGGAGTCTTACTCCACTCCTCCACCAGCTCGTTCACCGACTTCAGCTGGCTGTTCGAGTCCGTGGCATACCACGCTTCGAAATAGCCCAGCCCTGCTTTGTGTGCTTCGTCCGTAAAGGCCTGCAGCGCATCAGTCACCCACACGAGGTCATAGCCCAGCTGGAAGGCGTCACCCGACGTGTGCCGAGCGCAGCAGTCGGTGTGGAGGCCGGTGATGTAGAGCTTCGAGATCCCGCGCTCCTCGAGCATCTGCTCGAACGCGGGATTGATGAACGGCGAGTAGGTCTGCTTGCCCCACACGACGTCGCCGGGCTGCGCCGCCAGCTCGGTCACGATCTCCGCCTCGTGCGAGCCCGCCATCGAGTGCGGCGGCCATTTGCGGAGCTCTGTGTCTTTCGGGGTGTGCGCGTCGGTCGCGTAAATCACCTGCATGCCGGCCGTGCGCGCGGCGGCGAGCAGTCTCGCGAGCCGCGGAATGATCGCTTGCGCCCGCTGTTGGTACTCGGGGCCGCCGGCGTTCGCAATCGTACCGCCGGGATAGACGAAATCGTTCGCCATGTCGATGACGAGAACTGCGGAGGACTGTGGCATGGATGCTCCCATTGTTGGTAAGAGTCCGATCGGGACATCCGATCGGGGGCGGTGGGCCGATTGGGCAACGCCTCTCCCGCGGACACGAAGGCTACACAGGCGGACGTTATAATAGAAGCGGTGGCCTTGACCCCACTCCCCCGGCAACGCCGCGCTATCGAAGCGCCGCTCGGTCCCGCGCTCGTCGTCGCGGGGCCGGGCGCCGGCAAGACGTTTTGCTTGATCGCGCGCATCCAGCATCTCATCCGCACCGGTATCGATCCGCAACGCATCTGCGCCGTCACGTTCACCAATCGCGCCGCCGAGGAGATAGCCGGCCGGCTGAAGCAGACGCTGGGGAACAAGGCCGAGGCGATAACGCGCGGGACGATCCACGCGCTGTGCCTCGCGCTGTTGCGCGAGCACACCGACGCCGCGCGCCTCGGGAAAGGCTTCGGCGTCGCGGATGAGGTCTACCAAAGCGTCGTCCTCGGCCGGCTGCGCGTGCCGCTGGAGCGCCGTGGCGGCGTGCTCAACCGTTTCGGCCGGCATCGGCTCAACGGCTACAAGCTGCAACCCGACGAGGCGCGGCTGTTCCGCGAGTACTGCGCCTGGCTCGCGCACCGCAACATGGTGGACTTCGACGAGCTGATCACGAAAGCCGAGCCGCTCGCCGGCTTGATCGCGGATCGCTGGGATTATCTGCTGGTCGACGAATTCCAGGACGTCAACGCGGTGCAGTACGATTTTCTCAAGAAGCTCGCGGCGGCGCACGGGAATTTCTTCGCGGTGGGCGACGACGAGCAATCGATTTTCGCCTGGACCGGCGCGGATCCGTACGTGCTGGTGCGGTTCAAGCGCGACTACGACGTCGAGCCGATCATCCTCGACCAGAACCGCCGCTGCTCGCGCCAGATCTTCCAGATGGCGCGGCGCGTGCTGGCGCACAATCCGCAGCTGTTTCAGAAGCAGCTCACCGCCGACAGGGAATCGGCGCACGAGGTCGCCGCGTACTCCTTCCACGACGAAGAAGAGGAAGCGTCGTGGCTCCTCGAGGATATCGTGACAGACGGCCATGGTTGGGGCGGCTACGCGATCCTGTATCGCAAACACAAGCTGGGCGAGTATCTCGAAGGGCGGCTGCTGCGCGCCGGGATCCCCTGCCGGCTCGCGCGCGGCCGCTCGCTCATGGAGGACGCCGTCATCGGCTACGTCATGACGGCGCTGCGGGTGGTACGCAGTCCGCACGATCCCGCGGCGTTGCACGCGTTCGCGCAGAGCGTCCTGTCACAGCACTTCCTGCAGGAAGTCGAGGCGGCGATCGGCTCGGGCGACTTCCTGGTGCAAGTGCGCGCCCTCGCGCAGCGCCGGCCGAAGCACGATCCCGATACCAAGAAGCTGTGGCGGCTGATCTTCCAGATCGAGAACCTGCGCGCCCTGCCCCGCTCGCACGCGACGCTGCCCGCGGTCATCGAGGAGATCCTGTCGCAGAGCGTTGGTCCATTCACGAACGTCCTCGAGGAGCGGCACGACGAGCTGACCGATCCCACCGACCTGC
>JACXTT010002297.1_pt1 | contig 30522 bp, 22 predicted proteins | sample 9270951 | NCBI WGS metagenome assembly JACXTT01 (sample SAMN15532306, study PRJNA645909) | rock metagenome | isolation source: weathered quartz diorite | place: Puerto Rico | collected 2017-06-21 | reverse complement strand
TTTGTCCCTCTCGATGAGCGTCAACGCCTCGATGCCGTCCTTCGCCGTCTCGATGTGATACCCGTACGCTTCAAGGGTTTCCTTCGTGATCTCACGGATCGAGAGCTCATCGTCCACAACCAGTATCGTCTCGCCCCGTCCGCTCGGGAGATGGAACCTTCCTTCCTCCGTCTGCAGCTTCTGCTCGGTGTTCGTGGCCGGAATGAAGACGCTGAATTCCGTTCCCTGGCCCATGACGCTCGAGACGTTGATGAAGCCGCTGTAGCTTTTTACTATAGCGCTCACCGTTGAAAGGCCCAGCCCCGTTCCCTTCCCGACTTCTTTTGTGGTGAAAAAGGGGTCGAAGATCTTGTCCATCACCTCGGGCGGTATCCCCGTCCCTGTGTCTTTCACCGCGAAACAGACGTAGGATCCTTCCTTCGCGTTCAGAGTGCCCCTCGCCTTCGCCTCGTCCAGGACGACGTTTTCAGCCTTGAGGTACAGCGTCCCGCCGTCAGGCATGGCGTCGCGGGCGTTGACGAGGAGGTTGAGTATGATCTGGTGGAGCTGCGTGGCATCCCCCGTTATCGTCCAGAGGTTCGAGGCAATGCTCGGCTGGATGTCGATGGAACGGGGGAATGTCTCCCTGGTGATTTTTTCGATTTCCCTCAGTATGTGCTTCGGCTGGAGGAGAGACCGCTCTCCTTCGCTCCCGCGGGCGAAGGTCAAAACCTGTTTCACGATGTCAGCGCCTCTCCGGGCGCTCAGATCGATTGTGGACAATAATTGCTGGGTCTTTTCGTCCGTGTGCCACTTCTTTATGGCCTGGATCGACATCAGGATCGGAGTGAGAACGTTGTTGAGATCGTGCGCGATGCCGCCGGCAAGAGTGCCGATGTTTTCGAGGCGCTGGGCCCGCCGGAATTGCGACTCGAGCTGCCGCTGTTCCGTCACATCGGTGTTAACAACGAGGATCGATTTGGGCTTCCCGTTTTCGTCGTTCATGAGCGTCCAGCGGCTCTCGACGACGATCACCCGGCCGTCCTTCCTCACCTGCTTCAGTTCTCCGCTCCACGCTCCGTTCTCAACGACGTTGGAGTACGCTATGCCGATGCCCGCCGCGCTTTCCTGCTGAAAGAGTTCGTGCGCCACCTTCCCGATCGCATCCGGCGTCGGCCAGCCGTACAGACGCTCCGCCCCGTTGTTCCAGTAAAGGATGCGGTGATCGAGGTTGCGAACGATGATGGCGTCCCCCGTAATGTCGAGGAGGGCCGCCTGCTCGCGTATCTGCTCCTCGGCCATCTTCCGCTCCGTGATGTCCTGGCCCACCCCGATCAGGGTGTAGTTCAATCCCGGCGTGTCCTGCCAGAGTATCCATCTCAATTTCCCCCGGGCATCGATGATCTGCCGCTCGTACGGCATCTCGGGCACCCGCTGCTCGCCGCGGGCGCATTTCGCCGCATGACTCTTTTCCTTGAGCCGCTCGATGACATCCCCCTTGACGATCTTCCACCAGCCGTCCGCCAGAAGGTCTTCCGGCTTGTAGCCGAGCACCAGCTCAAATGACGGGCTGGCATACTCGATCCCGCCGCTGTTGTTCGAGACGATGATCAACGCGCTGACTTTGTTTATGATCTCGTCCGAAAGCTGTATCTGCTTTTCGATCATCTCCCGCTCATCGAGCTGATGCTTCAATTGCTGATCGCGTTTTTCCACGATCCTGCTCAGCCCGTCCGCCCGCGCCAGCGCCGCTTCGGCGTTCCGGAGCATCGTGTCGACCGCATGGCCGAGCTTTCCTATCTCGTCGTTAAAAAGACCCGGCATCCGCTCCCGTATGTTGCCCGCTGCCCCCGCCTCCGCCACCTTCAAGACAACCTGAACCGGTTTGACAAGACCCATCCCCAGCACGACGACGAGGACCGATGTCGCCAGGAAGAAAAAGAGACAGGCAACCGCAGTATGCATACGGATGGAGGATATCTCGGAACGGACGCCCTCGTAGGTGAAACCCGCATAGAAGTGACCGATCGTGCTCCTGCCGCTGGTGACCGGAGCCGATATCTTGTAGATGCCCTCCCTGGGGATTTCCTCTCTGTCGTACGAACTGGACCTGGCATCCTCAAGATTGTACGAGGCCATGATTCCGCTTTCATCCGCGACGACAATGTACCGGAGATCATGCACTCCATCGATTTCGTCGATAAAGATCTGTATCGCCGCCGCATCCTTCGAATTCATGAGATCGGAGAGCTGTGCACAACTGGCCTCGGCAAGTATGTGCGCTTCCCCGGGTATACGGTTCTCGGCATGCTGCCCGGCCTGCCCGCTGATGTAAAACCACAAAACGATGAAAAGGAGCCCGAGAAGCGCCACCACGGGCACCACGACTTTCATCCGCAACGAAAGATTTGAATAGAGATCCACCATCCCCGTGTGTGAGTCTTATTCCGCGATTGTGCCCGGAAATCCGGGCACAAATCCACCTTTACACGCGAAATATAAAGATTACCCGGCGCCCGATTCCACCTCACTGTGACTATTGTCAATTTCGGCGATTCTCCCCGGTGAACGGGCGTCCGGGCTTGCCGGGAGCGGTGTTTTTTTGTATGTTCCTCCTGGCGGGGGTTCGGTTCTTGCAGGATCTTCCCCATGACACGCCGGCAGGTCGAATATTTTTCTGCGTTCGCATCCATTGCCGCCCTGGTCGTTCTGCTCTCCCTTTCAAAGATCGCCGACGACGACGTCTTCTGGCACCTCGCCACCGGGAGATGGATCGCTCAAAACCATTCCATTCCTACCGCCGATGTCTTCGGCTTCGTCACCCACGGCCAGCGATGGATCCCGTTCGAATGGGGATGGGATCTCCTCACGTTCTGGCTCTATTCCATCACCGGGAATCTCCTGCTTGTTGAATTCCTCCCGGGCCTGGTCTGGCTCGCCGTCGCAGGTCTGCTTTTCACGCTCGCACGGGATTCTGATGTCCCGCCGTCGGTGATTCTGGCCGTCATGCTTCTGACCGCGCTTGCCTCGATCGACCGGATGACGCCCCGGCCACACCTCGCCACAATTCTCGGCATCGCGGCGACAGTGACTCTCTATATGCGCGTCCGCGTTCTGCACAGCGCCCCAGAATCACGGCTAAATCTCCTCCCGCCGCTCTTCCTCGTCTGGACCAACGTGCACCCCGGCGTCCTTATCGGCGCAGTGCTCATCGTTCTTATGGTTACGTACGAAGCGCTTACTGCGCGCGGACATCTCAAAAACTTTTCACGCTTCGGGGTCATTTCTCTTCTCTCCCTCTGCGCAACGCTTTGTAACCCCGCCGGACCCGGAATGCTCCAGTATGCCTACTCCCATACCAATTTGAGGCTTCTTTCTACAATCATCGAATGGCAACCTCCCATCGGCGGATACCTCAATACACGTACAATTCTGTTCTACAAGATCGACCTCCTGCTTGGCGCAGCCTGCATTCTTTATTCGCTGAGGAACAAGAATCCCCTGCCTGCGATGATCTATGCCGTTCTCGCACTGCATTCGCTCCGGGCGGCAAGGTTTATGGCCGACTTTGCCGCCGGCACGGCGGCCGGCACCGCCCTCGGCCTCTCACTAATGTTTGGCCGCCTGCGCTCTGCCATTATCCCTCTTGTCGCCCTGACGCTCTTTATTGCCTGCTGCGTGCCTGGAAACAGGCTTTATGACTTTCTCCGCTATGACGCCAAGTTCGGTCTGGGGATCGATGAGGAAAGGTTTTCCTCAGGACTGGTTGGGTTTATGAAGGACCAACGGATTACAGGGAAACCCCTGAATAGTTTCGATATCGGCGGGCAGCTTGTGTGGGAGATGCCGGGGGCGCAAAACTTTATCGACAGCCGCAACCTCAATGACTCCATTATGGCGGCTTATCTGTCTCTTCTCGAGGTTTCACCCCATTTTGAACAATTGTTGGGACGGTACGGATTCGACCATATGGTGTTCCATCTCCCGGAATTGCCCCGTTCCGCCGCCAGCATGTCCCATACCCCCATCCCTTATTGCTTTGCCCACCGTGACCGCTGGAAGCTGGTCTATTGGGATGACCACGCGCTTCTCTATCTGCTGGAGAGCCCCCGCTTCAGGAATGTCATCCAAAGGTACGAGTACAAGATCCTCGACCCCTATCTTTTCGCGTTCCACCACCAACGGTTCGATTCGCTCCGGAGCGCCGAACCCGAACGTTTTCGCGAGGAAACTCTGAGGAAGAATGGAGAGGGCCTGTTGGTGAGGTTTATGACCGGCCGCGGGGAGCCCCGCCGGTGAGGACCCTAGAGAGAGATGTGGACGGGCACCTGCAAAGCGGTGATTTTTTCGCGAAGCATTATCGCAATCTCGCTCTTGTGAACCCTCACCATGGTGTCCATCGTTTTGCGTGTCATCCCGATGAGCCTGTATCCGAGAAGTACCGTGACACCCAGGTGAATGAGCGCGAGCGCCCAGTATGCGGAGAAAAACGTCCTGATCTGGGGATCGGGCCCCACAGCTCCCCTGATGAGCGTCTCGACCGTCAGCATGATGAACACCGAGGTCCCGTAGATCATGATCCAGTACCAGATCCACTTCCTGAATATGCCGGTCCGGAGGAGCGCCTCGAAGAGGTGAGGATCCCCCGCAAGCCGTGAGAATATGGTCTGCGCCAACGCCCCCTGCTCCCCCGCCTCCATCACCACAGCCCGCCCTCTCTCCTCAGGTTCGAGGGCACTGATCAGTCGGTGAAAGATGATGTCGTTCGATTTTTTCAGGAAACCGAAGAATCTTTGGTCCATCCAGATGTGAATCTCTGCCAGCCAGCGGATCTTGCCGCTCCCCTTGAATAATCCGAAGAAGAGTCCCGCCGAAGCTCCTGCGACGATAAGTATCGCCGGAAGCCCCCACGCCTGCATGGTGCTCAGGGTATTCTGATAGCCGGCGACCGATATCGTCAGCCCGATCAATAATATGACAATATAGAACGATAATCCCCCCTTAATGGTCTTCTCGAGACCTTCGAAGTAAGCGTATTGATTTCGAGCTGTGCTCAGCACATTCACCCTCGTCCAATGTCAGGTGAAAGTAGCGATTTTCCCGATTTCACGCAAGGCGGTTCCGCACTCTACACGACGCAGGTCAAGCCCTGTGCGCGTAACCACACCGTCCGTTGATGGTTTGCCCTAAATTGAATACGTTCTTCCGTGCTGTAAGCCCGGAATGCGTGTTTGGAGATATTAAAATCGAGGGAATTATGGATCCGCAGCAAGTTTTGACACAGCTGAATTTCGGACGGGTAGACGGGGAAACGGATAACCGGTTCGAAAACTGCTTCATCGGCACCGAAATGCTTCGGCAGGTTCTGCTCGCCCAGCATTCCCTCGTGGTCGGGAATAAAGGGTCGGGCAAAAGCGCAATGTGCCGCCTCCTCTGCGACGATCTCCAGCGCGTGAAGCCCCTCCTCCCCAAACAGTTTTCCGAAATCTACTGCATCCCCGCCTACGGTCTCCAGAGCGAGGAGTTCCTCCCCGGCGTGGAACTCCAGGAACTGAACCCTGAGTCGGTCGATGAGTTCCGCTATTTCTGGCTCGTCTACCTCGGCCTCAAGACCGCCTCGATTCTCCTGCAAGACAAAAAGATGCAGCTTTTCCTTGAAAAATCTCCCAAGGAAAAGGTGCGGACCGCCCACGCCACTCTGAAACGCCTCCTGGTCGACGTCGGCCTTAGCGAAAACAAAGGAGTTTGCTCAAAGGTGCATGGCCTCTTCAAATCGAAGAAAAAGGAAAACGGTTCCGCCGATAAATCTAAGCCGGCCCTGGCCGCCGATTTCAAACAGAAGACCGGCGTCAGCATCATCGCCCTTCTTGATAATATCGACACGATCCTCCGGGAAAGCGGTTCTCTGGTCTGGCTTATGCTCGATAAGCTCGACCTGCTCTTCGTCGACGACATTCAGAAGCTGCGCGCCTCCATCACCGGGCTTATCCAGCTTCTCGTCCAGTACGGGAACCAGTTCCGTAATATTCAGTTCAAAATTTTCCTGAGGAACGATATCTACCGCCAGCTTCATATCGTGAATAAATCTCACCTCGTGAGCTATACGACCGAGATGAAATGGCGGGGCCCTCTCCTTCTGAAACTCCTCGTCGCCCGCGCCGTCGTCGATAATCATGTGAAATCCTACTGCGAAGAGGTGTTGAACGAAAAGATCGATGTCACCAATGTGATACTCGGCGGCGATGACTTCGTTGAAAGGGTGTTCTATACGATTTTCGAACCGACGATGAATCCGTCCGGCGCTCCCTCCACTCAGACTCATCAGTGGATTCTTAAAAGACTCGTCGACGGGATGGACAATAGTTTCCCCAGAGAGTTGATTCACCTCGCGAACCGGGCCGTCGAAAAACAACGGGAGATGAACCGCACCACAGGCAAACACATGTCAGCCCGGCTGATCAGCATGAAGGCCCTGAGAGAGGCTTTTGATTCGATTTCTCAGTACCGGTGCGATACGTATCTCTACTCAGAGTTCCCGCACCTTGTAAAGCATTTCGATGTGTTCAGAGGAAGCGAATCAGCGGTCTTCCACCGGGAGGAGCTCTATATGCTCTTTGAACCCCTCTCGCCAAAAGGAGATGAAGCTATCCGGGCCGTCTACGATGCAGGGCTTCTCACCCCAATCGGGAATAATGTCTATTCCAGCCGGAAGTTCAAGGTTCCTCTTCTCTATCGAAGCGGCCTTGGAATTACCGAGCGACGCCGTAAACTCGACCGGCCACGTTCCTCCCAGCACCATCATCACCCGCAACCGGCCCAGGAACACGATCCCGTTGACCTGGAATCTGACAACTAGCCTGGCCTAAAGCATTTTGCCGCCGGGGGGCCGGACTGGTCATTGACAGTCCGGTGCCGTTTTCTTACCTTTCTTCTACCTACTTCACGTACCTGTCCCAGGAGAGTTTATCCGGCTTCCACACTCTATGCGTCCACGGCTCTGCGCTCTTCTGCTTGTCACGTTCGTTCATTCCGTCAACGCTCAGTGGATTTACCATCCCACGGGCTCGAATGACCTTCTGAAGGCCGTTTCGTTCTCCGGCAGGAACAACGGTTTCGTCGTCGGCCGGGCTTACGGAGGCTACCAAAGCCTTATACTCCACACCACCGACGGAGGGTCCACCTGGTCCCGTCAATTGCCCGGAGCCGCAGGCGCCCTGAACGGCGTCTTTGCCGCCGATTCGCTTCATGTGACAGCCGTCGGAGAAGGGGGGATGGTATTCCGGTCAACCGATGGGGGATTATCCTGGACGGTTACAAGACCGACATACGCGCTATTAAACGGCGTCTGTTTCACGGACGTGAATCATGGGATCGCCGTGGGATACAGCACGGTGCCAGACTTTTACTCCACCATTCTCCAAACTACTGATGGAGGAGCCTCCTGGATAGACAAGCATGTCTCAACCTTTGAGCCGCTCCTCGCTGTCTCTTTCTTCAACCACGACACCGGCCTCGTCGTCGGAGGCGCCGGAACAGCCTTTCGGACAACCGACGGGGGCAATTCCTGGAATCTCCTGCCCGCGACCAACCAGTCAAACATGTACTCAATCGCATTCTCCAGCCTGGGGATCGCCATCGCCGTCGGCGATCAGAATGTGCTCCGTTCAACCGACCTCGGGCTCTCCTGGACTGCGTCCAGCGCCGATAACGGATACCTCGCCGTCTCCTGCCATGGCCCGGATACCGCCCTTGCTGTCGGAGACAAGTTTCTCCGCTGGTCGACCGATGCGGGCCTTAGCTGGAGCGTCTTTGCCACCGATGTGACTCTTTATGGCGCAACAGTGATAGACGGTGGGATGGGCTGGGCCGCCGGATACCCCGGCACGATCCTGAATTCCGTGGGGCCCGGTTATCCCCCACCTCTTCCTGTCCAGGTTTCGCCTGACAGCGACGACGTTGCCGTTCCTCTCGAGGTGAATAACTCGCAGTCATTCGGCCGTACGGTGAGGTGGCGCTTTTATCCCTACACCCGATTCCTCCCCCCACCGCAACCGACCACCCCGACGCGCTACACTATCCTCCTATCAGCGGATTCCACTTTCGCGGGCGCGGATGGTCGTCCCTACACCTGGACTCTCCCCGACGGACGCTTGGGCGACACGTCGGTCTTCGTCCCCCATCTCTGGCCCCGCACGACGTACTATTGGCGCGCCGGATGGGAAGTGATCAATTCGGGCCTGAACCCAGTCTATTCCGGGAGCTGGAAGTTTACGACCGCAGACTACCCGGCCTCAACTATTGCCTGGGTTCAGCAGGTGCCACAGGCGAGCCTCGAGGATGCCGATCGCGTCCAGAACAGCAATGGCTATTACTCCTGGGGCGACCAGTCCTCGCCTCTCAACAATCAGTTCGTTCTTCTGGAAGCACGCTGCATCTCTCCGCCCCTGCAGCTGGGAACGCTCAGACAGTGGACTCTCATCGCCTGCGATACCGGGAGCTCCACCGCACCATGGCACGAGGTTATCATGGCCCCCTCACCGTACCTGCTCCCGTCATCCCTCGCCGCCCTCGAGTCTCTGCGCCCCGGGGATATTGTCCTCGTCCAGGGCCGCGTCACGGAAACGCCCACCAATAACATGAACAGCAATACGTCTCTAAGCCTCTATGACCTGAAAAAAATCGGTTCGTCCGAAATTCCCTCGCCTCCCCTTACGGCGTCGATCGCAGATTTTGATACGGGCACGTTCGGCATGGTCAGATACAGCAGGGGCGAAAAGTACGAAGGTGCCATTGTTGAACTCCATAATGTAAGCGTCCACTCTGTCTCGAATGCCTCTGCCGGCACCCTCAATCTGATCGATGCTCTGGGGAATACCCTCCCGACGTCCGATCTCTCCCCCTGGTTTACGCTGCGAAGCCACCGCAATCCCGCCTCGTCGTACGCCGTGCCCCCGGTCGGCGCACGCATCGATACGCTCCGGGGATTGATCGTCGCCGATGGGTCATCGTACCGTATTGCACCCCTCCTCCCTGGGGATATGGTGCTCGGGCCCCAACCCCGCGCCAAGATAGTCGGTACGATCTACGACGACAGGAACCATGACGGGCACTACAGCCCGACCGATCGCGGGATCTCCTCCTGGACAGTTTCTATTACGGGAAGGGTGGCGACGAATCTGGTCACGGACGCACAGGGAAACTTTTCGCTCAGCGGGCTCGATTCGGGGACCTACTCTCTCTCCATTACGGCGCCCCTTAACTGGACGCTTGAGTCCCCGAGGATTCTGACGGTAAGGCTCGGACCTGCCGACTCGTCGGCGGGAAACAATTTTCTTTGCTCTTATCCCTGGAATTCCATAAGCGGCACGGTCTACCGTGACTGGAATGAAAACGGCACGCGGGATCCCGGCGAACCGGGCGTGAAAGGATTGACAGTAAGATTCGACGGATCAAATTTCGACACCACGCTGACCGATTCCACAGGAGCCTTTCTGCTCAGCGCGGCCCCCGGTCCCTCCACGGTTTCCCTCTCCTTGCCCCAGAGCTGGGAACAGATCACCCCGCTCCTTAACGCCGGGTATTCCGGCGATGTTCAGACTTACAGCGAGTCTTATCCGGGAAGAGATTTTGGAGTCCGCCCTTCGCCTCAGAAGATCCGGATCGCCGTGAGCGTGAATGACGCGGACTCCCTCAATGACCAGCGGTTCGTCTGGTTCGGCATCCGCCCGGGGGCCAGTTACGGCATCTGGGGCACCGATCCCCGGAGCAGACCCTACGACTTCTCGGAAGGTGAGTTTGAAATTCCCCCGCAATCCTATGGGGTCTTCGACGCCCGCTTCGAGGATCCCTCCGGAAGCCTCAGCCGGTTCGGCTACGGCTCCTGGACCGATATCCGGGATTTCTTCTCCCCTGCCGAAACCGATAGTTTCCGTCTCACGTTCCGGCCCGGATATTTTTCCGGAGGTGACTACCCGATGACGATCACATGGTCCAGGGAAGATTTTGTGAAAAATTTCAGCGGAGCGGCGCTCTTGGTGCCGCCCGGAGGATCTCCCGTGGATATGAAAGTCTCAGGCTCGGCAAGAATCACGAATCCGGCCATTATCGGCGTTACGATAGTCACCAAAGGCCCCAATCTCCCAGGCGCGCTCGCGCGATCGTGGCAGATGGTCTCCCTTCCACAGAAACTCGCCAAGTCTGCGATCTCTTATTTGTATCCCTCTTCCGCAGGCACAGCATTCTTCTATGATCATGGCGCCTACCAGCTGCGCGACTCGGTCTCGCCCGGATCAGGGTTCTGGCTGAAATATTCGCCGCTTATTGATTCATTGCTCCTGACAGGAACCTCCCGGAACCTCGATACGATCACCGTCTCCGCCGGCTGGAATCTGATCGGCTCTCTGAGTTCTTCGGTCGACTACCGCTCCGCCACGAGCATCCCCGCAGGGATTATCGGGAGCTATTTTTTCGGCTACAGCCGGGGTTACACCATCGCGGATTCTCTCAGGCCCTTACGCGGTTACTGGGTAAGGATGAAGGATGCCGGAAAAATTGTGCTGAACGCCTCTCCCGCGGGGCTGAAGGTTTCTGAAATTCTGAACCGGTGCTATTCGCTTCTCATAAAAAATCCCTCAGGCGATGAGTGCCGTCTCTATGTGACAGATTCTCTGGCGGATTCGCAGGACTTCTCGCTGCCCCCCGCGCCGCCCGGTGAAAGCTTTGATGCGCGGTTTGCCTCCGGACGTATGCTCGAATCACTGGGATCCGCCTCCGAAAAGACTTTTGCGCTCAGGGTGACATCGGCGCCGGTTTCTCTTGAATGGTCAGCCCCCGCCATGAGTTTTCGTCCTCTGCATGCGTCTCTGAAGTCGGGCTCCCGGGTGACGGCGCTCGGAGAGGGGAAAGAGGTTTTTGTTAAGAATTCCCAGGAACTATTTGTGAAAGTTTCGCGGGGCGCGTATCCGGAGAAATTCTCGCTCGGGCAGAATTACCCGAACCCCTTCAATCCCTCGACGAGTATTCCCTTCTCGCTACAGTCGCGGGCCAAGGTGTCCATCACCATTTATGACTTATTGGGGAGGGAAGTGAAAGTGCTCGTCAATGAATTTTTTGACGGGGGAGAGCACGAGACAGTTTGGGATGGGGCCGGCAGGAGGGGAGACCCAGTGTCAAGCGGAATCTATTTCTGCCGCATGACCGCCGTCGTGACGACCGACGGGAGCTCGTTCGCCCGGACGCTGAAGATGGTGGTCGTGAGGTGAGCGCTACTTATAAAAAAAACCTGCGTTGGCGCCCCCGAAATCCTCGAAATCTCTCGCACATTGCACCAACGCAGGCACGTACCTAGAAGTAGAATCTTGCGCCTAAACCGCCGTCAATTCCAATTCCGCCGGCCGGCGCAAAGATCAACATAGGGGCGACTTCGACAAATAAGTCTACGGGCGACCTGGGGATCTGGTAGAAAAGACCCACAGGGACCCTCGCCGCAAAATCAATATCCCTATTGTCGCTTACACTATAGGCAAACCTGCCGCTGTAAACGACGTATGACGTTCTCCCGAATCCGATCGCTGCCCCGACTCCGTAATGGAGACCGAGCCGCGGCTCGTGGAAGGGGTAACTCTGCCAAAGGTAGTCAACGTGAAGCCGATACCGGTCGTAAGGCGAAAATCCTATCGCCCCGTCTACCGCATTCATCTGGCTCATCCGGTATTTCCATGCGATTCCGGTCGGCTCGCCGAACATGAACCCGGCACCGAACTTCCCCGGGACCTGCCCGAAGGCTGGGATCGCCACGAGGAGACACAGCAACAGCAGTGTCGTTTTCATATGTACCTTCCTTTCGCGTGGGAAATTATTCCCACTCTCAAAATACCGCGGACCCTCGAGGGAAGCAAGTTAAAATTTTTTTAGGCGTGTCCCAGAGCGCTCAAGGGGGATCGTGAAAAAAAATTAATGCCCGGAGTTTGGTTTCAGCGATTTTTAAAATTATATTCTCATTGCCCGGTGATAGGGGAGGCTCCCAAATCAATTGACATTTGATGTGGCTCATGTTAGATTGGATATGAAGGGGCGCGCGTGATATCTTCCCGCATGGACCCTTCAGTAAATGCCGATGAAGATCGGCAGAATTGAAGTATCCGCTGGTTTCTGCGTTTTTGACAGCGCTCCCGCAATTCCGTCTCATGGACGACAGCGCCATACGTGCAGTTCCGCGTGTGAGTTCCAATCTGAAAGTGATTTGCCACCACGGCCATAACCCCCATGCAAAGTGAACTTGAAATAGTGCTCGTCGAAGACGATCGGGACGACGCGGAGCTGGCTCTCAGGGTTCTGCGGAATCTTTCGAACCGCATCGTCCACATCCAGGACGGTGCCGAGGCGCTCAGTTACCTTCTCTCACGGCCGTCAGCCGGGTCCCCCGGGTGTATCGTCCTGCTCGATCTGAGGCTGCCGAATATCGACGGCCTCGATCTCCTCCGCACCCTCCGGACCTGCGAGAGTACCCGGACGATGCCCGTCATCATTCTCACGGCCTCACGGGAGGAGCCGGAAATCCTGAAAAGCTACGAATTGGGAGTCAACAGTTTTCTCATCAAACCGGTCCGGTTTGAATCATTGCTGAAAGCCCTCTCGCAATCAGGGCTGAAATGTATGGTTGTCACCCATGAGTCGGACCGCCCCGCGGACCCGACCGGCCATGAGAGGATCATCGGGCGATGAGCCGTTCGCTCAGGATTCTCATGCTCGAGGATGTTCCCGCCGACGCCGAGCTCGTTCAGAGGGAACTCTCGAAGGCGGGGATCGACTTCGTCTCCCGGCGGGTGGACTCGAGGAAGGCGTTCGCCGCCGAGCTGAAACGTTTTGATCCCGATCTCATTCTCTCCGATTATTCTCTCCCGTCGTTCAATGGCCTCGATGCGCTCTCCATGACCAGGGAAGCGCTGCCCGCCGTTCCCTTCATTTTTGTTTCCGGACATATCGGCGAGGACCGCGCGATCGATAGCCTCCTCCACGGCGCCACCGATTATGTTCTGAAAGAAAAGCTTTTGCGGCTCGTTCCCGCCGTCCGACGCGCCATGCGCGAGTCGGCCGAACGCGCCGATCGTATCCGCATGGAAGCCGAACTCCGCGAAAATGAGGAAAAATTCCGGCTCATCCTTGACTCCACCGGCGAAGCTCTCTACGGGGTCGACAATGAGGGTCGCTGCACATTCTGCAATCCGGCCTGCATCCGGGCCCTGGGATTCCAGAGCGCCGATGATCTCATCGGACGGAATATGCACGAGCTCTTCCACCATACGCGCCCCGACGGCTCACCCTATCCTTCATCGGAATGCCCGGTGCATGATGGCCGGAGGCGAGGGGAAGGCGCCCATGTCGACGATGAGGTGTTCTGGCGCGCCGACGGGACGAGTTTTCCGGTCGAATACTGGTCCCGCCCCATCAGAAAGGAGGGCGTCACGGTCGGCGCCGTCGTGACCTTCCAGGATATCACCGAACGGAAGATTCTCGGGGAAAGAATCCGTGAGCAGGCGTCACTCTTGAATGTCGCCACCGATGCCATCATCGTCCGCAATCTCGACGATGAGATTATTTTCTGGAACAAGAGCGCAGAACGCATCTACGGCTGGACCGCGGAAGAAGCCGTCGGCCAGCGCGTCACCTCCCTGTTCTACCATTCCGCCTCCGACTTCGATAGGGCGAAGGATATCCTGCTGAAGACGAACGAGTGGAACGGAGAACTCCGCCACTGCGTGAAGGACGGCGGGGAGATCACCGTCGATAGCCGCTGGACCCTGATGAGGGATACCGACGGGAATCCGAAAAGCGTCCTCATCGTCAATACCGACATCACCGAGAAAAAGCAATTCCAGGCCCAGGTGCTCCGGTCCCAGCGCCTCGAGAGTGTGGGCACCCTCGCCGGAGGCATCGCCCACGATCTCAATAACGTGCTCGCGCCGATTCTTCTCTCCATCGACATGCTGAGGAAACGATTCCCGGACTCCGACAGCCAGGTGCTTCTCACCGGCCTCCAGACCGGCGCCGTCCGGGGCGCCAATATGGTCAAGCAGGTCCTCATGTTCGCCCGCGGAATCGACGGGGAACGCACGACGCTCCAGCTGAAACACCTGGTGAATGAGATGGACAAGATCATCCGCGAAACATTTCCGAAATCGATCCAGCTCAGGACGAAGACGCCCAATAATCTCTGGCCCATCTCGGGCGATGCCACCCAGCTTCACCAGGTCCTTCTGAATCTCTGTCTCAACGGCCGCGATGCCATGGCCACCGGCGGCGTCCTGACGGTCAGCGCCGACAATGTCACGATCGACGAGAACTATGCCGGTCTCCACCGCGAGGCAAGGCCGGGAGATTATGTCGTCATCAGCGTCGCCGATACGGGGGTCGGCATCCCCCCAGGAATCATCAACAATATTTTCGACCCATTCTTTACCACAAAACCGTTCGGGAAGGGAACAGGCCTCGGGCTCTCTACTGTGCAGTCGATCGTCAAGGGGCATGGAGGTTTTATCAATGTCTACAGCGAGCCGGAGCACGGGACACAGTTCCGTGTTTATCTCCCGGCCACAAAAGCGGACCCCAAGCTTGCCCGCGAACGGGATCCCGGAAATCTCCCCCTCGGTCACGGCGAACTTGTGTTCGTCGTCGACGACGAGGCAGCCGTCTGCGATATTTCCCGGGCAACTCTCGAACTTTACGGCTATAAGGTGAAGACCGCATTCAACGGAACGGAGGCGATCGCCGTCTTCCGCGAGTTCAAGAGGGATATCGACCTCGTCGTCACCGATATGATGATGCCCTTCATGGATGGCCCCGCCACGATCCGGACGATGAGGGCTCTGAACCCCGAAGTGAAGATCGTCGCCTCAAGCGGCCTCCCGGAACGCAATGCGGAAGAGCAGAAGCTTGAGGTGAATGCGTTTCTGCCCAAACCCTATACGGCCGAGGCGCTCCTCGTTACCGTCGCCGACGTCCTTAAGAAGAATTCCCGGAAAAAATAGACGCTCAGCGGAGGAATCTGTACCCCGCCGAATGAAGGGTGACGATGTGCTTCGGCTCCGACGGTTCCCGTTCAATCTTTTTTCTCAAAGAGAGGATGTAATTATCGACCGTCCGCGTCGTCGGGAATCTCTCGTACCCCCAGACGTCGTCCAGCAGCATTCCCCGTGTGACAACTTCTCCCTCGTGACCGATGAAGTACCGCAGAATACGGAATTCCTTCGCCGTCAGATGAAGGGCCTCTCCGCCTCTCCATGCCTCGCATCTCAGGAAGTTTATCCGAATGTCCCCGAACGTGTAGTCAGCCTGACTCCCCGCGCCCCCGCTGCCGCGACGCAATAACGCTTTCACCCGGGCATTGACTTCTCCAAGGCTGAACGGCTTCGTGACATAATCGTCAGCCCCCAGTTCAAAACCCTTCACCCTCTCCGATTCCTCCGACCGGCTGGTCAGGATCAGGATGGGCGTCGTGATCCCGCTTCTTCTCAGGTCCCTGCAGATTTCCCTCCCGCCCATCCCCGGCAGCATCAGGTCGAGGATGATGAGATCCGCCGCGCCGCTACGCGCATCCTCGAATCCCCGCTCGCCGTTCCGGAACGAGAGGACCTCGTAACGGTCCCCGAAATTGTCGGTGAGACCGATCAGGATCGCCGGGTCGTCTTCGATTATCAGTATTCGCTTCACGTCTGATTGCGGGATTCCAATCCCGTGCGAAAATGCGCTTCTATTAAACTATGAAGACCTCGCTTACCGTTGTCACAAAATTGTCAAAACTTGCTTCGCTCGGTCAAAGGAGAACTTGACGTTTTCCCGACACTGGATGCGGATCGATTGGCTACTATGGATTTATGGAGATTTTCGGCGTGAGCCCCGCAATCCGGGCTATAGAAGAGAGAATCGGAAGAGTCTCTCCCGACTCCGGGCATCTTGTGATATCTGGGGAAAAGGGGGTGGGGAAGGGGTTCCTCGCCGTCTCTCTTGGGAATTGCTCGAGCACTCCGGCACCATGCCTGAACTTTCTCGTCCTCCCCGACCGCGAACAACGCCTGCAAATCTTTGGGGCGGAACCGCCCGAGGTTTCCTCCTCCCGGCGAAGCGCCCTGGAAAATTCTGCCACGGTGATCATCAAGCACATCAATCACGCCCCTCCCTACCTGCAGGATAAGCTCGCCGAGGCGATGCTTTCCAAAAAAGTCGTGCGTTTCGGATCGTGCCGGGATCGTCCGCTCTCCTGCCGGATCATCTTTACGCTCCGCGATGAGTGCTCCCTCACCCGCAATCTCGCAGATTATATGGGCTCCCTCGAGCGGATTCATCTCCCCCCTCTCCGCGAACGGCCGGAGGAACTTTCTGTCATCGCCCGCCATTACCTTCTCAATAGCGCCGATGGAGATAAGCGCGTCCGCGGTCTCGATGACTCGGGCGAGCTCGATCCCCGGCTCGGCGAATTTCTGCTCGCACAAAGATGGGAGGACAATGTGCGGGAACTGATTGCCTTTCTTCATTCTCTTAGCCTCCCTTACGACCGGGAGCTCGGGGAGCCGGGCAAAATCTGTCTGGCGACGATGCTTAGTCAAGTTGCCATGCACGCCGAATTCTCTCTGCCCGATTCGCTCGAGATTATCAAGCAGCAAATTATCCGCAGCGCGCTCGCAGAGTATGCAGGGAATCGCTCGAAGGCTGCCCGCCAGCTCGGCCTTTCCGAACGAACGCTCCGGCGCGCACTGGTGCCGCCGCGCTGATCCCCGGCCTGGTTGATAGGTGGCTTTTCGTCCCGGATGTGGCTACATTATAGTTCCGATGGCCGACCAGGATATCAAACCGCCTGAGGCTGAACGCATTTTCGTCAAAGCCTTCGACGTCGCATCGGCGTTCGACCTTCCCGCCGCCCGAAAGCTCCTCGAAGAGGAATTCCAGGTCAAAGTCCTGCATAACAATCCTCTCCTCGTCCAGTTCAACGCGGCGCGTATGATCGGCGTCTTCGACTACGGGTCGGTCGTGTTCTTCGATGGCGAGTTCGCCGACCGCCGCGAGTTCATCGACAAGCTGAAGAAGTTCGCCCACCGGGAGAATAAGGCCTACAGCGAGGATGACTTTGTCCTGAATCTCGCCTCCCGGGCCCGTAAACCGGATGGGACCGATGAGCTCGTCGTCAGGGAATTTAACAGGGATATCGCCCTGGTCGTCGGGACGGTTCTCAGCCGCTCGGTCTCTGTCGAATACTATGAGAAACTGGTCGCCGATGCCCTGGCCCAGCTGGAACAGCCGATCTCCTTCCTGCAGTCCACGGGAAAAATTCCCCACACACAGCGCGAGCTGACAAAACGAGCCGGCTTCGCCCTCGCCGTCGAACAGGAGCTTGCCTATACCCTCTCCGTTTTCGACGATCCCGATATCATCTGGGACGGCGGGAAGCCCATCGAGGAACTTTACCGGAATCTGAAGAGGGAATTCGATCTCGAGGATCGCATAAAAGTCATCCAGCAGAAGGTGTCGATCATCTCGCGATCGAGCACGTTCGTCATCTCCCGCATCGAGGGCCAGCGATCTCAGATTCTCGAGTGGATCATCATCCTTCTCATCATCCTCGAAATTTTTCTCGTCATTCTCGGAAAGATGTAGCCGGCGGAAATGCCTGCTTGTTCCGCCCCCTCCTTTTCTGTATCTCTCAGCTAAGCCGGCACCCCGCCGGTCACGACCAGGAGCTGAGATATGTCCCGCATCATCTGTCTCGCCGTTTTTCTCTCCGGCTGCGCAACGCCGCCCGATTCCACAGTTGTTGAGAATATCCGTTTCGTCCCGAGCGCGTTCGATTCCTTCCGCCGCAATGCGGAGCTGAAGTTTTCCGTCGCGTCCCCCTCAGCCGTCACCATCACGATAGTCCGGAAGGATTCTCTCGGAAACGAACAGGCCGTGAGGATTCTTATTGAAAATCTCTATGAATCTAAAGGATCGCATTCTGTCACCTGGCTCGGAGATTCTGATAATAGATTGTTCGCTCCGGCCGGAATGTATTTCGGCGTCGTCGAATCGGGGGAAAACCGTTTCGAGGCGCCGGTCACCGTTTTTCACTTCTAATGGAGGTCGCCATGAATCGATTCGCTGTCCTGGCCGCACTCGCGGCTCTCTCTCTGACCGGATGCAAAGAAACGCCTTCCCCGCCCCCGGTCCCCGTCCGCGTTTTTGACTTCGAGACGTCGGGCGAAGAATTCCTCATCGCCTCCCTCGACGAAATCCACAGCATCGCCGATTCCAAACCCCCCGGTCTGCCGCGAAGAGAACAGAAAAAAGTGCTCCTTTCGACCGCCGCCGATACGGTCTATATCTACGGCGAGCTGACTCCGGAGGGCTATGGCTCCGTCGTCACGGAACGCCATGCCTACCCGAAGGGGCTCCTTCTTATCACCGTGCGCAAGAGCTACGGAAAGCCCCCGGCGAGCATCGTCACGCAGACCCGGCGGTATATTTCCTTCGAAGATTTTGCCGCCGATTCGGCCCAGCAATCCAGTGTGACTGAGATTTATGGGCTCTCCAGCGATACGATCGTCACCCATGTTCAACGGAACGGAATTCTCGAAACATACACGTTCCGCCTCCCGGTCGTTACCCGCGTCACCAAGCCGGATGGGTCGGTCAGAGTCACGACCCGGTACGGCGCCGCAGGGGCCATCCGGTCCGAAGTCAGGGATGGAAACAATAACCTGATTCAAATCCGTATTACGAGCGGAGAAACGGATGGATCGCTCATCGTCTATACGGAGTTTGCCGATGGGTCGTGGCGAAATGTCCGGACTGTCGGACGCGCCGACGGGAGCGTGTACCGCGATATCACCTCCGGGCCGTGATGTTTTTTTCCAAAAAACATTTCCTCAAGGGGCTGGCGCTTGCGCTCTTTTTGATGCCTGGTGGGCTCGCCCTGGCCCGCCAGGATTTTCGGACCGACTCGCTGAAGGTCGTCCTTCTTGAACTCGACGTCGCGGATGCCCGGAACCGGGTCGGTGAAACGAACATCTGGCACCGCCTGATCCCTAAAATCGGGCTCTCGGCGAACCTCGGGATTCACGACGTGGTGTTCGCCGCGCCGAATTCTGTTTTCATCCCACGAGATTCTTACCGGATGACGCTGAGCCTGTCGGTGAACGACGTTATTGACGATTCGAAGCACACGGCCGACCAGCTGCGCCTCCAAAGACTTCAAACGGAACTTTCCGAATTGCAGGTGCGCCAGGAGGTAACCCGCTCGGACGCGCGCAGAAAAGTTTCTGTTCTCGAGAGCAAACTCACGATGGCCCGCCGCGAAATCGCTCTTGATGAAAGAATTGCGCGGTTCGACAGCATCCGCTTTTCCCAGGGCAAGATCGAATTCGACGTTTTGGCCCGCTCCGCCCTGCAGGTCCTGAAGACGGGCGAAACGATACGGACTGTTGAGCTGGAAATTGATTCGCTCGACCGGAGGAGACCGTGATCTACGGCGCTGCCGAGGTTTTCAGGAGAATTCCGGGAAAATCCCTTGATCCGTGGCTCGTTCTCGGGTCACAGCCCGGAGATGCAACAGGCTTTGTGCTGATCTCCCACGCGCCCGATTCCCCGATAGGCCGCGGTCCGAATAGCAGCCAGTTTCATGACATTCTCTTTTTCGATGGACCGAAGCTCATTGATTGCACCAGGCTCAATCGTGACCTCCGCTTCGCCATTCCTCCGGACAATGCCGCAGTCGCCTACCGCAATGACCCGGATGCCGAGATCTCTCTTTTTCTCGCCCCCGGTGATTCGCTCTCCCGATTCCGTTCGACATTCTATCTTGAACCCTGCCTGAAGGTGCAGATCAACCCCCTCTCACATGAGCAGGTTCTCTCGCTCCTGGAATCGTCGTGCTGCCAGCACGGAATTATCGAGTGGAATGAGTTTTCGTTCCGTATACCCTCGCTGCAGCTTACAGAGGGCAATTCCCGCGACGAACTGAAGAATTTCCGCCCCGCCCTCTGGCAGGGACGGCTCTTCCTCTATGATATCGAGCGGAATAGAGAGCTCGATCGTTACGCACTCGTGCACCACCCGCCGCCGCCTTGCCCAGCACTATCAGAAGAATCTTCCACCGAATTCCTGCCCGGGGCCGTCGAGGTGCGCCACGCGCTTCCCGCCGTCTGCGATGACTCTGCGCAAGTGCAGGATCGCGCTTCTCTCCCCGGTAGCACGCCAACGGCGCCGCGCGGGGACGAATCGAAGCTTATCAGTCTCTTCGACGATTTTCTCCGCTCATTCGGCGACTCGATGGCATCTGTGCTCGGCGAAAAGTCGTGCAAAATCCTTGCCCGCGCAGAGATGGATTTTCGCCCCCTTCATCCTGAATTTGATCGGGCGCGCCTCAACGGATCGACGGCAATCCTTACGCTTGATCTCGTCGAGGCGACCCTTCGCCGCGCCTCCGCCTTTAAACGCTCCAGATTGAGAAGACTCGCCCTGCTGCTTGTTTCGGATTTGTACCATCAGGGATACGAAGTGCTGGAGACCGAGGGGAAACTGGAAATTGTGGAAAGAGCTTACTTCCGTCTGAGGGGCGAATGATCTGGTTCCGCCACGAGTGCGCCGCCCGCCACGATCCGAGACTCCAGATCCTCGGCTCCCTCTCGGGCGCCGAGGGGCTCGGGATCTACTGGAGCCTTCTTGAGGAAATCGGAAAACATTCCAATTCGTTTCAATTAAAAATTCTCGGAACGCTCACTTTTTCGGAGTTTTCTCTCAAAAACCCGGATCCTCCGGATATCAGGGACGTTCCGATGCTGCCTGTGAATATTCTGGCCAGGAATCTCTTCACAAGTCCGCGAAAACTTCTCTCCGTCATCGACCTCTCGGCGCGCCTCGGACTTTTCGATCCGGAAAGATGGCTGAGCCTCGGCATTCTCTACAGCCCCGCCTTCGAACGGCGGGCGGAACGTTATCTGCGCTGGCTTCTCGCCAGGAATAGCACCCCATGACTGCGCCCACTCATATCACGTTTGCAGAGTTCCTTTACCTGCTGCTTCTGACCACAACCGGGATCTCCCTGAGCGCGGTGAATGCCTCCGTCATCGCTATCGCCTCGATTCTGCCCGATGTGGATACCGCCCCGAGCACTATCGGCAATCTGTTTCCCAGGCTGGCCTCTGGTCTGGAAAGAAAGGTCGGACACCGAACTCTCACTCATTCAATCCTCGGCGTCTCCCTCCTCGCAATCGTTACCCTGCCCCTTTCTTACTTCTCCCGCGAAATCTACGTCTGCCTCGTCGCCGGTTACGCCTCTCACCCCCTCCTTGATACCATGACGGTGACCGGGGTGAAACTTTTTTACCCCTTCTCCGGAGCCAAGTGCGTTTTTCCGTTCGATGTTAATTACCCCCACGCGTTCCGGCTGAGGACCGGTGGCAGGCTCGATTTTTTCCTTGGATGCGTGTTTCTTGCCGGCTCCATCCCCGCTTTTTTAATCGCCCGCGGAGGCTACGAACGCTTCGTCCGGGTTACCCAGCACTCCGTCGAAGCCGCCGTCAGGGATTTTAACGATTTTTCCAGGACCCGGATGGTCACCGCCGACGTCTCGGCTTATAACGCGCTCACGAAAGAGCCGCTCCGCGGACGCCTGGTGATCGACGGGGCCCTCAATGCCCATACCCTCCTCTTCAGGGGGGATGACAACCAGCTCCATACGCTGGGAAAAAATTTCGAGGCCGATTATGTTGCCGACTATGTGGTCTGTTCCCCCTCCACGCCCGCCCGCTCTGCCGTCCGTTCCATCGATATGAGCCAGCGGTTTCTCGGAGAGCTCGCGGATTTCCGGGGAAAAAGCTATTTCTTCGGGGATCTTTCTACCGCCGACAAGATCTCGGTGCCCGAAAACGTCCGCCTCTTCAGCCCGATCTCAGGATTCGGGTCGTCTCTGAAGTTTCTCTATGCCACAACCGCCGATATCCGGCGTCTCAATCTTGAGAATGTTTTCATCACGAAGGGGGTGCTGACGGTGAAATCGGTGTTCGCCGACTCCGCCGCCTCCCCGCCCGATTCAGTCCTCCGACAACAGTCCGCATTTTCTTTCTCGACAGACGCCGGGGATTCGGTGGAATTTCTGAAGTTTTTTGGTGATACGGTCCGCCCCCACGAGATCATCGCCCGGAAGCTCTCGCTCATGACTACCGGGCAGGAGATTTCCATCAACCTTTCAAGAATCGCCGCTCTGTCTTCCGTGCCCGCCGATGAGGATGCGAGGATTGACAACGCCGAAAAGGCAGCCTCCCTCGACTCGCTCACATCCGCACACTACCGGATCCTCGCGGATGAAGGATTCTGTTCGGAGAAAATCTTTGCCGAATCAGACCTTAAATGGAAGAAGAGCATATCAATTCTGAACCATCTCAGGTCCCTGAGATCAACGTCCCGCACGGCCGGGGCCCTTCAGGTGAAGAGGCTCGAGCTTGCCAACGAACGGCTTCGCCTGAAACAGAAGGCGCGTAATCGTGAATCCGACATGCGCTCTCCGTTCGCCGGAGTAATCTCCGGCGTCCGCCGCCTCAACCATGGACGGAAAACTGAGTGGGTTCTCACCATTCTCCCCCTTCGCTGAGCGTGCCCTATCTCTGCCCCGAGTGCAAAGGTCGATTCAGCGAGTTTCATCTTAAGTGCCCGGAATGCGGCGCATGGAATTCCGCAAAACCCGCATCCGCCGGGGAATCGTCCGGAGCGGTTCCGCTTCTGGACATAAGGCCCCAACTAAACCCAAGGATCACGACCCATGTCGCCCAATTCAATATGCTTCTCGGTGGGGGGTTCGTCCCCGGGAGCTCCCTCCTCCTTATCGGGGCGCCCGGCACCGGGAAATCAACGCTGATCCTGCAGGTTTTGGGCCAGATGAATCTTCGCTCGCTGTATGTTTGCGGCGAGGAGTCTGCCTCACAATTGAAATTTCGCGCAGACAGGCTCAATATAAACTCACCCATCCTGTTCCTTCTCTCTGAAACGAATGTCACGAAACTGCCGGGCCATATCCGGCAGGTCCGTGCACGCATTCTCGTCATCGATTCCATCCAGACCGTCTATTCCGATCTGTCGGATTCCCTGCCCGGAAGCGTGACGCAGATGAGAAAGTGCAGCTATCTTCTCCGGCGCATGGCCCAGGAGAACGATCTTATCCTGATTATGATCGGACAGGTCACCAAACAGATGAGGGCGGCAGGTCCCAAACTTCTTGAACATGCCGTCGATGTCGTCCTGTTCCTCGAAGAAAATAAACCGGGCGCGAGGACCCTCTCTGCATCCAAGAACCGCTTCGGCTCCACCACGCCGGTCTGCTTTCTCCGTATGGACGATTCAGGTCTCGTCTTCTCCCGAGGCGTGAACTGACCCCATGGGCTCTGAAGGAGATCTACGCCAGGATCTGGCTTTTTTCGGGAGGTCGGAAGAGCTTTATGAGCTGGTAAAACATCTCAGGCTGGGCCGCCATTCGCTTGTCACAGGCGATAAGGGGGTGGGAAAGTCGCGTCTTTTGCTTGAGGCGAGATGGGTATTATCGGGAAGGTCCAAGCGGATCGACTTTTCCCCCCGTTTCATCCCGAAAGTTTACGGGAATCTCCCATTAAAACTTAAACCGGGCGAGTTCAAGATCATGACGATCGAGCGCTGCCATCCCCTCGGCGATTTTCTCAGGGAGGTCTGTCAAAAACTCTTTCTCAATGGCGATCTTCCCGTGGAAAGCGACGAGGAAAGACAGGATTGGGCGACGATGCGGAAACGCCTCCGGTCATTCCCCAGTGCGAAGGTCCAGGCGACTGTCTTCGAGGCCCTCGCCCGCTCCGACAGGCCCTATCTCGTCTTTCTCGATACGCTCGATCATATTTCCCCAAGCCACCAGACTTTCATCGAAACGCTGCTGAATATCGCGGTCGTCGCTAGCGCGACGGTGAGGATCAAAGAAAATTCCTGCTTCACGCGTATCTGGGCATCTTTTGTGAAAATTGAGCTCGGCCCCCTGCCCCGGGATGAAGCATCGGGGCTGATTAACTACTTTTTCCAGAAATATCCGATCCGGGTGATTGATCCAGAACTCTATGCCTCCGAAATCCTTAAATCCTCGGCAGGCAACCCCTTTCATATGAAGAACATGCTCTGGCACGGGTCGCGCCAGAAATTCGTCGACGGCAGGGAAATCAGAAAACTGAGGCAGATGGACGAAGGGGCCTACTTCAATATGGGGCCGATCTATATCTTCGGCGTCGCGCTCTTCACGATGCTGAAGATTTTTTCAATCGGCTCAAGTAACCGCGAGCTCTATATTTATTTCTCCGCCCTGGGATTTATCGCCTACCTCGTCTTCAGGGTCTTCAGGACTTTCTTTCTCTTCAGGCCGCAGAAATTCCGCTGACCCTCACCCCGGTGGGGATTTACCGGCGGCTGAGTCTCACGGCGAAGATGACGACTCCGAGCAGCGTCCCGATGAGGAGGAAGATGAGTATGCCCGTCCCCAGTATATTGGCGCTCGAGGCGATGTGGATGCGGATTTTTTTGTCCTCCGAGTCCACCTTCCTGTTGCTCGCAAAAGACTCTGTCTTTATGGTGGCTTCGTAGTCGCCGACTCCGACGTCCGGCGGAGTCGTGACCGTGACGGATACGTTTTCTTCCTTCCCGGGCAGAAGGGAACCGATCAGATCGGGCGAAATTGCCTCGGTCCAGTTGATCGGGACTTCAGCCCGGACCTTGATGTTGTCCAGCCGCCGCGTGCCGTCATTGTATATCCCCAGGGACATCTGCATCTTCTCGCCCGGCTTCAATTCCTGATAAAAATTCGTGGCGCGCACCTGGATCTTCCCGACGCCGCGGGGGACGAGCTCCAACCGGACGAAACTGATGTTCATCTTCGAAAGATTGTCGACGCTTGCCTCGGCTCCCACCTCGTCCGAGAGTTTTTGCGGCACCGCCGCAGCCAGGAAGCTTATCGGCCTGTCGATCTGAAAGGACCCGCTGTCGTACCTGTCCGGAAGATAAATCGCCAGGGAAAGCTTCCGCGTGTTGACGTCCTGCGAAAATTTTACCTGCGACAGCCTTGCGTTCGACTGCGACTCGAAGAAGTCGTACGTGATCTGCCGGGGGAGGTTGAAGACCGCGAGCTTGTAGACGTTCGCGATGTCCGAAAAAAGCTCCAGTGTGAGATCGTAATTGGCGCGCGCCCCCAGATCGCATTCCTGCGAGAATTGTTCCGAGGTCAGGAGGACCTTGTTGGCGCTTTCGTCTTTCTGGAGGAAAATTTTCTTTTCCTCGGTCTTGTCGCCGTAGACGCATTTCACCGTGACATTGTCAAGATCCTGAAGCAGGAGGAAGTCCACCGCGACGGCCAGATTGTACGGCATCGACTCTATCTTCGCCTCGTAGGGACGGCTCACGATGGCGTTCTGGTCGTTCAGCAGGGAAACGTAGACGTTCGATATCCTGTCGGTCCGTATTCCCTCGAAATCCTCGAGGTCGACATGCTTCCCCTCCACCAGCCCCCCCGTCGTGTTTCTCAGGACCAACCTGACCTTCTTTTTCCCCTCCCTCGACTGGTATTTTATGCCCTTGTCGATCGTGATGTGAGGCTGCTCGAACGCAAGCGAGAGGATCGCCTGCTGATAGGTGATCTGCGCCGATTTGAACCGGGACTCGGATTCATTGTACTCTTTTTCTGAGATGAGGCTTTTTTCATGCAGGAGTTTTTGACGCGAATATTCCTGCTTCTGCACCTTGTAGTCGCTTTGCACCTTTTCGAGATATAACGACTTGAACCTCTCGTCGTTAGGATTGTACAGCATCTGCCCGGCGACAGTCTGGCTCAAGATGAGGAAAACCGCCGCACCCCATTGATAGCGTTTGTTTCTGGAAGAAATCATCGGATGTCGTATTTCATGAAACTGATAAAGGCTGCTCCGAGAAAGAGGATGTTAAACAAAACGAGGACTCCGAAGGGAGCGAGGCTCGCCTCAACCCGCTCGCTGAGACCCAAAGGCTGGTGACGGAACCGGGGAAAGTCGCCCAGGTCAATCCGGTCATCGACCGAGAGCTGCGGGTTTTTCTTTAGCTCGCGGTTGTAGATGCCCATGAGGAGAGGATCCATGGTGGCAAAATAGTTCTGACGTTCAGCCTGCCAGTGATCGTCGGCTCCGATCCCCGCATCGGTGAGCTCCGTCGCCAGAAACACGTAGCTCGCAAGCGGAGAGACCATGCCGAACATCGTCGCCAGTCTTTCCTGAATCTTCGAACGCGCCGCGAATTCTTCCTTGATCGCTTTGACTTTCTGCTGCTGCCCGGCATTCACCTCATTGACCATCGCCATCCAGTCTTTCTTGTAACGATCGTAATCATCTTTAAACGCCATGTCGCTGTCAATTTTCGCTTTCAGCAGGGAATCCCGCACCGGGCCTGAGCCCCGCGCGAGATCGGGTGCGATGCGGGCGTATGTCGTCCGGAGCATTTCCCTCCCGCGTTCGGCGACGATCTTGTCGCGCTCCTCGCTTGTCACAGTCCACGTTTCCATGTCCATCTTCGTCCTGGAAGGGATGTGATAGATTTCTGCCGCCAGGAAAGGGCCGATATTCGGGATCATGAGAACCAGGATCACCCAGGCAAAGAGCGATTTCAGCACCGATACCCCGGATGACTCTGAGCGCGCCGAAAAACAGAGCCCCAGGGCGTAGAATGCGGAAATGTAGAGAAACGATCCTGCGGCGAGCAAGAGGAATATCCCGGTGTCCATCGTCTCCAGCCGGACCGTTGAGTTAATGGCGGGAACGAGCAGGCCCGCCAGGAGTCCGATCGTGAACGGAATCAGAAGGCTGATCGTTCCCCCGATGTATTTCCCCAGGACCAGAGTCGAACGCGGCATATTTGACGAGAGGAGGAGTTTCAAGAGCCCCGACTCCCGCTCCCCGCTCAGGGCGTTGTATGAAAAAAGTATCGCCATCAGGCTCATGACGAGGGTGACGATCGTGACAAGGTCCAGACGGGAGAAGAGGACCGGCATGGGCGAGCTGAGGAAATTCTCCTGGGCAGCCTCCCGCTCTATGCCCAGGACAAGAAACGAGTAGGGAGCCGGGCCCCGCAACGGCCTCGCCATCCAGCCGACACGATTCAGGTGTCCGAAATTCCTGATGAAATTTTCCTGACTGTCCTGCCGGGAGCGGTAATCTGCGACATCTGCCCGGTAACTGGCCGAAAGCGTAAGCACCATGACGACGATGAGGAGAATGCTCAGCGCCGACGCGGCCAGAAATCTCTGGTTGAGGAGGTTTTCCCGGATTTCCTTTTCTATGGCAAGCCCGAGCATGTTATCTCGGGTCGTATCGTTGAATGCTTACCATCGCCAACGAGACGAAGATTGCTCCAAAAGCTCCGAGGAGCGAAAAATCCGCAGGGATCGGGTCCGCCAACACTTCCCCCAGGGACGCCCTCTCGTATGTGAAATTCTCCAGCTCCCCCTTCGATACGCTGCTGATGATGTCGGAATTGCGCGCCAGGAACATTGTGATCGCATCCTTGTACCGCATCTCCTCGTAGACCCCGGTGTTCGATGCATCAGTCATAAGGAATGTGAGGAGCCCCGCAGGGGATGAGCGGACCAGTTTCCGGGTCAGGTCGATCTGTTCATTGAGCCGCGGCCGATACGCCTCCAACATCCCGCTGTTCGAGGCATGGATCTCCTCGACGAGATGTTTCCAGCCAGGCATCGTATTCCCCCTGTCCTGGTGTATTCTTTCAAAAATGGCCTGTATCGTGGCAAGTCTGTTCTGCATCTCTACCCGCTCGCTCGGAGGTACCGCGGCGGCAGAGCTCGCAACGGTCATGCCCATCTGCGGGACGACGAAGATCAGGAGAATCCACGCCGCTATGCCCAGGGCCATCGCGCTCGTACTCCGGTGGACCACCGCCGACAGAAATAAACCCAGGGCCGAAAAAACGAACACATAAAGGGAGGACGCTGCCAGCAGGAATATCACCCGGGGCCAGTACCCCGCTGAAACCTGTACATCAGGCAGCAGGGAGACGATCGCCGACTCCGTTCCGAAAAGAATCGCGAAGGGGACAAAGACAAGAGCGAACCTGCCCAGGAGTTTTCCAAAAAAGAGGGCCGCTCTGCCGCCGCCGCTCGCAAGGGCGAGCCTCAGCGTCCCTCCCTCTTTCTCCCCCACGATGGCGTCAAAGGCGAAGAGGAGCGCAATCAGGGAGAGCATCACCCTCACAACGAAGAGCATGTCGGGAACGATGAAGAGGGAAAACAAGCGGTTGACCGATTGCTCCACCGGCTGGATTTCTATCCCGCTGAACTTCAGATAATGGAGCCGTGTGAGCTGGGCGTCCACCCCCTTCGCAAAGATGGAGTAGGGGGTCGGCGGGATCATGACGTTCGATGAGTTCGGCTGGGGCCGGTTGATAGTGAAATCCTCCATCCGGATCCTGTAGTCGCCGTACGAGACGAGGAGGCTCACGACCATGAGTACCAGAAGCAATCCGGTGAGGATGACGAACCGGTAGCTGATGATGTTTTCAGCCAGTTCTTTCCTGAAGATGTGCCAAATCATGACGGGCCTGCCGGATTCAACTGACTTCCATGTACCTCAGATAGAGTTTTTCGAGATCCTCATACTGGAGATCCGCCTTGTTCTTCTCCATTATCAGCACCCCCTCTTTCATGATCCCCACCCGGTCGGCAATTTCCTTCGCCCGGAACACATCATGCGTGGACATGAGTATCGCCTTTCCCTCTGTCCGTAATCTCATAAGAAGCTCGACGAACTCGGCCGCCGCCTTCGGGTCAAGGCCCGATGTGGGTTCGTCAAGCATCAGCGCCGAGGCCTTTTTGAGTATGGCGATCGCAATGCCGAGTTTTTGCCTCATTCCCTTCGAAAATGTCTTCACCCTCTGCTCAAATGAACGCTCCGGCAGCCCCACCTGCCTCATGACCATGTGGTAATCTTCCTTCCGGAGATCCTTCCGGCCCGAAAGCCGCGTGAAGAATTCGAGGTTCTGACGGGCGGTGAAGTTGCCGTAGAGCATGACGTTCTCTGAAACGTAGGCCGCATGCTTCTTCGCCTCAAGAGGGCTTTTCGTGCAGTCGATACCGTTGATCCTGGCCGTTCCCCCCGACGGCTCGATGAAGTTGAAGAAGAGGTTGATGGTGGTTGTCTTTCCCGCCCCGTTCGCCCCCAGGAGACAATAGATCTGCCCCGGCCCTATGTCGAGATTCAAATGATCAAGGGCCAGGTGGCCGTCCTCGTATCTTTTCGTTAAGTCAATGGCTTGTATCATAAAGCTTCCTTTGAGTGTTGGTTTACCTTACATCGTACCGGCTGAAGGCTGCCCATCCGGCGGCGAAGAATACTATGGTGAAAAGCACCAGGAGCACGACGTCGGGGCCCTCCGCCCTCAGCCCGTCAAGGTACCCGATCCGGTGGTAGCTCAGCTGCGGAACGGCAGCCTTGCCGGGCTCAAAACCGGGTTTTTCGTGGATCATGACGGCCGTCCCGCCGTTCGTTCCCCCGTATGAATCGATGAGAAAATTGTCGTAGAGGTTTTGCTTGACCTCGTCCTGATATCTTTCCGCATTGGCCACAAAATTATCCATTTCCAGAACTCCCGTCGATGAGAGCTCGGAGATGATGTAGGTATAGCAACTGACAGGCGAAAGCCTCGAGAGGTTCATCGCTATCGATGCTTGGGTTGCGCGCATATTCTTGTATTCTTCCCTGAGCTTCCGCGTTTCCTCGCTGATTCTTTTGCTCGCTTCCTCATCGAGCGGCTTCTTCTGGTCGTCATACGCCTCCTGGGCTTTGCGCTCAGCGTCGGTACGACCCGGCACCGAGATGCCCCGCCCCGTGAATCCGTACTGCGCCAATACCCGGTCGTAAAGCTCCCGCTTCCGGAGATCGTATTCCTTCTCGAGGTTCTGACGCGCAAGATCCTCCTGCAAACGTACGACCATGGGGGAATTGACAGGGTAGATGATCTCGGCAAGCATGGGGCTGATCTTCGGGAGGGTCAGCACGAGGACCGCCCAGATGAATAAAAGGACGACGATCGATGTTATGGACCGCTGCGTGAGCGTCGAGACGAGTATGCCGAGGAGGAACATGGCGAACAGAAAAAGCAGCGTCACGGCCAGGACCGTGATGAAGGGCCAGAACATCTGGGGGGAGAAGACCGGGATCGATGTGTTCAGGATGATCAGAGAGAGGAGGATCGAAAGAAAGAAGGGGAGGAGCAGGACAAGATAATTTCCGATGATTTTGCCGACCAGGATGCGCCACCGCGGTAAGCTCCCCGCTATCAGGAGCCTGAGAGTGCCGTCTTCCTTCTCCCCGGTGACCGCATTGAAGGAGAAGATGAGCGCAAGGAGAGAGATCACGAAGCTGACGTTAAACAAAAGGTCTATTTTACCGAACAGGAAGGACTGCGGATTGCTTACCCCCTGATCATTCTCCATCCCCACATGGCCGTCCCTCGACGTTGTCACCTTGTTCGGCATAAAATACT
>JACXTT010002296.1_pt1 | contig 30528 bp, 31 predicted proteins | sample 9270951 | NCBI WGS metagenome assembly JACXTT01 (sample SAMN15532306, study PRJNA645909) | rock metagenome | isolation source: weathered quartz diorite | place: Puerto Rico | collected 2017-06-21 | reverse complement strand
TTGGAGGGGGGCACGCCGCCGGTCAAATTGCGACCCTACACGACTTTCAGGGTAGCTCGTTTGCCGCTAACCGGACCAATACGATCGACGCCGCTATCGCCGTGTCCCCCACCTCCGTGCTGGACAACGCGACGCCCGCAGACGACGGGTACAGCATGCCGAACTCCAAGATCTTCGGAGATGCAAACGGCGACGGTCTGTTTGATGACGTGAACGCCTTGCTCGGCCTCAACGTGCAGAAGTACGGCCGCACGACGCGCCTGACGCATGGCCAGATCACCGGCATCAACGCGACGGTCACGATCTGTTATGCCGTCGATGGATTCACCTGCACCAAGACCGCCCGCTACGTCGATCAGTTGATCATCTCGCCGGGAACGTTCAGCAACGGCGGAGATTCGGGATCGCTCATCGTGACCGACGACGCGAATCTCAATCCCGTCGCGTTGCTCTTCGCCGGCAACGCGAACGTCACGATCGCGAACCGCATCGATCTCGTGCTGCAACGCTTCGGCGTCATGATCGACGGCTTCGCGCCGCCGCCGCCGGGGCCGCTGACCGACCTGGCCGTGACGAGCGTCAGTGGACCGAGTGTCGCGGTGCAGGGCAGTCCGTCAACGATCACCGTGGCGGTGAAAAACGTCGGCAACCAGAGCGTCTCCGCGTTCGCCGTCACGCTCCAGGACACGACCGAGCACGTGACGGTTGGCACGCAGAGCGTCGCCGGTCTGGTCGCGGGCGCCGGCACGACGGTGACGTTCACGTGGACGCCAAGTACCACGGGCGATCACGTCTTGGTCGCGCGGCAGACACTCCCCGACGACAGAGCCACGAACGACCAGCGCTCCGTGACGATCACGGTAAACCCGCCGGTCACCGACGTGGCGATTACGAGTTTCACGGGGCCCAGCTCGGTGATCGTGGGCCACAGCATCAACGTCGGTGTGACCGTGGCGAACATCGGGAATCAGAACGTCACGGGCAACATCACGGTCAGTCTTCAGGATTCGACCGCCGGCGCTGCGCTTGGCACGCAGACGATCCCCGGGCTCGCAGCGGGCGCCAGCACGACGCTCGTCTTCAGCTGGAACACCACCGGTACGGCGCTGGGCGGCCACACACTCGTCGCGACGCACGCTCTGAGCGACGACAACGCCGCCAACAATCGCCTTACGACCGTTATCACCGTCATTCGCAAGCCGCTCGACATCGCGCTGACCGCTATCACCGGGCCTCGCTCCGTGGCCCAGGGCGATACGGCGCACGTGGTGGTCACGGTCCAGAACCTGGGCGAGGTGGATGTCACCGCACCCTTCACCATCGAGCTGAGCGATGGGTGGGCCGTCCCGGTCGTCGCGACGGGGACGGTTCCCAGTCTTGTCGCTGGGGCGACGACCACGGTCGAGATCCTGTGGAACACCGCGGGCGCGACGGTCACCGGGCACACGCTGTTCGCAAACTCGAAGCTGCCGGACGACAACTCGTCGAACAACAGCATTGGGATCCCGATCACCGTGACCGCTCCGGCCCCGCCGCCTCCACCGGGTCCGCCACCTCCTCCGCCGCCACCGCCCCCACCGCCGAGGACTGATCTGGCCATCAGCAGCATCACCGGGCCCGCGCGGGTGAAGCAGGGCGACACCGCACATATCGTGGTCACGGTGAAGAACGTGGGCGGGCAAGACGTCACGGCCAACTTCGACGTCGTCTTGACCGACGGATACAACGGTCCGACGCTGGGCACGCAGACGATCGCCGGGCTCGTCGTAGGCGCGAGCGCAACGCGTACATTCGACTGGAACACCGCCGGTGCCGCTATCACCGGGCACACGCTGTTCGCGACGCAGAAGCTGGCCGACGCCGATCCGGCGAACAACACGGTCGGCATCCCGGTCATCGTGGAGGCCCCGCCCGTGACCGACGTCGCCTTGAGCAGCGTGGTCGCGCCGACCGCGGTGACGCAAGGGAGTACCGCTTCGATTGGGGTCACCGTGCAGAACGTCGGCGGCCTGAACGTCAGCGGCAACTTCGATGTCGTCCTGACTGACTCGACCGCCGGCGTGACCCTCGGGACACAAACGGTGGCGGGGCTCGCCGTGGGCGCCACTGCGACTCGCACGTTCAGCTGGAATACGACGGGCGCGACCGTGGGTGGTCACAGGCTCGTGGCGACCCACAGCCTGTCCGATGCCAATGCCGCCAACAACCAGGGTGCAGCGACCGTCACGGTGAACGCCCCGGTAATCGATATCGCCGTGACCGATCTGAGCGCGCCGAGCTCCGTGATTCAGGGCAGCGTGGCGAGCGTGGGCGTCACGGTTCAGAACATCGGCGGCCAGAATGTCACGAGCAGTTTCAATGTCGTGCTCACGGACGCGACGTCAGGCGCAACGATCGGCACGCAGACCGTCACCGGGTTAGCGATCGGTGCGAGCGCGACGCGCTCGTTCAGCTGGAGCACCACGGGCGCTGCGCTGGGCGGTCATACGCTCGTCGCGACCCAGATGTTCACGGATGACAACAGCGCGAACAACCAGCGGTCGACGACGGTCACCGTGAATCCGCCGCCGGCCGATCTCGCGCTGACCGCAATCACAGGGCCTGGGCAGGTCACCCAGGGTGACACCGCCCCGGTGGTGGTTACGGTGCAGAACGTGGGTGGGGTGGACGTGAGTACCAGCTTCGACGTGGTCCTGACCGACGGGACGGCGGTCAACGCGGTGCTCGGCACGCAGACCGTTCCGGGGCTTGCTGCGGGCGCGACTGCGACCGTCACGTTCTACTGGAATACCGCGAGCGCCGCCGTTGCCGGACATACGTTGATCGCGACGCAGAAACTGGCCGATGCCAACCCGAGCAACGACGCGCGGGCGATCGGGATCAACGTCAACGCGCCGCGCCTCCACGTCGGGAATCTCGACGGCGTGGGCACGAGCGCCGGGAGTACCTGGTCGGCGACGGTTCGGATCACCGCCCACAACGCAGCTCACACACTCATGAGCGGCGTCACCGTGCGGGGAGTCTGGAACTCCAATCCGGAAACACAGTGTGTGACTGCCGATGACGGGACCTGCACAGTTGTGCTGTCGGCTATTCCCATCACCACGTACTGGGCATCGTTTAGCGTGACAGGTTTGGCGCGCCCCGGCGCCACGTACTACCCCTACGCCAATCACGATCCGGACGGAAGCAGCAACGGCTATGCCCAGGCCGTGAGACGACCCTGACATTGAGAGTCGTGATCCAACGCCTGAGGATGGCGGTGCTGCTGTCCAGCGTCTTGGTGGCGTGCGGGAGGAGGACGGCGGTTGTGCCCACGCGCAGCATCGATGAGGTTCTCGCGACGCACACCGATTCCTTGATGGCGCTGCCCGGCGTCGTCGGAACGGCGGTCGGATTGTGCGACGGCGAGCGCTGCATCAAGGTCTTGCTGGCCGACTCAAACGCGGCCACGCAGCGCAGAATTCCGGCTCGGCTGGAGGGCTACCGCGTCCTCGTCGAGGTGACCGGAAGGATCACGCCGCGCTAGGATGGAAAGGGTCGACATGATGGTTCTTGGCTTACGCACCGTGATCTACCATGTTCCCGATCTCAAACGCGCCAAGGAGTGGTACAGCTCGGCCTTCGGCATCAAACCGTACTTCGATGAGCCGTTCTACGTCGGCTTCAGCGTCGGTGGCTACGAGCTCGGCCTCGATCCGGACACGAAGGGAGTGAGAGCAGGCGCGGGAGGCTCGGTGGCATACTGGGGTGTCGCCGACGTCGAGAAGGCGGTCGAGCAGTTCATTCGCGCAGGAGCGACCCTCAAGGCTCCTATTCAGGATGTCGGCGAGGAGATTCGGGTTGCGACAGTGGCCGATCCGTTTGGGAATCTGGTCGGGCTCATCCAGAACCCGCACTTCAAGGCTGCCTGACGGCGAAGATCGAACTTCCCGATCCGTAGAAGGCTTCAGCCCTACCGTCATTTTTGCCGGAGATTAGCTTCCCCCCGGCAATGAATGTCATTCCCCAGCGAGTCAAAGACGGTTTTGTCGGCTTGCTCGGGCCGCTGGCGCGGGCCCTGATACGGGCCGGCGTGCATCCGAATACGATTACCACCGTGGGGACGCTCGTGGTGGTCGCCTCCGGTGTGGCGTTCGGCAGCGGCGCCATCCGGCTCGGCGGATTGCTGCTGCTGATCAGTGGCGTATTCGACCTTCTCGACGGGCAGGTGGCGCGCCAGAGCGGCAAAATGACGGCGTTCGGCGCTTTTTACGATTCGACGCTGGACCGGGTCGGCGAGGCGGCGGTTTTTGCCGGGCTGATCTTCTATTTTTTGACCGGCCCGTTGCCGGCTGACATGAAGCCGCGGGCCATCGCGGCCGGGCTGGTCGCGCTCGTCGCATCACTTTTAGTATCGTACACGCGGGCGCGGGCTGAAGCGCTCGGCGTCGAAAACAAAGTGGGCATTGCCCCCCGCGCCGAGCGCATTCTGTTGCTCGGGGTGCCTGCGCTGGTATTGGGCGCGGGACCGGGCCGAGGGCGCCCCGGTTTCGTGCTATTCTGGATTGTGGCGGTGCTCGCGCTTGTCTCCGCGATCACGGTGATCCAACGGGTGGTGCATGTCGCGCGCGTGGCGCGCGGGGCACCGCCGCCGTCGCCGATTCCCAAACGAGAGACGTTGCCTGGAGTCGCGGCGGCACGCCGCAAAGGACATTGATGGCTCGGGAGCAGACGGCGGTTTTGACGGGAGGCGCACGCGAGATCGCGCCCGCGACGGGAAGACTGGGCGTGATGCTCGTGGGCCTCGGCGCCGTGTCCACGACGTTCATCGCCGGTGTTGAGAACGTGCGGCGGGGTCGCGCCCTGCCGATCGGCTCGCTCAGCCAGATGGCCACGATCCGGCTCGGCAAACGCACCGAAAAGCGCGCGCCGAAGATCAAGGAGTTCGTCCCGCTCGCGGATCTGAATGATCTCGTGTTTGCGGCTTGGGATCCGATTCCCGACGACGCGTACACGGCGGCGGTGAAGGCGGGCGTCCTCGACAAGCACGAGCACCTCGAGCCGATCAAGGATTTCCTCCAGAACATCAAGCCGATCCCGGCTGTCTTCGATCAGTACTACGTGAAGCGGCTGCAGGGCAGCAACGTCAAGCGCGGCAAGAACAAGCGGGAGCTCGCCGAGCAGCTGCGTGAGGACATGCGGAAGTTCAAGAACAGCGCGGGACTCAATCGCCTCATCGTGGTGTGGTGTGCTTCGACGGAGGTGTTCCTGACGCCGGGGCCCGCGCACCAGTCGCTCGCGGCGTTCGAGAAGGCGATGGAGCAGAACGACCAATCGATCGCGCCGTCCATGCTGTACGCCTACGCCGCCCTGATGGAGAACGTGCCGTTCGCCAACGGCGCGCCCAATTTGACGGTCGACCTCCCCGTGATGGAGCGGCTGGCGGAGGACCGCCACGTGCCGATCGGCGGCAAGGACTTCAAGACCGGTCAGACCATGATGAAGAGCGTGCTGGCGCCGGCGTTCAAAGCGCGCATGCTCGGCCTGTCGGGGTGGTATTCGACCAACATCCTGGGCAATCGGGACGGCGAGGTGCTGGACGATCCGGAGTCGTTCAAGACCAAGGAGGAGTCGAAGCTCGGACTGCTCGAGCATATCCTCCAGCCCGACCTCTATCCCGAGCTCTACGGCAAGGTCTATCACAAGGTGCGGATCAACTACTACCCACCGCGCGGTGATAATAAGGAAGGGTGGGACAACATCGATATCTTCGGATGGCTCGGCTATCCGATGCAGATCAAAGTCGATTTCCTGTGCCGCGATTCGATCCTCGCCGCACCGATCGTGCTCGACCTCGCGCTGTTCTTCGATCTCGCCGGCCGGGCAGGACTGTCGGGCATTCAGGAATGGCTGTCCTTCTACTTTAAGAGTCCCCAGTTCGCCGCGGGTCTGTACGCCGAGCACGATTTGTTCATCCAGCACACGAAGCTCAAGAACACGCTGCGCTGGATGATGGGCGAGGAACAGATCACGCACCTCGGCATCGAGTACTACGAGTACGCGGAGAAGTAACAGCTCCCGATTCCTCCCGACCAGCCACACCCAGGAGATCGTTGCACATGACGAGTTTGACGCCGTTGCTCGCGTTCTTCCAGGACGCTGCGCCAGCACAGCACGCCGCCGGTGGTGAAGCAGCCCTCGTCCTGCCGGACCTCGCCACGGCTGCGTTCCTGGGGGGGATCCACGGCCGGTCGCTGCTGCTGTGGGGGCTGGTGATCTGTGCGCTGGGCCTGCTGTTTGGGTTGGCCACCTACATGCAGCTCAAGAACCTCCCCGTGCACCGCGCGATGCGCGAGATCTCCGAGCTGATCTACGAGACCTGCAAGACGTACCTGCTGACCCAGGGTCGCTTCCTTCTCATTCTGTGGCTGTTCATCGGCGCCATCGTGGCGCTGTACTTCGGCACGCTGGCGCAGACAACCGACGCGACTGGCGCCGTCGTGCGCGGGTTCCCCGCGATGAAGGTGCTGATCATCCTGCTCTTCAGCCTGGTCGGCATCGCCGGCAGCTACGGGGTCGCCTGGTTCGGCATCCGGGTGAACACGTTTGCGAACTCCCGCACGGCATTCGCCAGCCTGACCGGCAAGCCCTATCCGAACCACGCGATTCCCCTGAAAGCCGGCATGAGCATCGGGATGCTGCTGATCAGCGTCGAGCTGTTGCTGATGCTCTTGATCCTGCTGTTCATTCCGGGCGACTACGCCGGCCCGTGCTTCATCGGATTCGCGATCGGGGAATCGCTGGGCGCGGCGGCGTTGCGTGTGGCGGGCGGCATCTTCACGAAGATCGCCGATATCGGCGCCGACCTGATGAAGATCGTCTTCAAGATCAAGGAGGACGACGCGCGCAATCCCGGCGTGATCGCCGACTGCACGGGAGACAACGCCGGCGATTCGGTGGGGCCGAGCGCCGACGGTTTCGAGACGTACGGCGTGACGGGCGTGGCGCTGATTTCGTTCATCCTGCTGGCCGTCCATCAGCCGCTCGTGCAGGTCCAGCTGCTCGTCTGGATCTTCGCGATGCGCGTCATGATGGTCGTGGCATCCGGCTTCTCCTATTTCCTCAACGCGGCAGTGACGAAAGCCCGCTATCAGACCGCCGACCACCTGGACTACGAGGCGCCGCTCACGACCCTCGTCTGGCTCACCTCGCTCGTCTCGGTCGCGCTCACGTTCCTGGCGTCCCGGCTCCTGATCCCCACGATCGGCGGCGATCCCACACTGTGGTGGAAATTGTCGCTCGTCATCACGTGCGGCACACTCGCCGGCGCGATCATTCCCGAGCTTGTCAAGGTCTTCACCTCGGTCCACTCGCGCCATGTCCGCGAAGTCGTGACCTCCTCCCGGGAGGGCGGCGCGTCGCTGAACATTCTCTCCGGCTTCGTGGCCGGGAACTTCAGCGCGTTCTGGTTGGGGATGACGATGATGGTGCTGATGGCCGTCGCGTATGGCATCAGCACGGCGGGGCTGGCGGGCCTGATGAGCGCGCCCGCCGTGTTCGCGTTCGGCTTGGTGGCGTTTGGATTCCTGGGCATGGGCCCCGTGACGATCGCGGTCGATTCCTACGGCCCGGTGACGGACAACGCGCAGTCGGTCTACGAGCTGTCGTTGATCGAGCAGGTGCCGAACGTCCGCGGCGAGATCGCCCGGGATTTCGGCTTCGAGCCGAACTTCGCGCGCGCCAAGGAGAATCTGGAGGAGAACGACGGGGCGGGGAACACGTTCAAGGCGACCGCCAAGCCGGTGCTGATCGGGACCGCCGTCGTCGGCGCGACGACCATGATCTTCTCGATCATCGTGGCGCTCACGCGCGGCTTGCAGCCCGAGCTGCTGTCGAACTTGTCGATCCTGCATCCGCCGTTCCTGCTCGGGCTGATTACCGGCGGCGCCGTGATCTACTGGTTTACCGGCGCCTCGACCCAAGCCGTCACTACCGGCGCGTATCGCGCGGTGGAGTTCATCAAAGCGAACATCCGGCTCGAGGGCGCGACGAAAGCCTCGGTGTCGGACAGCAAGAAGGTGGTGGCGATCTGCACGCAATACGCGCAGAAGGGGATGTTCAACATCTTCCTGACGGTCTTCTTTGCGACACTCGCGTTCGCGTTCTTCGAGCCGTACTTCTTCATCGGCTACCTGATCTCGATCGCGCTGTTCGGCCTCTACCAGGCCATCTTCATGGCCAATGCGGGGGGCGCATGGGACAACGCCAAAAAGATCGTCGAGACCGAGCTGAAGCAGAAAGGTACGCCGCTGCACGACGCGACGGTCGTCGGCGACACCGTGGGCGATCCGTTCAAGGACACGTCGTCGGTCGCGATGAATCCGATCATCAAGTTTACGACGCTGTTCGGCCTGCTGGCGGTCGAGCTGGCGGTCTCGCTCACGGCAGAGCGCGGCGCCACGCTGAGTCTGGTGCTCGCCGGTGCGTTCCTCGTGATCGCGTTGACCTTCGTCTGGCGCTCCTTCTACGCCATGCGGATCGAGTCGGCCGGTTCGACGAGGAGTGCTCCCGCGCGCGTGCAGGTGCGCTAGCGAGCAATACGTGACGTCCATCCAGATCGTCGTCACGGCGCTCGGCGTGGTCGCCATCGTCTGGGTGCTGTGGTACTTCATGTTTTCGCGCGGCACGCCGGTCGTCGCGACTGCCGGCGTGAGCGGCGTGCAGGAAGTCCACGTCACGGTGAAGGGCGGCTACACGCCCGACACGATCGTCGTCCAGGCGGGGAAGCCGGTGCGGCTGCAGTTCTACCGCGACGAGACCGCCGACTGCTCCGAGCGCGTCGTGTTCGAGCGCTTCGGCATCGATCAGCAATTGCCGCCATTTCAAACGACCACCGTGGAATTCACGCCCGAGCAGCCCGGCGAATATCCGTTTCGCTGCGGGATGAACATGCTGAAGGGCCTGCTCGTCGTGGAGCCACCAGGCGAGCGCCGCGCCGCGTCGTCACCGCACAAATTCCACGATGCCCGCCATGAGTAAGACGCGAATCATCCTGCCCATCGAAGGGATGACGTGTGCGAGCTGCGCCGCCACGGTCCAGGAGGCGCTCGCCGGGGCGGCCGGCGTGACGTCCGCCGGCGTCAACTTTGCCACCAACAAGGCGGCCATCGAATACGACGCCGCGCACACGAACGTCGGGCAGCTCATCAAGACGGTGCGCGAGGCGGGCTACAATGCCGGCAAGGCGACGGTGACCTTCGGGATCGTCGACCTGCATTACGCCCCGAGTGTCGCGCCCCTCGAGCACGCGCTGTCGAACGTGAACGGCGTCATCCGCGCCGTCGCCAATCAGGCAACGGAGACCGCGACCGTCGACTACGTCCCCGGCGTCGTGAGCGCGGAAGATCTCGAGCAGGCGGTTGACGCCGCGGGCTTCGAGGTGGCCGCGCCGATCGCCGCGGAGGATCCGCTGGAGCGCGAGCGCATCGCGCGCGGTCGCGAGATCCGGACGCTCGCCTGGAAATTTGCGGCCGCCGCGGCGGTGACGATCATCGCGATGATCGGCTCGATGCTGCTGATGGCCGATCGTCCCATGGGCGACAATGGCACGATGAAGCAGCTCGACCTCCTGGGACGGCTCCTCATGCCGCTGGCGATCAGTCTGCGCGACTGGGTGGCGGCGCGCGGATGGGCGCTCGATCTCGATTGGGTCAAATGGGGGCTGGCCATCATCACGCTCCCCGTGGTCGCCTGGTCGGGCCAACAATTCTACAAGGGCACCTGGAGCGGGTTGCGGCATCGCACCGCGGACATGAATACGCTGATTGGTGTCGGCACCGGGGCAGCCTTCCTCTACTCCCTGGTTGCGACCGCGGCGCCCACGCTGTTTCTTCGCGCCGGGCTCCCCGCCGACGTGTACTACGAAGCGGTCGCCGCGATCATTGCGCTGGTCCTGTTGGGCCGGCTCCTCGAGGCGCGCGCGAAGGGCCGGACCTCTGAAGCGATTCGCCGGCTCGCGGCGTTGCGGGCGAAATCCGCGCACGTCATCCGTGATCGGCAGGAGACGGACATCGCGGTCGAAGCCGTCGCCGTGGGCGATCTCCTCATCGTGAAGCCGGGCGAAAAGCTGCCGGTCGACGGCATCGTGACCGAAGGCGCCTCCGCGGTTAACGAATCGATGCTCACCGGCGAGCCCATGCCTGTCGCGAAAAAACCCGGCGACGAAGTCATCGGGGGAACGCTGAACACGACCGGCAGCATCACGTTCCGGGCGACGCGCGTGGGCAAAGAAACGGCGCTGGGGCAAATCGTACAGCTCGTCGAGGACGCGCAGGCCACCAAGGCGCCCATTCAAAAACTCGCCGACCGCGTCGCGGGCGTGTTCGTCCCGATCGTGATCGCGCTCGCGATCGCCGCGTTCGTGGTGTGGTTCGACGTGGGACCGCTCCCGCAGCCGCGCGCCCTCGTTTTTGCGACGGTGGCGTTCATCTCGGTGTTGATCATCGCCTGCCCCTGCGCCCTCGGCCTCGCCACGCCGACGGCGATTCTCGTGGGCACCGGCAAGGCCGCCGAATACGGGATCCTCATCCGGAGTGGCGAGGCGCTGGAGCGGCTGGCCAACGCGCGCACCGTGCTGCTCGACAAGACCGGCACGATTACGGAGGGCAAGCCGGCCGTCACGCACATCGTGACCGCGAAGAAGCCGGATGGCACGCCGATCAGTCCTGCCGACGTCCTCAAATGGGCGGCGTCGGTCGAACAGCGTTCGGAGCATCCACTCGCGCTTGCGATTCTCAAGGCCGCGCAGGACAAGCAGGTTTCGCTCCTCCCCGTCGAAAAGTTCGCCACCATGGAAGGACGCGGCGTGCGCGGCACCGTCGATCGCCGCATCATCGAAGTGATCTCGCTCCGCCATGCACGCGAGCGCAGCCTCGAGCTCGGCTCGTTGGGCGCCGACGCCGATCGGCTCGCGGCGCAGGGGCGCTCGCCTATCATCGTCGTCGTGAACAACACCGTCTACGCCGTCATCGCGATCTCTGATCTGATCAAACCGACGTCCAAGACCGCGATCGACCTGTTGAAGCGGCGCAGGATTCCCGTCGTGATGGTGTCGGGAGATTCGCGCACAGGCGCGCAAGCGGTCGCCGCAGACGTGGGAATCGACGAGATCATCGCCGAGGTGCTGCCCTCGCAGAAGGCGGACCTCGTGAAGAAGCTGCAGCGCCAGGCGGGTGGAGGACACGTCGTCATGGTGGGGGACGGCATCAACGACGCGCCGGCGCTCGCCCAGGCGGACGTCGGGATCGCGATCGGCACGGGCACCGACATCGCGATGGAGGCGTCCGACGTGACGTTGATCCGCGGCGACCTGCGCGCGGTATTCACGGCGATCGAGCTGGCGCGCCGCACCATGCGGACGATTCGCTGGAACCTGATCTGGGCCTTCGGCTACAACGTGCTGCTGATTCCGGTCGCCGCTGGTATCCTCTATCCCGTGACGGGATGGTTGCTCTCACCGGTGCTCGCGAGCGCCGCGATGGCGTGGTCGAGTCTCTCCGTGGTGCTCAATAGCCTCACGCTGCGAACGTTCAAAGTCTCTGGAGCGGCAACGCATGCGATACTTCCACAGAACTAGCGCGAGCCCCGAAGCGGTGCTCGAGGTCGCCAAGAGCTTTTTCGGCGGGCGGCTCGCGCCGGCGGAGGAATCGCCGCGCCGGCGGGTCTATCAGGGGACGCTGGGCCGCATCACGATCAGCGCCCGGCCCGAAGGCGGGCATTACACCTTCGTCGAGGCGGCAACGGATCAGGTGGGAGAGTCGGAGCTCGACAAGCTCGCCAAGCGGTTTCTTGCGGAGGTGCACCGGCTCGTCGAGCCGACGCACGTCATGCGCGGCGCCTACTAACCCGCGACCTTCGCGCCGTAGCCGGCTTCTGCAACGGCCGCCACGAGTTGATCAGTCGTCACCGAATCATCATCGAAATCCACTTCCGCTTCGCCGTCGGGCAAGTCGATGACGGCGCTGTAGACCCCAACCACACCCTTCAGGGCTTTCTCGACCTTGGCCTGACAGTGGCCGCACGTCATTCCGGTTACGCGTAGCTTCACGTTCGCCATGGCTCTTCCCTCCCAACTATAATTTAGGGCCATGGCTCTGCCCGCGACGCGTCCGACCGCAGCCACCCCCGCCGGCGCGGTGCCGTCACCGGAGCAGCTCCTCGAGATCTACTACTACCTCCGGCTCACCCGGACGCTCGAGGAGCGGCTGGTGGCGTTGTATCGCCAGACCAAGGTCATTGGCGGGCTGTTCCGCTCGCTGGGACAGGAGGGGGAATCGGTCGCCTCGGCGTACGCGCTGGAGCGCGGCCGGCACAAGGACGTCCTGTCCCCCCTCATCCGTAACCTGGGGTCGCTGCTGGTCATGGGCGCACAGCCGGTCGAGATCCTGCGGCAGTACATGGCCAAGGCCGATAGCCCCACTCGCGGCCGCGAGCTGAACGTTCATTTCAACAACCTCGAGCAGGGCTACCTCGGCCAGATTTCCCATCTGGGCGACATGATCCCGGTGATGGCGGGGATTGCCCTGAGCTTCAAGCTGCGCGCTGAGCCGCGGGTCGGCCTCGTGTACATCGGTGACGGCGGGACGTCGACCGGCACATTTCACGAGGGACTGAACCTCGCCGCCGTGCAACGGCTGCCGCTCGTTGTGATCGGCGAGTACAACCATTGGGCGTACTCCACGCCGCCCGAGAAGCAGTTCGCGGTGAAGGATCTGGCCGAGAAGGCCAAGGGATATGGCGTCCCGTCGGTGTCCGTGGACGGCAATGACGTGTTTGCGGTGTACGAAGCGACGCGGTTCGCGGTGGACCGCGCGCGTCGTGGGAAGGGCGTGCATTTCATCGAAGTGAAGACCTACCGGCGCAAGGGCCACGCTGAGCACGACGATCAGCACTACGTTCCGAAAACCGATCTCGAGCGGTGGGCGAAGGACAACGATCCGATCGATCGTTACGTACTGCGGCTCCTCACCGGCGACATGGTCGCCGAGGGTGACCTGAAGGACATCGACGAGCGCGTGCGCGTGGAAGTGGATCAGGCCACCGACGCGTGTGTGGACGAGCCGTTGCCGCCGGCCGAAAGCGCGCTGCCCGGTGTCTACGTCGATCCGCCGGCGGCCGACAAACTCTGGTTCAAGGTGCTGTGATGGCCGAGATCACGTTCCTCGAAGCACTGCGTCAGGGCATCTGGGAAGAAATGGAGCGCGACGATCGTGTCTTCATCCTCGGCGAGGATGTCGGTTTGTACGGCGGAGCCTTCAAGGTGACGGAGGGTCTTGCCAAGCGGTTCGGGGAGTCCCGCGTGATCGACACGCCGATCTCCGAAGCAGCGATCGTAGGAGCGGCCGCGGGCGCCGCGCACATGGGGCTGCGGCCGGTCGCCGAGATGCAGTTCATCGACTTCATCTCGTGCGCGTACGACATGCTCACGAACTACGTCGCCACGGCGCGCTACCGTGCCGGGCTGTCGACCCCGATGGTGGTGCGTGGTCCCTGCGGCGGCTACGTTCGAGGCGGGCCGTTCCACTCACAGAATCCGGAAGCGGCATTCCTCCATACGCCCGGTCTCAAGATCGTCTATCCGGCGACCGTGCGAGATGCGAAGGGTCTCATCAAAGCGTCGATCCGCGATGAAGATCCGGTGCTCTATCTCGAGCACAAGTGGCTCTACCGGCGCATCAAGGAGCAGCTGCCGGAAGGCGAGGAGATTCTCACGCCCATCGGCCGGGCCCGGACCGCCCGGGAAGGGAAGCATCTTTCCATTATCAGCTACGGCGCCACGCTGTGGAAGTCGCTGGAGGCGGCCGAGCAGCTTGCACAGGCGGACGGCGTGTCGGTCGAAGTGCTGGACCTGCGCACCCTGCTGCCGATGGATGACGCCGCGATCGTCGCAACCGTGAAGAAGACGAACAAGGTGCTCATCGTGCACGAAGACACGCGGACGGGTGGGATCGCGGGAGAGATTGCGGCGCGGATCAACGAGCAGGCGTTCGAATGGCTCGACGGGCCGATCATGCGCGTGACCGCGCACGACGTGCCGCTGCCGTATGCGCCGACGCTCGAGGACTTCGTGTTGCCGCAGACGGAAGACATCGTAAAGGCCGCCCGCTGGTTGGCGGCGTACTGATGGAGATCGCATGGCACGCGTAGACGTACTGATGCCCCAGATGGGCGAGTCCATCGCCGAAGGTACCTTGAGCAAATGGCTCAAAAAGGTCGGCGACCCGGTCAAGCGCGACGAGCCGCTGTTCGAGATCTCGACCGACAAGGTCGACGCCGAAATTCCCGCGCCGGCCGCGGGTGTACTGGCGGAGATCAAGGTGCAAGAGGGGCAAACCGTGCCCGTGCAGACGGTGGTCGGGGTCCTGGAAACGGCAGCGGGAGCCGCAGTGCCCGCGCCCGCGAAACCGGAGCCACCGAACGCTGCCGCTCCGCCGCCTTCGGCGGCTCCAGCTCCAAAGCCTGCGCCCGCCGCTCCCGCACCGGCGGCTCGGCCGTCCGGCCGTCCGGCCGACGGCGATGGGGGCGGTGTCCAGACCGCTGAACAGCGGTTGCGCACGAAGTCCACGCCGCTCGTTCGCAAAATCGCCGCCGAGCACAGCGTCGATATCTCGCGCATTCCGGGCAGCGGGTACGCGGGCCGTGTGACGAAGCAGGACATCCTTGGCTACATCGAGCGCGCCCCCACGGCCCCGGGCCCCGGGCTTCAGGCCCCAAGCCCCGCCGGCGCGATCGAGCATCCCGCTGTCGAGCCGTGGCCCGGCGACCGCGTCGAGCCGTGGTCCAAGATCCGCAAGATCACCGCCGACCACATGGTGATGTCGAAGCGTGTGTCCGCCCACGTCGCGAGCTTTTTCGAAGTCGATTTCACCCGCGTCGCGCAGCTGCGTGCGAAGGCGAAGCAATCCTACGCCGATCGCGGTGTGAACCTCACGTTCCTCGCGTTCATCGTAAAGGCAAGCGCCGAGAATCTGCGGACGCATCCCATCGTCAATGCCGCGGTGTCCGGCGACAGCACGATCTATCGCGCCGACGTCAACATCGGCATCGCGGTAGCGCTCGACTGGGGGCTCATCGTGCCGGTGATTAAGCACGCCGATGAGCTGTCGCTGATGGGGATCGCGCGCGCGATCAACGATCTGGGGGAGCGCGCCCGCACCAAGAAGCTGTTGCCCGACGACATTCAGCGCGGCACGTTCACAATCACCAATCCCGGCGGCTTCGGGCCGTTCGCCGGCATTCCGATCATCAACCAGCCGCAGGTCGCGATTCTCGGTGTCGGCGCGATCGAAAAACGCCCCAAGGTGGTGACCGCGGCCGAGGGCACGGATTCCATCGCGATCCGCACGATGGGGATGCTCACGATGTCCTACGATCATCGCGTCGTGGACGGCGCGGACGCCGACAAGTTCCTGGCCGACGTGAAGAAACTGCTGCAGGAATTTCCCGAGGGAGCGATGTGAAGATGCCGAAAGTCTTGACCGCCGCGCGTGTGCGCGTCCCCACGCAAAACGAGACGGAGTACGTGAACACGCTGCGCGAGCTGAGCCAGTTCGCCGAGGCGCGTGGCCAGCGGATCTGGCTGTATCGTAACGCCAAGGATCCGCGGCTCTTCATCGAGTTCTCCGAGAGCCCGACGGAGATGTCGCACCGCGCCCAGGCCTCACGGCTTCCGGAAGAGATCAAGCTGGAGAAGCGTCTCCAGGCCCTGGCGACGTACGCGCCCGACGCCTGGGAGCTGTGGAGTGAAGTCCCCGTCACCACGACGTCGCAGGCATAATCCATGGCCCGACGCACCATCGAGGTGGACGGTGAGCGCTGGGAGCTGTACCCCTCGGGACGGGTGACCGTCTACGGGCGCGATCAGTTCGGTCTGATCTTCGAGCACGGCACCGGGCCGCAGCGCCGCCGCCGTGTCACGCACTTCTCGCCGCTCGGCGCGCGCTCGCCCGACCGTGCCTTCATGGAGCTCTCCACGCGCGACGTGCTGGAGCTGTTCCAGCAGTCGCAGCCGGCGTGGACCGCTCCCGAGGTCGACTACGCCGCACATTGATTTGCACTGTCATTCCACGGCCTCCGACGGTGAGTGCCAGCCGCCGGAGGTCGCGCGTCGCGCCCGGGCAGTGGACCTCGCCGCCATTGCGCTCACCGATCACGACACGACGGACGGCGTGGCGGACGCGGCGCACGAAGGCGCGAAGCTCGGGGTCCGGGTAATCTCCGGATGCGAGTTCAGCGTGCGCGCGCCGTGGGGGGAGCTGCATGTGCTCGCGCTGTTTCTGTCCCACGAAAGCGAGCGGCTGCAGGGATTCCTGCGCGACACGCGCGCGGCGCGCCGCCGCCGCGGCGAGCAGATCATCGCCAAGCTGCAGGGCCTCGGCGTGGCGATCGAGCTCGAGGACGTCCAGGCACAGCTCTTTGGCGGAGACGGGGGAGCGCTGGGACGGCCGCACGTTGCGCGGGCGCTCGTCGACTGCGGCGCCTGCGACAACATCAGTGACGCGTTCCGGCGTTATCTGGGCCGTGGCCGCGCTGCCTACGTCGAGAAGCCGTTGCCGAAGCTCGGCGACGTGACCACACTCGTGCATGACGTGGGAGGGCTCACCGTCGCCGCGCATCTGGGCGATCGTGGCACCGAAGCCCAGCTCCGCATCTTTCAGGACCAGGGACTGGACTGCGTCGAGGTCCGCCATCCCAGTCATGCCCCGGCCCTCGAGCAGCGCCTCACCCGCATCGCCGAGCGGCTGGGCCTCGGCATCACCGGGGGTTCGGACTGGCACGGGGAGAGCGAGTACGGGGAGTCGCACGCGCCACTTGGCGGCATGCGCGTCCCCGATGCCTGGCTGGAACTGCTCGAGCATCGCCTCGAGCTCACAACGAGGAAACGGGATGAGCGAGCCACTTCCGATCGGCAGTAAAGCCCCTGCGTTCAAGGCCCAGGCGTCGGACGGCCGCAGCTATGCGCTCGGCGATCTCCTGAAACGCGGGCCCGTCGCGCTGGTGTTCTATCCGGGCAACAACACCCCCGGCTGAAACCGCCAACTCTCCGCCGTGCGCGATGAGATCGACAAGTTCAAGTCCGCCGACATGCAGCCGTTCGGCGTCAACCCCGCGAGTGTAGACAACCATCGGGGCTACGTCGAGAAGATGCAGTTCAACTTTCCCCTGCTGTCCGATCCGGAGCGCATGATCGCCGGCGCGTACAACGCGGTCAAGGAGGACGGCAAGGGAATTCAGCGCACCGTCTACGTGATCGGCCGCGACGGCACCGTGCGCTTCGCGCAACGTGGTACACCGCCGGTGGACGACATCGTCCGTGCCAGCTGACTTGCGCGGGAAAGTCGTCCTCGTCACGGGCGTGGGCCGCGTCGGACAGATCGGCCACGCCGTGGCGCGCGGGTTGGGTCGGGCCGGCGCGAAGTTGCTGCTGGCCGACGTCAACGCGGGGGGGCTCGCGGACCGCGTCAAGGAGTTCGCGGCGGAAGGGATCACCGCCAAAGGGTCGGCGGGCGATCTGACGCAGCCCGAGGCCGCGCGCGCGGCGGCGGCCGCGGCCCAGGCGCAGTTCGGGGGCCTCGACGTCCTCGTGAATGTGGCGGGGGGATTCTTCAGTTACGGGCCGTTCACCGAAGTGAAGCCCGAGATCCTCGACCGCGAGCTGTCCGTGAACTTCAAGACCGCGTTCTACATGTGCCAGGCCGCCGTGCCGTTGCTGCTGGCCCGCGGTGGGGGATCCATCATCAACTTCGCGTCGATCGCCGTGGTTCAGTCCCTGATGCATATGTCGGCGTACAGTGCGGCGAAGTCCGCAGTCGCGGGCCTGACGCGCGAGCTGGCGCGCGAATATCGCGACGCGGGCATCCGCGTGAACGCGGTAGCCCCGGCGACGGTCCGCACGGCGGACAACGTCGCCCAGATGGCCGATTCCAAGACGCCACTCGTCGAGCTGGACGACGTCGTGAATACGGTCGCCTTTCTGGCGAGCGAGGAGGCCAGCGCGATCACCGGGCAGATCGTCCCCATCACCGGAAAAGCGTACTAGTGCGGCTCGCGGGCGCAGCCGTGCTGGTCACCGGCGCGGGACAGCGGATCGGCCGGGCGATCGCGATAGGCCTGGCCCAGTCCGGCTGCGACATCGCGATTCACTATCATGGCTCGGTGCAAGGTGCGGAGGAGACCGCGCGGGCCGTGCGCAGTGCGGGCCGGCGGGCCGAGCTGTTGCAGGCTGACCTCGCGGATGCCGTAGCGGCGCGTGGGCTGGCGGATCAAGCGGCCCGCGCGCTGAAACACCTCGACATCGTGATCAACTCGGCAGCGATCATGGTGCGCGAGCCGGTGGAGGCCGTCACCCCGGAGAGCTGGGACGCGACGCTCGATCTCAACTTGCGCGCGACGTTTTTCGTCTCGCAGGGTGCGATTCCGCATCTGCGGCGCGCGAGGGGGAAGATCGTGAACATCGCCGACATTGCGGGAATGGAGCCGTGGCCCGCCTACGTGCCGCACTGCGTCAGCAAGGCTGGGGTGATCATGCTGACCCGGGCGCTGGCGCGAGCGCTCGCCCCGGACATCGCCGTCAATGCGGTCGCACCGGGAGCGGTGCTCTTGCCGGAGGACTGGGACGAGAAGGCGCGTGAGCACATTCGCACGACGACACCGCTGGAGCGTCTGGGGTCGCCTGACGACGTCGTTGGCGCAGTCCGCTTCCTCCTGGCGGGTACCGATTACGTCACGGGCACCGTGCTGGTCGTCGACGGGGGGAGACTCATCCGCTGAGGGACGTCGTCGTGGTCGGCGGTGGATGCTACGGCACCTTCTACGCGTCCCAGCTCGCGAAAGCCAAAGCGCGCGGGAAGACCGACTATCGCAGGGTCATCGTTGTCGATCGGAATCCCGACTGCCAGGCGAAGCGCGAGCTTGGCGAAGCGCCGGATCGCGCGTTTGTCACGTCGGACTGGACTGCCTTCTTCGATGCATGGCTTCCCGGCGCACGGCGCCCGGCGGACGGCGCACTGGACGAGCAAATCGTTCCGTCCCCCCACATGCCGCACCTCATGTTCGAGTGGGTCCTGCGGCGTGCGCGCGCCCGCTGGCCGACCCGCGCGATCTCGGTCGAATCAGTGCCCGGTGATTTCCCGACGCCCTACGACCGTCCCGGCGCGGACCACACGCGCTACGTCTCGTTCGCGGACTGGATCTGTCCGACGCATTGCATCGAGCCGGCGCTTTGTCCCGCCATCGGCGCCCCGCGCACGTGGGAGATGACGGATGCCGTGCGTGCCCTCGCCGAGCGACTGCGAGCCGGCGGCCGGCCGGTGCACGGTCCGGCGTTATTCGTCTGCACGCATCAGGTCTTTGGTGTCGGGATGTTTGCGGCGGACGCGGTCCGTGCGGGTGACCGCTTGGTCGAGGAGTCCGGACGGACCACCAGCGCCGAGGTTCTCGTCGGGACGATCTCGAGCTGTCATGGGGCGCTGAACTTGATGACGCTAGGGCGCCCGTGAATCCCGAAGACCGGCGCCGCTACTTGGAGCATGCACGGGATCTCTTCAACAGCGGTGAATACTGGCTAGCTCATGAAGCGTTGGAAACAGTCTGGCGTTCTATTATTAACGCAGACGAGGCGCTTGTGTGGCAGGGCGTCATTCAGGCTGCCGCCGCGCTGCTCCATCGGGCTCGCGGGAACCGTCATGGCACCGTCGTCGTTGGAGCGGCGGCGCTGGAGAAACTGGCTGGACCGCAGCGACCCGAGATCGACTTCGAAACCGTGACATTTCGCGCGCACCTGGCGCGTGCCCTGGCGGGGGAGGGTGACCCCCCACGATTGGAATTCAGGACGCATGTCTGAGCGTACCGCACTCCTGTACGACGTGGTCATCGTAGGCGCCGGCCCGGCGGGGCTGTGCGCCGCGCTGTACGCGCACCGCGGCATGCTCAACGCGGTGACAATCGAACGCGGCACGCCGGGTGGCGAGCTCCTCAACACCGATCTCATCGAAGACTACATCGGCTTCGAGAGCATCAAAGGGTGGGAGCTGGCCGAGAAGATGAGCGACCACGCCAGGAAGTTCGGCGCCCAGATCGTGACGGACACCGTCGAGCGGATCAGGAGGGACGCCGATGGCTGGTTCGACGTCCAAACCGCGCGCGGCGACGCCTACCGCAGCCAGGCGGTGATCCTCACCGCCGGCGGCACACCCATCAAACTCGGCGTGCCGGGCGAGAAGGAGTTCGCGGGGAAGGGCGTCTCATACTGCGCGGTGTGTGACGGCGCGTTCTTCAAGGGTGAACCTCTCGCCGTCGTCGGGGGCGGTGACGCGGCCGTGGAAGAGGCCGACTACCTCACGCGCTACGCGAGCAAGGTGCACCTGGTGCACCGCCGCGACGAATTCCGCGCCTCCAAGCTGCTGCAGGAGCGGGCGTTCGCGAATCCGAAGATCGAGGTCATCCGTAACACCGTGGTGCCCGAGATCGTCGGCAACGCGCAGGGCGTCACCCACGCCGTGCTCGAGGACAATGCCACGGGCGAGCGCTCGAATCTGGACGTCGGGGGTGTGTTCATCTTCGCCGGGTTCAAGCCCAACACGCAGCTGGTCGAGGGCCACGTGGACCACGACGCCGGCGGCTACTTGATCACCGACAACCGCATGATGACCTCGATGGGGGGGCTGTTCGCGGCGGGCGACGTGCGCAGCCAGGTCACCCGGCAGATTACGACGGCGGTCGGCGATGCGACGACCGCGGCGATCGCGGTCGAGAAATACCTCAAGTCGCTGCGCGAACAGCAGGGCGACGGCAAAGGGCAGACGTGAAGATCGTTCAAATCCCCAACGGTATGTTCGCCGAGAACTGCTATGTCGTCGTCGACGAGCAGACCGGCGAGTGCGCCATCGTGGATCCGGGCGAAGAGGTCGGCTTGATCCTGCACAAGGTCGAGGAGACGGGCGCGAAGCCAGTCGCCATTTGGCTGACGCACGCGCATCTCGATCACGTCCTCGGCGTGCCGAGGATTGCGGCGGAGACCGGGGCGCCCGTGTGGCTCCATCCCGCGGACCGGCCGCTCTATGACGCAGTGCCGGACCAAGCCAGGTGGTTCGGTCTCGCGCCGGCGGCGCCGCTGCCCGCTCCTGATCAGGATCTGGCGCACGGCGCACAGTTGAAGGTCGGCGCTCTGCGCTTCGAGGTCCGGCATGCGCCCGGCCACTCGCCGGGGAGTGTGTGCCTGGTCGGACCCGGAGTCGCGATCAGCGGCGATGTCCTGTTCGCGGGTTCGATCGGCCGAACCGACTTGCCCGGCGGTGACTTCGAGACACTGATCGCGAGTATCGAGCGCGAGTTGCTCCCGCTTCCCGATGATACCATCCTCTACGGTGGACATGGACCCGAAACGACCATCGGACGGGAGCGCCACACCAATCCCTTCCTCACCGGCGTCTACCGGATCGGCTGAGCCGCGACCGCGGTGCCTGCGGTGCGGCGCCGAGGTCCGGCCAAAACCATGGGGCTGCAAGAACCCGTGTTCCAATTGCGGCTTCTTGTATCCGCTCGGCGACTGCTCCGATTGAATCACGCTCTCGCCGTTGTGCTGCTGGCCGTTGATTGCCTCGCGCGCGCGTGGCGCATTCAGCTCGCCGGCTGGGCGGCCGGTGGCCGTCTCGAGTTTCGCGACGCGCTGCGGTTGAACCTGTACGGCGAGGCGGCTTCCACGTTCACCCCCAACCGGCTGGGCGGCGAGCCCGCGCGTTTCCTCGGCATGACATGGTCCGGGCTGCGCGTGGTCACGGCCCTGGTCGCGCTCGGTGTGGAAGTCGCCGCCGAATGGCCGGTGTTCGGCGTCGTGGCGCTCGCGCTCGCGGCGTACTACGTCCCGGATTGGAGCGCGGCAGCGGACCGGTTCCTGTCTCACAGTCTGGCCCGCGACCTGTTGGGGATCGAGCTCATCGTCCTCGTGGTGCTGATCGTCATCTGGACGTTGCAGCGGCTGGTGCGGCCCGGTGCGATCCGGCATCGCGTGCGGCGGCAATGGCGCGTCGCTCTGGCGCACCTCCGGCGCGCGCCGTGGTGGGCATTGTTCGTGGGCGCACTGCTCACCGTCGTCAGTCTTGCCGCGCGCGCGCTGATCTTACCGGCGCTCGCCTGGGGTCACCCCGACGCGCCACCGTTCAGCGTGATGTTCTTCGGTTCGTTGGCGCTGCTGCATGCGCCGCTCGTCGTGCCGTTGCCGTCCGGCGGCGGCGGTGTCGAGGTCGCGTTCCTGTCGGGATTCGCCGGGGATTTCGGTCCGGGTCATCAAGTGATGATGCTGTTGGAGTGGCGGTTCTACACGACGATTGTGCTGACGGTACTGGGCATGTACCTGCTGGTGCGGACGCACGGCGCACGAGCCGCGAAGGATCTGTTTACCGTCGGTTGGTTCCGCCGGCGCTAGCGAGGACACACGCGATGGGCGATTCTTGGCTCGAGACTAACGGGACGGTGACGGCGGTGACTCAAACGAATCAGACGCGCATCGAGCGTGATCCGCTGGGAGAGATGCCGGTGCCTGCCGAGGCGCTGTGGGGCATCCAGACTGAGCGCGCGCGGCAGAACTTCCCGATCTCCGGTCTCCAACCGCTGTCCGCCTTCGTCGACGCTGTCATGCTGATCAAAAAAGCCGCAGCCCTGACGCATCGTGAGACGGGCCGCCTGGACGCCAAACTCGCGGACGCGATCGTCAAAGCCGCGGAGGAGGTGCTCGCGGGCGGGCATCGGGAGCACTTCGTCGTCGATCCCTATCAGGCCGGCGCAGGCACGTCCCACAACATGAATTGCAACGAAGTGCTCGCGAATCGCGCCAACGAGCTCCTGGGCGGGAAGCGGGGCGAGTACAAACCGGTGCATCCGAACGATCACGTCAACATGGCGCAATCGACGAACGACGTGATCCCGACGGCGATCCGCCTCGCCGCGCTGTTGCAGCTGGCGGCACTGACCGAGTCGCTCACCCGCCTCGCGCGCGCATTCGCGGGCAAGGGGAAGCAATTCGACGGCATCGTCAAGTCCGGCCGCACGCACCTTCAGGATGCGACCCCGATCCGGCTGGGCCAGGAATTCGCGGCGTACGGCCACACCGTCGAGCGCAATCGCGATCGCATCGTGCGCACGGCGGACGACCTGCGCGATTTGGGAATCGGCGGCACGGCGGTGGGCACCGGACTCAACGCCGAGCCGGAATATCCGGCACTGATGATCCAGCACCTGCGCGCGATGACGCGGCTCGATCTTCGCGAGGGCAAGGATCGGGTGCAGCTGATGCAGTCGATGGGGGACCCGACCGCATTTTCGGGTGCCGTGCGGACGTACGCCGCCGATCTCGGTAAAATCGTGAGCGACCTGCGGCTGCTCGCGTCCGGACCGCGCACCGGTCTCGCCGAGATCGTGCTGCCGGCGGTGCAGCCGGGCTCGAGCATCATGCCGGGGAAGGTGAATCCGTCGATCCCCGAAATGGTGAATCAGGTTTGCTTCCAGGTGATCGGGAACGACGTCACCGTGACGACCGCCGCGGAGGCAGGGCAGCTCGAGCTGAACGTCATGATGCCCGTCATCGCGCACAATCTGCTGTTCTCCATGACCATCCTCGCCAACGCGACGCGCGTGCTGGCGGAGCGCTGCGTGGACGGGATCGAAGCCGACGCGACGCAGGCCGCACACTGGCTCGAGCGCAGTCCGGCGCTCGTCACCGCGCTGGCGCCGAAGATCGGGTACGCGGAGGCGGCGAAACTGGCCAAAGAAGCGGTCGCGAAGAACGTCACCGTGCGCCAGCTGGTGATGGAAAAAGGATTGCTGAAGGGCAAAGAGTTGGACGCGGTGCTCGATTTGCGGGCGATGACGGAGCTGGGTGTGCCGGGCGAGCGGGAGGGGAAGCACCGGAAGTGACTCTCACATCGGAGACGCACCAATGAACAGCTGGATCGTTGCCGGTCTGATCGCGGGCGTCGTCGCGTACTTGGTGGACTGGGTCGTGTGGAGCAAAGTGTTTACCACCGGGATGGACGCGTTCATTCAGCAGATGACGCCCGAGGAGATGAAGCGCTTCACGGGTCCCGCGATGGCGAAGTCGGCGATCCTGTCGCTGGCGTTCGGCGTGCTGCTAGGCTGGCTGTACGCCCGCTTCCGCGGCGCGCTCTGGGTTCAGGGTGGCGGCGTCTTCGCGGGGATGGAATTCGCCACCGTCCTGTGGCTCCCGATTCTGTTCGCCATGGTCGGCAGCAGCGTCTGGTACGTCAGAGCGAAATCGTTGCAGATGGCCACTTGCTGGGCCTGGCTGATTCGCATGAATGCGGCCGGCATCGTGGTCGGCTTGCTGATGAAGTGATCGTCATCACGGCAGCCGCGAGCGCGGCGGGGTAGAAGTTGGCTCATGCGTACCCTGACGATTGTCCTCATCGCGCTCGCGGTCGCCGGCAACGCACCAGCCCAACGCCGCGCCCGCATCGGTCCCACGGTCTCCTCCATCTCGCTCGAAAACGGCTCCGGCGGCAGTAACTCCTACACGTCGTTCGGCGGCAGTCTGGCGTTTCTCTCGGGCGAGGACGGCGAGCTCGGCGTCGAAGTCTCACGGTACGGGAATCTCTCCAACAACAGCTGCGTCCGGCAGATGACGTTTGCCGGAGTCCAGTCGAACTACTATCCCATCGGCGCAAAAGGCATCGCGCCGTACGCGTCGACCGAAGTCGGGCTGGCGCGGGTGCTCGACCAGGATCCGCTGCTCTCGCTCCTGGGCTGCAACACCTCCGCCCAGACGACCAACGAGCTGGGATTGGGCTTTGGTCTCGGCGTGCGTGTAAATCTTGGCAGGCAGGCCACGGCCCTCGTCGAGGGACGATTCTTTCAAGTTCCGAACAGCGCCATCAAGGCACTCGAGGGGCGCGCCAATCTGTCGTTCGCGTTCGGTCCGACCGCGAAGACGCAATTGCTAAGCGGCACGCTTGGGCCGGCGGTTGGCGTGCTCACACCGCTCAGTGGGCCGCTCGAAGGTCGCGGCCCGACGCTCGGCGTCCGTTTCCGTCGCGAGCAAAGGAAGGGTGGTTCGCTGGGCTTACAGATCGATTATGCGCCGCTCCGAGTGAGGACGGGATGCTCGGCCAATTGCACTCCATACGCGATCCTGTTTGCCCCGGGATATGAGCCGTCGCTGCATCCGGCCTGGGGACGGTTTTACGCCGAGCTCGGCATATTGCTCGCCGGCTTCCCACAGATCGGGGCCGATCGCGGCGTCGCGCAGGGGGCACACGCCGGACTGGGCGCCGACATCTTCAGTGGCCGGACCTTGATGACGAACGTCAATGCGCGCGTCCTCTGGATGCAGCACAATGATCCCAACAACCGCAACGCGTTCGTCGTCCAGGTGGGTGCCAGTCTGAGCCCCAGGATCGAGCAACAAGGGAGCCATTGAATCCCGATAACAGCTCTCGCATATTCCCCCCCATGCGCGTTACGACCTGGGCGGAATACGGCTTGATCGTTTCGATCCATCTGGCCCGGCACGCGGGCAAAGGCCCCGTCGCTGCCCGCGAGCTGTCCGAGCAGGAACGCCTCCCCCATGACTATGTCGAACAGATCTTGTTGCGGATGCGTCGGGCCGGCTTAGTCGAGTCGATGCGAGGAGCCCGTGGCGGCTACCTGCTGGCGCGCGAGCCTCGGGCTGTGAGTGTGAAGGACGTCATCGAGGCGTCCGAGCACGTAACCTTCGAGGTGAACTGCGACGTGCACCGAGTGGACGAAGAGCGCTGCGATCCGGCGACCGCCTGCAGCATTCGTCCTGTCTGGCGTCTGCTCCAGCGCCGCATCGACGAAGTGCTCGCCGGCGTCACCCTCGCCGACCTGCTGCACGCTGAGCCCGAGGTCTATCAGATCGCCGGGGTAGCGGCCGGAAATTGACGCCGCTTTCGCATGAGGAGCTGCTGCGGTACTCCCGGCACCTCACGCTTCCTGATGTAGGTCTCGACGGCCAAGCGAAACTCAAGAGCGCGCGTGTCGTGCTGATCGGCGCGGGCGGACTGGGTTCGCCGGCGGCGTTGTACCTCGCCGCGGCGGGTGTCGGGACTATCGGGGTCGTCGATTTCGACCTGGTCGATCGCAGCAACCTGCAGCGCCAAATCCTCCATGGGACCGCCGCGATCGGCTCGCCGAAGATCGACTCCGCGCGCGAGCGTCTGCGAGACGTCAATCCGCACGTGGAGGTCGCAACGTTCGGCGAGAGGCTCACGTCCGGCAACGCTCTCGAGATCCTCCGAGACTTCGACATCGTCATCGACGGCTCCGACAACTTCCCCACGCGCTATCTCCTGAATGACGCGTGCGTGCTGCTGGGCAAACCCCTCGTGTACGGTTCGGTGTTTCGCTTCGACGGGCAAGTCTCGGTGTTTTACGCTAAAGAGGGTCCGTGCTACCGCTGTCTGTACGCCGAGCCGCCGCCACCCGACCTCGTGCCATCGTGCGCCGAGGGCGGCGTACTCGGCGTCCTGCCGGGAATCATCGGCTCGCTGCAGGCACTCGAAGCGATCAAGTTGATCGTCGGATTTGGAGAGTCGTTGGTCGGCCGCCTCGTACTGTTCGACGGGAGGCGCATGCAGGTCCGGGAGCTGGCGCTGCAAAAAGACCCCGACTGTCCGGTATGCGGTGAGCATCCAACCGTGACGATGCTGATTGATTACGAGGCGTTCTGCGGAGTCGGGGACGGGGGACGGGGGAAGGGGGAAGGGGTCGAAATCAGCGCGGTTGAGTTACAGTTCGAGCGTGGCCGCAAGCCTGACCTTGTTCTCGTGGACGTACGCGAGCCACGCGAGGCGGAGATCGCGCACATCGAGGGCGCCCGCAACATCCCGTTGCGCGAGCTGCCGGGCCGGCTGGCCGAGCTGTCCGGCCATGGCGAAATCGTGACGCTGTGCCATCACGGTGCCCGGTCCCTCAAGGCGCGTGAGATTCTCCAGGGAGCGGGATTCGCGAACGTGCGCAGCTTGGCGGGAGGGATCGATGCGTGGGCACGGGAGGTGGATCCGGAGGTACCGCGGTACTGAGTGCCGAAGGGGGGACTCGAACCCCCACGGGCTTGCGCCCACTGGCTCCTGAAGCCAGCGCGTCTACCAGTTCCACCACTTCGGCGCGGCGTTTTGAGGAACGGCAATCTAGATTGTTGTATAACCCCAAGTCAATGCGTATCTTGCCGACGTCATCGTGGAAAAAGTATCCATCGCCAGAAACCCGCGCGCCCGGCACGACTACCACCTCCTCGAAACATGGGAGGCTGGTCTCGTCCTCACCGGGACAGAGGTCAAGTCGCTGCGCGATCGCCAAGCGAGCTTGAACGAAGCGTACGCCCATGTGCGCAACGGCGAAGTCTGGCTGGAAGGGATGACGATTTCGCACTACGGACCCGGCAGCTACAACAATCCACCTCCCGCACGTTCCCGCAAACTGCTCCTTCACAAGCGCGAAATTCGCAAGCTGCTCGGCGCCACCACGCAGAAGGGCCTCACGGTCGTGCCGCTCGAGGTCTACTTCAAGGACGGCCTGGCCAAGGTCGCGATCGCGCTGGCAAAAGCGAAGAAGGCGCACGACAAGCGTGAAGACCTGAAACGGCGCGTCGCTGAGCGCGAGATGGCACGCGTTGTGAAGGGCAGACGGTCATGATCTTCTTCCTCCTACTGGCCGCCCTGCTGCCGCAGCAGGTCCTGATCGCGACTTCGCGCGGCCAGGCCAGCATTCCGGTCGCCAATGAGACGGGCACGGCGGCGGTGGCGGCTACGCTGCTGACGCCGCCCCTCGGACTCTCGGTCTCACTCGAGGGCTCGACGGCACACGTCACACTGGGGGAGGGCACATACGATTTCGATGTCGGATCGCCGTTCTTCCGCTACGGGGGAGCGGCGTATCCGCTGGTGGGCGCGCCGTACATCGCGCGCGACACGCTGTTTCTGCCGCTGCACTGGCTGGCCGACTATGTCCCCCGCCTCCAGGCGAACCGCTACCGCTGGGACCCGCGGCTGGCCCGGCTGGACGAGCGGCCCGCCTCCCCCCCGGCGTCCTCCGTTCCGGCAGTCGCTCTCGCCGCGCCGAATCCGATCACGGGGCTGCGGCTTCCCCATACGATCGTCGTCGACCCCGGGCACGGCGGCATCGATCCCGGCAACCCCGGACTCACGCTGCCGCGCGGGATCACGGAGAAAGACATCACTCTGGGCATCGGGAAATTGCTGCGCGCCGAGCTCGTACGACGCGGCTTGAACGTCGTGCTCACGCGCGCCACCGATACACTCATCGATCTGGCGAGCCGCCCGCTGTTCTGCCGGGCCGATTGCGACCTCTTCGTGAGTATCCACGTGAATTCCATGCCCGCGGGCCGGCGCCAAAAGCAAGTAAACGGGATTGAGACCTACTTCGTTTCCGACGCCAAGACCGAAGATCAGAAACGCGTGGCGCAGATGGAAAACGATGCGCTCCGGTTCGAGACCTCTCCTGCCGGCGGGGGGGGACCAGTCGGGTTCATTTTGAACGACCTGCAGCTCAACGAGTATCTGCGCGAGTCGGCGCGACTCGCCGAGCTGGTGCAAGGCAAGGTGGCAGCGATCCATCCCGGCGAGGACCGAGGCGTGCAGCAGGGTCCCTTCCTCGTCCTCGCGGCGGCGCGCCGTCCTTCGATCCTGGTCGAAACGGGATTCGCGACGAACCAGAGAGACGGTGCCTTTCTGGGGACTGCGCAGGGTCAACACAAGATCGCAATCGCGATCGCCGACGGGATCGTCGCTTATTTGCTCGAGTTCGAGCGAAAAATCGCAGGCACAGGAGGCGGCCAGGCTCGATGACGCGACGGCCGCGCTGGCTCGCGCTCACCCAGCTCGCCGGGGTCCTGGCAAGCGGTTGTTCGTACCACAACGCCATGTGGAGCGCCAAGCGTCATGCCCATGACGCGAGGCAGCTCGAGCAGCATGGCCAGACATCTGACGCGCGCGCGCAGTGGGCCCAGGCGGCCGCAAAAGCCAAGGCCTGGAGGACCGACGACGCGTTGGTCCTCCAAGTGGAAGGACTCGCGTACTCAGGCGCGTGCCGGGATGCGGACGCGCTGATGGCGTGGGCGCGCGCCAATGTTCAGCAAGCGACCCGGCGCGAACGGATCGACCTGGCCGCCGCACAATGCGCGCTCGCTGGCGGGGACCCAGCAGACGCGGACGCGGCGATTGCCGCCCCGCTCATCTCCAACAACGCCGATAGGCGCTCGCGTGCCGAATTCCTCGCTGGCCGGAGCGCCGCCTTGCGGCTGGACTATGCCGCGGCCACCGCCCACTTCGAGCGATCGCGCGAGCCTGGCGCGGCGGGACGGGCACTGGTGAGCGCGCAGCAGCTGCTGATCACGCGCGCCACGCGGCGCGCCGATCTCACGTCCATCGCGAGCGAGCTCTCCCGGCTGCTTCGCACCGTGAGTGGGACCGAGGAGGCCGGTCGCGCGCTCGAGCTCCTCACCGCGGTGATGGCGGGTGCGGAGACGCCAGCCGCGCGCTTCCGCGTCGCCGAGATCGCGCGCGATTCGTTGCACGCGCCCGCACTCGCCGGTCTGCTGTTTCTCGAGGTGGTCGCGGCCGATTCGACGTCGCTCTACGCGCCCAAGGCCCTGATCGCCGCCCTGGCTGTGCTCCCCGAACGCCGCGATTCGCTCGTCGCACTCCTCGACTCGCGGTACGCGGCATCGCCGTACGCGCGCGTATTCCACGGCGAGCCGAGCGTCGCGTACGCGGCGGCGGAGGATTCTTTGGCGCGCGAGCTGGGGGTGCAGGGTGTAGGCGCGCGACCCCCCGCCGTCTCCGCAGGCGTGCTGTTCGATCCTCCCGTGCCGGGCCCGCGCGGCCCGCGGTTCAGGCAGTGAGCGCGATCGACCTCTTCGGCACCACGTTCCAAAACCCGATACTCCTTGCGGCCGGTACTGCCGGCTTTGGCCGAGAGCTCGATCACGTCATCGATCTCGAGCTCCTCGGCGGCATCATCACGAAGGCGGTGACTCCTGAGCCGCGCCAGGGTCACCCGGCGCTGCGCGTCGCCGAGTTCCGGGGGGGTATGCTGAACGCCGTGGGACTGGCGAATCCGGGCGTGGAGCGGGTCGCCGCCCACGAGCTGCCCTGGCTGTCGCAACGCCTGCAACGCGCACGGATCATCGTCAACGTCGCCGGCGCGACCGTCGCCGACTACGTGCACGTGATCGAACGGCTCACGCCGCTCCAGGCGATCACGGCGTTCGAGGTCAACGCGTCCTGTCCCAACACGAAAGCGGGCGGGCTGGAGTTCGGTGCAGAGCCCGGGAGCTTGGCCGAGCTGGTTCGGGCGTGCCGGCGGGCCTCGACGCGGCCGCCCACGGTTAAATTGTCACCCGTGCTCCCCGACATCCCGACGATGGCCTGCGGTGCGCCCGATGCAGGTTCGGAGGCTGTGACGCCCGCGAAATCGATGGCGGGTTTGTTCGACAAG
>JACXTT010002295.1_pt1 | contig 30535 bp, 24 predicted proteins | sample 9270951 | NCBI WGS metagenome assembly JACXTT01 (sample SAMN15532306, study PRJNA645909) | rock metagenome | isolation source: weathered quartz diorite | place: Puerto Rico | collected 2017-06-21 | reverse complement strand
GGTGGACGCTACATCCGCGTTTCTTGCGGCCCTTTCGGCGACCGCTACAGCAGCATTGTGCCGCCGCAGGCGAATCTGAATTTTATTAACTATAGTGAATCTTCTGATGAAACTACGCTTAATCTGTTTGCATGTCAACCATATCCCGGCCTTGGGTTGCGGCAGTCACAACATCCTTGATCCGCGCGATCGGGCATTGCCGGGCTCGGGGAGAGATGCTGCCTTGAGCCATGGACAAGGCACTTGGCCTTTCATTTGCGCTATCCTGCCTGCATGCTACAGCCGCCCAAAAAAGAGGCAGGCCCCTCCGCCGCGGGCCTTTGCGGCGCTTGCCTGCATGCGCGGCACATTGAATCTTCGCACGGTTCTGCCTTCTATCTCTGCGAACTCTCCCACACCGATCCGCGCTTCCCGAAATATCCCCGGCTTCCCGTTCTCTCTTGCGACGGTTACAAGAAGAAACTGTAGCAGCGGACTCTCGACGCGCATACATGTTTTCTTTATAAGGTTATGTCACTCTGTGGTAAGTTATACAGGGGAACCGTCCATCCGGTGAGGTCTTTCATGGCATCCCGTTCCGAACTTTCTTTCTGCGCAGCTTTACTCTTGTTCGCTTGGCCTGCTCGGACTTTCGCAGATAAGCTGCAATTCACCAGCAACCCCTCCGGCGCGACTGTGGAACTCGACGGCGTTGCCATTGGCACTACGCCTTGCGATAAAGATTTTCCCGGGGGCTACTTTCACAAGACAAAGACTTCTCTTGGCACGCGGCTCGAGCACCCCTTGGTTGCACGCATCAGCCTCGCTGGTTACGCCACGAAGGAGCTGACGCTCACCGAAGGGCCGTTGAATTGGCTTTCGCTGAATGGCCGCAGCCATGGTGAGTACTGGCTCTTCAAGACGGATCATTTTCACGTCGATCTGCAACCCATCTCGGAAGCTTTTACCGGGGAGATCGTCGCAAGAGTTTCCGATGCCAGCGGCGGGATTCAGCCTGAACTATCTCTCGAGGAGTTGGTGCGTCAGACCAAGCCTGCGGTGGTGTACCTGAAGGCGTCGAACAAATCCGGCACGGGATTTTTCGTTACGGGTACCGGCGTACTTGTCACCAACGCTCACGTCGCTCGCGGCGAAGAATCATTGCTTACGCTGCTCTCCGGCGGGCAGCAAGTCGAGGCCAAAGTCGTTTACATTGATGCGGAGCTCGATGTCGCGCTGGCTAAAGTGGAAAGTCCATCCGCGCAAATTGATTTCCCGCACCTCGCCCTCGCTGATGCGCGCAGCGTCCGTCAGGGCGAGACCGTGCTCGCCATTGGCAATCCCGGCGATGCCATGTTGTTCAGCGTCACTAAGGGGATCGTCAGCGCCGTTGGAAAGTTTCCGAATGCTGGCCAGGGCACTTGGATTCAGACGGACGCGCCGATCAATCCCGGCAACAGCGGCGGCCCGCTCCTCAACACCCGCGGAGAAGTCATCGGCATTAACACGCTGAAGCTCGTCAAGAAAAACGGCAATGGCATCGGTTTTGCTCTCAGTTCCTCCGACCTTCTCGAGGTCCTTCGCCGTTTCTATCCGAATGTCGCTGCCGCTTCTCATTCTGCTACGCCTGCCGCGACTCAATCGGCTCTAGCCGAAACCAGCAACTCTCCCCAACAATCCATCCCGGCTTCGCCGCCCGCTCCCGATGGCGTTGGCACGGTCACAATCTCGTCTGATCCTGACGGCGCAGAAATTTTCGTCGACGATAAATTCCACGGCAACACGCCAGCCACTTTGAAGATTCCTACCGGCAGCCACTCGATCCTCTTGAAATTCCCCGGCCACTCCGACTGGCGCCGCACACTGGAGGTCCTAAAGTCTAGCAAAGCTTCGCTGAAAGCCACGCTCGAGCCGAGTCGTTGAACCTCGCCCCAGGAGCAAGCTCGCGCCCCTCACCTCCGGCCGCAGTGCCTAGGATCATGAAATATAAGGTCGCGGCAGAGCGTCACATCGCGTAACGCTCTGCCGGAGATAGGTCCGTTCTCGCTATAGCAGAGGTTGCTGTGGCAAAGGCTCGTCAGGATTCGCCGGAGGGCTAGCAGGAGCAGGGCTCTCTACAGGTGTCTTTTGAGAAGCCGGCGTCAGGCTTGGAGTAAGCTCCGAATTTCTGTATTTCGGGGCACTCACATATCCTTGCACGCGGTCTCTATCAATTCTGTTGATGACCACTTGCACTGGCTGAGGGTCGTCCATGCGGTGGATCCAGATCGGTTCATAGAGGTTTACTTTTTTCTTGCTGAGTTGGTTGTCGTCAACGATCATCGCCAGATCGAAGCTCTTGTGCTTGGTGTCCGCTTTGCGCAGCGAGAGCATCAGCGGCCCGTAACGCTGAAACTGCTTCGATTTCGGCAGGCTGAACTCGACATAGTTCCTCTCGCCTCGTTTCTGCAGCGCGACGAGTTCCTCGTGAGTTCTGGCGATGGAACCGTTCAAATCGTCCCGCGTGGCGCTCAAGTTTCCTTCCAGGTCCGAGCGAGTCTTGGCGACTTCGTCTTGTGTATCTTTTAGCTGTTTTTGCTGGTCTTCCATCCGCGCCTGAAGTTCTTTCAGCCGCTTGTTCTCCACGGCGCTGCGCTTGCCGGCGGCCTGCTTGGCCGCGGGCGTGCTCGCTTGTGCAGCCGCTGCCGCCGCGGCTTGCTGCGCAGCGGACACTTCATTCAGCTTTCCAGTCAGCGATTCGATTTGCCCTTGCAGTTGGCCAACCGTCGCTGTCATCCGTTCCTGTTGTCCCGTCAACTGGCCAACCAGTGTCTGCTGGTGGTACCCGTAACCCACAGCAAGACACGCGGCCACGATCGCTGTTCCCGCTGCAATGACGAGCCAGCGGGCGGTGCTTGTGCCTGATGGATTTTCCGGCTCTTCTCTTTCCGTTCTGTCTCGATGCTCTTCCATTGCGATCCTCCCGTGCCTCATTCTTCTGGCGAAGATAGGCGAATCTTCATTGCAATCTGTCGCAACAGCCGACTGAGACGATTGCTGCTGTCGCGGGACTACCTGAAACGGACAGGTCCGTTCCGGCTCGCTATTTGCAAGAGGGTTGCCATGGCGTGTCTATTTCGCTCTTCTGTAAGTCTCGTTCTGCCAACACTTAACAAAGCTTGATCGCCAAGCGCGGTTTTTTGCCCAGTACTAGACCCGGCATTTTTTCCTGGCAACCAGTCGACTCTTACCAGGTGGCATCTGGGTGGGATTCTCCGATTTATCTCCTGCGCGTGTTATCCTGGCTCTTCTCCAAGCTAGTGTCCGGCTCGTCATGAGATAGGGAAGTGGATTCCCTGGCCGCGCCGACTGACGCCGCACCCTCGAAGTCCTCAAGTCCAGTAAGACTTCTCTTCAAAGCCACACTCGAACCCGGCCCTTGACGCAAACTGTAGATCTTCAGCCAACACTGCGCCGTTTTTGGCGAGCAACTCGCCGTCGCAGAGAGGAACTGCAGAAAGCGTCTCAGCAAGTTTATGACAAAGGCTATGCCGGTCTGTCCCAGGCATTTCGCTTCCGTATTGGTGGCGGCGCGAAAAGGAAATTCTTCTCGCACACAGGTGAATAGAACTGACGGTCCGGCGACCTTGGCTTACGCGAAAATATTACCAGATGCGGGACGTCATAGATTGAGATTCTTCTTGACATTGACAGCTCCATAGGGCAGCCTGCCGGCCATACTCTCCCTGAGTATCAAGTCCCGGCCAGAACCAATTTTACCAACCGATGTGAGGCGGGCTACGCAAGTGGGGGAAAACAATCAGTAGTGAAACTGATTTCCTCCAAACCCTCGCGTAAGCGGCGGCGGAAACCCACCAATCATTAGACGGACACCAGGGACTCAAGGGACACATCAGCTGCCAGACGTGGCGTGGCGAACGCCGCCCGTCGTGAATGGGTCTTTTTGGTTTGGGAGGATCTCATGAGGATGCGAGCGTCGCCTGGACTTTTTCTCCTTCTGCTGATGATCGGCGCAATCATCGTGCCGACCCGTAGACTGCCTGCCACAGGGCCAAGTGGGACTTGGCACGTTGGTCAGAGCACGAATGCCCAAGGTGGCAGCGGGCAAGCTCTGCTCGAGCAACCCGAGGGGTCACGCGCCAACATAACAGCAGCGTATGGCAAGCTTCCTCTGAGCTTTGAAGCTAATCGTGGACAGACCGACGCACGCGTGCAGTTCATTTCGCGCGGCAGCGGATACACGTTGTATCTGACCGCGACAGAAGCAGTGTTGACCCTGCAGCGTCCCTTAGGTTTTGGAGAGCCACGAGCAGGACCGGGAAGTCCCCTGGTCTTCTCCAAGCGCAAAGGGCTTGGCGAAACTCAGAATGCAAAACCCAAAGAGAGGGAGAACACCGCTCACAGTACACTGCGCATGAAGCTTGTTGGGGCTAATGTCACCACTGTTGTCGAGAGCTTGCAACCACTGCCGGGCAAGAGCAACTATTTTATTGGGAACGATCCTGCAAAATGGCGGACCGATATTCCCATCTATGCGAAGGTCAGATACAAAGCAATCTATCCCGGTGCGGACTTGGTTTATTACGGCAACCAGCAGCAACTCGAGTACGATTTTGTCCTTGCGCCGGGTGCGGACCCGAGGATCATCCGGCTTGCCATTGCGGGCTCCGAGAAGCTTGAAGCAGGCACCGATGGCGGCTTGGTGCTGCGCACAAGCGGGGGTGAGGTTCGCCTGCACAAGCCCATCGTTTATCAGCGGGTGAGCGGCACGCGTAAAGAAGTGACCGGGCGCTACGTACTCCGCGGCAAGCGTGAGATCGGCTTCGAAGTCGCCGCATACGACATCGACAAGCCGCTCATTATCGATCCGGTGTTGAGTTACTCCACTTACCTCGGTGGAAGCGCCGGAGACTTTGGCAATGCCATCGCCGTAGACGCCTCCGGGAATGCCTACGTGACGGGCGAGACCTCTTCGATCAACTTCCCGACCAAGAATCCCTCGCAGTCCGCTTCCGGCGGCGGAGTTGATGCCTTCGTAGCCAAGTTGGACCCCACCGGCTCCACGCTCGTCTATTCCACGTACCTGGGTGGCGGCGCAGGCGAATCAGGCAAGGGCATCGCCGTGGATGCTTCTGGGAATGCCTATGTTACGGGTTCCACTAGTTCGTCGAACTTTCCAACGAAAAATCCCTTTCAGGCAGCATTTGGCGGCGGGAGCGACGTCTTTGTCGCTAAGTTGGACACCACTGGCTCGCTGATCTATTCCACCTTCTTGGGTGGTAGCGGAGACGAATCAGGTAAGGGCATCGCCGCGGACCCTTTAGGAAACGCCTACATCACGGGCTTCACCAATGCGCCGAACTTTCCGAAGCAAAATCCCTTTCAACCAGCATTGGGCGGCGCCAATGACGCCTTCGTAGTCAAGTTGGACCCGACAGGTTCGGCGCTGGTCTACTCGACTTTCCTAGGTGGCACCTTGGACGACTTTGGTAACGGCATCGCCGTAGACAGCTTGGGTAATGCCTACGCGACGGGCAACACCCTTTCGACCAACTTCCCGACAAAGAATCCTTTGCAGCCAGCATTGGGCGGCGCCAGTGACGCCTTCGTAGCCAAGTTGGACCCGACAGGTTCGGCGCTGGTCTACTCGACTTTCCTAGGTGGCACCTTGGACGACTTTGGTAACGGCATCGCCGTAGACAGCTTGGGCAATGTCTACGCGACGGGCAACACCCTTTCGACCAACTTCCCGACCGCCAGCCCCCTTCAGGCCAATTGTCAAAGCTGTGCCAACGGCCAAGGTAACGCTTTCGTGGCCAAACTAAACGCCGCAGGCTCCGCACTAATGTACTCCACATACCTGGGGGGCAGCGGCAACGGCAGCGACGGCGACTTCGGCAATGGCATCGCCGTGGACGCTTCCAACAGCGCATACGTCACGGGCTTCACCAGCTCTCAAGACTTCCCTCTGGCCAGTCCCATTCAGGCCACTTTGCTTCCGCAAACCTGCACGTTTGACTACTTCGGGTACACATACACAATACCGTGCAGCAACACCGCATTCGTGACCAAGCTGAATCCCTCTGGATCCGCCCTGCTCTTTTCTACTTATCTCGGCGCCAGCGGCGGAAACCTCGAGTACGGTAGCGGTATCGCAGTGGACGGTGCAGGCAGCGCCTATGTAACGGGCCGAGCCACTTCCAACTTTCTGCTGACACCTGGCGCCATCCAGCTTGTTTCCGGCGGCGGTGACGACGCTTTCGTAGCCAAGATCAACCTGAACGACGCTCCAGGCTTCAGCCTTGACCGATTCAATTTGAATTTCTCGGATGAGGGTGTCGGAGGAACCACGCAACCGCAGACCATCACCCTAGCGAATACGGGCAGCGCGACGTTGACTATCGCCAGCATCGTTCCCAGCGGTGACTTTGCCGAGACCAATAACTGTGGCGGCAGCCTCGCCGGGGGGACAGCCTGCACGATCAATGTCACCTTCACTCCCACGGCTGCCGGTGTCAGGACTGGCAACATCACCATCACCGATAATATGGCTAGCAGCCCGCAAATAGTCACAATGACCGGCAACGGTGTGACGGGCCTCGCGGCAACCGTATCTCCGACAAGCCTGAGCTTTGGGAATCAGACTCAAGGCACAATAAGCGTAGCCCAGCGCGTGACCTTGACAAATACTGGCAGCGGCACCTTAACCATTACTGGCTTCTCGTTCGCTGGCACGAACCCCTCCGACTTCACCTTGTCGTCCACCGACTGCAAGCAGAGTCAGAGCCTCGCGGTCGGCGCGAGTTGCGCGTTCAACATCGCGTTCGCGCCGCTGGCCGTTGGAAACCGTTCGGCGACTCTACAGATTACTGACAACTCCGCACAAAGCCCGCGGAGTGTGACACTAACCGGCGTTGGCATCGCCCCACCGACCGTGACACTCTCGGCGATAAGCCTCAGTTTTGCAGCTCAGGTTGTCGGCAGCACGAGTCAACCGCAGACCATCACGCTCACCACAAGCGGCAGCGGGACGCTGGCTGTCTTCTCGATTAGCACCACCACCAGTGATTTCGCAGCTAGCAACAATTGCGGCACCGTGGCCGGAGGAGCGAGCTGTACGATCACAGTCACGTTCACTCCCAGCGCTATTGGCAACCGGACGGGGATGCTGGTCATCGCGAGTAACGCCGCCAACGGCACGCAGATGGTCTCCCTTTCGGGGCCGGGAACGGATTTTTCCATTTCTCCTGCTGCGGGCTCAACTAACTCCGCGACTGTCACTGCGGGCCAGTCGGCAACCTACACGCTGAGCGCTGCAGGGTCGAGCGGGTTTAGCGGGACGGTGTCGTTCTCTTGCTCGGACCCAGCTTTTCAGTCCAGCTGCGCCGTGTCTCCCAACTCGTTGATGGTTAACGGCACGACCACTCAAAACGCGACGGTGACAGTCACAACGACAGCCCGATCTGCCCTGCCGCCGCGCTGGCGCCCGCCAATTCTTCCGCCAAACTTGCGTGTTACGCTGCCATGGCTGCTGCTATTGCTGAGCCTGGTGATACTGACCAGGGCGCTTCGGCGGCGATCCCGCAGGCGGCGAGCCTGGGTCGGACTGGCAGCAATGCTGATGGCTGCCGCGCTCTTTTTTGGCTGCGGCGGAGGAGCGCCTCCTCAACAAAACGGCACTCCGGCAGGAACTTACTTGATCACGGTAAGCGCCGCATCTGCAGGGGCAACCCGCTCAACTATGCTGACACTGACGGTGAGGTAAGGGTAGCGGATGAAATTGAAAAAGGAGGTTCGCGAAACCTCATTTCACTACGGGCTCAACCGGGAAGAGATTGGTCCAGGAGGTCTCCCAATGCCTCGGAAGTTGAGATGTCTTGCTTATTTGCTTTTTGCAGTTTGCATCGCTTTCTTACGCGCGCAGGGCCAGGTGCGACAAACGCCGATCGACGGTCACACCAGGCCACGCGTGATCGTCCTTGGAGTGAACGGAGCTGAATGGGATATCCTCCGTCCGCTGTTGGTTCGAGGGGAGATGCCCAACCTGGCCCGAGTGATCGAGCGAGGGATCTCCGGCAAGATGCGGACGATATCCGCGCCAAACTGTCCAAAGATCTATTCCATTTTTGAAACCAGCACACCACCCGAAGAGAATGGGATCACCGGGTTCATCGTGCACGGCACAACCGCCAATACCGGCATGCTGAGAACCGAGCCGCTCTGGTCGCTCTTGTCGAATAGCGGGGTCACCGTGGGGATGGCTAACGTGCCGGCCACGTTTCCGGTGAAGCCGGTGAACGGATACATGATTAGCGGCATGCTGACCCGCGGCAAGAATTGCGAGGACGGCCTGCTATGCTCGCCGAAGCTTTCCGAAGTGCAGAGCGGTGACGCTGTTTATCCACCTACGATGGTGCCAGAGCTGGAGTCAAACGTCGGGGATTTTCTGATCGATTGCGCCCGCATGCCTGCGGCGAAAGACCTCCTCGGACACGAAGTCGCAGTCGTTTACGAATGGTTGGCGCGGGTATCCGCGACGCGTGAACAGCAGAGAAAGCTGTTCGACTACTTGCTGACGAACCACCCGACCGATTTCACTTTCCTGGTTCAATCTTGCGAAGACCGCGTGGGCCATTGGCTCTATCCTATCCAGCCGTACAACGTGGGCTACAATCCGAAGCTCCACACGATCCAGGTGAACGCTTTCCCGGATCAATATCGCGCCCTAGATAAAGTTCTGGGAACTATCCTGAAGCATGTAGACGAGAACACCAACCTATTCATCATCTCCGACCACGGCATCAAGGCGCTGCGTGAGAGGGAGTCCCACGACGCGCATAAGGACCACGCCGGTACTACCCCCATTATCGCGAAACACGACTTCGAGGATGGTGACGAGGTCCCGGGCGTGTTTGTGGCAATGGGGCCGGGCATCAAGAAGGGCGCTCGCATTATGGGGCTGGCGATAAGCGTCTTCGACATCGCACCTACCATCCTGCACCTTTACGGCACCCCAGTGCCGACGCGGATGAGGGGGCGAGTGTTGACGGAGATCTTTGACGGCACTCACAGTGCAAATGTAACTTCCGTCCGTTAGCCTGTGAGGTGGCGGACGTGGTCCCCGCTTCAGCCAAAATTGACCTACTGCCAAGAACTCCAACGCATTGCCGTAATCATACGGCTGTGCTAGCATCCGGCTCGTCAGGAGATCGGACCAGGGATATCTCGCAAGACCTTCGCCCCCGCCCCACGGGGCCCAGGTGCAGTGGCCACGCTCTCCTCCCTCAGTTCCAACTTGCCCGGCGCAGGCCCGCGCCCGAATTCTGCTGGACGGACCTCGCCACGCGACCGCTATGCGGTCGCCGGAGTCAGGAGGCTTTATGAAGAGCTATCTCACTAAGGACATTCGAAACGTTGGCATTGTCGGCCACGGCGGCACCGGGAAGACGCAACTGGTGTCGTCGTTGCTTTACACCGCGGGGATGACGCCGCGCTGGGGAAAAGTTGCGGAAGGCAGCACGACCACGGACTGGGACGAAGAAGAAATCGCGCGCAAGATTTCCATTCAAACCGGCCTCTCTTACGCAGAGTGGCCCGCCACACCGACTACTCCCTCCGGCTCTTCCGAAAGAGTGAAAATCAATTTGATCGATCTCCCGGGCTACTCGACGTTCATCACCGAAACGAAAGCGTCGCTGATCGCGGCGGATGCCGCCCTCATTACTGTGGACGCTCACGTCGGGGCGCAAGTCACTACCGAAAAAGTTTGGGATTATTGCACGGAATACGACATTCCCCGCGCGTTCGTGCTCACCTGGATGGACCGCGAGCTCTCGAGTTTCGAACGCTCGATGGAATCAATGGAGCAGGTTTTCGGGCGCAACGTCGTGGCATTGCAGCTACCGATCGGCGCAGAACGAGGATTCCGCGGGGTCATCGATCTGGTGGCCATGAAGGCCCATATTTACAAGCCCGATGGCGACGGCAAGCCTTCGATCGAAGAAATTCCCGCCGCACTGGCCGACGACGCCAAGGAAGCGCACGAAAAGCTGGTCGAGATGATCGCCGAAGGCGACGACGAAATGATGGAAGAATTTTTTCGCGAAGGCACCATTCCGATCCACGACTTGATCCCCGCAGTGCGCAAAGCGATCGTGGCCGAAAAAATCTTTCCTGTCTTGATGGTCTCTTCGCTGCACAACATTGGCACGGCCAGCCTGCTCACGTTTCTTACCGACGCCTTTCCGCATCCCGATGAGCATGCGCAGGTCGGATACAAGGATCCTGATGGCAAAGGCGACCGCGTCGAACGCAAGTATGACGACAGCCAGCCTCTCTCTCTCTTCGTTTTCAAAACCCTCGCCGATCCTTTCGCTGGCCGGATCAACTATTTCAAAGTAAAGAGTGGCGTGCTGAAAAACGATGCCACGCTCAACAATTACAATCGCGGCATCCAGGAACGCTTCCAGCATATCCAGGTCGTCCAAGGCAAGCAGCTCACGGAAGTCGGAGACCTCCACGCCGGGGATATCGGCGCCATCGCCAAATTGAAAGAAACGACCACCGGCGAGACGCTCGGCGACAAAGTTTCGCCCATCTACTACAGCCCCGCGCGCTTGCCGGAGCCCTCGATCACCTTCGCCATTGAGCCTAAAACCCGCGCCGATGAGGATAAAATCGGCGTCTCCATTCACAAAATTTTGGAGGAAGACGCCGCGCTCCGCTTTATGCGCGATCCGCAAACGAAAGAATTTATCCTCGCCGGCTCCGGCCAGCAGCACATCGAAGTCGTGGTCGCCAAGCTGCACAAGCGCTACCACGTGGACCTCACCCTCAAACCGCCGAAAGTTCCTTACCGCGAAACCATTCGCGGCAAGGCCGACGCGGAAGGCAAGCACAAAAAGCAATCCGGTGGCCACGGCCAGTTCGGCGTTTGCCGCATCAAGATGGAACCGATCGAGCGTGGCAAGGGCGTCGAGTTCGTAGACGACGTTTTCGGCGGCGCCATTCCGCGGAACTGGATCCCGTCTGTCGAAAAGGGCATTCGCGACGCTGCCGCGCGCGGTTATCTTGCGGGTTTCCCTGTCGTTGATTTCCGAGCGGTGCTGTACGACGGCAAGTATCACGACGTGGATTCGTCCGATATGGCGTTCAAGATCGCCGGCTCGCTCGCTTTCAAGGAAGCGATGAAGCAGGCGCGGCCCGCGCTCCTCGAACCCGTTATGCACGTGGAAGTGTATGCGCCCGATCAATACTCCGGGGACCTGATGGGAGACCTCAGCTCGCGCCGCGGGCGCATTGCCGGGAGCGAGGCCCGCGGTCACAACGTCATCATCAAGGCGCAGGTGCCGCTCGCGGAAATGCTTTCGTACGCCAACGACCTCACTTCCAAAACACAGGGACGGGCCACGTATTCGATGGAGTTTTCACACTACGACTACGTGCCCAACGAACTCGCTGAAAAAGTGATCGCCACGCACAAGGCCGCGCACGGAGAGCAACTCGTCGAAGAAGAGGCGTGATGACTTTGTGTTGGCCGGGCTCAAGGCCAAACTCGACCCACAGCAGAGCAAGCGTATCCTGAAATTCCTTCAAGAAGGGAGCGCCAAACTGGACAATCCGCGCAGCATCGGAAAAGCGTTGCAAGGTTCGCGTCTCGGGGAATTTTGGAATATCGCCTGCGCGATTACCGGCTCATTTGCAAGATAGAAGACGAATGCTTGCTGGTGCCGCTCCTCCGCGTTGGCCATCGCAAGGAAATCTATCGCTAGACTTTCGTAGGAAGAATGTTGTCTCAAAGTGCGGGGCCACTTCCTGCACATCATTAGCTTGAGGTACAAGGCAGTCCGCCAATTTGGTGCTTGCCTGCAATAGGACCATCGCCAAAATAATAGGCGTGATGAAAAACAAGTCCGCTCGCAAACTCGGCCCGCAAACCCGGGCCATCCACGGCGGGGAGCCCAATCGCCGCGGCGTCAACGGCCCGATCGTTACCGAAATTATTCGTTCTTCCACATTCACGTTTTCGTCCACGGAGGAGATGAAGCTTTGGGCCGAAGGCAAGAACAAGGCCTATATCTACACACGGTACGGCAACCCCACGCTGACTGTCGCGCAGGAGAAGATTGCCGCGCTGGAAGGCGCGGAAGGCGCCATCGTCACCTCATCGGGCATGGCTGCCATTTCCTCCGCGTTGCTGGCGGCGCTGAAAGCCGGTGACGAAGTCATCTCCACGGCGCAGCTCTACGGCGGCTCGTACCGCTTGATGCGCGACGTGTTCCCGAACATGGGCATCGTCGTGCGACAGGTCGGCACCGATCTCTCCGGAATCGAGGCTCTCGCCACGCCGCACACCAAAGTCCTCTACGTGGAGACACCGACGAATCCCACGCTTCGTCTCGTCGACATTCATAAAGCGGTTGCTTTCGCCAGGAAGCACAAGCTGGTCTCCATCATCGACAACACGTTCGCCACTCCCATTCTGCAAAATCCTATCGCCCTTGGCTACGATATCGTCGTGCACAGCGCTACAAAAGCACTGGCCGGCCACTCAGACATCATCGCCGGAGCCGCCGCCGGCAACGCGGTTTGGATGGAGCGCGTCCGCCAAATGATCATTTATCTTGGAGGGTCGATGGATCCCGGCGCGGCGTATCTGCTGATTCGCGGAATGAAAACGCTGGGCGTGCGCGTCGAGCGGCAGTGCGAAAACGCCATGGCCGTCGCCAAATTCCTTGAAAAACATCCGAAGGTGGCGCGCGTGCATTATCCGGGGTTGAAGTCCCACCCGGATCATGCGCTCGCCAAAAAACAGATGCGTGGATTCGGCGGAATGCTGGCCTTCGATCTGAAAGGCGGCCTGCCCGCAGCGCGCCGCTTCTGCGATCGCGTACGCCTGTTTCTACTCGCCGCGAGCTTGGGCGGAGTGGAGTCCCTGGTCATTCTTCCGATCTACAGCTCTCACTACAACATGACGGAAGAAGAGCTTCGGCGCGCGGGGGTCAGCCCGGGCACGGTCCGCGTTTCGCTGGGATTGGAAGATAAAGAAGATTTGATCGAAGATTTGAAGCAAGCGCTCGCGTAATTCGCCCAATCGGCCCAGTTCAAAAAATCCGCGCGCGAAGCGAACTATTTTTTTGTGCCTGCGGGTACGGGAACAGTCGCGGGAACCGGTGCGGTACCCAGCGCAGGAGCGGCCCATTCATCCTGGGCGGGAAGCAAGGATTTCACGATGTCTTCCAGTTCGTGCGAGCTTTGCGCGTGCTCCGGATAGTTGTGGACCGTGATGTCGAAGGCTTTGCCGTGCCTGGCGCGGACTTCTTGAAGCTCCTCTTGCAACCGGACGGCAACGCGCTTGGCATTGAGCGTATCGGTTTCCGGGAGAACCAGCGCAAACAGATCCGCGGCGAGGCGGTAGATCGAATCCGTGGGCCGCAGTTTGCGGGACATGGCCTTCGCGGCGTCGCTCCAAGCCGCGGAGTTCTCCTCATTATTTTTCGCGGACGCATTCGCGGGTTTGGCTTTCACCAGCAGGAGTGAGAGCGTCTTTTGCATGGTCATGGCCCTCCGGTATTCCATGGTCAAGCGATCCCAGAAATGATTTTGATCGGGCATGGAGTGCAGCAAGTCCACGCTGGCTTGCTGTTGCAAGGTGACGTTGCGCTCCAGTTGCGTCAGTATTTGTTGCTTGAGCTGCCGCACGGTGCGCTGGCGCTCGAGCAGGTAACCCACAAAAAGAAATGTTAAGCCGCAGAAACCAAAAAAGGCGACGCGGAGCGTCCACTTGTTCCCTATGGGGTGGAGGAACACCAGCGGATACATGAACGCAGCCAGGCCGCCGGCAAGCACCAACACGATGACCGCTGCCAGGATGGTGAGCTGCAACTCACGGCGTTCAAGGTGATCCAATTCTTTGCGGTTCAGCGCTACCATGACCTGCCTTTAGCTCCCCACGGCCCCTGGCCGCGGGTGTGAGGCGAGTTTCGTTCCAGAATGAAGCTCTATCGTCCGGTAACAAGCCGCTAAGTGCAATAAGAGCAGAGTACTATGTAGCGCAAGTGGCACTGTCCTATTTTGGGAAAGAGGTCCCTCCGACCAGTCCGAAGTCTATGCGAAAGGGCACGAGGATTCTCACGGGCAAGTTTAGGGCTGTTCGATGAATTGGATGTCCCAAAAGGGATGGAGCTCCCAGAGGGTACCGACCTTGGCAGTGCCATGACCGTGTCCGCGCTTGGGATACTTCTTTGAATAGTGAGCCGAATCATAAAAGGGAAAACCGATCACTTTGATTCGCAGAGGTTCATCCAGGTCAAGGGGCTTGTCGACGGCAGGATCGTAACCGTTGGCGATCAGCTCATCGATGAGCTTTTGCCGGGCGGCGACGAACAGCGGCCCTTGGGGTAGTTCGACAATGATGCGGTTGGCGGTCTTCAGTTGCCCGGGAGCGGAGATTTCCAGGTGGAAGTCGCAGTCGTTGGATTCCAGCTTGACTCGCCAAAGATCGCCGGTGATTTCGTAGATCTTGCCATCCTGTTCCCTGCCGGGGTAGGGAGTGTCCTGCTTGCGCACCGCGGCGGTTTGCATGCCGACCGGGGCGGACCACTGGAGCGCCTGCACGACAGTGCGAGCCTCGGGGGGCCCCGGAGCGGGATCGCGATGCTTCATGTTGGAACGGTGCTGTTTGGCGAGAAGAGTGGTCGCGGTGCAGGGGATGTCCTGTGAAATCGCTGGAATGGCAGAGGCAAAAATACTGAGAACGAACAACCCGAGGGGACGGAGCGCAATCCATTTACGCATGGGGACTCCTTGAAGTAAATGCTTGGGAGAGTTAACTGCAGTTGGAATACTCTAATTCGTAAAAATATGCAAGAGTTTTCGGAATGCTGGGGGGGCGCGCGGAAAGGGGCGCTACAACCAGAGGGCGGGGAAACGAGCGGTGCTAAAAGCAGAACGGGCGCCCCGGTGGAACCGGGACGCCCGACTTGTATTTTTGTGAAGTGAAATTAGAGGGGCTGTACGTTCGAGGCCTGCAGGCCCTTGGGGCCCTTGGTGACTTCGAATTCAACCGCCTGGCCATCATTCAACGACTTATAGCCATCAGCCACGATCGCGGAGAAATGGACGAAAACGTCCTCACCGCTTTGGCGCTGGATGAAACCGAAGCCCTTGCTGGCATTGAACCACTTCACTGTACCTTGTTCTTTACTCACTGCTTTACTCGTTTCTGTCAGCTGGGTTACAGCTGAACATTACTTCTTTAAGCTATCTGATGCCTCAAGTTCCGAGCCCCTCAACAGAGCTTCGGCCGTCTTCAAGCCTTGTGTTACGAGCCCGCAAAGCAGGCACATAACACAAAAAAAGGCCGCAAGTTTGACCTTGCGACCGCTTTACAACCCAAAGGCGATACAAGAGCAACAAACGCAATGACAGGATAGCACACGATGGCATTTTCTGCAAATGGTTTTTGCAATGTTTTCCAAGATTCACTACTCGCTTGTTTTAAGACGCTTGCGATTGCCTTTGTGGGCTTTGCGGCTCTTGAGCAACCGGTAGGGCTGGAGAAGTGCTTCGAGATCCCGCCGAATCCAATCCGCTAGAGTTCCTTCGCGATACACAGCCCACTCCAACATGGAGCCGCCGTTGACCTGCTGGAAGAGGCGGGCGAGTTCAGCGGTGTCGCATGGGAGGAGTTCGCGCGCGGCGATGGCTTCGTCGAGGAGCTTGCGCGTTTCCGTGCGGATAGCTTTGAACTGCGCCAGCGTGAGGACACGGAAGTCCGGGTCCATCAAATCAATCTGCAAGTAAGCCAGACCGTTGGCCATGGACTCCGGCGTTGAGGCGAAGCCGCTGCACTCCACGAACAACTCGATCAGGGCTTTCAGAGGCGATTTGTGTTTCGCGCGCGCGGCCGCAAACTGCTCGGGCACGCTGGCCGGAGCGGTTTTCACGGCGGCGAGGAGCAAGCCTCGCTTTGTCCCAAACCGCTGGATGAGCGTGGCCGGAACGACGCCGGCGTCTTTGGCGACTTCGGCGAGCGTGATTTCCGACGGCCCCCGCCGCTGCATGACCCGCGCGGTCGCGGTAAGGATCTCTTCGTCGGAGGTTTGGCGCGGGCGGGGCGACATTTTTTCGAGTACCGCCTCAGCGGCGGTAAAGGAGCATAACTGAATGGCCATTCATTTTCCACTTGACATTACTGAATGACAATTTACTATTGGCGGCATGCGCTAGGGAGGTACCGATGACGGCAATTTCCAAATATCAGCCGCCCGATCTGCGCGGGTGCGTCGCGCTCGTCGCCGGAGCAACGCGCGGAGTGGGCCGGGGAACAGCGCTGGCTCTTGGCGAGGCAGGCGCAACAGTCTATTGCACCGGGCGGAGCACGCGCGCCAGGAAACAATCCCGCGCGAAATCGATCAAGCCTGGTTCGGCAACCGCAACGAAGGCGCTGCCGGCGGACTACTACGCAAATCGCCCGGAGACGATCGAAGAGACGGCCGAGCTTGTGACGGCGCGAGGCGGGAGAGGTATTGCGGTCGTGGTGGATCATCTCGAACCAGACAAAGTTGAAAACTTGATCTCCAGAATCCGCAAAGAGCAGGGAAGACTTCATGTACTGGTCAACGACATTTCGGAAAGCGCCGAGCACGAATTCGGCAAAACGTTTTGGCAGGCCGATTTGGACAAAGGATTTGCGATGTTCCGCAATGCTGTGCACACGCACATCATCACCAGCCACTTCGCGGCGCCGCTGCTCATCGAGACGGCCAAGGGCAAAGAGCGCACCGGGCTCATCGTGGAGATTGGAGATGGGGATACCTATACGTATCGCGGGAATTTATTTTTCGACATGATCAAGACGACAGTGATTCGCCAGGCGTTTGCAATGGCGTACGAATTGCGGCGAAAGAACGTCGCGGCAGTCGCTCTGACGCCGGGATATCTCCGCTCGGAAGTCATGCTGGAGCGTTTTGGTGTAACCGAAGCGACCTGGAAAGACGCCATCAAGAAGGACCCGAACTACGCGGTCTCGGAGACACCTATTTACGCGGGACGTGCCATCGCCGCTCTGGCTGCCGATGCAAACCTCATGAAGAAATCCGGGCGGGTGTTCAGCAGCTGGACGCTTTCGGAGGAGTACGGATTCTGCGATGCGGATGGCGCGCGTCCGCATTGGGGCCGGCACTTCACCGCGAAGTATGGCGACAACATGAATCCCTGCAATGACGGATTCTACAAATATTGGTTCGGAGGCGCGCTTGAAGCAGTCTTCCCGGATTGGCCCAAGTAGCCTACCGCAAACAAATTCCTTGACATCGCTACTGTACTAGTGTATTAGTACAATATGCTATTGCACCTCAACCCTTCCTCGGGCGTGCCGGTTTACCTGCAACTCGAATCGCAGGTGAAGCAGGCGGTGGCCGGGGGCGCGTTGCGCACCGGGGATGCGCTGCCTTCCATGCGGAAGCTCGCCGCCAAGTTGCGTATCAATCCCAATACGGTTGCGCGAGCCTACCAAAACCTCGAGCGAGACGGCGTGACCCGAAGCGTGCCGGGGGGAGGCACGTTTGTTGCCGACGGTCTTCCTGGGCTGCTGAAAAGCGAGAAGGTAAAGCGCTTGCGTCCACACGCGCGGCAGTTGGCGGTGGAAGGGCGGCAACTGCGGATGACGCGCGAAGAAACGCTGAAACTACTGGAAGAGGAGCTCGACAAACTGGGAGGCCAAACGTGAGCGAAACGGCCATATTGACGGAGGGCTTGAGCAAAGCGTTCGGAGCGCTAGCAGCCGTCTCGGAGCTGAACCTAAGAATTCAGCCAGGTGCGGTGTATGGATTCCTGGGGCGCAACGGCGCGGGAAAAACAACGACGATGCGGATGCTGCTTGGGCTTGTGCGGCCCACGAAGGGCACTGCACGGGTACTGGGGCTCGATCCGACGCACGAGCCCGATCTGATGCGGATTCTGGAACGCGTAGCGTTTGTTCCGCAACGGAAGCAGCTCTACGGATGGGCCACGCCAGCGGAACTGGTGCGCATGAACAAAGCGTATTTTCCGCGCTGGTCGGACGATGCGGCGGCGGGGCTGGCGCAGCGGCTGGAAATTCCGATGAAGACGGCTTTCAAGAAACTGTCGATCGGAAATCAGAGCAAGGTCGCGCTGCTGTTGGCGCTCGCACAGGAAGCAGAAATCCTGATCCTGGACGAACCTACTGCAGGCCTCGATCCGGTGATGGTGGATGAAATTCTGCGTACGCTGATTGAAGACCACGTCAGCCAAGGGCGCACGATTTTTCTTTCGAGCCACCATCTGGGAGAAGTGGAGCAGCTTTGCGAATGGGTGGGCGTTCTGGAAGAGGGCCGGCTGCTTCTAGAGGCGCGCCTCGAAGAAATCCGGCAGGAATACCGCCAGGTCACCGTTTCCGGCGAAAACCTGCCGGTTGCGCGTTCGGCCGATGTGGTTTCCGCGACGACCGACGGCCGTTTCTGCCGCTACGTCATAGCCCGCGATGCGGATCGGTTTGCCACGGAATTGCGGGGGCAAGGCGCCGCGATTCTGGAGATTTCCCCGCTGGGTTTGCGGGAACTGTTTCTGCATCTCGTTCGCAAGGAGGATCCATGTACGCCTGGAAATGCTGGCGCGAAACCCGAGCCAGTTTCTTCTTTCTCCTGATTCTGTCCGCAGCGCCCGCCATTCTGATAACGCTGGCTCCCGGAATCAAGGAGCACAACGGGTGGTGGTCCTTTGATCGCCGTGAATATACACACGATCCGGTGCTAATGGTGCAAATGCTGAGCCCTATGATTCTGAGCATTTTGTTTGGAAGCGGTTTTCTTTCAGGCGCGTTTCTCGGTGCAACCGCTTCCGGAAGTGAGCTTGATCCCGGGACGATCGAATATCTCTGGACACGGCCACGGCCGCGCGCGTCCTTCACCTGGACGCACTGGGGCATCTGCGTGGCGGAAATCATCTTGATCACCACCATTCCCACGTATCTAGCGGCGGGGCTTTTGGGTTTATTGACAGGGAATTGGAATGAGCCGATGCTTCTGACGGCGCCGTGGTTGTTGGCGCTCGTCGGGCTGCCAATGTTGGGACTCACCACCGCAATGACAGCGGTACGCCGGAGCGCGAAGGGCGGGCTCGTTTTCAGCAGCGGGATTGTAGTCGCCTATGTGGTGCTTCGCCAGATTGCGGTCGGTCCTTTGCATCTGAATTTACCCCCGCTTTTTGGTGGGCCAGTCCGCTGGCTGTTCCTCTTCCACACACCGGAATCCATACTGTTCCCGTGGGGTTCGTTTACAACCATCGTCGTGTTTGCGATTCTTTTTCCTTTCGCTGCTCAATATCTGCTCCAACACACAGAGGTTTGAGCGGACCTGAGGTTATTTCTTGCTGGGAAAGTTGCCCCGATCGCAGTGCCAGTGAAACGTGCGTCCCAAAGATCGTTTAGCTCGGTGTGTTGGTGGTTTGGAGCACTTTGGTAGGTTGATCGAGGCAGCCGCTCCATCGCCAGAAGCGGCGATATGGATTGTGGGCGTTGTACTGAGAGCGTCACCCCCCATCAGGGAGAAAGCGTTGACCCGGGCGCAAGCGCCTCCTTACCATGGAGAGATGAAGCTAAGGCTCTATTTGGCGACAGGCGCGATTCTGCTCTCGGGCGGCTTATTGGGTTGTGAAAATGCCGGGAAAAAACCCGTGCAGGCGCGCGTCCCGGCGCTAACACCCACGGCCGCCCAGGCCCCGCCGGAACTTCCTGCGCTCCCGCTGGCAAACCCGGCCCGGCGGCCGCCGGTCTCGCTGCTGCCTCCGGTTCCCCCGGGCAAGGAATACCTCATCCAGAACGTCCAGGAAAAATTCGCTTCCGGCGAGCAGAACTTCAAGGCCGGGCATCTCGAAGCCGCGCGCAAGGATTTTGATGACGCGGTCGACTGGATGCTGGAGAGCGGCTACGATCCAAACGGCGACCCCCGTCTGAGCGAGCTGTTCCACCGCGTTGTCGACAGCGTTTACGCTTACGAGTTGCAGGCGTTCCGCGCCGGCGACGGATTCAGCGAAGCCCCCGCCGTCCCTGCGGCGATTGACGAAGTTGCGGAGATGACCTTCCCGGTGGACCCAAGCCTAAAGGGCCGCGCCGAAGAAGCGGCCAAAAGCATTTCTCACGACCTGCCGCTGACCGTGAACGACGAAGTCCTCTCCTTTCTCAATTTCTTTCAGACCCCGCGGGGCCGCGGCATCGTGGAAACCGGGCTGAGCCGGGCCGGCCGCTACCGCGAAATGATTTCGCGCGTGCTGCGCGAAGAGGGTGTCCCTCAGGATTTGATCTACCTGGCGCAAGCCGAGAGCGCGTTCCAGCCGCTGGCTCTTTCGCGCGCCGGCGCCCGCGGCATCTGGCAGTTCGTAGCCTACCGCGGCCAGGAGTATGGGCTGCGTCACACCTGGTGGATTGACGAACGGCAGGACCCGGAGAAAGCCACGCGGGCCGCCGCCCAGCACCTGCGCGATCTTTACAAACTTTTCGGGGACTGGTACCTGGCCATGGCCGCCTACAATTGCGGTCCGGGCAACGTGCAGAAAGGCATCGAACGCACCGGCTACGCGGATTTCTGGGAGCTCTACAAACGCAAAGTCCTTCCGCGCGAGACAAAGAACTACGTTCCCATCATCATTGCGCTGACGCTCATCGCCAAGGATGCGGCCCACTACAATATTCAAGCGGATCCGGAAGCCCCTGTCCCGACTGATGTGGTGAAGCCGGGCAGGGCCATCGATCTGCGACTGGTGGCGGAAACGATCGACGTGGACGTCACCACGCTGCGCGCACTCAATCCTTCGCTCTTGCGCATGGCGACTCCGGACGACCCTTCCTTTGAATTACACCTTCCGCAGGGCACGGCGACAAGGTTCTCAGCCGAAATCGCGGACATTCCTCCGGACAAGTGGGTCAGCTGGCGGCGCCACCGTGTGGAGTCCGGTGAAACGCTCACGTCCATCGCGAAGAAATATCGTGTGACGGCGGCGGCCATCGCCGATGCCAACAACCTGGAACGCAGTGCGGCGCTCGGCGCGGGCGAAAAGCTGATCATCCCCGCGACGCTGCCGCAATCGGAAACGAAGCGCCGTCTGGTTAGTTATCGCGTGCGGCGAGGGGAGACACTGGGTGGCATTGCCGATCGTTTCAGCGTGGACAGCGAAGACATCCGAAAGTGGAACCGGCTGAAGTCCAACAGGGTGAGCCGCGGCATGGTCCTGCGCATTTACACCATCGGCGGCGCTCCGGAAGCTACGTCGGCCCGGGCGCGGTCCAGGTCCAAAAAGAAATCACAGAAATCGCCGGCCAGCAGTGCAGCGGCAGGCGCCCTGGCCTCAATCCACAACTAATTCTTTTATTATGAATATTTTAGATGGGACTCGACCGTGCCGCGCGGCTCTGCGGTGAGTCCCCGGCAGCGGCAGATGGGGCTGCTTTTGCGGGCCCCCTGCAGGAAAACCGCAGAATGCTTGACAACTTCCGGCGAGTGCGATAACAACGGCGCAAGGACGGGGCGGCATTCGAGAGAGCTCTGGCCAGAACAGTGATCCTCTGGGCTCGTTTTTTGCCCGGACCCAAAGATTCCCCCACGGGAGGATGGAATGGATATCGAGAAGGACGGTTTTGAAGACGACAACGAACTATCCCGGCTGGAGGACGAGGAGCTGGGCGGCGAGACCGAAGAGATCGTGGAAGAGGAAGAAGAGTTGGTGATCGTGGGTGAGGAGCCGGAAGAAGCTGCCCCCGCGCCGAAGCCCGCGGCGAAGCCGACCGCAAAGAAACGCGCCAAGAAAGCGGGAAAGAAAAAACCGGCGCGGAAAAAGGCGGCGAAGAAAGCGAAGTCGAAAAAGAAGGCCGGCAAGAAAAAAGTCAAGAAAGCATCGAAGAAGAAAAAGAGGCGGTAAGCGCGCTTCACGGTGGCAAATTCTCTTGGCGGAGGCCGGGCCTTGGGTCCGGCCTTTCCTTTTGCGGAATCCTGCCTCCCACTCTGGTATCCGCCGGGCCGCGCTGTTTTCCTGACCTGGATATGCTGTCTTCCCATTTAGGAATCGCCTCTCCAGGGCCCAACTCGCGCTTGCCCAAAGGAATAAGTACCGCTAGGATAATTCGCCATGTTGCGTGCGCTGGAGCAGATACGCCGGATGCGCGGGGGAGCGCAATCGCACCTGATGCGTTGCTCGGATGGCCTCTACTACGTGGTGAAGTTCCAAAATAACCCGCAGCATCGCCGCATTCTGGTCAATGAAATGCTTGGAACCAAACTGGCGGCGCGGCTGGGCTTGCCGACCGTTCCGGCGGCGATCGTCGAGGTGTCCGAAGAGCTGATCCGGCTGACTCCGGAACTGGCGATGGAGCTGCCGCGTTCTCGGATCCCTTGCCAGCCCGGCCCGCAATTTGGATCGCGCTATCCCGGAGACCCGCGGCAGCTTACGCTGCATGATTTCCTTCCCGACGAACAGCTGCGCGAGGTGGAAAACCTGCACGCCTTCGCGGGGATGCTGGTCTTCGACAAGTGGGCTTGCAACACCAACGGCCGCCAGACGGTGTTTTTTTACAGACAGAATGAAGCAGCAAACGATGCAGCAGGGCGCTACGAAACGCGGATGATCGACCAGGGCTTTTGTTTTAACGCCGGCGAATGGAATTTTCCTGACGCGCCGCTCCGGGGTTTGTACGCCCGCAATCGCGTCTACCAGGGTGTCACCGGAATGGAATCGTTCTCGCCATGGCTCGAGCGCCTGGAAAGCGGAATGACCGAGCGCGTCTTGGACGAAGTCAGCCGGGAGGTTCCCCCGGCGTGGTACGAGGATGACTATGACGCGCTACTGCGGCTGCTCGAACAGCTTCACCGCCGCCGTTCACGGGTCCCAGAACTAATTCTCGAGGCCAAGAGAACCAATCGCCAGCCGTTTCCGAACTGGATGTGAACCATGATTGAAACTTCTGACCATCAAGAAAGAGCCTGCGCCTACCGCGTTTTGCGCTACACACCAAACCTGGTCCGCGACGAGTGGGTGAATATCGGCGTGCTGCTCTTCGATCCGCAGACCGGCGAACGCCGATTGCGCATGATCGAAGAAGAGGATGAGTTCCGCCACGTGCGCCGCCTGCATCCTGCGGCCGACGAATTGCTCCTCCGCGCGATTCGCGATGATCTGGAAGACCGCTTTCAATCGGCGTCCGTCAACGGTGGAAAGGGCCACGCCGGGAATTGGCAGCAACTCCTGGCCAAGTGGGACGAGACGCTCTCGAATGCTTTGCAGCTCGCACCACAGAAGGGCGTCTTTGCCTCGGACCTGGATGCCGAACTGGAGCGGCTGTATGGCGACCATGTCGCTCCGCAGCGCGCCGCCAGCCGCGTGGGTGCGCCCGGCAGCCGCGCGGTGGTGCGCTCGTACTGCTCGCAGGTCTTCCGGCAGGCCCGCCTGTGGGAACGGCTTGAAAAATCGGTGCGTGCCGAGCAGTTCACTTTTCCGGGCGACCCCATGCGCCTCGACTACAGCTACCGCCGCAATGGCACGCGCGGATTCGTGCAGACGCTCTCCGTCACCCGCGCCCCGGCCGACGCCAAGCTTTTCGCTTACACCGCGGAACGCATCACCGCCAAGGCTTCCCTGAAAACCGAATTTGCCGCCGTCACCGACGTCGCCCTGAACGCCGGCAACGATCGCCACCGCTTCGTACGCGACACGCTTCGCGATGCCGGTATCGAGCCCATCCCCATGGAAGGCTTCGCCGTGTGGGTGGCCAAGCTGAAGCCGTTGCTGCAATGAGGGAGACCGGGGAATTCGGGGACAGCGGAATATTCGGCGAGTCGATACCTCGCGGCAGCCTGAGGTGTTCCCTCATCCCCACTGTTTAGGCAGCTACAGCAAGTACCAGCAACGTGGCATCGTCCTGCCAGCGGCCCCCGCTAAACTCGGCTACCACGGCAATAATTTTCGCCTGCAATTCATTGGCGGACAACGTGCGGTGTTCTTCGAGCAAACGCAGCAAGCGGGCCTCGCCGAACTCCTCGCCAGCAAGGTCGCACGCTTCCGTGACGCCGTCGGTGAACAGAATCACGCGATCGCCCGCGAACAACTGCGCTGAGCCCAGCTCATAGTTCCGGCTGGCGAAGACGCCAAGCACGGCGCCTCCATCCCGCAATCGCTCGTGCGAGCCGTCGGAGCGCACCACGAATGGCGCGTTGTGTCCGGCATTGACGTACGCCAGCCGGCGCGTGGAGCCGTCAAAATGTGCGTAGAAAAAAGTAATGAAGCGGTCGCTTTCCGTATTGCGGTAGACAATGGAATTCAGCCGGCTGCAGAAGAGATCCGGCGCAATGGTGAGCGAAGAGAGGCCGCGCACGGCCGCCTGCAGATTGGACATCAGCAGAGCCGCCGGCATGCCTTTTCCGGCCACGTCGGCGATGCAGATTCCAAGCGTTTTGTCGTCGAGAGGGAGAATGTCGAAATAGTCTCCTCCCACAAGCCGGGCGGACTGCCACGCCGTGGCGATTTCACATCCCGGCATTTGCGGAATCTCGCGCGGCAGCAGCTTTTCCTGGATGGCTTTAGCTTCGGCGATCTCCCGTTCCTGCTCTTGCAGATGAATCAGGGCCTCTTCCCGCACCCGGGCCTCTTCCGCAGCGCGCCGCCGCGATTCTCGGCGCTCGTGCCCCAGGCCGATTTGCTTTCGGAGAATTTCCAGCAACCGCGTGTTGGTCCACGGCTTCTCTACAAAGTCGCTCACGCCATATTGCATCGCTTCCACCGCCAGACCCACCGTGGCCCACCCGGTCATCGCCACCACCGGGGGAGCGTCTTCGATCTCTCTTAGTCGGGTGAGCACATCCAATCCTTCGCGTCCCGAGGTCGTATCGCGCGCATAGTTCAGATCGATGAGGAGAATATCGAAGTTTTGCCGCGCCACCGCTGCCAGCAAGTCCGCCGGCGAATTCACGGTTTCGATGCTGTATCCATGCCCCTTGAGCAGCAGCCGCAGTGCGTCCAGAACGTCCTGCTGGTCATCGGCGATAAGAATTCTCGGCTGCATCGTTTCGCCGTCCATTGAAGTTTCGAGCGTTGTGGTCACCATTGCTGGCTACTCTCTGCGTTCCCAGGTGCGGGAGTGCCCCGCTCCGACCTAATGAAGGCAGCCAGGCTGCCAGAGATGCCTGCAAGTAACGGCTTTCGCGTGAATGACATGGGCGAAATCGGCGAAGAAGGAAGCTCCTCAGTCTGGCCACTAGCGGGAACGCTTGTCCCAATTTCGGACACCACGAGAAAACAAAAGGTTGATGCCGAAAAGAAGAGCCCTCTGATTTCAGATGGTATCTCTTCGCTTGGGGCGCGAAGCCCGCGATCTGCTCGCGACCTGTTTACCCCCAGTCGCGAAAGGAACGTCTCTACAATACCGGCTCGGTCCAGTTTTCCAGCGTCTCCTTCACTTTGTGGAGGAACTGGTGGGCGATCGCGCCATCCACCACACGGTGGTCGTAGCTGAGCGTCACGTAGCACATCGAGCGGATGGCGATCGAATCGTTGATCACTACGGGCCGCTTTTCGATCGCGCCGAGTCCGAGGATGCCGACGTTCGGCTGGCTGATTACCGGCAATCCAAACAATCCGCCGAACACGCCCGGATTGGTGATCGAGAAGGTGCCTTCCTGCACCTCCTCGGGTTTCAGCTTTTTCGAACGCGCGCGCTCCGCGAGGTCGTTCATGGTGCGCTGGATGCCGAGGATGTTTTTCTCGTCGGCGTTCTTGACTACCGGCACCAGCAGCCCCCAGTCGAGCGCCACGGCGATGCCGATGTTGATCTCCTTGTGAAGGACCACGTTGGTTCCATCGAGCGAAGCATTCAGCGTCGGGAACGCGCGCAGCCCTGCGACCGCCGCCTTCACGAAGAAAGGCATGAACGTCAGCTTCGTCTCGTAGCGCTTTTCGAATTCGTCCTTGGACTTCGCCCGCAGCGCAGCGACTTTGGTCATGTCGATCTCGTCGACGGAGTACACATGCGCCGAAACGCGCTTGGATGCGACCATGTGCTCCGCAATGCGCTGGCGCATCGCGCTCATCGGCTGCACTTCGTAGTGGCCGAAGTAGATTTTCTCGCGCGGCACCGCGGTCTCCAGCGCCACGTGCGCCTGCGCGCCGGATGCTCCCGGTTGCGCGGGAGTTACCGCTGGAGGAGGTGCCGGCCGTGAAGGCGCGGCCGAAGTGCCGGATGCAGGCGGAGCCGCCGCAGGTGCGCCTCCCGCTGCAATCACCGCCTCAATGTCCTGCTTGCTTATGCGCCCTCCCGCTCCCGTGCCGGTGACGGTGGAAAGATCGATGCCATGTTCCGAGGCCATACGCCGGACCAGCGGCGAACTATGAATTCGTCCTCCATCTTGCGCGGCTGGCGGAGCGACCGCAGGCATAGCGGCCCTTGGCGCTGCCGTAACCGGAGCAGGGGCAGCCTTTGGCCCTGAGGCAGGAGGAGGAGCGGCCGGGGACGCAGCTTTGGCAGGCGCCGGACTCGGGGCCTCGGTCTTTGCCGGAGCAGGCGCTGGAGCCGCCGCCGATCCAGCCGCATCAATCACGCCCACGACCGTCTGAATCGGCACGGTCTGCCCTTCGCCGACTTTGATTTCCTTCAGTACGCCGGCCGACGGCGACGGGATCTCCGCGTCGACTTTATCGGTCGAAATCTCGAACAGCGGCTCGTCGCGCTCCACCTTATCGCCGGGCTTCTTGAGCCACTTGGTGATCGTGCCTTCAAAAATGCTCTCCCCCATCTGGGGCATTACGATGTCAACGGCCATGATCGCTCTCCTCTTTCCTCAAAGTCCTAATACCGCGCCAATTCCTTCGCGGCAGTGAAAATCTTTTTCGTGTTGGGCAGGAAATGAACTTCCAGCGTCGGCGCGTACGGCACGGGAGTATCCAGAGATGTCACGCGCAGCGGCGGTCCGTCCAGATCGCCAAAGGCCTTCTCGCATAGAATCGCCGCGATTTCGCCCGCGATTCCGCCCGTCTTCGTGTCTTCATGCACGACCAAACATTTGTTGGTCTTCTTCACCGATTGCAGGATGGTCTCTTCATCCAGCGGCAGCAGCGTCCGCAGATCGATCACTTCCGCTTCGATCCCTTCCTGCGCCAGCGCCTCCGCGGCTTCGAGCGATGTGTGCATCATCGCGGCGTAAGAAAGGATGGTCAGGTGTTTCCCCTCGCGGCGTACCACGGCTTTTCCGATCGGCACGGTGTAATCTCCGGCGGGAATTTCTCCCTTGATGCGACGGTAAAGAAACTTGTGTTCGAAAAAGAGCACGGGATTATTGTCGCGCACCGCGGCCTTCAGCAAACCCTTCGCGTCATACGGCGTCGAGGGATAAATGACCTTCAGACCCGGAGTGTGCACGAAATACATTTCGGGATTTGCCGAGTGAAACGGCCCGCCATGCACCCCGCCGCCCGAAGGCCCGCGGATCACCATCGGAGCGGGCGCGTTCCAAAGATAATGTCCCTTGGCCACGAAATTTGTAATCTGGTTGAACGCGCACACGATGAAATCGATAAACTGCATCTCTACGATCGGCCGCAAGCCGAGGTAGCTCATCCCGCAGGCCGCGCCGATAATGGCGCTCTCGCTGATCGGCGTATCCATCACGCGCTCCCAGCCAAACCGCGCCAGCAATCCTTCGCTGGTCTTGAACGCCCCGCCGTACACGCCCACATCCTCGCCGAGCAGGACTACCGCTGGGTCGCGTTCCATCTCCTCGAACATCGCCTGCCGGATGGCATCGAGAAACGTGATCTGCGCTCCGCCCGCGGCGTTTCCATTCGTTCCGGCGCCGTTCGTCTTGGCCATTCTATCTCCGTGCCTTTCGCGAAGCGCTCGCCGCAGCAGCCTTCACGGCCTTCTTCGCTGCCGACTTTGCCAGGCTTTTTGTGCCAGGTTTCCGCACGCCGGCGGATTTCTCCGCCATGGCAGGCGCATCGCCAAAATGAATCGGCGCGTTGGCTCCGCCCGAGCCTTTGCCGGAGCCAAATCCCGGCACGGTCCACACCGCCGCAACGCTCGATTTCGGCGGCGTCACTTCCGCGATGGGCCGCTCCCATTTCGCACGGATCTTGTGGCAATGGTCGCCCGTGCAGTACACGCCGTCCTCCGCCAGCTCCGCCGGCGGCATCGGCGAATTTTCTGCAAACTCCCGTTCCTTCACGAGCAGCGCATCAATCTTGTTCTCGATCTCTTGCTTGGACTTCGCGTCGAGAAGTTTTTCGCTCGTCAGATACTTTTCATACAGCGCGATGGGATCGCGGGCCTCCCAGTACGCCCGCATCTCCTTCGGCACGTACTCGGCCGGATCGTGCTGCGCGTGACCCAGCCGGCGGAACGTCTTCGCTTCAATCAAAATGGGGCCTTCACCCGCGCGGGCGCGCTCGACGGCTTCCTTCGCCGTCGAATACATCGCCGCCACGTCGTTGCCGTCCACAATGTAGCTGTCAATACCATAGGCCTTTGCGCGGTCCGCTAGATTCTCAAGCGGAACCTGCTTCCGCACCGGCGTCGAATACGCCCACAGATTGTTCTCCAGGATCAAAACAAACGGCGCCTTCTGTGTCGCCGCGAAATTCAATCCTTCATGAAAAACGCCCGTCGAGCTCCCGCCGTCCCCAATCCACGTCATCGCCACGATCTTCTGCCCGAGATACCGTCCGGCCATCGCCACCCCGGCCATTACCGGAATTAAATCGCCCAACATGGAAATCGGCGAAATGATGTGCAAGTTGTCCAGGTCCCCGAAATGGCTGGTGCCGTCCTTGCCTTTCGTCGGCGAATCGTATTTAGCCATGTGCTGCATGAAAATGTCGCGCGGCGGCACGCCCTTCACCAGCAGCGCGCCGATATTCCGGATCATCGGCGCCAGCCAGTCCTTTTTTTCCAGCGCGTATGCCGACCCCACCGAGATGGCTTCCTGCCCCAGGCTCGAGTACAGCCCTCCGACAATTTTATTTTGCCGGAACAACTTCACCATAGTGTCTTCGACGGCGCGGTTCAGACGCATGTAGTAGTACAAGTCCAGGTACTGCTGCCGCGTCAATTCCTTCTTCATCCCTTGCTCCGCTGAGACAGGCATTCTTGCCGGTCCTGCCTTTTCAACCAATCTCTTCATACGACAGACAGGAATGTCTGTCCTGCCTGTTCTAAGCCGATGCCGCCAGGGGCTGCTCCGCTTGCTGTAATTTGTCCAACAGCTCCGTCCGTGATCTTTCCTTCAGTTCAAGCCCAAATACTTCGCCAAAATGCTTCGCGATTCGCGGCGCAATCTCTTCCCGTTTCACGCTGCGTCCAAGCAGCTTTTCCAGCGAAGTCGCCTTGCGGTCCGCAATCCCGCACGGCACGATCAAATCGAAATACCGCAAATCCGTCGAAACGTTGTATGCAAATCCATGCGAAGTAACCCACCGGCTGATGTGCACGCCGATGGCGGCGAGTTTTTGTTCGGCGCCGCCGTCTTCCACCCAAATGCCTGTTTTCCCCGCGACGCGTTCTGCTGTAATCCCGAATTCCGATGTGGCCTGAATCATCGCTTCTTCCAGCATACGCACATACCAGACGACGTCGCGCCGAATCGCACCCAAGTTCAAGATTGGATATCCCACGACCTGCCCCGGCCCATGGTAGGTAATGTCCCCGCCCCGGTCCGTGGCATGGAACTCCACGCCCTTCTGTTGCAAAACGTGCTCGGAAGCCAGCAAGTGCTCCCGCTTTCCATTCCGTCCCTGCGTGATGACATGAGGATGTTCACAGAGAAGAAGTACATCCTCGGTCGCGTCCGCTTTTCGCGCCGCGACCAAGCGCTTCTGCAGCGCCCACGCCTCCGCGTAGCCCATCAATCCGAGGTCGACCATCTGGCAGATTTTCACCAGTCACCAGTCATCACACGTTTATCTGCAATCCCCGCACGCTCGCAAACGCATCCCCCATCGCTTCCCACACCGTCGGATGCGCGTGCACCATGTTCATCATGTCGTCGATGGTGCCTTCGAGATTCAGCACCGCTGCGGCTTCCGCCAGAATTTCCGTCGCCAGCGGCCCGATAATGTGAATCCCCAGCACTTCGCCGTACATTTCGTCGGAGACCACCTTCACGAACCCGCCGTGATTCCCCAGAATCGTCGCCTTGCTGTTCCCCACGAACGGGAACTTGCCAACCGTCACAGCGTAACCCGCGTCGCGCGCCTGCTTTTCCGTCAATCCAATTGAGCCGATCTGCGGCTCGCAATATGTCGCATTGGGAATCCGTGTCTTCACAATCTGGTGCACTGACTTTCCCGCGATGTGCGTCACCGCGATAATCCCTTCCATCATGGCAGCATGCGCCAGTTGCGGAAGCCCCGCCACGATGTCGCCAATCGCGTAGAGCCCCTTCTCCGCCGTCTCCATATAATCCCCGACGTGCACGAACCCGCGCTCCAGCTTGGCCTTTGATTTCTCCAGGCCGCAGCCGTCCGTCATCGCCTTGCGACCCACTGCCAGCAGCAGCTTCTCCGC
>JACXTT010002294.1_pt1 | contig 30546 bp, 34 predicted proteins | sample 9270951 | NCBI WGS metagenome assembly JACXTT01 (sample SAMN15532306, study PRJNA645909) | rock metagenome | isolation source: weathered quartz diorite | place: Puerto Rico | collected 2017-06-21 | reverse complement strand
TCCTTCTTCTCTTTTGGTTTTTCGTCTAATTTCTTTTCTTCCTTCTTCTCTTTTGGTTTTTCGTCTAATTTCTTTTCTTCCTTCTTCTCTTTTGGTTTTTCGTCTAATTTCTTTTCTTCTTGATACTTTGATACTAGGATGTTGCCATCATCGTCTTTTGTCAGCTTAACTCTTATCTTTCGGGGCGGATGTCTAATGCCACGTTCCCAAACTAGATGACTAACATCTTCTTCAATCTTCACACTTTCTGATTTCATGTGCCTCGAGGCAAATTCTCGTATCATGTTTATTGCACGTTTTGCCCTTTGATTATTTGGGGATAACAGTACTTTACCAAGATTAATTGTGTAAATTCGTTCTAATAGCTCTTCTGACAACTAGCCAACCCCCACATCTGTTCTGCGCCATTGTCTTCTCTTAGGATTTGTCCTTACTCTTCTTTTTGTCCTTACAATTATCCAAGCCGGAACAGGCGAGTTCTGCTTTAGTTTTTTCATTAGCCTTATCTTCTTTGGAGTCGACTTGTGAGCAGCCATAAAAATTTGAAGATCTTGACCTCTTTTTAAATGAATCTCAATATTTCCTAAAATAATCTAGCTATTGACAGCTTTGTGAATATTTGTTTTAGCATTCGAGCAGATGCTCCCCATATCAAATAATCTTGGAATCTAAACGTGTACATCTCTTTAATTGATTTGTGATCAGGATCTGTATCATACTTCATGGTTTTTAGCAGTTCAAGTAGCGGGATTTTTAATACAGACTCTATCTCTGAGTTTGGCGCTAGAGAAGGAATATTATCTAAAAATGTGATAAAAGCAGTAATTGTAAAACCTGAATTTAAGGTAGTAACTGGCTCGAGCTGTCCCGTTATCTTTTTTCGTGAAATCTTAATTCCCAATTCCTCTTTTGCTTCCCTAATGGCAGTGTCTAATAGATCCTCGTCATCTTCTCTCCAAGTACCACCTGGGAACGAAATCTCGCCCGCATGGTGATTCATGGTTTTTGGCCTTTCGGTCATTATTATGGTGGGTTTTTTCCCATAGAATATGATTAGCACAGCAGCAAGTTTATTCTTCGAATTATTCTCATATCCCGGAATAATCGGGCTAGATAAAGCGCTCTTAATTTTTTTGCTCACCAAAATATATCAGTTAATCAATTGTCCTGCGTAATTTATTTTCTTCATACAATCTTGGTTGTAACATGGTCATTTATGATACCTGTCTAAACTACCCACTCGGTAGACAGGGGGTTTTATAATCAAGTAATCTAGAAATCTCCTATGACAATCACATACGAACTGAATCCACCCAAAGTTATTCAAGATACGGTACTATCTCATAAGGAACTACAGGACTCTGTGGACAAGCTAAAAACTAAGGCCTTTGAAGTCGGCAATGTTTGCAACAGCATTCATGTAACTGATTCCGTTCTTGGTATACCCAGAATCTCTCCTATCACAATTGGGTTCTTTATCCGCAATTCTAATAATAAAATAGAACTTTCTGCTAGTGTACGTGTACGGGATAGAAACCTTACTTCAATAACTCAAACAATTTGTGATGCCATATTACTTGATTTGAACGCAGTTTTAATTCTAAAGGGTGATCCACCTCCAGCAGGACCAAAAGACTCTAAGCTTATTCCAAGTGAAGTTGTTAGACAATTTAATGGACAAGGTTTTGGAAAAAAAATTGATCTTTTTCTTTCGTTACCTAGTAACCCAAACTTTGAAAAAATACACAAGAAAATTGAAGCGCAACCAAAAGGATTTGTTACTCAGATTATTAGCTCAATAGATCAGATTATAAAAATAGTGGACAAGTTAAAACCACAGGGGTTTAAAATAATTCCTTGCATACTTTTACCCTCAGAAAAAAATTTACAATCTGCAAAGAGGTTGAATTTTGACTGGTCAAATTATAGTAGCGATGTTGTTTCTTTCATAAAAGAAGCGCACAAAATTTCTGGCAATGTACTGATAAGCTCCCCAAATGATTTTAAGAGGGCTCTTGAGGTACTAAAGAAGTTATCTTGATATCGTCTTATACTGTTGGAATTTATCCACGATCAGAGAAGCTCATAGAATCTACTCGCAAAGTTGCAAAAAATCTTCCTTCATTATACTTGAAAGAAAAAAAGGAATACATTGCAATACAAAAAAAGGCAAAGCTTGGCTATGTTTGCGATCCACTTTTAGATTGGGATGACATCTTCAGACCATTTTCAAAGTTAAAGTCAGTTAAACTCGAAGCACTAAATCGAATCTATGAGACAAATACATTCTACAGAAGGCTTGCCTTTGAGGGACCGCTAAATGATGCTGGAAGCATAGTGAAATCAAGCTTGGCGGTTCCCCTATTGCCAAAAAATAGGGCAGTATGTCTTCCTGATCCTTACACATTTGCGGATGTACATCTTAGCAGGAAATACAAAAAAGATGAATTTCCTAAAGTAATAGCAAAAATGCTTCGTGCAGAAATAAATAACTTGGTAAAATCTGGTTTTCAATTAATACAACTTGTTGCGCCATCAATTGCGTATAATCCAAAAGTTGAGTTTGGAATAGTACATGACGCATTAAATATCATCACTCGTGGTCTTAAGGCAAAAACAATTCTTCATCTTTACTTTGGCGATGTTTCAGATAAAATTAAAAGCCTCTTGGAATTACCTGTCTCTGGTCTGGGTTTTTACATCACGTCAACACCGATATCTTCAATTAAGAAACATAGTTTTGCAAAAAAATCACTTGCAGTGGGTTTGATTAACTCATATAACACAAAATTAGAAGATTAGCAAGAAAGCATTTCTAAATTAAATAACCTAATATCAACTACAAAGCCTAATGAGACGTTTGTTACAACAAACTTTGATCTTCAATATTTACCAAAAGATTTTGCAGTTAGAAAGATATTGAGGCTTGGCGATATTGCAAGAGGAGTTAAAAGTGAATAAATATTTTCCAACTCAAGAAATCGGTAGCCTGAAAAAACCTTCTTGGCTTTTGGATGTGGTAAAAAACCCAGACGTATCAACGAATGATAAGGCAAAGGCCAGAAATGAAGCTGCTCTGCTAAATATCAAAACGCTAGAGGAACTGGGACTAGACATAGTTTATGACGGAGAGGTAAGGCGAGTTGAGATGTACGAAGAACCAGTTAGATATGTAAAGGGGTTTGAGTTTGCAGGACGCGTAAGATCATGGGACAACAAATACTATAACAAAGCAAGGGTTACAGGCCAAATTGGCTATAAAGAAAACTTTCATGAAGAAGAATTCGAGTTTATCAAAGAAAATGCAAAACGCGACATAAAGGTGCCAGTTACTGGAGCGTACACATTGGCGGATTGGTCGTATAACGAATATTACAAATCAAAAGAAGATTTAGTCATGGCGTTAGCAAAAAAAGTTGTCAGACCTCTTGTACAGGACCTTGTTAAACAAGGAGCAAAAATTATTCAAATAGACGAGCCCGCTGCAACTACTCATCCTTCTGAAATGGAGATTTTCCGAGAATCAGTAAATGAATCTGTCAAGGGAGTAAATGCAAAAATTGTCGTACATGCGTGTTTTTCAGGAAATGATTACGAAGCCTTGGCACCACAGATGCCAGAAATAGATGCTCAACAATATACATTAGAATTTGCAAACAGAGATACGTGGAATTTAGGAGTAAATGAGAAAGACCGAAAAGGGTATCATGTGCTCAAGCTATTCAGAGAATACGGATTCAAAGGTGAAATTGGCATAGGCGTAACCGATGTTCATGTTGACAAAATTGAAACCCCCCGCCTTGTTCGCGATAGAATAATCTATTCTGTCAAGGCTTTGGGTGACCCCTCTAAAATTTATGTGAATCCGGATTGTGGTCTTAGAACTAGAACGAGAGGTGTTGCCTTTGAAAAATTAAGAGCCATGGTAGAAGGTGCAAAGATGGCCAGGGTGGCAATCAGCACCTAACTTAAAATTAAACTGTGTAGCCTACTCTACTTGTTATTCAGATGATTTTATTTAGATTGATACTGGTTTACACCATTTTGCTAGCAGTAACTTTATTTTCATTTCATCTTGCATCTGCCGAGGTGTGGATCCCAGATAACGAGTTTGGTGGATATTATGACTCAAATGGCACATATACCGTAGTAGGTGCCGTAAAGAATTCTGAAAACAAGGCAATAGTTCCTACCATCATCTTTCACGTGAAAGATGGTGATAGAAATGTTTCCGAATCTTTTACCCTATCAACTGTAGATGCGGCAAAAGATATTCCATTTAAAATTAAACTACTAAATGTTCAAGGTAAGGATGCGGTTCTTGAAAAACCAGAGGTTAATTTTGTTGTTTCAAGTCAGAATGCTATGAAAGTGGTTGTGGTTTATGACAGGACTCTTGTAAAACATACTGATGGACATACTTCTGGTTATATTCTCAACAACGATACCGCTACTTTCCATGGTGTAAAAGTGTATGCTGTAATCTATGGCAAAGATGGCAAGTTCTTAGATGTTGGCAAGAGTGTTGAAACCATAGACAATATGGAACCTGGAGAAAAACTTGCATTTTCAATGTATCCTGATCCTGTTCTTGCTTCCAAGGTGAGCTATTATAGCTGTTTTGATTTGGGTGCAGATCCAACCCAAACTGTCTCTTTGCAGAGAGATGGGAACAAGTACTATTTCACTTATTTATCATCAGGCTATGTTACTGATGCAAAATTTGATGATTTTCAGCAAAAAATTACTCTTACTGCAAGAAACCCTTTTCCTGATACCCAGTTTGTAAATTTCATGTTCCCAGAAGAGTCAAGCGAACAAAAGTTTTCTGTAATCTCAAATGGTGCAGTGATTGATTTCTTGCAAAGTAAAGATCCCGACGGTTATTGGCACGTATCCTTCAACCTGCCACCCAAATCCACTTCATTTGTAGCAATAGGTGGTTTTGAAGAACATTCACTACTGCCGGTGGGCAATTACAGAAACTATCTTTTAATAATTATACCAATTGTTGCAGCGGTGACAAGTGTCATAATTTGGAAAAAGAAAACAAATTAGGGAATTCTATCCAAATTTTTTTCTTCTAAAACTTCATTAAGAAGTTTTAAGTCAAAGATATTGCTCAGGTCAGGTTTCTTGTCACCCAAAAATCCCAGATTATATGCATCATCAGCAGATTTGTAAAGTGAATTTTTTACAGGATCGTAGGTTATGTCTGTCCTGGATAAGGCTTCCTTTAACCGATCATCCGGGATGATCTTCTGTGTCAATTTTTCAAATTCCATGTTGAATGCCTGGCGAGCTTGGTCTGGATTGCTGTTTATCCAATTTATTTCGTCAACATTTGCCTCAAGTAGCTTCTTTATTATGTCAGGATTATCTTTCAGAAACCCAGATCTAGCTACGATGATCACCGTAGCAAACTTTCCGTTTGGCCACAGATTCCTCTCGTCAAGAAAGATCTTGCCGTTTGCTTGATGCACGAGTGTTGTAACCCATGGTTCAGGTACCCATGCACCATCTATGTCCTTTTTTAGCATCAGTGTCACAATCTCAGGATTTGCAGCAGGTTGTACTGTTACAGAACCTCCATTCTCCGTCGTTTTGTATCCATTGTTTAGGAGATAGGTTCTAAGTGAAATATCCTGTGTGTTGCCTAGCTGAGGTGACGAGAATTTCTTGCCAGCAAAATCTTGTGTAGACCCAATTCCAGAGTCATTTCGTATCACAAAAGAGGCACCTCCGCTAGATACTCCAGATATGATACGTAAATCTCCATGAGATTTTACATACGCATTAATCGCAGGACCTGGACCCACGAATGCTACATCTATTTGATTTGCAAACAATGCTTCCATCTGAGAAGGTCCGGCATTGAATATTTGTGGTTCAATTTTGGTATCACCTAATTTCTTCTGAAAGTCGCCATTTCCAATACCGATCACATCAGGTGCATCATTGATGTTAGGACGGTATCCTATCCTTAAGGTATCAGCAGAGTTTTTTCCCGTATATGTTGGTTGATTTTCAAGTTGTGATGTTAATGATAGTACAATTACGATCGCAATAATCCCTCCAGCAATCGCAAATTTTGAAGTTGGCTTCATCTATTTATCCTGCTGTCAACGGTGGAGGTCTAATCCCCATTTTCTTCTTATTCTCTCTTCTAGTTTATACAGCAAAAGTCGGTCAACCAATAAACCAATTGCAAAAATTGTAATCATGCTGGCAATTACCTGACTCATATCAAGAAATTCTCTTCCAACGGATAGAATATGCCCCAGACCTACAATCGACATCAATATTTCAGCACCTATAATTGCGTGCCAAGCAAATGACCACGCTTGTCTTAGACCAATTATTAGTGAAGGGGTAGCAGCTGGAATTGTAACATGCCTGAAAAGTGCGAACCCTTTGGAACCCATGTTTCTTGCAGCATCAAGATAAATCGGCGGTATGTTTCTAATGCTGCTATAGGTTGATATCATAATTGAAAAAATTGAACTCATTATTACTACAAACATAATACCAAATTCATTAAACCCAATCAAAAGAATCGAAAACGGTACCCAAGCAATGCTTGGAAAAGACAAGAGTCCTGCAGAAAATGAATTCAGTGTCTTTCCGAGTCCCTTAAATCTAGTCATTGCAAGTCCGATGAGCATTCCAAGAGTAATGGAAATAGAAAATGCTCCAACGAGTCTAGCCAAGGTTATGCCTATGCTCTCAGGCAGAGAATGATTCCATATAATCCTGGCAAAAGACTCGGCTACCAAGGCAGGAGACGGTAACGAAATCTTAGGCCATATCCCTAGCATGAATATTACTTGCCATACACCTATGAATACTGCTAAAAACAAGGCTGCATTGGCAGTGTCATCAAGATTTCTGTGATGTGTTTTTTGTACTGAAACCAAAGTTTCATTCATTGGTTTTCATCTTTTACCCTAGCGATTACTTCGCTTTTCAGTTCGTTTAGAATTTGATGATAATACTTCTGAAGATTTTCATCCTCCATAAGTCTCGGTCGCCTATAATCAATGACTATTTCTTTTTTTATTTTGGAGGGTCTGTTTTTGAAAACCGCAACTCTATTTCCAAGAATTACTGATTCAGAAATGTTGTGGGTGACAAATATGATCGTCTTTTTTGTTCTTTCCCATATCAATTGCAGTTCTACCAGTAATAGATCCCTTGTTTGAGAATCAAGAGCAGCAAATGGTTCATCCATTAGGAGAATTTCTGGATCCATAGCAAGAGCTCGGGCTATCGCAACTCTTTGTTTCATCCCTGTAGAAAGCTGATATATGTACGAGTCCGCAAACTTGGTAAGCTGCATCATGTCTAGATATCTTTGAGATATCTGACTTCGTTCATCTTTTGGAATTCCGGCCATTTTGAGTCCAAATTCAACATTATCAATTACCTTTAGCCAAGGGAATAATGCGCCTTCTTGGAAAACCATTGTTCTATCAGGTCCTGGATTGGAGATTGGTTTTCCATTTAGAAGAATCTCTCCCGAGTCTGGTCTTTCAAGTCCTGCAACTATATTCAAGAAAGTTGATTTTCCACAACCTGAAGGACCTACAATGCATACCAAGTCTCCTTCTTCAACGTCAAAGTTTAGTCTATCTAACGCCAAGACCGAATTTCCATTATGATCGAAGCGCTTTACGATGTTTCTTGCTTGAAGCTTAGTCATTTCCAACCTCCAAACTTTTTTGATTCAAGATGCGACGGATAGAAGTCAATATTGAGATTCAATTTCATATAACAGCGTTATAATATTGCGGTTAAATAGTGATCGAATTTTAGCTTAGACTAACTGAATTTCTCTCAGATTGCAAAAAATAATTTTCCAATTTTTTCATAAAACAAAATGAGTGTGGCCACCAAATCATAAAAGATAAATGCGAAATTCTGATCACAGAAAACCTCAATGAAAGGAAAAGCAGTTCTGGCCTTCTCTGGCGGACTAGACACTTCGGTTGTTGTAAAATATCTTCAAGAGAAGCATAACCTAGATGTTGTTACAGTAACGATAGATGTTGGCCAAGGTGATGATCAAAAAAAAATCGCCGCAAAGGCAAAGAGTCTTGGTGTTATAAAACATTATAATTTAGATGCCAAACAAGAATTTGTAAAAAACTTTATCTTCCCTTCAATTAAGGCAAATGCGCTTTACCAGAAAAAATATTGTCTTGCAACAGCACTAGCAAGACCCCTTATTGCACAAAAAATCGTAGCAATAGCTAAGAAAGAGAATGCAAAAGCGCTCGCTCATGGTTGTACAGGAAAGGGAAATGATCAGGTGAGGTTTGATGTTACAATGCGATCTAGCTCTGACCTTCCAATAATTGCACCAATCCGAGATCTCAATCTTACACGTGACATAGAATTGAAATTTGCAAAAAAACATGGAATTAAAATCGATACAGCTGCAAAAAGATTCAGTATAGATCAAAATTTGTGGGGCAGGGCGATAGAAGGTGGAGAGTTGGAAAATGCGTATAAAGAACCCCCAGAAGATGCTTTCATCTGGGTAAAGACAAAGAATCTCCCTGAAAAACCGCAGTATTTAGAGATCGAGTTTAAGGAAGGGGTACCGGAATCTGTAGACGGCAAAAATCTCAAGCCAATAGAACTAATTGAATATATCAACAAAAAAGCTGGAAATTGTGGCATAGGTATAGTGGACCACATAGAAGATAGGACAGTAGGCATAAAATCACGAGAGGTCTATGAAACGCCGGCCGCTATTTGCCTCATTGAAGCGCATACCGATCTGGAAAAGATGACACTTACAAAACATGAACTAAAATTTAAGTCCATAGTAGATTCAGAATGGGCTTGGTTAGTATATTCTGGACTATGGCAAGATCCTCTAAAATCTAATTTAGATATGTTTATCAATGCGACACAAAAGAGAGTTAGCGGAACTGTAAAACTAAAAATGTTCAAAGGAAGTCTTCGAGTTGTTGGAAGAAAATCGAATTATTCATTGTATAGCCATGACTTGGCAACATACGGATCTGGTTCCACTTTTGATCAAACTCTCGCAAAAGGATTTGTTGAATTATGGGGCCTTCAATCAACAGAAGCTAATAAATTACTAAAAAAGAGGTGAAAAATTAAAGAATGAATTGCCCAGAGTGTGACGCCAAAATAAAAATTCCAGACGACGCAAGTGTCGGAGAAATAGTCTCTTGTCCTGACTGCGGGGCAGATTTTGAGATTGCTTCCAAAAATGGTAGCATATGTGAATTAAAACATGCTGAGAAAGTAGGCGAAGATTGGGGAGAATAGATGCCTAAGATTCGCATCGTATTCGATAGAGTCCGAGTAGAGGAAAAAATGCTAGAACAGAAAGCAATTGAGTTAGGACATGATGCGAAAATGATTGATGCCAAAACAACGCCGATTAATACAGAGAGCAAGAAAAATAATTTTGATTTTGGGGATGTAGTAATCGAAAGATGTGTTAGCTATTTTCGTGGCCTGCATTTCACAGCGTGCCTTGAGTTTCTTGAAGTTCCCGTAATCAATAGATTTGAAGTTGCTAATAATTGCGGAAATAAAATGCTGACTTCACTTTTACTGAAAAAACATAATGTACCGACGCCTAAAACCTACTTTTCCTTTTCATCGGCAGCTGCTGTTGAGACGCTTGATAAAGAGGGATATCCTCTAGTTATCAAGCCTATCACAGGAAGCTGGGGAAGGGGTGTTATGGCCTTGAAGGATAGGGAGACTGCAGACGCAATAATAGAAGTAAGAGAACTAAGTGATGGTCCTCTGGACAGGATATATTACTTGCAAGAAATGGTAAAGAGGCCTCCAAGAGATATTAGAGCGATAACTGTTGGGGAGCAAGTGATTGCAGCCATGTATAGGACTTCGACGGACAGTTTCAAGACAAACATAGCTCTTGGGGCAGAACCAATTGCTTGCGAAATCACCAAAGAACTTGATGATGTTTGCATCAAAGCGTCCAAAGCTGTTGGTGGTGGAATTTTGGGCATCGACATCATGGAAGATGAAAAACATGGACTGGTGGTTCATGAAATAAACAATACTGTAGAATTTAAAGGAATGTCAAAGGTTGCAAAACGAAATATTCCAAAAGAAATGATCGAGCATGCAGTCACTTCAGCTATAAGATAAATTATACCGTGTTATGCTAGGAGTGTATCAATGAAAATAGGTGTAGTAGGGGCATCAGGATATGTCGGAGGAGAAATTCTCAGACTACTTGTAAGTCATCCCAAAGTAGAGATAACAATGGTTACCTCAAGGCAATATGTTGGAGAGTATATTTCTAGAGTTCAACCAGCTTTGAAAGGATTCACTGAGCTAACATTTTCTGAGCTAGATTATGACAAACTAACAGACAGGTGTGATCTTGTATTTACGGCTGTACCACATGGAACCGCAGTAGATATTGTAAAGGCACTGTACGATCGTGGCATGAAGGTAATAGATTTGAGTGCAGATTATAGGTTACACAATGCACCTGATTATGATAAATGGTATGGATGGCAACATCCATATCCTGAGCTGCTTTCAAAATCTGTATTTGGAGTTCCAGAAATACATAGAGAGGAAATCAGAAAAGCTCAACTGGTTTCATGCCCAGGATGCATGGCAGTAACCTCGATTCTCGGCCTGTATCCCTTGGTAAAAAGGAACATTATTGATTCCGAGCACATTGTAGTAGACTCAAAGATTGGATCGTCTGGAGCGGGAGCTGGTTCTGAGGCAGGAACTCATCACGCTATGAGGTCTGGAGTAATAAGACCATACAAACCAGCAAAACATAGGCACACCGGTGAAATCGAGCAAGAGCTAAGCCAAGCAGCTGGTAAAAAAATCAAGATATCAATGAGCCCTCATGCAGTGGATGTAGTTAGAGGAATTCTTTGTACAAATCATACCTTCCTTACTCAGGAGGTAAGTGAAATGGATATCTGGAAGATGTATCGCGAACAATACCAAAATGAGAAATTTATCAGACTAATTAGGGACAAGAAAGGATTCTATAAATTCCCTGATCCGAAATTTGTTGTAGGATCTAACTTTTGTGATGTGGGGTTTGACATAGACGAGGACAATCATAGATTAGTTGTACTTTCGGCATCAGATAATCTGATGAAAGGTGCTGCAGGTTCTGCCATACAAAACATGAATGTCATGGCAGGATTCAATGAGATGGATGGCCTTGCGTACTCGCCATTAACTCCTGTGTGAAAAGATGATTACAATAAAGATAGGGGGAAGTGTGGTAGGTGATCTTCACTCTTCTACCATCTCAGATCTAAAGAAAGTATCTAAGCAAGAAAAAATAATTCTAGTACATGGAGGAGGCAAAGAAGTCACAAAGATTTCTGAAGCCCTTGGAAAAGAACAGAAATTCATAGTATCGCCTGGAGGAATAAAGAGTAGATATACGGACAAAGAAACTGCGGAGATTTTCACGATGGTCATGTCAGGCAAAATAAATAAAATGATCCTTGGGATGTTACAGAAAAATGGAATAAATGCAGTCGGTCTTTCTGGAATAGATGGACAAATTATTCAGGCAGAAAGAAAAAAGAAGCTATTTGTGATAAACGAAAAAGGAAGAAAGATGGCAATTGATGGTGGATATACTGGAAAAATACGGGATGTAAATTCGAACCTGGTGAAGACAATCATGGACCAAGGATACATTCCCGTTATTTCTCCCATAGCATTAAGTGAAGAATTTGATTTTCTAAACGTCGATGGCGACAGGGCTGCAGCATATGTGGCTGGAAAAATTCACTCGGACAAGATTCTATTTCTTACAAACGTAGATGGCTTGCTAATGGACGAAAAGCTGGTCAAAAAGTTATCCTTATCAGAGGCAAAGGAGATTCTACCAAAAATAGGATTTGGTATGGAAAAGAAAATTTTAGCTGCAACAGAAGCGCTGGAGATGGGGGTAAAAGAAGCATTGATAGCAAATGGCCAGAAAGAAAATCCAATATCATTGGCCATTGCTCATGACAATTGTACAGTGATTTCAAAATGACCGAAGATCAATTCATGGGAAATATCTATCAAAGAGTTCCCGTTACGATAGAGCGTGGACTTGGAGCTCATGTATGGGACATAAGCGGAAAGGAGTACATAGACTGTATGGGTGGCTACGGTGTAGCTCTAGTAGGTCATCGTAATCCTCGTGTAGTCCAAGCTCTTAAGACACAACTTGAAAAGATCATTACTGTTCACAGTTCACTTTACAACAAAACTAGAGAAGAATTTCTTGAAAACCTCATTAAGATAGCACCAACAAATTTAGGTCAAGTATACCTTAATAACAGCGGAACTGAAGCGGTTGAAGCTGCCATAAAATTTGCACGAAAATTTACTGGAAAGAAAGGAATGGTAGCAATGAATGGATCGTATCATGGAAAGTCGTTTGGCTCACTCTCAGTCACCTTCAGCCCAAAGTACCGCAAGTCATTTGAACCACTAGTGGAAAGTGTCTCGTTTACGCCCTTTGGCGATATTGATGCATTACGATCTAATGTAAATTCTGAAACAGCACTTATCATTCTGGAACCGATTCAAGGAGAAAGTGGGATTCACGTTGCGCCAGATGGTTTTCTACAACAAGTAAGAAAATTGTGTGACGAAAAGGGAATTGTTTTGATATTTGATGAGATTCAATCAGGACTTGGAAGAACAGGCAAGATGTGGGCAAGCCAGCACTGGGAAACTGTGCCTGATATCATGTGTCTAGCAAAAGGAATAGCTGGAGGAGTTCCCATGGGTGCTACTCTTGTAAGGCCTGATATTTTGGCTTCAATTAGCAAAGGTGAACAATCATCTACATTTGGTGGAAATCCTCTCTCTTGTGCAGCCGGAACTGCAACCATCAAGGCCCTTACCGAGGACCGATTAGTTGAAAATGCTGTAAAAATGGGTACGATCTTTCGCGATGGATTAGAGAGATTAAAGGAAAAGCACAAAATAATTCGTGAAGTCCGAGGCAAGGGCTTGATGATTGGAATAGAAATGAAATTTGATGTAAAAGATATTTTATTCGACGGAATTACAAACAATCTGTTGCTACTCTATTCAGGCAAGAACATATTACGATTATTGCCTCCTCTTGTAATTTCAGAAGTGGACATAAACAAAGCTTTAGAAACTCTTGACGTCATATTATCAAAGGAGGAACAACGAAGGAATGTCTAGAGACAAAACAGACGACACCATAATTGAAATGTTAAAAAAAGATTCAAGGCAATCATTTGTTGAAATCGGTGAAAAACTAGGACTTTCGGAATCGGCTGTAAGAAGAAGGGTAAAGAACTTAACGGACGGAGGTGTGATAAAAAAATTCACAGTTGAAACGGGTGATGCCAATTCTACTAGTGCAATAATCCTAATTTCGGTTGATTCTGCAACAGATACGTCCAAGGTATCAGCAAAGCTAGCAAAACTACAAGGTATTCACACGGTTTATGAAATCACTGGACAGTATGATATTGCTGTAATCATCCGGGCACCAACAATCACTGACATAAATGGCTGCATAGATAATCTGCGTAAAGTTCCTGGAGTTTTTGACACCAATACAGTAATAATACTTCGAACAGTCACTTAAAACGAAGTTCGGCTCCTTATTTTATGTAATGCCGAAAATCGTCATGTATGCGCTAAATATAGCCGAATTCTGTACGAATATGTTTATATTCGCTGAATTTTTCTACTAAATAAGCAATGGAAGATCCGAATTACTACGCATACATGTATAACGAAGCTGGTACTAAACCAAAAAAGATTCGTATCCTAGATAGTACTCTAAGAGAAGGAGAACAACATCCCGGTGTAACATTTTCAAATAAACAAAGGATTCAGATTGCGTGGATGCTTGATTACTTTGGTGTTGATCAAATAGAAATTTCTCCAGTAGTTTCATCTGATCATAAAGATGCTACAAAAACCATAATCAAACAGGGATTAAGAGCTGATATTGTTGCACATGTACGCGCACTCAAGGAAGATGTAGACATTGCACTTGACTGTGATGCTACGTGGATGGCAACATACCTCGGAATATCAGACATACACATGAAGGACAAGCTGCGAATAACTCCAGAAGAAGCCATGAAAAGAGCGGTTGAAACTGTAGAATATGCTAAATCACATGGTTTGAAGATGCGATTCACAGTGGAGGATGCAAGCAGAGCAGAACCTGAATTCCTGATCAAGATATGCAAGGCAATCTCTGATGCAGGAGTTGATAGAATAAGCATACCAGACACGGTAGGGATAATGAGACCAAGTGGTATGTATAATCTTGTGAAAACCGTTCATGATCAAATCAAGACCCCACTTGACGTACATTGCCATAATGATATTGGTCTTGCATTATCAAATGCATTAGCAGGATGTGACGCAGGGGCGGATCAAATCCACACTACTATTGATGGGGTTGGTGAAAGAACTGGAATACCTGCTCTTGCAGAGACAGCCGTTGCCCTGACATATCTTTACAAATCCCCGAACAATTTCAGATTAGATATGCTAATGGATCTTTCAAGATTAATTGAGCAGTATACGGGTATAGTTCCCTACGATTCCAAGCCTGTTGTTGGTGCGACGGCATACAAGCACAAGGCTGGAACTCACTTGGCAGCAATTCTTAGAAATCCTGCAGCATATGAGCCAATTGAACCCAAGGTTGTTGGCAATAGAAGGAGGATAGTCTTCGGAGAGCTTGCTGGAAAGAATGGTGCTGCCTATCTCATGTCGCTTTTAGGTCTAGATAAGAATGATGAGCACGCAAAAAGGGTAGCTGCAGGACTCAAAAGTCTGAGAATGGGAGATTTGCTTGAAATTCCTCTAGACGATAGGCTAGAAAAAAAGATAATTAATGACACCCACGTGAAAGTAAAGACAGGTAAATAGTATGAAATGTCCAGAATGTGATGCCAGCATAAATCCCCCAAAAGACTCGATGGAGGGAGAGATAATTACTTGCCCAGACTGTGGTGCAAGTTTTGAGCTCACAAAGGGGTCATCCGGCTTTGAGTTGAAACCAGCACAAACTGTTGGTGAGGACTGGGGCCAGTGAGCTCAAGTTTATCGATTCTCTACGATACCATCAGGTGGGAAGAAAAGGCTCTCTTCGATGCAGCTAAAACAAAAGGCATCGATGCCAAGATGGTAGACTGTAAGAATCTGTTTGTAAATCTAGATAAAACCAAGGAAGAGTTTGGAACCGTTATCCAAAGATGCGTTAGCTATTATCGCAGTCTTCACTCTACTGCAGCGCTGGAAGGCAAAGGAGTTAGCGTGATAAATTCTCTGAACACCAGTATTTTTGCAGGAAATAAGCTGTTTACCCACATGCTGCTAGTAAAACACGGAATACCCACTCCCTTTAGTGCCGTTGCCTTCTCCGAAGATGCTGCGCTAGGACTACTTGAGAAAAGAGGTTATCCAATGGTTTTGAAGCCTACAATTGGAAGCTGGGGTAGGATGATAGCTTTGCTAAAAGATCGAGACTCAGCCCAGGGCATAATGGAAACCAGAGAGAGGATGTATCCCATTTACCAGGTATACTATTTGGAAGAGTTTGTTAACAGGCCTCCTCGGGATATTAGAGCAATTATGATAGAAGACAGAGTTGTTGCTGCAATATATCGATATTCAGGAGATGGACAGTGGAAAACAAACATGGCATTAGGCGGCAAAGCAGAAGAATGTAAGATTACTAAGGAGCTAGAGGATGTTTGCATAAAAGCGAAAGATGCCGTTCAGGGTCAGATCGTTGGAATAGATTTGATGGAAAGCAAAGAAAAGGGGCTGGTAGTTCATGAAATTAACAACACAACGGAATACAAAAATACTGTGAGAGTTACTGGTGTAGATATACCGGCCTTGATGATTGATTACGCAACAAAGTTGAGAAAATAAGAATTGGACTCCTCAATAACCGTTACACCTAGGTACTCAGTAAAGATGCTAGAGAAGGTGCTAAGGCTGTACACTCCTTCCCTAGCGGAAAAACAACTAGCAGAGTTCTTAGCTGACAAATGCGATGATTTAGGATTTGAAAATATCCGCATAGACGAAGTAGGAAATCTTACTGCTACAAAAGGATCTGGTTCGCCAAAAATCTTGCTTTGTGGGCACATGGATACAGTACCAGGGAAGATAAAAGTAAGAAACGAAAATGGATTCATTTATGGTCGCGGAGCATCTGATGCAAAGGCACCACTCATGGCAATGCTTTTGGCATCTGCTTCACTTCAAAACCATAATGGGACAATAATATTTGCAGCGGTAGTAGATGAAGAGGGAAACGCGACTGGGATCAAAAGTCTTGTGAAGCAAAAGCTTGACATAGATTATGCAATTTTTGGAGAACCAAGCGGAATTAAAAACATAACAATTGCATACAAAGGCAGAATTGCTATAAATCTAAAAGTAAACGTAGGAAACAGCGCTCATGCCAGTGCACCATGGCTTGCAAAAAATGCAATTGAGGAATCATATATTTTTACAAACGCTCTAAAAAAGGCATTAGAGGATAATCAATCAGGCAAACCAAAAAGCATGATGTTAACCGTTGCACTCACAGAGATTAAGGGTGGCACAAGTCATAATGTAACAGCGCTGGAATGTGATGCTATCTTGGACATACGGATACCAGTAGATATGAATTGTAAAATGGTAGGAGAAAAGATTGCTACTACTGTTCAAGAAATTGCAAAGAAACAAGGAGTGAATGCATTTTATTCCATATTGGATGAAACCGAGCCCTTCGAGGCTCCACACAATTCTCCACTTGTTAGAGCATTAACACTAGGAATTATTGATATAGAGAAGGCAAGACCCCAGCTGATAAGAAAAACTGGAACCGGGGATATGAACATAATAGGAAACGCGTTGAATATACCAGTTGTAACTTATGGACCGGGTGATCCTCATGCCTCACATACAATTGACGAGCGTGTATCAACAGACGAATACCTCAGGAGCATTGAAGTGTTTAAGCAGATGATGCATCACATTAGACGATTACATGCAGGCCCAATTAAAACGCAGAAAATGACATAGTTCTGCCAACCCAAACCGAAGCTCAAAATATACAACAAACAAAAGCTCTTTTATGTTATGGTTTGTAGGTCTCGGCATTTCTGGTGTAGATGGAATTAGTTCAAACGCACTTGATGTTATCAAAAAGGCAGATATTGTTTTTCTTGAAAATTTCACAAGCCCCATTGGAAAGCAGGAAATATCAAAAATCAGAAAGATTACTAAAAAGAAACTCAAAATTGCATCGAGATGGATGGTTGAAGATGGCAAGACCATACTTTTAGCTTCAAAAGGAAAAACTGCCGTTCTTCTTTCATATGGTGATCCATATGTAGCAACAACTCACATTGAATTGCGTACTAGGGCAGAAAACGAGAAAATTAAAACAAAGACAATACATGGTGCTTCTGCAATAACGTCACTTGTTGGAGAGTGCGGGTTACATCATTACAAGATAGGCAGGCCTGTTACCATTATGAGAGATCTGCCATCGTTAACCACTGTGTATCATACAATTTATGAAAACATGATAAAAGGTAGTCATAGCATTTTGATTTTGGAATATAACAATGATGCTAATTTCTTTTTAAATCCTAAAGAGGCCTTTTCTAGTCTTCTTCTTACTGAACATTCAGAAAAGAGAGCGGTAATAAATGAATCAACATTTGCGATAGTTGCTTCACGCGTTGGTGCGAAAAATCAAGGCATCATTGCTGGCAAATTATCATCTCTTATGAAGACAGATTTTGGCAAACCGCCCCATACTATTATCATACCAGGAAAGATGCATTTTACGGAACATGACGCAATCAAGACTTTTGCAAAATGTTTGGATGAGCCATTTGATAACTCATCGAGAATTCAGAAAATATCTGAACAAATGCTCCTAAAATACATTCCAAAGGCAAGACAAGCTCTTGAAGAAGTAAGACGACTATTCAAAGATGAAAAAGCATTGGAATCAGTTATAGAAAATGCACAGCTATACTTGGATGATGCTGAGAAATTTCAAAGTGACGGAAAAGATGAACTTGCCGTATTAAGTGTAGGATACGCGGAAGGTTTGATAGACGCACTCCGTCTTTCAAAAGGAATAGATCCCTGGGCACAGAGTTTATAGATTAATTGGTGGGTAGAAATTTTGTTTAGTGATATAATTGGATATATTTAACAAGGAAATAATTTCGGCCTTTTATGTCGCATCTCTTTCTGGAGAGAATCCCGAAGATATTCTTAGAAGAAAGTTGTCGTTGGGTTCTGATTACACTGAAAGAATAGAATCTCTTGCAAAAAACGGTTTTATCGAAAAAAACAAGAAAACCTTGACTGAACTTGGGAGAGGTTCAATAAGAGTAGTACTTGCAGGGGGTGTTTTTGATATTATTCACCCCGGTCACTTGCACACATTAAGAGCTGCAAAAGCATTGGGGAATGTTTTGGTCGTGGTAATTGCTACTGACAACACTGCGCAAAAGATGAAAAACAGGATGCCGCTTCACAACATGGAATTACGAAGAGAGTTGGTTAGTTCACTTTCAATGGTTGATTATGCCATGGTTGGCCACGAGGGGGATATTTTCAAGACTGTCGAGTTAGTAAAACCTGACATCATAGCCCTAGGATATGACCAGATTCATCAAGAGAAATTCATAGTTGACGGATGCAAAAAAATTGGCGTTGATGTAACAATTGCCAGACTGCAATCCCCTATTCCAGACATAAAAAGTTCAAAAATTGAAAGCGATTATGGTAAATCAATTTACGGACTGTAATCATTTGAGAATTATTCTCATGGAATAGGTTTTACGGGTACACGTATTGTGATCTGAGAACCGATAGATAGTTTAGTTGCTTTCTTTATACTGTCTTTGGAAATTAATTCTATTACAGAGTCGTCATAATGAGTTCTCTCCAATAAAATCAACGCTGTGTCAAGGTTGCTAACTCTTGCAGGATAGCATTTCACCCAACCATACGTGCGCTTGCCATCTGAAAATCCATTTATCATTATACCCGGATAGGCATCAAGAGTTCGTTTTGCTTCAATGAATTCCTTGTCTTTCAACTTTACATTTAGTGTGCCTGCAAACGGGATGTAGCCAAGTTTTGCCTTGAATTGTTTTGCATATCCTTTCAATGACATGTAATAAGCCCCTTCTCCCATACCAGAAATTATAGTGCCTTTGAATTCTATAAATGATGGAGATTTCTCAAGACTTGATTTTAAAATTGAAAATATCTTGGAGAGTTCTGCATGGCCTTTCGTTGTTATCCTTACAGAAACCTTTTGCCCACTCCGCAATCTCTCAATATATCCACTTTCTTCAAGCTCTAAAAGATGTTTAGATGCAGCTTGTTGAGATTTATGGATACTCTTTCCCAAAGACGATGTAGTTATAGGTATGAAATTGTATCGCGCACCTTTTGCAAAAAGTTCTGCAAGTGTAAGAATGTGTTGTATTTTAAGTTCTGGCATTAATTTTATGCAATACCAAGCTCTGTAAATGTTTTGAGTGTAAGGCCATCAGTTGATTTGAGATTTGCCATTCTATGTCCCATGACACATTCAATCCCTGCTTGTTTTGCAGAATCAATTAATCTCTGAGTTATGATGCCATCTAGTACTAGATACTTTATGCCAGAGCCTGGAGAAAGCTTCCCTACAACCTCACTTACTGGCACTTTGAAGACCTCGTTGAGTCCTTCATCTAATGCAACTGCTTCAAGAGATTCGTTAAGTCCTGGATATACTTTCTTTGCAACATTTGCCAGTGGCTCATCGTTAGGATCTTGCAGCCTTGGTTTTGCGGTCTCTTTTTTCATGTCTTCCGCTGTATCTTTGAGAATTTCCACTATTTGCATAGGAGTTAATTCCTCCACCTCTACACCCTCAGGTGCTCTATGTACCACATCAACGCGAACCATTGACTTGAGTTCTTTGAGAATAAATCCTCCCGCCCTATCACCATCAAGAAAAGCTATAACCTTTGATTTTGATTCACAGAGTGACTTGATTGATTCGTCAATTCTTGCCCCTTCTATTGCCAATGCATTATCAAACCCTGCGCGTAGAAGATTTATCACATCTGCACGACCTTCTACAAGTATTATCCATGGAGAATCAAAAACACCAGAACCACATGCTAGCTTTTCTCTTCCAAAAGTAGTTAGCTTGCCGGCCGATGTGACTTCAGATACGTCTTTTAACATTTCGTCACCTTCGCTTATTGTCTTAGTTGACCATTTTTGGACTATTTCTCGTGCTCTATCTACGATTTCCTTTTTTTTAGCGGTACGTACATCTTCTATTGCTTCCAGCTTGAATCTGGCTTGGAATGGTCCTACTTTATCAATACTTTCAATAGCAGCAGCTATCAAAGCCGCGGTATTGATATCGGTGCTCATTGGTATTAATGCGTCTCCCTTTGTTTGATTAGTCGTGGTCGTAGTGTTGACCTCGATCCTTCCTACTTTGGAAACCTTTTGAAGTTCGTTTAGGTTCATCTCTGGGCCAAGCAGTCCTTCTGTTTGGCCAAAAATTGCACCTATAATATCGGCCTTCTCAACGAGTCCATCGACGTCAAAGCTGAGCTTAACGTGATACTTGACAATTCCACTATATGGCAAATCATTAACCTCTTAATTTTGATCAACCTAGTTTCTTTGAAGGCAGATATAATGCTTATTGTTTGTCTCTCATCTTAATCCACATATGCCGAGAGATCCTCAACATTCCTTACCTTGCCTTTTGTTATAGTAACTAGTTTTCTCTTAAATGATAGGTCGATTGTCATCCTGTGTTCTAGCTGAGATATTATTCGTCGAGTGAGGTATCTACCTTTTCTGTCTGAATCAAGAAGAATGATAAGATGTTTGTATTGCGGCATAGAATCAACAAATTTTGTTAATCCTTTGAAACTATGAAATTGACACACTCTTCCAGAAAATCCTAAACTCTTCAGAGCATTTTCGTCTCTCTTGCCTTCAACTACAACTATGCTGTTTTTCTTTAAGTTAAGTAATCTAATAAAATTACGAACCTCATCTATTTCAGAGTCATTAACAATCACAAACTTATTTAGAACTAATAATATTAAGCAATTCTCAACTAGATGTCTGACATACTAATTATTCAAAATGCAAGATATGAGGGGCCTGCGGTACTGGGAGAATTACTTAGGGCAGACGGCTTTAATATCACAACCGTCTTGGTAAAAAAAGAAAAGATTCCTAAGTTGAAACCACGTACCATAATAATTCTTGGTGCCCCTGAAAGTGCAAATGATGATCTGCCATATCTTAGAGAAGAACTTGATCTAATACGAGAGTCGGTTAGAAAGAACACGCCAGTACTTGGAATATGTTTAGGATCTCAACTAATAGCAAAGTCATTTGGGGCCAGAGTCTACAAGGGAGATAGTAAAGAAATTGGATTCTATCAGGATATAGAGTTTGATAATACGGTCAAATCGAAACTTTTCTATGGCATCAAGAGCCCCGCCATGGTATTTCATTGGCATGGAGATACCTTTGACCTTCCCAATGGCGCCCTGAGGTTGGCTCATTCAAAGTATTATGAAAACCAAGCGTTCAGGTTTGATAGTGCCATAGGTGTGCAATTTCATCTTGAAGTAGACGAGTCAACCATACGATTATGGCTTGAAAAGTCAAAAAGCGAACTCAGTAAGATTCCCTACATACATCCAGAAGAAATAGCAAAAAAAATACCTGAGAATATAGACATGATTCAAAATAACCTGAGAACATTTTATCGAAATTTTAAGTCAGAGTTTAATCTCTGACAAAAGTTTAATATAAAGACTATTAGACTTTCGAATCTAGTTATGGCACCACAAATTAAAAAATGCTTGGATTGCCAGTTTTTAGAAAATAGAGAGGAAAGCACGTTTTGAGTACCGTTACAAAGATTTTTGAAGAGACCATTTCAACAGATCATAAAGTAATAACTGAAGATCTTTCAAAAGCGGTTCTGAAAAAGTATGGTGTCAAAGTTCCTGGATATGCGTTAGTTGATACTGCCAAGGATGCAGCTAGGGCTGCTAGAAAACTTGGTTTTCCACTTGTAATGAAAGTTGTTTCACCACAGATTCTTCACAAGACAGATGTTGGTGGAGTTAAGGTAGGATTACAAAACGAAAAAGAGGTAAAGAAAGCATTCAAGGAGATGTATCCTAGACTCTCAAAGAAAAAGGGAGTTCAGTTGAAGGGAATCTTACTTGAGAAGATGGTCCCACAGGGCGTAGAACTTATTGTAGGATTACAAAACGATCCTCAGTTTGGACCAGTAATAATGGTTGGACTAGGAGGAGTCTTGACGGAAATTTTCAGAGACGTTGCTTTCAGAATGCTTCCAATAACTGTCAGTGATGCAAAGTCAATGCTCTCAGAGCTAAAAGGTTCAAAGATCTTGCAAGGCTACAGAGGAAGTCAACCAATAGATCTTAACATGCTTGCAAATGCACTAGTTCAGATAGGAAAGATAGGAACTGATAATGCTGGCTACTTTGACAGTGTTGACTTTAACCCAATTGTAGTATATCCAAAATCATACTATGTAGTTGATGCAAAAATAATTTTGAGAAAGGAATTCAAAAATGATGCCATTTCTAATGCAAAACCAAACATAGAATTTATGGAATCATTTTTCACACCCCAGTCTATTGCACTTGTTGGTGCATCTGCTACGCCTGGGAAAATTGGAAATTCTGTTCTAGACAGCATAGCAAAACATGACTACAAGGGCAAAGTATATCCCATAAATCCAAAAGCTGAGGAAATTCTTGGGCTCAAATGCTATCCATCACTTGATTCCATAACAGATCCAATAGATCTAGTTGTAGTTTGTGTTGACCTTTCTGTGACCCCGCCTGTTTTGGAGTCTTGTGCAAAGAAAGGAATTCATAATGTTGTCATTGTTTCTGGCGGAGGAAAAGAACTTGGTGGCGAGAGAGCAGCCTTTGAAGCTGAGATAAAAAGAATTTCAGAACAAAATAAAATCAGAATTATTGGTCCAAACTGTATTGGCATGTTTAATGCAGCAAACAGACTAGATTGTGCGTTCCAAGGTCAAGCAAGAATGATAAGGGCAAGATTGGGCCCAGTTGCCTTGTTATCTCAGAGCGGTACAATGGGAATAAGCTTCCTTGAGACAGCCGATTCTTTTGGATTATCAAAGATGGTAAGTTATGGTAACAGATCAGACGTAGACGAAGCAGATATGATATGGTATCTGGCAAATGATCCTCAAACTAAGGTGATTGCACTTTATGTTGAAGGATTTGGTGATGGTCGCAAATTCATTGAAACTGCAAAAAGTGTGATGAAAGAAAAACACAAGCCGGTAGTAATTTGGAAGAGTGGAAGAACAGCACTTGGGGCAAAACAAGCCGCTTCACATACAGGTTCGCTTGGCGGTTCAAATGCAATAATAATGGGAGCCCTCAAACAAGCAGGAATAATTTCTGTTGATAGTTATCAAGAGCTTGCTGGAGTAGTAAAAGGATTGGCATGGCAACCAGCAGCAAAAGGAAATAGAGTTGGTCTAGTAAGCAACGGTGCAGGTCCAATGATTGGTGCAATAGACCAGTTTGAAAAATTTGGATTGGAATTAGGAAAGGTATCAGAATCTACACTCAAAGAGATGAAAGAACATTATCCGGCAACATATGTGATAGGAAATGGCAATCCTGTGGATGTCACTGGTGGTGCAAATGCAGATGATTACAGATTTGCAATTCAAAAATTCATGGACGACCCAAACATCGATATCATAATGCCGTGGTTCGTATTCCAAGACGATCCACTAGAAGAGACCATAATAGATCATCTTGGAGAATTTTCCAATCAAGCAAAAAAACCGCTCCTCATAGGTGGAAACGGTGGTCCATATACTCAGAAAGTTTCAGGTTTGATAGAACAGCGCCAGGTGCCTGTTTATGATGATCTAAGAACATGGGTTGCAGTAGGGTCAGCGCTTTACCAATGGGGAAAGCACGGAACAGATAAGGTTTAATTTCCTCATCGTTTGGAGTCCCACCATGTCTTTGGTTCTTGTTTCAAAATCTGATGGAATATGTACTGTAAAGATAAACAGACCAGACAAATACAACGCAATGAATATGGATGTGGCAAATGAGCTCATCAAAACTTTCAAAGAAATTGATGCTGATGATTCAGTTAAAGTGGTAATTCTTACCGGAGAAGGAGATAAGGCATTTTCAGCAGGTGCAGACATTGCGTACATGTCTACAATATCTCCTATTGAATCAGAGAAATATGCAAAATTAGGTCATCTTCTAACTTTTACTGTTGAAAACTGTAGCAAGCCAACCATAGCTGCAATCAATGGATTTGCGCTTGGAGGCGGATGCGAATTGGCTCTTGCATGCGACATCAGAATAGCTTCGGATACAGCCAAGATAGGTCAACCAGAGGTAACAATTGGCATTTGCCCAGGGTGGGGTGGCACACAAAGATTGCCGAGAATTATTGGAATAGCAAAAGCAAAGGATCTGATATACACTGGAAGACAAGTAAAGGCAGATGAGGCAAAGGAGATGGGATTGGTAAACAAGGTAGTTGAACTCTCAAAATTAATGGAAGAGGTAACTAACGTTGCTAAGATGATTGCACAAAATTCTGCAATGGCTGTGAGGATGTCAAAGGTTGCCATAAACAAGGGCAGAAATTCAGATATCGATACAGCTCTAGCACTAGAGCTTTACACCTGGGGATTGTGCTTTACTCATCCTGACAGAACGGAAAGGATGACTGCCTTTGTCAACAAATCAAAGAAGTAAGTGTGTTCAGTTTATTCCTAATATGCCTAGTATGAAAAGATTCTTATAATTTCGTGGCTCAATTGATTCTATGAGTAATACTCAAGCAGCAAAACTGCTTACAATCACACCCAAAGCAGCAGAAAAGGTATCTGCCTTCATGAAGGAGGAAGCTGAAAAACCAGAATTTCTGCGAGTATATGTGCAGGGTGGAGGTTGCTCTGGCCTATCCTATGGAATGGGATTTGAGACAAAGGCAGAAGAGGACGACCTTGTAATAGAAGAGAATGGTGTAAAAATGCTAGTTGATAGTTACAGTGCCGATTACCTAAAAGGCGCAAACATTGACTACATTGAGAGCCTGATGGGAGCTGGATTTAAGATAAACAATCCAAATGTAACCAAGTCTTGCTCTTGTGGTCATTCATTTAGCACATCTTAAAATTTAGATTTTCTTAATTTTTATTTTCTATTGTTCCAGCATTAGCTTCAGGTTTAGCTTATTAGATCACAATTAGAGTCATCGTTGTAAGAACATGCGGTATCTTTCGTACATATTTTGTGATTGCTTGTTCTAGTGCAATAGAATCTTTGGCTTCAATTTCTGCTATAACATCATAAAGGCCCAAAACTCCTGTCACTCCCTTGACTCCTTTTATCTCCAAAAGATCCCTTATGACTTGATTTTCTCTTCCTGTTTCACAATGAATTGCAACAAATGCTTTTGTCATTTCTTATTAAATAACTTAGAACTATAACTTTCTATGGCCAAAGGCCTCTTGCTTCAAATGCTTCCAATACTCTTCCTACAGCGAGTATCATACTAGCATTTCTCATATCCACTTTGTGCTTCTTTGATAGTGCATAAGTATCATTAAAGCCGCTTACAATGTGCTGCTCCATTTTACTTGCAACTTCATTAAATGTCCAATAGTATCTTTGTAGGTTTTGTACCCATTCAAGATAGGAAATGCATACTCCGCCCGAATTTGCAAGAATATCTGGAATTACCATTATCTTCTTTTTGTATAAAATTTCATCTGCTTCTGGAGTGGTTGGACCATTAGCTGCCTCAGCAATTATTTTGCACTTAATGTTTCTGGCTATTTGAGGAGTAATTTGGTTTTCAAGAGCAGCTGGAACTAGCACATCACATGGTGTTGTAAGAAGTTGCTCTGTTGATATTTTTTTGCTTCCTGGATATCCGACGACACTTCCGTGCTTGTTTTTATAATCAAGTACTTTCTCGGCATCTAGCCCTTTGGGGTTGATTATTGATCCTTTGGAATCACTTACCGCGATTATCTTTGTGCCCATATCCTGCAGATATTCTGCTGAAAAGGTTCCAGCATTTCCGTATCCTTGGATAACAGCTTTGGCTCCTTTGAGTTTTAATCCAATTTTCTTTGCTGCCTCTCTCACACAATATGCAACTCCTAAACCAGTTGCAACATTTCTTGCCAAAGATCCTCCTGCCGCAAGTGGTTTTCCAGTAATTACTGCAGGTTCTGCTTGGCCATGCATTATGCTGTAGACATCCATTATCTGAGCCATCTCTTTTCCTGTTGTGTAGACATCAGGAGCTGGGATGTCTTTTCCTGGTCCTATTATCTCAGATATTGCATAAGCATACCTACGTGTTAATCGCTCTTTTTCACCTGCAGAAAGTCTTTTTGGATCGCAAATAATTCCTCCCTTACCTCCTCCAAAAGGAACATTGACTATTGCACACTTCCATGTCATCCACATCGAGAGTGCCTTTACTTCTTCGATTGTTACGTCTGGATGATACCTAATTCCTCCCTTGTGTGGTCCTCGAAAATCATTATGTTGTGATCTAAATCCTGTAAATACTTTGATCTTGCCGTTATCCATTTTAACGGGAAGAGAAACAGTTAGAACTTTTTTTGGAGTTGCGAGCATTTCGTGAATACCTGGATCAAGTTTCAAAATTTTTGCAGCATTTGCAAGTTGCTTTAGAGCATTTTGCCACGGATCGATTTTAATCAATCTTAACCGATATGTCTCACTAAATATTCTATTTAAGGTTGTTGAGAATTTGGGACTTGTTACTTTGAAGGTTGGTCTGAACCTTGCATACTGTTTGACCTGCCTATCTTTGAAGTAATCAGATCTCTCAAATCATCATCTGTTTTGTTTGCAGAATCTATGCCAAGAGACCTTGCGATATTTTCAAGTTTTTGTCGCTCTGACATTACTGGACCTTGGACTTGCATTATGAAATCTCCTTGAGCCTTTTGAAGTTCTTCCCTAACAACATTTTTTGTCCTGTTGTATTCACCCATTATCTTACCCATCTTCCTTGATGCTTCAGGAAGACGTTTGCCTCCAAGAAGCAAGACTAATGCTACAAAGATGATGATAATCCATTCATTACCTATGATGTCAAGCGAAAAATCAATCATGTTATGATTGGATCACTTTCCGAAATTAAAGCTTTAGACGTTACTTGTATGCAGCAACCATTATTGCCCCGCCCATCATGGCCTTTTGAAATTCTACTTTCGAAAATTTTTCTAGCAGGAAGGATTCCAGCTTTTTGTTCGCCGGCCACAGTTTGTATGTTTTATAGAGTGCAGCAAATTTGAGACCCAATTTTCCTCCCGCCACGAGGGCTATTATAGGAAGTATCGACTTAAGATAAAAGGAGACTCCACCTCTAATCAGCACGTTATCGGGTTTACCTAGATCAACTATAACAAATCTTCCGCCTTTTTTGAGAACTCGATGAATTTCAGATATTGCGGTTCTCAAGCTTATTGCATCGCGTAACGAATATCCACATAGGACAGCATCAAATGTTTCTTCATGAAAAGGCACATGTTCAAAGACTCCACATGTTAATTCTGGATTCTTTGTAAACAGTTTACTTGTGTTTTTGAGCATCGGTTTAAGCGGATCATATAGTGTGATTTGCAGATCATCACTACAAATTTGCAATGCAGTCTTTGACATGTTACCAAAACCAGACCCCGCGTCAAGAATTTTGTCACCTTGTTTTACTCTAGATTGAATTCCTCTTTGGCGAAATTCAGAATCTCTTCCAAGTGATATAAAAGAATTAACTTTATCGTATACTGGAATTATTTTTTCCAGCACATCTAGGACTTCGGCCCAATTGTTTCCAAGACCCACACGAAAATAGGAAACATCACATATTATATGTCAATCAGAGTTTCATATCAGATAGAACAGATGTGATTCCATCTTGGTAAGAAGGATACATGAAATCACAGATTTTCAATATTTTTGCGTTTGATGCCATAGTTGAGGTGGTCAGTAGGTTTACAAAGTCTGAACCAAGGACTGCTTTGGCAACAAGTGCTGGAATTCTACCTGGAATCTTTACCTTCAACCTATCCGACAAGAAATTTACAAATTCATCAAATACAACAGGATTTGAATCGGTAATAATAAACGACTGATTTGTTGCATTCTTCTCCGCGATACGTACTAGAGCAGAGATTACATCATCGACATGAACAAAACTTCGATAATACTTGCCAGAACCAGGCATTCTAAAGGAACCTTTCTTGAGTCTATCTACCATCATTGATTTGAACCAACCCCCGTTTCCATATACATCCCCTAGATAAGCTACGGTGAACGGGATTCCTTGTTCTTTGCAATTCCCTTCGAGGAACTTTTGTGCCTCTAATCGTATCTTTGCATAATCCGTATTTGGATTCAATGCAGAGTTCTCATCAATCGTCTTGCCTTTAGAATCTCCAAATGCGCCCAAACCGGAAATGTGTACAAAGAGTTTTGCCTTGTTCTTAATTGCGCTAAATAGATTTACTGTACCGTCATAGTTTACTTTTCTTTGTATTTTCTTGTCTTTTTCACCAGGCCATGCAGCTGCAAGATGGTATACTATATCATATTCATCAGAAAATACAAAGTCAGGATACGCCAGATCTCCTTTAACGCTTTTCACTTGGGGGTTTGAAATCTCACCTGATCTGACAAGACATGTTACCGATGCATCTAGCCTCACTAATCTTTCAACCAATCGTGAACCGATGAATCCGGTACCTCCAGTTACAAGAACTTTCAATAAATCGAAGACAGTTTTCTTGCTTAAAGGTTTAACCCAAAGTGAAACTATTATCTTAACCAAAAATTAAATCATGCGTAATCTTTTGACTACTTGTTGCATTCTTGCCCTAAATGTAAGTCAAAGATTGATGTTCAGAGAACCTTCAATCAAAAGATTCTTTTCAGCTGTTCAAAATGCAAAATTGATGACGTCGTTGATTATAAAAAAAATATTGATGAAGCATACCTTGATTTTCTGTTAAAATTTGACAATGGAGATTTCTCAAAAAAGGAATCACAATCAATGTTGGAAAAAGAGGGAATTGTCCAGACCGAAGATGAGATAAATAAGATGATCGGAGATTCAAAACTTGATGAGATAACAAAATCAGTTTTGTTCTCAAAGAGACATTATGTATCGCATTTCAAGTCAATTGAAGAACCAGATCCCGAAATGGGCTCGAGCGTGGCTGATTTTGGACTAGACCCTAGAATTACCGAGGTTTTAGAATCAAAGGGAATAGACAGATTCTACGAGTTTCAAGAAAAGGCTATCAATTACATCATGGCTGGAAATAATGTCGTCATTACAGCACCTACGGCATCGGGAAAGACTGAGGCCTTTGTCATACCAATCCTTCAGAGACTTGTTGACAAAAAGATCCCTGTACCAACAGTACAGGCTCTTTTTGTTTATCCCACCAAGTCCTTGTCACGAGATCAATATCCAAAGATCAAAGATATTGCGGATAGATTGGAAATTTCGAGTGCCGTATTTGATGGAGATACAAAAGAAGCTGAAAGGAAAAAAATTCTTGATTCTCCTCCAGAGATATTAATCACAAATTTTGATGTGCTGCATTACCATCTCTGGCATCGAACTAAATTTGCTGCATTGCTAAATTCTGTAAAATTTCTCGTAGTTGATGAAGCGCATGTGTATTCTGGCATCTTTGGATCAAATGTTCATTATATCATAAAGAGGCTGAAAAGAATCTCTGCCAAGATACAGGTTGTTGCATCTTCAGCCACACTTGAAAATGCTTTGGTTTTTTGTGAAGAGCTATTTGAGACCAAAATGACTCTAGTGTCTGGAGCGGGCAAAAAAGGAAGAATAGAATTTTGCATGCTATTTCCTTCTCTTTTAACCCAACGTGCACTCATGATAGACATACTAAAGAAACTAACTTCAAGCAAGCACAAAACTTTGGTTTTTAACAATTCACATCTTAATTCTGAACTTTTGGCACTCCAAGCTAGAAGACAAAAAATTGATGTCAAAGTACACAGGGCTGGATTAATGGCAAATTATAGAAAGTCAGTTGAAAGTCTCTTCAAAAATGACCAGCTGCTCTCGATTTCTTCTACTCCCACACTAGAACTAGGAATTGACGTTGGTAATGTAGATGGAGTAATTTCTTCTACCATACCTGTAAATCGTCTCATTCAAAGAATTGGCAGGGCAGCACGTAAGGGACAGAATGGTTATGCTTTCTTGGTACTTGGAAACGATCCAATATCTCAATACTACAAGAATCATCCAAAAGATTACTTTGAAGATGTAGAACATATCTACATAGATCCGAAAAATCCGTTTGTAGAAGAATTC
>JACXTT010002293.1_pt1 | contig 30561 bp, 17 predicted proteins | sample 9270951 | NCBI WGS metagenome assembly JACXTT01 (sample SAMN15532306, study PRJNA645909) | rock metagenome | isolation source: weathered quartz diorite | place: Puerto Rico | collected 2017-06-21 | reverse complement strand
TTCGAGCCGGGCAAATATCTGAAAGTTCCGCAGGATGATCCGCCGAAGTCCGCCTATCTCATTACGGGCGATGGGGAGGTGCTGAGCGCCGCCGCCGCGGTTTTCCGCACGCTGAGTTATGCGGGGAAAAATTGGCCCTACCGCCTCTACCGCCATGTCCCCGCCGTTGCTTCCCTGAGCGAGTTCTCTTACAGGTTTATCGCCCGGCACAGAAATCTTTTTTACTGGGTTACGCGGCTTCTCTGGGGTAAAACTGTCCGGCAGCCAACGTACGTCCGCACGCGCTGGCTTTTTCTAAAACTCCTCGGCCTGGTCTATTTTATCGCCTTCGTCTCTCTCGGCACTCAGGTTATCGGCCTGGTCGGTCAGAATGGCGTCAGTCCCGCCACACAGTTTTTGCAGGCCGTTCGCGAGCACACCGGGGGCGATCGCTTTTATGAATTCCCCACCCTGGGATGGATTTCATCGAGCGATCTGTTTTTGCAAACACTGTGTTGGTCAGGCGCTTTCCTCTCTCTCCTTCTCGCCGCCGGGATAGCGCCGGCGCTCGTCGCTTTTATTCTGTGGGTCCTGTATCTGTCGCTTTTTGTGCTCGGGCAGGAGTTTCTTTCGTTTCAATGGGATATTCTCCTTCTCGAAACAGGGTTTCTGGCGATTTTTGTTTCTCCTTGGGGCCTCTTTCCTTCGCAGAGAAATTCGCCTCCGCGACCCGTCGTCTGGCTCTTTCGCCTGCTTTTATTTCGGCTGATGTTTTTTTCGGGCTTCGTGAAACTGGCGAGCGGAGACTCATCCTGGCGAAATCTCACAACTCTCACTTTCCACTACGAAACGCAACCGCTCCCTACGCCCGTGGCCTGGTATGTCCATCAACTGCCGCCCTGGGTCCACGCGGGATGCTGCGCGGTGATGTTTTTGATCGAACTGGGGATGCCGCTTCTGATTTTTTTCCCGAGAATTCCTCGCCTCGTCGCAGCGGCCTCTTTTTCCCTGCTGATGGTCCTGATCTCGGTGACAGGCAATTACACCTTTTTCAACCTTCTGGCTCTCGGCCTGTGCGTTTTCCTTTTTGATGACCGGGCGTTAAAATTCCTTACAAAGCCGGGCGTGCGCAGTGAATCTGATGTTACGGAGAATCGGAGCGTCGCAGCCAGGATCGTTGCGCCGGTAGTCATCGCGCTGAATGTTTTTCTCATTGCCGGCTTGGTCCGCGTTTTGCCCGAAACCGCCTATAGAGTTCTCCGCCTCGCGGCGCCGCTTCATATCGTGAACTCCTACGGCCTGTTTGCCAATATGACGAACCCCCGCCCGGAAATCGTTCTCGAAGGGAGCGATGACGGAGTAAACTGGAAGGAGTACGAGTTTAAATATAAGCCGGGCGATCCAATGAGAGATCTCCCCTGGGTCGCACCTCACCAGCCACGGCTCGATTGGCAGATGTGGTTCGCAGCCCTCGGTTCTTACCAGCAGGATCCTTGGTTCGTGAATCTGTGCGTTCGCCTGCTCCAGGGGTCACCTGATGTTGCGGGACTTTTTGCGAAAAATCCCTTTCCGGCACCACCCCGCTATATAAGGGGCCTGCTGTATGAGTACCATTTCACAGATCTCTCTACGCGTAAGCTGACAGGTGCCGTGTGGAGACGCGAACTGAAAGGCTTCTATCTCCCGGCCGTTTCGCTGAAATGATTTTCAAATATCTCGGGGGGGATTCTTGCCGGTCTCTTGCCGCCACCCGGCTGTCTGGTGTTTTTCTGGATTTTGTCGTAGCTTATGTGCGCCCGCAGAATGGAAAAGTTTGATAGTGGAGCGAACTGATGGGTTTTGATGACGGATCCGGGCCCTGGAATCGGAGAATTCTGCGGGAATAAACTATTCAACCACAATAGAGGAGGTCGTCATGACCGGTCTTGATTTACTCTGGCTTCCCATACTGCTCTCCGCCGTCGGTGTCTTCATCATGAGCTCCATCATTCATATGGCCACCCCCTGGCATAAGAAGGATTATCTGCAGCTGCCAAATGAGGATAAGGTGATGGATACGCTCCGTCCCATGGCCATTCCGCCCGGCGATTATATGGTGCCCCGTCCTTCGAGCATGAAGGAGATGAGTTCTCCGGAATTCATTGAGAAACGGAAGAAGGGCCCCGTGATGATGATGACGGTTTGGCCTGCCGGTCCCCCGTCGATGAGCTCCAATCTTATCCAGTGGTTCGTCTATTCGATAATCGTGGGCATTTTTTCCGCATACATTGCAGGCCGCGCTCTCCCGGCCGGAGCAGCCTTTGCCGGCGTCATGCGGTTCGCCGGAGCCGCCGCTTTTCTCAGCTACTCGATTGCACTCTGGCAACTATCAATCTGGTGGAAACGCCCCTGGAGTACGACGTTTCGCGCAACAGTCGACGGGCTGATTTATGCCCTGCTGACAGGCGCGATTTTTGGGTGGCTCTGGCCCCAGTAGCCAGCTCTCGCGGCTGATTTTCCGATCGGGCCCCGGGATTTGCGCGTCTGTGCGTCCGGGGCCCTCGGCTTTAGGCGACGGCGCGGCGTTCGCCTCTGTGTGCGCTGGTCAGTTTGGCGAAAACACCGGCTTGAACGATGATTGTGAGGGGAAGGATATGACAAGGTGGATGTTTCTAGGGCTGATGATCGCCTGGATGACGCCCGGCGCTCCGGCACAGGACCGGGTGCCCGACGACTACAGCGAGGTTCTCTCTGTCCTCGGCAAGCGAGGAGACTTTAGGGACAACGTGCTGAAGGTTGGCCTGCCAAGGACAGATCTTTCTGTGACCGTGGCCGGGATCGAAACGCCAACCCCGTTCGGTTTCGGAGGATGGATTGCCCTGACCAAAGGTGACTCAGGTTTGGATGTGATGATGGGGGACCTCGTTCTGCAGGAAAATGAAGTGAACCCCGTGATGTCGGCTCTCCTCGACAACGGTCTCGATGTGACCGCCCTCCATAATCACTTTTTCTGGGAGTTTCCAAGAATTTCCTATATGCATGTCCACGGACACGGCCGGGCGATCGATCTTGCCCGAAAGGTAAAACCTGCCCTCGATCTCATAGCTCGGGACACATCAAGAACGTCTGCCACGTTAAAAGTTTCCCGAAAAAGCAATATGAGTCTGTCTACGTCCAGCGTTGACCCGGATCTCGTCTCTCAAATCATCGGCCACAAGGGGGAATTCAGCGGCTCGGTTTACAAGATCACGGTAGGCCGGAGCGATTTTACCATGAGAGAAATGGGCGCCGTCATTAATTCAAGAATGGGTCTCAATTCCTGGGCAGCCTTCACGGGCTCGAACGATCATGCCGCCATCGCCGGCGATGTGGCTATGCTGGAACCCGAGGTGACTCCCGTGCTGAAGGCGCTTCGGAGCAAGAATCTCGATGTCGTGGCAATACACCATCATATGATAGGTTCTCATCCCGCGGTCATTTTTCTTCACTATTGGGGCTTCGGACCCGCAGCCACGCTGGCCTCCGGGTTTAAAGCCGCTCTGGATGAATTGGGCAAAAATGGCGGGATGCCCGGGATGAAGTAGCAAATCGCGGAGCCTGAGCCCGGGGCCCGCAAGGGGCGTGAACCGTGTCAGCAGGAGAAAGTCCGATGACGAAGGATCCCGTCTGCGGCATGATGGTCAACGAGTCCGCCGCAGCCGGAGTGAGCACATATAAGGGAGAAAAATACTTTTTCTGCTCCAAGGGGTGCAAGCAGCGGTTTGATGCAGATCCGGAACGGTATCTGACGTCGTCCCATGCCGGCGAGAGCAAATCCCATCGCCCGGAAAAGGGAGAATCCGTGCCCCTGAAGTCTGCGGATGCCGGCGGTGCCGCCGCGGCGATCTATACGTGCCCGATGCATCCCGAGGTCAGACATGCCGGTCCCGGTTCCTGCCCTGAATGCGGGATGGCGCTCGAGCCGCTTCTTCCCGATGCTCCTTCCTCTGAGTACGTCTGCCCGATGCACCCTGAAATCGTGCGAAGTTCGCCCGGATTCTGCCCGATCTGCGGAATGGCTCTCGAGGAACGAATTCCCTCGAACGATGATCCGGAACTGGTTTCTATGACGCGGCGCTTCTGGGTCTCGGCCGCCCTGACTTTTCCCATTCTTGTGATTGCAACCTCCGATGTCCTCCCTTTTCACTTGAATCATTCCTCAATGGCCTGGAGCGAGCTTCTGCTTTCAACTCCTACCGTCCTCTGGGGAGGCTGGCCCTTTTTTGAGCGGGCCGTGAAATCGCTCGGCCGGACTCTGAATATGTTCACGCTGATCGGCACGGGGATTTCCACCGCGTATCTTTATAGCATGGTGGCAACAGTCGCTCCCGGCATTTTTCCTTCTTCTTTCCGCGGCGCCGATGGCGAAGTCGGCGTGTACTTCGAATCGGCCGCGATTATCACGACTCTTGTCCTCCTCGGCCAGGTGCTTGAATTGCGTTCGAGGAAAGAGACCGGGACAGCTATCAGGGCTCTTCTGGCGCTCTCGCCGAAAACCGCCCGGGTCGTGCGGGACTCCGGAGAGGAGGATATTCCTCTCTCATCGGTGCAGGTCGGTTACCGGCTGAGGGTCCGCCCGGGTGAAAAGGTGCCTGTGGATGGCTCCGTTCTCGATGGACTGAGTTCCATCGATGAGGCGATGATTACCGGCGAGCCTGTGCCGGTTGAAAAGTCTGCCGGTTCCCGCGTGATCGGCGGTACGGTGAACGGGACGGGAAGTTTTACAATGCGCGCCGATCGCGTCGGCAACGATACCCTGCTTGCCCAGATTGTCCGCAGCGTCAGCCACGCCCAGAGGAGCCGCGCCCCGATTCAAAGCCTCGCCGATCGTGTGTCATCGTATTTTGTCCCCGCCGTTCTTGTTGTCGCCGCGCTGACATTTATCCTCTGGAGCCTGCTCGGCCCCGAACCACGCCTGGCCCACGCCCTGGTCAACGCCGTCGCGGTCGTTATCATCGCCTGTCCGTGCGCGCTCGGACTGGCTACCCCGATGTCAATTATGGTCGGCATGGGCCGCGGCGCCGTCTCAGGGATTTTGATAAGAAACGCCGAGTCGCTCGAAGTCTTGGAAAATGCCGATCTTTTTCTTGTCGACAAAACGGGAACGCTCACAGAAGGGAAACCGCAGCTCCTGTCTGTCATCCCTGTTCCGGGATCTTTTTCCGAGAAGGAAGCGTTGCTTTATGCCTCTTCGCTCGAACGGGCGAGCGAACATCCCCTCGCGGCTTCCATTCTTGCCGGCGCACGGGGCCGCGGGGTCGATGCTTCAGACGCGACAGATTTTCGCTATCTCCCGGGCAAGGGGGTGATGGGAATTTTCCAAGGGAAGACTGCGGCGCTGGGGAATGCCGCCCTTTTCACAGAACTGAATGTGAGTACGTCGGAGCTGGAACCCGAAGCCGAAAGGCTGCGCAAGGAGGGTCAAACCGTCCTTTACCTCGCCGTGGACGGGAGAGTGGCCGCCCTTCTCGGCGTGGCGGATCCGCTGAAGAAATCATCCCCCGAAGCGCTCGAATCTCTCAGAAGGGACGGTCCGGCGGAGGTTGTGATGCTCACGGGCGACTCGAAGACGACCGCCGAAGCGGTGGCACAGAAGCTTTCCATAAAAAAACTCTATGCCGGGGTGCTCCCGGATAAGAAGGGTGAGATTGTCCGAAAATTTCAGGAGGAAGGGCATGTCGTGGCTATGGCCGGCGACGGGATTAACGATGCCCCCGCGCTGGCTCAGGCCGACGTCGGTATCGCCATGGGGACCGGGACCGATATCGCCATGGAAAGCGCTGGCATCACTCTCGTGAAAGGCGATCTCCGTGGAATAGCCCGCGCCCGTTCGCTGAGCCGGAAGACGATGAGAAATATCCGACAAAATCTTTTTCTCGCCTTTGTCTATAATATTCTCGGCGTCCCGGTCGCTGCCGGCGTCCTTTTCCCTTTTACGGGCTTGCTGCTGAGCCCCGTGATCGCTAGCGCCGCCATGACGTTCAGTTCGGTGTCCGTCATTGCGAATGCATTGAGACTTCGCCGCATTAAACTCTGACAGTATGTTTGAACTTCTGCGTACGCACGTCCGGAAGCGCGTTGATCTCACCGACGAGGAATTTGATGTCTGTACGAAATTCTTTATACCGAAGAAGATTAGGCGAAAACAATTCCTGCTCCAGGAAGGGGAGGTCTGCAAATCGCTGACCTTCGTGACCCGGGGCTGCCTCCGCAGCTATACCGTCGACGGCGCCGGGGAAGAACATATCCTCCAGTTTGCAGTCGAGGATTGGTGGATTTCAGACCTGTGCAGCTTCCTGAGCGGAGGCTCCGCCACGATGAATATCGACGCCGTCGAGGATTCCGAACTTCTTTTGCTGGAGAAACCGGCCAGGGAAAGCCTGCTCGCCGCCGTGCCGAAATTTGAAAGGTTTTTTCGTCTGCTGCTTGAACGCCATTACCTCGCCTCAACAAAGAGGGTGGTCGATTCTTTGAGCGCCTCCGCCAAAGATCGATATCTTTCCTTTCTTTCCATGTACCCCGCTATCTCCCAGCGCGTCCCCCAAAGCCAGATCGCTTCCTACCTCGGCATAACCCCGCAATCGCTGAGCAGGATCCGTCACGAAATGGCCAGCAAACCGTAATTTTCTCACCGAAGGGCAGCCCGTTATCCTAGGGTAATGCTTTTTCTTACCAGGGGTGAATGCATTCCCCGTCCCTTCCCGCGTATCTTTCAGAAGATTTCAACTGAAAGGGATTTTATGAAACGGACAGTCGCAATTATCGGGGCCGCCGGGAATATGGGCTCCGGACTCGCCAGGAATCTGGCACTGGCAGGTCACCGCATCCTTCTTGCCGGCCAGGATCAGAAGAAGCTGGCTGACCTTTTCACACGTATCAAAAAGACCGGCGACGTCGAAATTCTCGACTGCTCCAGGGAAGCGAGCTGGGAAGCCGATATTGTCATTCCCGCCGTGCCGTATAGCGCGCAATCCGCCGTCGCGTCGAAGATTAAGGAGGTGGTGACGGGGAAAATTGTCGTGAGCATTGTCAATCCGCTTAATAATTCGTACGACGGCCTTGCGACCGAGTCGAGCGCCGGGGAAGAATTGGCAAAACTTTTGCCCCATTCGAAGGTCGTTAAGGCGTTCAATACCGTGTTCGCAGCAGATTTTGCATCTCCACGGCTCGACGAGAAGGTCATCGATTCCTTCGTCGCAGGGGACGACTCAGAAGCAGTCGCCATTGTCTCGGACCTCGTGAGGGATGCCGGGTTTAATCCGCTCATCGCAGGAGGTCTCTCCTCGTCGAGAACTCTTGAGGCGATGATGGTGCTTCTGATCGGTCTCCAGATGAGATATCAGTATAACTGGCTCGCGGGATGGAAGATTCTCCATCCTCAGGCCTAAACATTTTGACATGATCACCTCTATAAAGGACAATCACAATGAAGAAGGCACTCTTGATCATTGGCGCGACGCTGCTCGTCGCTATGAACGCATGGTCGCAATCCCGCTGGGCTGTGGATAACGCCCACTCCAGCATTTCATTCACCGTTCCCCATCTCGTTATCTCGGAGGTCGAGGGGCGCTTCACCTCGTTCTCCGGGTCTATCGATTCCGCCACGAGCGATTTCTCAAACGCAAAGATTTCCTTCTCGGTCGATGTGAGCAGCCTCTCGACCGGGAATGAAATGCGCGATCGCCATGTGAAATCGGATGATTTCCTGAATGCGGAAAAATACCCGCACATGAGCTTCACGAGCGCCTCATGGAAAAAAGTGGGCGATAACAGTTATGCCCTCGAAGGCTTTCTCACGATCCGGGATGTGACCCGGAAGGCCACGTTCAATGTAATATTCGGCGGCACGATGAAGGACTCCCGCGGGCTGATGAAGGCGGGATTCAAGGCGTCAACGACCATCAACCGACTGGACTATGGCGTGAAATGGTCGGCCCTGACCGAAGCGGGCGGCATGGTGGTGGGGAAGGATGTCACGATAAGTCTTCTTCTTGAATTTTCAGAACAAAAACCTTCCTGAATTCTTTGGGATCCACGGCAAATTTTCTCAGTTTGCCGTGGGTCTCTTTCCTTCCGAAAATCACTCCCAGTTTTCTGAATCCGGTGCTGTCCCGATGGGGTAGGGTTTGTCTTTGGGAAGAATTCAACCGATAGTGCTTCGGCAAAAGTCCCTTGGATCTCTCCGACTGGAACCCCAGTCCTGGCCTGGTTCAGCGCCAAGCTGATCTCATCCTCCGTGAATCACTTGTTCATGACGTTGCTCCTTTACATGATGAGCGAATCTGTTACAACTATTGAAAGGGGTAGGTCAGAAGTCAAAAGTTGAAGTAAGCCTTTGGGGTTATCGTTAAGGATCTGACGGGGGCCGCGCCAGCCTGGGCGGACACAAGGCGCACCGGCCCTCAGCTGATTTACTGTTTGATTCTTGCGGGAAGATGCAGTAAATTCAAGTGTTCTCCGCCGGGGGCTTAAGGTTAAATTCTTCACCACAGTTCTATTCAAGTTCAGCGGCGCCGGCCGCTTAGAGGTAATTTGTGAGCGATTCTCCGATTTTCGAAGGGCGTGTATTTCCCCACCTTCCGTGCGGCCAGGGTCGACTGAAACGAAATAGCAAACAACGGCTCACGCATCCGTCTGAGCATGAGGTCTAACAACGGTCCATGGGAAATCCTTCGTGTGAAGCGGCTAAAGATTAGACTTGCCATTTACAAGGCAAGGGATATTGTGAAGAACTTCACCCCTCTAGCGCTTTTGATCATCACTTTAATTGGCGCGATGTCCTTCTCGTTGAGGAGCGATGGTCGCTTACTTGTGACTCCTAAGCATATTTTTGAGGCAGTTGGCTCAAGTGATACGAGTCTGCTAGGAGATGTAGTGGTCGGAGTAGGTGATCAAAATCATGACGGTTACCCGGATATTCTCGTCTCGGCGCGAGGTGAACTGAATTGCTACCTTATTTTCGGAGGGTCACCCATCGATAGCTTGCCCCGCTTAACCTTCCGTAACGCAATTCTCCCGGCAGCCTCGGACGTCAACGGTGACTCCGTCAAAGACCTCTTGTTCCTCCACTTCGACGGAACTGATCCTTACGCGGATCTCCATACAGATCTCTACTATGGCGGTATACACGTCGACTCGGTACCGGATTTGACGTTTAGAAGTCCGGACACCGCCGATGGATTTGGAAAACCATTTGCAATTGGCGACTTCAATGGGGATGGCTACGAAGATATTGCCATTACCGCCCCCGCGTATAAGAATGGCAACTACCAGGGGAAGGTCTACGTTTATTTCGGGGGATCGCCGATGGACAACATTCCTGATTGGGTTGTTACTGGCGATAGCGCCAAGTACTATCTGGGGGAGCTAGGACTCGCTGCGGGTGATATTAATGGAGACGGATACAGCGATCTCATCATTGGAGGCATCCGCGGGGTTTACGGCAGTTCATTCACGTACCTGAACGTCTATTTAGGGTCCGCACACCCTGACACAAACCCTGCGTTCACACTTTATAGTTCTCAGGTCGCACAAGTTGTGGGTGACATAAACGGAGACGGTTACAACGATCTTGCCGTTGCTTACCTGCATCCAGCGGATACTCTGGCGTTGGTCTATTTCGGGGGACAGCCCTTTGATACCATCCCTGACCTTGCACTGAAGGCGGGCAGATTCTCGGGGGGACCGTGGCAGATGTCAAGTGCGGGGGACATCAACCACGACGGATATGGCGATATCATATACGGGGGTAAAAGCGGCTATGATGGTTATGGTGAGGTTCTGGTTTACCTCGGGAGCGAGAGGATGACTGGAGATTTCGATTTAAGTTTCAGCGGATTCAACAATACGTATGATGGGGCTGGTGTGGCCGTTGGGAGATCTGGGGATATCAATGGGGATGGGATCGACGACATAATGTTCGGCGCGTGGAATAATGACCCAGGGTCCTACAACGGTCGTGGTCGCGTAGAAATCTTTGGAGGTGATACGTCAATCGTGACTGGCATATTTGACCACGGTGGTGCGTCCGTGGCAAACCAATTCTCTCTCCTTCAGAATTACCCAAACCCTTTCAATTCCCAGACTACGATCAAGTTTGTTGTTCCGGCGACAGGCGCGAGTGCGCTACGGATTCATGTCAGCCTTTCGATTTATGATATCTCAGGGAAGGAGGTGAAGAAGATTCTCAACTACCTCGAATATACGTCTGGCGAACACCAAGCCCGCTGGGACGGGAGGGACGGACAGGGAACGGATGTGTCCAGCGGAATTTATCTGTATCGCCTGACGATTAATGGACAAAGTCTTACGAGAAAAATGATATTGGTTCGATAAGCCAACTTAAAAGGAGGACCCCGTGAAAGACGCACAAATCCAAAGGGGCATATTAATTGCTATCCTTATCTTAATGTCCAACTCTGACTGCGTTACCCAGCAATTCCCGAGAATAAGCTTCGTTGATCCGTATTGGTTGCAGGCTGAATACAATCCGGGTCACTCCACCCAGATCAACTACTCCGATTCTGGATTGTATATGGCCCAAATGCAACGAATGGGGATAACGCATACGGTGACTGTCGGCGACAACACTTCTCTCCCCATAAATTCGCCGATCAAGGTGTTCAACGAGAATATTGGTCCTCCGGGCACAGGCGGTCAGACTACGGCGAGGCTTTACCGCAAGGGAATTGAGAAACTGTACCAGGTCGGTGGGCTACCTCTAGATGATCGAACGTTTGGGTCTGGATTCGACAGGCTCCCGGCCACCGGGGACGAAGTTAATGATCCTCCATCCTCAGGGTCAGTCGTTTACCGAGCAAGGGTTGGCTTCGATACGGCGGGCACTCTTTTGCATGGAGTGTTATCTTGGCTTGACGAGTTTTTTTACACGGACAACAGTGATCAATTCCATTTCATCTTCCGAATGAAACTCGTTGGTAATAATACGCAGCATATTCCTGTTGGCCAAGTCATCCTCACCCCGGTGCGGACGTCTTCTAGTTACTTTATGGGTGGCAATGGATCGATTCCAGATCCTGGAAATCAGCCTTCTGCGCCCCCCGGGAACCCATCCAGCTACGGTGGCACATATACGATTTGGGCCGATATGTTTCATCATCCTGGCCAGTACGAAGATATCGACATAGTCACCTCTCTTGCCACCTACATCTCCAAAGTCTATTATAATACTGACGTCCGAGTGCAATGGTCGGGCTCGTCCGACCTCTACATCGATTACCTTCGCGTGCGCGACCTCTATGACTACAAATTGTTTGTTGCCTCCGACTCTTCGACGACGTACAACCAGATAAAAAGTTATTTATTAAATGTTAATGCTTTCGATACTACCCGCAATTTCAGATGGTATGGAGATGAGCCGGGTGCAACCAATTTTCGGGCGTATAGCAAGGTATCTGAGTTGGCAAAGCAGGCGACGGGAGTAGCCATGAATGGATCGCTCTCTGATTACTCAGCACAAAGCCTGTCTGAGCTTCAAAGCTATATCGGCACAGTTCGTCCCAGTGAACTGATTACAGACACATATTCGATCTGGGGGTCGTCGAGTAACCCTAGAGATAACTTGCACAGTATCGATTCGGCCTCATCGGGTACGAATAGCATTCAGTACTCATACGACTACCTAACCCCCAATCTTCGCAACTCTATCACAGCAGCGAATGGCGATCCCAGCACCGCCTCGGATGATATACCATTCTGGTTTACCATGCAGGTGGATCGTTATACACAAGTTAATACGGCAGATCAGACGAAAACAGTGTATCTTTTTCGAGACCCTACACGTAATGAGATCTTTGCGCAGGCATATTTGAGCCTTGCCTACGGGGCCAAGGGCCTAATTTATTTCACGTACGCTAGCCTTCCCTATGCCGCATTAGGCAGTTCCGCCGGAGGTGATGACTACCACTCCTTGACAGACATAGTCGATGCGCAAGGGAATCCGACGACCGACGTCACCGTCGGCCATCACGTCCCTAACTACAAATGGTACGCTCTCAAGGAATTTCACGGGGTGCTCGATGTAATAGGTCCTAAACTACTTAACCTTCAATGGAAAAATGCGGCCAGCATTCACCTGGGCCAGATTGCAAACGTGAGTTCCGTCGTCTCAGGAGTGCAGAGCTCGACTCTCTCCGGTACTCAGGACGGGTCCACCTCAACTTTCGTTGAGGTTGGTATTTTCGACACAATTGGCTCGAACGATAAGTATTTCATGATCGTTAACAGACGTGGACTTTCGAATGAGCAACGGAACATCCAGGTGACTCTGAGCTCCTCACTCGCGTACCAGAGTCTCCTCGTCACGGACGTGTACTCCGGAAGGATGTGGGTTCTACCTCGGGGAAACTCATTCACCGACCTCTTCCAGCCAGGCCAGGGTAAGCTCTACCGTGTGAGCCAAGCTGTATGGAGCGGAAACTATAACATCAATTCGGACTTTCAAGTCCAGTCAGGCGCCACCCTTTCTGTACTCCCTGGTACGACCGTCAAGCTCATATCCCCTTACGTGTTCACGGTCAACGGGAGCCTGGTGGCAAAGGGAACGACATACCAACGCATCACATTCACTTCGGCAAGTCCGACGCCAGCTCCGAATAATTGGTCCGGAATCAGCTGCCAGGGAGGAGGGCCTGATACTCTGACCTACTGCGATATAAAGTATGCGGCCACGGGGATTTCATTTACAAACACCACTCCAAATAGTTATATGTCGAACGATACGGTTGCTGCGTGCGACACTTACGGCTATGGTATTAGTATCTATAACACCGGCACATCCAATCGCACATTGACACTAAGAAACTCAGGCGTCAAGGATAACAATGGTTGGGGCGTGAGTGTAAATAACGCCTACGTGGCAATCTCTTACACAAGTATCAAGCACAACTCACTGCAGTGGTTTACGGGAGGACTCCGTGTGCAGAACGGGGCGAAAGCATACCTGGATTACTCGAGAGTTGAAAACAATATCTTTGCCGGGATTAGCGTTTCCGACCTTAATTCTCGAGCCTCGCTCAGTCCCGACGAGTTAGCCCAAGGCTACAATACCGTGGATGGTCACGGGACGAACGAAATCATCGTCTCCTACTCGGGGACAGCTTTCCTGGGTCGAACAATTACCGTTCAATCCTGTGACTGCGGAGAGACTGGACCCAATCCCGTTCATCCAATCATATCCCAGATCGCCCCATGCGGTGACGGGTGCACACTGGTCTCAGATGACGAGCCAAGGGGAGGATGGAACAACGTGTACGATACTTTTAACAATCCGACTCCTGGCGCGCTCATCGCCGATTCGGCAAACCAGATTGTGTATGCCCGATATACGTATTGGGGCACTCATCAATCGAACGAGTTCACAGGGCCAGTGGACACGCTCTACCCGCTTAGTAGTCCGGTTTTTACACCTTCGATAGCCGCTCCCGTTTTCACGGGTGGCGAGATATCTGGGAGTCGGCGTGTCTCCGAGCACCAGAAAATAGTGAACTGGCTAAAGCAGTTGCGCTCCAATATTGAAGACGAAAAAGAAGATGCCCTCGATGACTTACAGGTTATGGCCTTGTACGTCGGTCCTGGCGGTTCCTACCAGAATGCGATCGATGGATCATGGGGGCATTTCCTGTCTTCCGTAGAGCACGGCTCGAAGTCCGCGAGGGTCAAGGCGCTTGCTTCTGCCATGCAAGTTCAGGCACTGATGGACGTGGGAGATTTTGCATCAGCCCTTCAAATGAGCGACGACATTCTCGGTCGAGGGGTCGATGACGATCTTTGGCTCTTTTGCCAAACGCGCAAGATTTTTGCTGCTTCTGCTTTGGGATACATGGATGCCGCGAATTCTGTTTTCAACTCGTTCAAGACTCGTGCGTTGACCATCGACAGCAATGCTGTAAACTCGATGAGGGAGTACTTGGCATTAGCCGTACCAGTAGCTGGGAGCGTCGCCGGAAGCTCGGGTGGGCTTGGGGGAGCTGGCAATAGCTCCAATGCAAGGTCATCACTTGCCTTTGAACTCAGCCAAAACTACCCCAACCCCTTCAATCCGGTTACAACGATTTCGTATAACCTTGATGCACCAACTCACGTGAGCTTGAAGGTTTTCAATTCACTGGGACAGCTTGTTGCTACACTCGTCGACGAAATGCAGGAGACGGGTAAACGCTCGGTACAATTCGATGCATCCCGCATCGCTTCTGGTGTTTACCTTTACAAACTGCAAACCCCCTCCTCCACATCTGTCAAAAAGATGCTGATCCTTCGGTGAGCACCGGGGGTCTGAGACTGATGAATAGTTTCTTGAGGTAGGAACGTTAAGGCGGACAGAATTCACGAAGCCCCGACCACTCCGGCCGGGGCTTTTTGATTATTCACATCTCGTAGGGTCTAAGAGTGAGTTCAAACGGCCAACGACATTCAATGATGCGGCTATCCAACGATCAGACCGAAACCCACGGTACTCATAGCATTTAGGCCTAAAATGCTTCAGACGTGTTGAGCAAATCTCACTCAGAGCTAAGTCATTCGTTGTATTCCTTCCTCCAGTGTTCAATGCTGATCCTCGCTTTGATTATTGCGTCAACGATCTCTTTGTGAGGAACCCCATCCCTGAGCTTGCTGTCCGACGGTGATTGCTTCGAGCATGTCTCAGTACTCGACGGCGCAACTGTCACGATGGTTCATTGTATGGTTCAGAACTCCAAAGGGTTCGTCTGGTTCGGCACGACGCATTGACTTGTGAGGAGTGACGCTTAGGCATTTTTGTCTTGCCGGTATGACCTGGACGACACGAATTCTCAGTTCAACGACGATATCCATCCGCTTCACGAGGGGAATACCGGCGATAGCAATTTCCTGATGGCGATTTGTGTATGCTTCGTTGATTTTCCGGACGTTGCTTCGCCCTGCTGAATTTCTTATGTTGGGAAGGCTATGGTCACCAAAGCCCACCTTTCCTTTGCAAGCGATCACTCTCTTCTTATAAATTTCGGAAGTGATTATTCTGAAGCCACCCGGCTGAAGATTCTCCGGCTCAGCCTTCTTCTCTCCAAGGGGAGCTTTCCCGGAATTCTCAATTTTCACCCCGCGTTTTCATCCCTCCTGATATCCTACAATCCTCTCTCCGTCTCTCCCTCCGATATCGAAAGCACCGCGATCCGCCTTCTAGATGAAATGGAGTCTGTTGTTATGCCGCCGCCCAGACAGGCAGAGATTCCCGTCTGCTATGAACTGGGCGAGGATCTCGATTACGTGGCAAAGTTTCATGCGATAAAACCTTCCGAGGTGATCGAGATCCATTCTACGGGGGAATATGTCGTCAGCTTTCTTGGTTTTTCACCCGGCTTTCCCTACCTCGCCGGACTGCCGGAAAGGATCGCCACCCCCAGGCGGGCAACTCCCCGCCTGAAGGTGGCAGCGGGAAGCGTCGGGATCGGAGGCCGCCAGTCGGGGATCTACCCGGTTTCAACACCCGGGGGGTGGCAGATCATCGGACGAACGCCAATGAGAATTTTTGACGCGGAACGCCAGCCCCCCGCTCTTCTGGAGATGGGATCGTCTCTTCGGTTCGTTCCTATCTCCACGTCGGAATTCCATAAAATGTCGATCGGGTGAATGCCGGGGATCCGAGTCATATCGCCGGGATTTCTCACAACAATCCAGGACCTCGGCCGGTACGGCTACGCGCATCTCGGGATTTCTGCCTCGGGAGCCGCTGATCCGGTTGCTCTCCGGCTGGGCAACATGCTTGTGGGAAATCCTGAAAATGCACCGGCGCTCGAGATGACGCTCGTCGGTGCCGTGCTTGAATTCGATTCTTCCTGTACGATTGCGCTTACGGGAGCCGATATGTCCCCTACGCTCGACGGTGAGGACATCCCTCTCTGGACTGCCGTTCGCGTTGAGCCGGGAAAGGTTCTTCGGTGCGGAGCTGCATCGAAAGGCGCCCGGTCTTATCTCAGCGCCCAGGGTGGGATCGATGTTGAGAAGAAATTTGGAAGCGCTTCGACACACCTCGCGACCGGTATCGGGGGGTTTGGCGGCCGGTCCCTGAAGCAAGGAGACTGTATTCGGTTGACCGAGGGGATGGTCAGGGGCGAAACTCTGAGGCGGCTGGACCGGTCGCGATTGCCCGAAGTATCAGGTGTGCTGCGTGTGACCGCCGGGCCGCAGGCTGACTTGTTTGGAGATTCCGAATTCTATTCCTCGCGCTACCGCGTGTCCGAGGACTCGGACCGGATGGGCCTGCGGCTGGATGGACCCCCGGTGAGTTTTGACGGCGATATTCTGACCGAAGGGGTCTCTCTCGGTGCCGTCCAGATAACGCCGTCGGGATGTCCCATTATTCTTTTCGTCGATCACCAGACGACGGGGGGTTATCCCAAGATTGCTAATGTTATTTCCGCCGATATCGGGCGCGTCGGGCAATTGCGTCCCCGCGATGAGGTTTATTTTGAGCTTGTCTCGCTCGATCAGGCTCGGAAGATTCTCGTTGACCAGGAATCTCTGATCCGAAGGGCCCTGCGGCCATGACCCCGTCGAATCCCTGGTATCGTTCCGCCACTCCGTCTCAGTGGAGGGTTCTCTTCGCCGCTCAACTGGGCTGGATGCTCGACGCTATGGACGTCATGCTGTATGCCTTTGCTCTGAGCGCCATCCGAGAGGAATTTTCGCTCTCCTCCGCGTCCGCCGGCGCTCTCGCGTCGGTTACCCTCGTCGCCTCGGCGTTCGGCGGCGCTCTCTTCGGGGTGCTGGCCGATCGTATCGGAAGGGCGCGGGCTTTGATTTATTCAATCCTGACCTATTCCGTTTTTACCGCATTCACCGCCTTTTCGCATTCGGTCGCAGAATTGATTCTGTGGCGTACGCTTCTCGGCCTCGGGCTCGGCGGCGAATGGTCCGCCGGGGCAGTGCTCGTCGCTGAGTCCTGGAGTCCTGAACATCGGGGGAAGGCGATCGGGTTGATGCAGTCGGGATGGGCGGTGGGGTATATTCTGGCCGCGCTGTTTTCGGCAGCCATTCTTCCCCGGTTCGGATGGCGGGTCCTTTTCCTGATCGGGATTTTGCCGGCCTTGCTCACCGTCTGGATACGCCGGAATGTCCCTGAACCGGATGTGTGGACGTCTCGCACCCATGCGGCCGGAGCGCCCGCTCTAAAGGTGTCGCTGGAAATCTTCAGCCCGCCTTTTCTCCGGAGAACTGTCGTCGCTTCACTGGTGGCCGCGGCAGTTCTCTTTGGCTACTGGGGCCTCTTTGGATGGATCCCGACGTTTCTCTCAACTCCGCTCGAGAAGGGGGGAGCTGGCCTCAGCATCGTAAAATCTTCCGCCTGGGTTGTGCCGATGCAGATCGGGGCGTTCGCGGGTTATTTGTCTTTCGGCTTCCTGGCCGACAGGTTCGGCCGGCGGCCTGTGTTCATTACGTTTCTTGCGGTTGCCGGGATACTCGCCCCTGTCTATGGGCTTTTTGCCGGAAATGCCACGACTCTCATGATCCTGGGTCCGATTATCGGATTTTTCGGGCACGGGTATTTCAGCGTTTTCGGGTCGATGCTCGCGGAGCTGTTTCCGACAAAACTCCGGGGAATCGCCCAGGGTTTTACCTTCAACAGCGGTCGCGCTCTGAGCGCTCTCGCTCCTGTCACCGTCGGAGCGCTCGCCGATGTCTTCGGGATCGGAAGCGCCCTCGGGGTGACCTCCGCATTTTTCCTCGCCGGGGCCCTGTTGATGACGAAACTTCCCGAGACAAAGGGGACTGTGCTCTGATGGCTGATGTGACGATCGATGTCAATTGCGATATGGGGGAACGCCCCGAAGCGCTCGACGATGGCTCGGAAGAGAAATTGATGGAACTGGTCACGTCGGCCAATATCGCCTGCGGCGGACACGCGGGTGATTTTTCCACGATGAAGAAGACGGTTGCGCTCGCTGAAAGATTCAAGGTCGGGGTAGGCGCCCATCCCGGATACCCGGACCGGGCAAATTTCGGACGCACGTCGATGAAATTTTCACGGCGTGAGCTGTCGCTTCTGATTTATGAGCAAGTGCGGTCGCTCGCGGCTTTTGTCCGGGGGCGCGAGCTCCGGCATCTGAAACCGCACGGCGCCCTCTATCATGACGCCTCGTCGGATCCCGCCGTCGCCGGGGCAATTGCCGATGCCGCATCAATGTGGAGCAGGGATCTGGTCCTTATCGGCCTCTCGGGATCCCCAATGCTGATCGTCTGGAAGGGGAGGGGTTTCATAACGGCGTCCGAAGCCTTTGCCGATAGGCGATATGAGCCCGATGGTTCTCTCCGGTCACGCAGGTTCCCGGATGCGCTCTTGGCAGACCCGGCCTCTGCAGCTGAACAGGCTCTCTCTATCGTGCGTCACGGTGCGGTGAAGACGAGCAACGGATCCACAGTGCATGTCGATGCTCTAACGATCTGTGTCCATAGCGACACGCCAGGAAGTGCCGAGATCCTGAGGTCGGTGAGGAATGCGCTGACGAAGGATGGTGTCCGCATCCTAAAGTTGTGAACGGCCCTTCGGCGCGATCGGCATGCGCCGCGGAGCTGTCTTTTCTGCCCGATTCGCAGGGTTGATTCCTGCGGGGGCAATGCGTAGATTTCAACGGTCGACAGAGCCGGATGAATTCTTCCCGATTCTATACCGCCCTGCTCCGCTCAGTTGTCGTTGTGCTTGGACTTGTCTGCCCCCCCGAGTTTTCTGGTCAGGTCCTTCCCCTCCGGAATTATACCACCCGCGACGGGCTTCCGTCTAATCATATCTCCGCCCTCTGCCAGGATTCCCGGGGGTTCCTCTGGATCGGCACCGATGAGGGTCTGGGCTTCTACGACGGGGAGTCCTTCAAAATCTACTCGACCATCGATGGGCTGGTGAATAATTATGTCTCATCCGTGATCGAGAGCCGGCACTCTCCGGGCAGAATCTGGATCGCTTCCATTGCCGGCGGCGTGTCCAAATATGAGGATGGCAGGTTTACCACCTTTCCCATCAGGCAGATGACGTCGAAGATTTATATCGGCACTCTGGCGGAGGACCACGAAGGAACGCTCTGGTGCACGACGAGCGACGGCATCTACAGGATCCAGGGGGACTCTCTGCAACCATTCCCGCTCCATCCGCCCCAGTATATTTATGGCTCGGATATCGCCGTGGCGCAGAATGGGAGTATCTGGATCGGCGTGAACCGAAACCTCTATATCTATACGCCATCCTCAGGTAAGACCCGGCTGAGAGACCTTAACCTTCCGCCAAACAGTTATGTGGGTCATATCGTCGCGGATCGCGAAGGGGATATCTGGGTGAGCTCGTCTGACAGCACGCTGAGAAGGTTTCACGGCGAGGGGGTGGTCTCATGGTCTACCCGCAGCTATGGTATGGTGAATCAGATTATGCTGGATGCCTCCGGAGAGCTCTGGATGACAGCCCCCAATGGAATCCTTCGCACAAGGGAAAAAAGTTTCCCAGCTGGTCGAATGACGGTGTACTCCCGCGAGAACGGCTTTCAGGAGAATTATTTTGACCCGGTATTGGAAGATAATGAGGGGAATATCTGGTTCGGCGGAGCAGGTACCGGGCTCTACAAGCTTTCGGAAAAAAACGCCCTGAAAATCCCCCTTGAGAACGGGATGTCCGGCTTTACCGACCCTGCCGGACATCTCTGGCTGCTGAACGGGCACGGACTCTGGGAATGCTGGAACGATGAGGGAAGGTGGGTTGTGTACGATCATCGGCTCGGGGAACCCGCTGCGTCGCATGGTCTTTCTCTCACCCGGTCCGAGGGGCGCGGCAGGTTCTGGCTCCAGTTCCCGGACTCGACGGTCGAGGGGGATTCGATTATTGCCCGGCCGGCCGGACCTTCGGCGCTCAGGAAGTTTGCGACTCTCAAGCCGGGACGGGATTTTCCCCGCACGTTCGTCTGGATGGTCTACGACGATCCGAAGGATTTTCTCTGGATGAGCCTCGGCCAGGGTGTCGGGGTGGTCGATCTTCACGCCTCCCCTCCCCGCTTCGTGACCCTGTTCCGGCAGGAGGATGAACTCATGATGTCATCCATCCGCGCAATCTACAGGGACAGCCGGGGGAATGTGTGGTTCGGGAGTTTCGGCGAGGGTCTTTCGGAACTGGTCGGCGGGGATATCTCTCAAAGGCGTTTCCAGCGTTTCACGACCTCTTCCGGACTCCCGGATAATAGCATAAGATCCCTCGCCGAAGACGAACGCGGCCGGCTCTGGATCGGAACCCGCTTCGGCGGCGCGTCGATCTACGACGGTTCGGGTTTTCAGAATATTTCGATGAAGGAGGGCCTCGTGAGTAATACTGTCTGGCATCTGACACGGGACGAGCAGCACAGGATGTGGCTCGGCACCGGGGCCGGGGCGATGTCGGTCAGCTCCGGTGATTTTCCCCTCCCGCGGTGGTCGGAGATCATGACCCGCGAACCGTGCGCAGTGTATTACTCGTCCGTGACGAAAACGGTCTGGATCGTTCATGCCAGGGAAGCGATCGCGCTCGGCGAGGAGAATAAGATCGCCGCCCCGCCTCACGTGTATATCTCAAAGGTTACCGTGAACGACCGGCCTGTGTCCCTTAACGGGCCGATGGTCTTTACCCACGATCTGAACAACATCGTCGTGGAATTCATCGGACCCGGATTCAGGGGAGAGAGGGGGATGCGCTACCAGTACTGGCTACGCGGGATCGATACGGCATGGAGTATCGCCTCCCGCCAGAGATCGGTGACCTTTGCATCGCTGAGCCCGCAGGAGTATACTTTCGAAGTGGCTGCCCTCAATACCGACGGGTTGCGGAGCCCCTCGCCCGCCTCGTTTTCCTTCCGGATTATGCCGCCCGTCTGGCAACAGTGGTGGTTCATCGGGTTGGTCGGGGCCACACTTCTGGGGGGAGCTTTCGGCCTTGTCCGCCGCAAGATGTCGGTGCTCAAGGAACGCCATGCGATGCAGGAGGAGTTTTCACGCCGGCTGATCGATGCGCAGGAGAACGAACGCTCCCGGATCGCCGCAGAACTCCACGACAGCCTCGGCCAGAATCTTCTCGTGATCAAGAATGACGCCCTCCTTGCGCTCGACGCGGGGCCCGGCAAACAGGAAGTATCGGACCGTCTGAACGATATCTCCGACGTGAGTACCCAGACGATCGGAGAGGTCCGCGATATCGCCCTCGACCTCCGGCCCTACCACCTCGACAAGCTGGGCCTGACGACAAGCATCGAATCGATCATCAGAAGAAGCTCGGAATCGGGCACACTTGCGCTCGTTTCCGATATCGATCCCATCGATAATGTGTTCCCGAAGGGTGAGGAAATCCATATTTACAGGATTGTGCAGGAAGCTCTTAATAATGTCGCAAAGCACTCGGAGGCCACCGAGGCGTCCGTCTCGGTGAAGAGGAATTTCGATAGAATACGCGTGACCGTCCGGGATAACGGCAAGGGTTTTGAGGCCCCGCGGTCGACACTGCCGGGACCCGGCGAATTTTCGCGGGGGTTCGGTCTCTTCGGCCTCGGCGAACGGGCGCGCATTCTAGGCGGCACGCTTCAGATCGGCTCCGCCCCGGGCCAGGGTACGACCCTCATTCTCGATCTTCCGATCCGCGGAGACCATGATGCCTGAGCCGACCCGCGTCGTCATAGCGGACGATCACCCGATATTCCGGAGCGGCCTCAGACAGTTGCTCGGTGCCCGAGGGACGATTAACGTGCTCGAAGAGGTTTCGGACGGCGAGGCCGCCCTGCGCGCCATTGAGTCCTCAAAGCCCGACGTGGCAATTCTCGATGTGGATATGCCGAAGAAGAACGGCCTCGAGGTGACAACCGAGCTTCATGACCGGAATATCGGTATTCCGGTCATTTTCCTGACGATGTATAATGATCGGGAAATGTTTAATAAGGCGATGGACCTCGGCGTGAGGGGCTATGTTCTGAAGGAGAGCGCATCACGTGAAATTGTCGAGGCCGTCGAACTCGTGGCATCCGGAAAGTATTATGTCAGCCCCGCCATGTCCGCCCACCTGATCGAACGCCGCTCCCGAGCCGAGGATCTCAGGAAATCGGTTCCCGGTCTGGATGTTCTCACGCCCGCCGAACGGACGATTTTAAAAATGATCGCCGAGGGTAAGACGAGCAAGGAGATTGCGTCGGCGCTGAATGTCAGCGCCCGGACGGTCGATCACCACAGGTTGAATATATCGAACAAGATCGGCATTCACGGGACACACCAGCTTGTGAAGTTTGCCGTGCAAAACAAATCCCGCCTCTAGTTTTCCCCTCCGTTTCCGCTCAGCGCCTCCTGCTGACTTCCCGTCATGTCAATCGTGCACGTTTTTGTTCGCTTTTACCTAGGTATTCTGGGTAAAACTAGTGCGAAAATCGGGTAAATCACCCCAGAGCTTTCGTTCGATACCCCCGTTAGATTGAATTGTCAGCCAGAATGAGGGATCTTCACGGGCCGCGCTGGAGCCGCTGAATAATGAAGTATCGTTCAAAGGAAGGAATTGCCTGGATCGGACGCAGTTCTCTGGGAGAGAAAGTCAGATGGTTTTGATCGTCGATGATTACGCGCCGATCCGCGCCGCAATCAAGCGGTATCTCGTGAGCGTGAATGCGGATTATACATTTTGCGAGTGCAGCGACGGGGATGAGGCCTTGAAAATGTTCCGGACCCTGCGACCCGATTGGGTCTTGATGGATATAAAGATGCCCGGTACAGACGGATTGACGACGATGAGATGCATCCGGAATGAATTTCCGTCGGCGCGGATTATCGTCGTATCGAATTTCGATGATCCGGATTTCAGGACCGCCGCCCGGAGGAGCGGCGCATCGGGCTATGTGCTGAAAGAGAATTTGTCCGAACTGCAATCTCTCATGCGATGAGTTTTTCACGTATGAAGAACGACCCTGCTTTTCTCAAAATTTCAGGAGGGTTTATGAAACCTGCTCTCGTTCTTGCCTCCTTCGCCACAGGCGTCTGCCTGGTTCTTCTCAAGCCGTCGCTTCCGGCCATCCGGTCCGTAGTGTCACCGCCCAGCCAGGAGAATTGCGGCTGCGAGGAGGGCGCTATCAAAGAAGATCTTCCGTTCGCAAACCGGATGCCGGCCCAGGCCTATGCCGACCTCTACGATGCCGTCCAGAAGATGCCGGGCGAAAAAACCGGTCCGTCTAAGCTGAAAAAAGTCGCCGGGATCACGATCACTGACCAGGGGTGGGAGTCATTCGGACCACAGGCCGTCCCGCAGATAGGCGCGGCGTCCGGAAACAAATCGTTCGGCCGAATCCGGCGTATGCTCTGGTACTATAACACCGGGTTTGGGTCCTGGGAAGCATTCCTCGGGGCCGGGAGCGGGGGGTTATACTATGGCTATAACTACTCGGATTGGGTTTCAATAGGAGATCTTCTTTCCAACCCGGCCATCGGGGCAATCGCCGTCGATCCGTTCAACCCGAATACGATGTTTATCGGAACCGGCGACTGGGGCCGCTATAACGGAGTCGGCCTGCTGAAGACGACCGACCGGGGCCTTCTCTGGTCCGCGGTCATTACGCCGCAACGACCTAACGTCATTACGCAGATCCTCTATCTCGTCGGGTCGTCTTTCATGATCATGTCGACCGATATTGGGATATATCGCTCTACCGACGGCGGGAATTCCTGGGCGCTGAAGGTTGTCGATACGACGGACCAGCACGCATCGGTTTATAATCTTGTGGCCGCCTCAGCATCGACTCTCTATGCGGCGCTCCCAGGAAAAGGGGCTTATAATTACGGCGTGTATAAGTCGCTCGACGGTGGGAATACCTGGTTCAAATCCTCCAACGGCCTTCCCTCAACCTCGGGCGCCACAATTGCGATCGACGTGAGCAAGTCGAACCCCGAGATTCTCTACGCTTCATACACCAATGCGAGTGATAATCTTGCGGGGGTCTATCTCACCACCGACGGCGGCGTCTCGTGGAACCCCACGGCAGCACCGCCAAATTATATCACCGGAGGACAGGGTTTCCATGTGAACGTTATCCGGGTCCACCCCGGCTTTCCCGGAACCGTCTACGCTGCCGGGGTAAGTATGGTCAAAAGCATTGACTACGGGGGGCATTGGATGGAATTGGGACGGGAGGCCCGCGGACATGACGATATCACATCTATCGAGTTCGACCCGAATGATCCCAACCATGTCTATATCTGCAGCGACGGCGGGATTATCTTGCGCGATGAGCTGTTCGGCACTCTCGATAATGCGAATTATATCTTCGAGCCCGGCGCTCCCCTGCAGATCTATGAAATGGACGACTCCTGGTCGGAATCCAATGTCATGGCCGCCGGACTCCAGGATAACGGCACGCTCGTGACGGCGGATGCATCGACGCCCGCCGGACTATGGTACGAGTTCGCCGGCTGCGATGGCGCTAACCATCTCTCAATCGATCCGTACAATTCTTCGCTGTTCTACTTTAATGAATGGTGCGACGCCAATGGTCTGGACCCCCGCTTCCGCACCGACAACGGAGGACAAGCTAGCGTGACCATCGACGGGAGCCTGCCAGTCAAAACCTTCGCCCCGGTCCGCCTGAGCAAGGGGGGACCCACTCCCCTCTGGACGGTGACGAACTCGACTCTCTACTACTCGTATAACCGCGGCAATAGCTGGAACAGCGCAGTTTTCTTCGGCGCCAGTTTCACCAACTGGCCCGGAAGACTCTCGGCCAATTTCAATGCTCCCCTGTCCAACAAAGTCTGCTACGTGACCGGACCCAATGGACATGTCTTCGTCGCCTGGGGAACCCCCGGCTCTATGCTCATGGATGACTATACCTATAAGCTTGCGAATAATATGACCAACGCGGTCGCAGATCGCTGGAATCCGGACGTTGGTTATGCACTCAAAACGGGGAGGATTTTCAGGACATCCGACAAGGGGCAGACCTGGACCGAGATTACCGGGAACCTGAAACCTCTCACGACGATGCAGTTCAATGATATTATCTCCAGCCCGACCGACCCGAAGGCTCTCTACCTTTCATCATGGATGGGTATGTGGAAGACTCTCGACGGTGGTAATAAATGGTTCAAATTCCAGATCGGACTCCCGCTCGTGAATGTGACGCGCCTTTCGATCATACCCGGGGTCGACTATGACACACTTCGAATCGCTACGTACGGCCGGGGGTTCTGGCACCGTCTCATCAGGGATATCGATCAGAACTCGATGGTCCAGTTTCCGATTTCGGGCAATACTCTTTCGCTCCACGGCAACGGTAACGGGGCGATCGCGCTGGGATCCGTCGGGGGCTCGTTCAAGTCAACCGACGGCGGCTCCACATGGGATACTCTCGATCCCGGCACCCCCAACAATCTGAATTCCTCGGGAAGCCTCGGGCCGATCATTATCGCCGGAGGTGATCTTGGGACAATTGTCCGGAGCACCGATGGCGGCACGACCTGGGCTCTCACACCGCCCCCCACCGCCGCTGATGTTACGGGCATCTCAATCACACCCTCCGGCATACCATGGGCATGCGCAGATGACGGTATGCTCATGAAGTCAACCGACGCCGGCCAGACCTGGATGACTCAGACGACGTTTCCCGGTGTCGCGCTCCGGTCATGTCAGTTTTTGGATGATTCGTACGGCTACCTGCTGGGGCGTTCGACCGCGGGTACGGAACTTGTCTACCGCACGACTAACGGAGGCGATCTGTGGACACCCTTCACTCTCCCCACCACAGGTTTCTTGTCGAAACTCTGCTTCACGGCCGACTCCGAGGGTTTTGCGGTCGGTGACAGCGAGGCTATTTTCAAGACTACGGACGGAGCGGCGACGTGGTCCATGGTGGACACTGGGTCGAACCACTCTCTCTATGATTGCTACTTCATGGACCAGCTCACAGGCTGGAGCTGCGGCGACAGCGGTACTATCCTGAAGACCGAAGACGGCGGCGATACGTGGAATGATATCAGTAATCCATCCCTGGGAAGACTGCGCTCTGTGTCGATGTCCGATACGCGTCTTCTCTTCGCCGGGGATGGGGGGATATTCTCCTCCAATCTGAGCCATGAGAACAATACTTTTTACAGTCTTAACAATAACTGGAATATGGTGTCTCTGGCTGAAGGGGTCGCGGATTCTTCAGTTCATACGCTGTTTCCTACAGCCCTTTCGCATGCTTACTCCTACAACGGCACGGGGTATGTCATTGCAACCTCGCTTGCCCCGACGAGAGGTTATTGGCTGAAGTTTAACGGCGACCAGGTCGTTTCCGTTACGGGAACTCCGAGCGGAGGGCTCTCTATTCCGGTGACGAGGGGATGGAATCTGATCGGATCCTCGAGCGTCCATGTGCAGACCCGGAATATTTCGAGCTCCCCGCCCGGGATCGTGACATCGCAATTCTTTGCCTACAACGGGGCATATGTGATCGCCACGACGATCGAACCGGGAAAGGCGTACTGGGTGAAGGTCGGCCAGGATGGGACGTTGACTCTGCCCTCCTCTGGCGCTGCCTCAGCGGCACCATCGGCCAGGATTAAGATCGTGGCGAACTCGGAGCTCCCTCCTCCTCCTCCCGATGCCGGCGCTTCGCCGCTCCTCCCGGCTGAGTTTGCCCTGAAGCAGAATTTTCCGAACCCCTTCAATCCGAACACGGTGATATCCTATGAATTACCGCGGGATGCAAAGGTCTCTCTGACGATTTATGACCTGCTGGGGAGGGAAGTCACAAGGCTCGTCGACGGTGTGCAGGATGCTGGGACGAAGTTTATCACATGGAATGCAGCCAATTACGCGACCGGCGTCTACCTCTACCGGCTCGACGCAGTTGCCCGTGACGGCTCTCAGCGCTTTGTGAGTGTGCGAAAAATGGTGTGCATTAAGTAACGGCTCTTTCCAGGACCCTGGGGCGCCGCCGCCTGGCGGCGCTTCAGAAGGTTCCCCAGAAAGTCCACCTTTCCCAAGTGCGATCAAAGGAATCCACAGTTTTTTTACGCCATCATCAATAGGATGCGATCCTGGATAGAACCGGCAGAGTCGATGATCGGTCCCACTCAGGCCTGAAGGGATTGAATCGCGGTTGCTTCGATTCAGTGCATTTCGTAGATTTCTCCTGTATGCGTGATTGAATTCCGGGTCCCAATCATTGAATACCGGAAGGATGAGCCCTGAAGCAGACGATTACATGCGCCATGATAGGCATGATGTGCGTTTTCAACAGTGATTGTCACGAGTCCTCACTAGAGCACCCTCACGAGACTACGAATCTATCTGCGTTCACGATAACAAACGATTTTGCAATTGATACATCCTTTCATGATCCACCCAACTGCAGTGAGTACGATTGCAGCCCATACGATTCAGCGCCAGCAGCAATACATCAGGAGTATCCGGCATACCCCCCATCAGCGTTAAAAGCAAGAATAGAGGGCGATGTCTGGATTCGAGTATTTGCCGACACAAGCGGCAGGGGGGTTTATGCGTGCGTTAGTAGCAGCAACTCTGATGCTCTGAACAGGGCTGCGCTTGAATCAATCGTTCAATGGAGATTCACGCCGGCGACTTTGCATGGAAAGCGCTTCTCCAGGTGGTACGCCATCCCGTTCCGCTTCCGAATCAATTGAGCCTAATGATGCATCCCCGATCGAGTATCTTCTTTATCCAGTCTTACGATTCCTGACCTGGTGGGGAGGGAGGTCACACGATTCTCCACTATAGTGCGGATCCTGGGTCCGGGCGCGAACCTGAGCCCTCGATCCTCGTTCGCTACGAACGACGTCTCCTACCCTGCCATAAAGGATAACATCTCTCGTATCTGCCCTTTTCCAGGGACAGATGTATGACACCGTCTGAAAGGGCGGCGAATTCTTGCTATTCACCAACAGGGAGGATATATTGCATCCTCTGACCCGCGCCCGGTCATATCGAAGTGCGAGTGTTATGGTCATCCACCTTCCCAGCAGAATTCACAAAGCCGCCGGTTGTCATTGCCTGAAGGGCTTGTTATTCGCAGCCCTGCTGCTTCACCAGAATTTGCCGGCGCAACGAACCGGGTTCGAGGAAGCGTGGAGATGGGTCCGCTTCACCGAAGAATCGGGCCTCCCGTCTGACCGCATCCGGGAGGTGTTCGAAACCCGGGACGGCACCGTCTGGGTGGCTACTTCCGCCGGCATCGCATGGTTCGACGATTTTCGGTGGATCCCGATCGATTCCTCCCTCGGCCTCCCCCCATCCGGTTTCGCAGATATTATCGGGGAACTGCGAGATAGCTTGGTGCTCGGCTCCACCGGGGGGTATTTTATCGGGACAAGACATGGGTTCCGGCCGCTGACTACAGGCGCCCCGGCCGGCGCCGGAATCCTGGGGGGAAAATTTCTCCTCGTCCGGAACGCTTCTCTCTACAGCCTCGACCACGGTTCCCTCAAGCTGTTTCAACCCTCCTCTGCCCTCACCAAGGACCGGACGATTACTATCGTGTCTACAGCGCCCGGCGGATTCTGGCTCAATCTTATGGACGGCCTCTATCGGTGGGAGGGGGATAGATTTCAAAGCACGATCATGGTCGGGACACACGCGCTCGGGACTCCTACGATTGTGGAGAACGGGCATGGAACCGGTCTTCTGGCCATCGACCTTCCTTTTGAGAGCCGCGGACTCTGGGAATGGGATAAGCATTCGCCGATGAAGCGAAATCCCACCGAACGGGTGGATAATATCAAGGCGATGGATATCAGCGAGGATGATGAGGTGGTCGCCGTCTATCTGTCGGATGAGGTACGAATCCGCACCGGCAACCGGTGGTCCCCGGTCAGATTTAACTATCCGTCGATCACTGATATCGGGACGGTGAAGTTCCGCAAGAATGGCGATCTGTGGGTGGGGACGGATCACGGGTTGTTTCTCTATCGTAGGTCATCGTCGCGCTGGACTTACTGGAGCGAGCCCCCTCCCGATCTCCGGAATTCTGTCAATGAGATTCTCCGGACCCGGAACGGAGATTTCTGGCTCGGGACGAGCGATGGGATCGAGATTCACCGCACAAATGGCCGCGTGGAGCATATATCGACGGTCAAGGGTACCCCTCTCTGCGTTATCACCGGGCTTGCCGAAGATTTTGAGGGAAATGTCTGGGCGTCCAGCGGCGCTTCCTTCCCCGGTGCATTCCGCTGGGATGGGAAGTCGTGGGATCGGTTCTCCGTGAGCGATTCCGGAGGGGTCTATTTTCACAAGATACGCCTCGACAGGAAGGGACGTCTCTGGTTCCTCGGTATCGGGGAGTTTTTTCCCCCCATGGGTGGGAGCCAGCCTGGCGCTTTCGTTCTCGAGAACGGTCGGTTCCGGAGATGGGGCGAGAGTGAGGGGCTTATCAGTGGCCGCGTTTATTCGTTTGCCGACGGCTCCGACGGAAGCCTCTGGTTCGGGACTTTTTCAGGGCTGAGCCGGTGGAAGAACGGTGCGTGGACGCACTGGTCCTCCCATCGCGGCCTGCACGCCGGCCGGGTGTTTACGCTCGCTCTCGACAAGTCGAACAAGCCCTGGTTCGGGGACTACGACGACCGGAGCGGCCTCGCCACCATCGATGAGAATGATTCGGTAAAATACCTGACGAGCGCCGATGGCCCTCCGAGCCAGAATATCTGGGATATAAAGTTCGATGATTTCGGAAAAATGTGGGTCGTGACCCGGTCGGGCGTCTCCCGCTACGATAACGGCGTCTGGTCCAACTATGATGAGAAGTCGGGACTCTCCCACGTTGCGCTCTGGCCGGTTCTCCCGCTTGAACATGAGGTGTATGTGGGGACCGCAGGGAAGGGAGTAGCAATTCTTCACCGCGGCGAGACGTTTACCCCCGATCCGCACATTTTTCTGAATAATCCGCTGATGGAAGGGAACAACGTGATTCTCCGGTGGAAGGCGTCCGCCTACTGGGGCGAAGTGCCGCAAGGGGAGGTTTTTTCTCGCTATCGGATAAACGACCAGCCATGGTCCTCCTGGAAACAGGAAGAAGAGGTGTCGCTCCCCAGCCTCCCGCCAGGCAATTACTCTTATGTCGTGCAGGCAAAAGGGGTTTTTGGCAATTTTGACCCGCAGGGCGCCCAGGGAGCCTTTACGGTTCCCCTTCCCCTCCACCTCCGCCCCGTTTTTCTCATGCCCGTCGGTGCCCTCGCCGTCGCCGTGGTCGCCCTCGGCATTACCCTGCTGGTGAGGAAACGAAATCATAACCGCGAGATCCGCAAATCGGAGGAGAAATTCCGCACGGTGACGGAGATGACCGCCTCCGCCATTTTTATTTTTGATAACTCGAGGATTCTCTTTGTCAATACGGCCGCAGAAGCTCTTACCGGGCGGCCGAAGGAGGAGCTGGTCTGGATGGTGATCGGTGATGTCATTCATCCGTCCGACCACTCGCTGATCCAGGAGAATGGGCTCCCCGACACTGAGTCCCGGCGGTATGAATGCCGGCTGATCACACGCTCGGGCGACGTCCGATGGGTGGATTTTATCTCCGGCTGGATCAGTTTTCAGGGGATCCGGGTATG
>JACXTT010002292.1_pt1 | contig 30563 bp, 24 predicted proteins | sample 9270951 | NCBI WGS metagenome assembly JACXTT01 (sample SAMN15532306, study PRJNA645909) | rock metagenome | isolation source: weathered quartz diorite | place: Puerto Rico | collected 2017-06-21 | reverse complement strand
GGCTTGGGGCGAATAAAAATGGTTTGGTTTTCAACAACATATTCCAGCGGCTGGTCTTTAAATACTTCTTTAAGAAAAGCGTCGAGCGAAAGCTTATCCGCTTTAATGGTAACCGGCTTTGCGTCTTTCAGCTGGCTGGGTTTGTAAAAAAAATAATACCCGGTTTGTGCTTTTACGGCGGCAAAGGCCTTTTCCAGGCTGCTGTTCTTTGCCGACCAGGTAATGGTTTGCGAAACGCCGGTGGCGCTCACGTGCAATACGGAAACAAGCAGCAGAAAAGCGGTCAATCTCATTACTCGCAGTGTTTTTACGGGCAACCGGGCAAAAGCTTCCCGGTTACAAAGAGCGTTAAAATGCATACTTTTGTAACAGTTTTGGTTTGATAATAAGAAGCAGTCTTGCTGAGACCTTTTTATAAACAGGCCGAAATCTCCACCGGGTTCCGCTACAACGGAATCCGGTTTTTTCTTCAGCCGTAGTTCCTCATAGGAATAATCTATTTATGGCATTACCACCAGTTTTCTTCCTTCGATCCTGAAATGCACGCCCATGCCGGCCAGCCCGTTGAGCACCTGCGAGAGGTTGAGGTTGCGCTGCATTTCGCCAAAAAATTGTTCGTTTACCGGCGCGGCTTTTTCATATTCCACATCTACATTGTACCAGCGGGCCAGCTGCCGCATGACCTTTTTCAAATCGGCGCTGTCGAACCGGAAAAGGTTATTTTTCCAGGCCATGACCTGTTCAATATCTGCCTTGCTGATTACCCGAACGGGCTCATGGGTGTTGATTAGTTGCGCCTGCTGGCCGGGGGAAAGAACAGTTGACGGTTGACCGTTGACCGTTGACAGTGGCCGGAGACGGACGCTTCCTTCCAGCAGCGTGGTATTCACAGATGGTTCATCGTCGTATGCGTTGATATTAAAATGCGTGCCCAATACTTCTATGGTCTGGCGGTTGTTTACGTTTACGGTAAAGGGCTTTGCCGCATTCTGTTGCACTTCAAAATAGGCTTCGCCGGTAATGAATACGTTTCTTTCCCTGCCGGTGAATGCCGTGGGATAACGTATAGATGAAGCCGCATTCAGCCATACATTGGTGCCGTCCGGCAGGGTGAGTCGGTATTGACCGCCGCGGGGTGTTGTCATGGTATTGAATACCAGTGCATGGTTGGTGGTGAGTGGTGCGTGAGGGGCTTCGTATATGAGTTGCCCGTCTTTTTTCTGCACCGTTGTACTGCCCTGTTGGGCCAGCAGCCCGTTGGCGGCGCTGTCCAGCAGCAGCTGCTGCCCGTTTGCCAGGGTGAGCACGGCCCTGTTGCCACCCGGCGACACATCGTTTTGCGGATGCTGTGCGGCTACCGGCGTGCCGGGGGAGAACGCGGGCCTGGTAAACCAATACCAGGCACCGCTACCGAGCAATACCGCCAGGACGGCTGCCGCGGCTACTCTTATCCATCGCATACCGGCTATGCGCCCCCCGGGTTTTCTTTTTGTATTAATATGCTGCACTATTATTTGCAGCCGGGCTTCCAGCTGCTGCTGCAAAACGGGGTCGCTGTAGCCAACCGGTTCCAGGTCGTCCAGCAGTTGCCCGCGCAGCAGTTCTTCCCTGCCGGCGGAATAGCCTTCTTCAGCCAAAAGTTCCATCAACCGGTCTGCTTCCTCCGGGGTGCAGGTATTATCAAGGTATTTCCGGAAAAGCCCGGCAAGCGGTGGTTGTTCCAAAATAAGGGTTTAGAGCTATGACGTTTGGCAGGAAGCGATCATCTGCTCCGTGGAAAGATTTTTTTAGGCTGTGCACGCCGTCTACCATTTCAACACGGCCAGCAGCACCAGGGCCCCGGCGGTTTGCCGGTGGGCATACATGAACTGGCGTATGCTGCGGGTAGCTTTTACGATATGGTCGTTGATGGTAGCAGGAGCAATATTGAGCAGGCTGCTTACCTCCTGGTACGATTTGCCCTGGAGCTTACAGAGCTCAAATACCTGCCTGCGCTGGGGCGGCAGGGCTTCTATGGCCGTTTGCAGCAGCTGTGCATTTTCGCGGCTTAGCAGGGCTTCTTCAATATGTGTATACTGCTCGGTGGCGGCGGCTTTGATATAGGCGTAGAGGTCTTTGTCGCGGCGCACCTTGCGGTAAAAATCATACACTTTGTTTTCGCCGATGCGGAAAAGATAAGCGCGGAAGCTGGAATGTATTTCTATGGCATGCCGTTTTTCCCATACCCGTATAAAAATATCCTGCAACATTTCTTCCGCTGCGGCCGGGGATTTGACCAGTTTGAGGAGATTGCCGTACAGCCGTTCGCTGTACAGGTGGTACAATTGCGTAAACGCCTGCTGGTCGCTTTGCTGCAGGCGTTCGAGCAATTCTTTTTCAGTATGTATATTTTCTGCGGGCAACGGCGCTATAATCAGTTTTGTCAGATGAGTGAACGATCCAGGTAACCAGGTCATTGTGCCGTTATTTCCAGTACCGTGATGGAATAGGGCGGAAATGAGCGCGTAAAGCTTTTGCTTATTCCTTTTATTTTTGACGCTACCGGCACAATCTTTTCCGGTTCGGTAATGGTATTGGTATCTTCCGGCGTATCGGCTTTCATTAGCACCTGTACTGCGTTGCCTGCTACTTTTGCAGCGCCCTGCAGATTTATCTTTACCTCCTGTGCCATGCCCTGTGTATTTACTATTTTCAGGTAGATGGTGCCTGCGCGGGTATTGCGGGTGGCCACATAAAACAACGCGGGTATGCGCGAAGGGGCCAGGTGTGCCGCAGAATCCCTGCCATACATTTTGCGGGGCTGGGTAGGAATATTACCGGCTTCAATAGGTATTACTTTATCGCCGGAATAATTGCTGAACATTTTCTGGGCGTAGTACGACGGTGAGCCATACACGGAAAGCGCGTTGTACCCAATGAGATCAGATTTCCATTGCATGCCGCCGGGGTTTACGTTTACAAAAAGCGGCGCGTAGCACGACATGACCACTATGTCTGAATTGCGCTCCATGCCCGTCATCCAGGCCGCGTCGCCCAGGGCCGAATTAAAATTAGGGGTGGGGCTTCCCTCGCGGGTGGCCCATTCGCCAACAAATACTTTGGGGCCGCTGCGCGAATAATTATCGTAGTGCGTGGCATCTTCTTCCATCTCCGCGGCATTGCGGTAATAATGTTCATCCCAGGCATCGGGGCGGCGGGCGATTACTTTAACCCTTGATCCCAGCCCGTCTTTTCCACCTGCAGTAGAAATAATTTGCAACTGCGGGTATTTGGCTTTAATAGCATCGTAAAACTGTGCAAAGCGATGATCGTAGCTGCCGGATTTATCAAACCCATCCTCGTTGCCCACTTCCACAAAAGAAAGTTTAAACGGTTGGGCGTGGCCATCGAGCGCGCGGCGGGCGCCCCATTTGGTATTCACATCACCGGTAACATATTCTATTTCTTCCAGCGCTTCATCCACGAAAGGCTTAAGCATTCCAGGTTCGTCCAGGTAATCGCCTTTGAGCGTATAGCCGGCAAATACCGCCAGCAGAGGTTCCATTTTCAGGTCTTCGCACCATTCCAAAAATTCCAGCAGGCCCATACCGTCTGTAGAGCGGTAGCCCCAGCAGCTGGGATGACCGGGGCGTTGTTCCAGCCCGCCCAGGGTTTTCTTCCAGGGAAAGCGGGTAGAAAAATAATCGCCTTCCAGGTAATTGCCCCCGGGAAAACGCAAAAAAGCAGGTTTCATGCCGGCCAGCAATTGCATGATATCAGCGCGGTTGCCATTGGGCCGGTTATTATAGGTAGGTGGAAAAAGCGATACCAGGTTGAACCAGTACGTGCCGCCGCCTTTGGCAGCAAGCACCAGCCGGGTATCGGCCGCGGGCCTTATACCCGCCGACGTGGTAAGTGTAGCGGTATAGCGTTGCCACTGGCCAGTGATACTGCTAACCTGGGCGGAGGCGTAAACCGTATCGCCGCCATTGCTTTCTATGCTTATGGTGAGCGGGCCTTCGGCGCCCGATGCTTTGGCGTAAAAAGAAGCCTGGTAGGTAGTTTGCGGTTTTACGGGAATGCCCCAGTAACCATCGTTGGCAATACCGGCGCGGCTGCCAGGCCGCCCTATGTCCAGGCGCAGGCAAACCGTCAATGCCTCATTTACGGGCTGCTGGTTATCCAATGCAATAGATGCTTTGGCGCCGCCATCGGCCACAACCGACCAGTGATCGGGCGCTTTGGGATTGTCTTTAAACGAACGGTTGCGCACCAGCTCGGCATAGAGCCCCCCGTCGTACGAATAATTGATTTCTTCCGTCATCAATCCATACAATTTCGGACTTACGGCAACGCCGGGTTTATCCATTTCGAGGGTAAGCGTGGCGGGCGATTGTGCGGCCAGTGCAGCGGAAAACAAACAGGCCGGCAGCAGGAGTTTTGCTATACTTTTCATACGAGGCAATTCATTTAAAGTGTCAAATTAACAATTATTAACCGGATTAACCCATATTCACCGATAAAAAAACAAAAGAACCTTTGTAGCGCCGCCCCGGTACAATACCGGCCCACCCATAAAATTCATTTTTATTACGACAATTTTAATTTTATCTTGCCCGCCTAAACCTCCACCTTTATAAATCCGTTTTTTGCATTACTCTAATCTCCCTTTATTGAAATTTACCCCGTTTATATTCCTGTTTTTATTGTTCTCCCTCAACAACTACGGGCAAACCGATACCGCCTATAAGCCCCGGTACCCGCAAAAAGACATGGGCGATGTCATGCACAGCGTTTTTAGCCCGCATAAACCCGTTACCCGCGATACCACGGGTAAAAAAGATACGGATAAGCATTTCTCCTTTGTGCCGGCCCTGGGGTATACCCTGCAAACCGGTTTTGCCGGTCTTATCAGCGGCAATATGGCCTGGTTTGCCGATACGTTCAATACCAAGCTATCGAGCGTTAATACCAATTTTACCTATTCGCAATACAACCAGATCATTATTCCCTTTACGGCGGATATCTGGACAAGGGGCAATAAGTATAACTCCATTACCGACTTCCGGTATATCAGCTACCCATCTTCTATTTACGGGCTGGGCGGCCGCACCGACCCCAATAAAGGCTATACCATCAATTTTTCGGGCCTCAAACTTCACCAGACCGTGATGCGGTCGCTGACGGACAATATCTACATCGGCCTGGGCTATTTTTTCGACCGGTTCTGGAATATCAAGGCTACCGACCAGGTATCGCGACAGCTCAACGCGTTGCTGACCCGGGAGCTGGGCAGCAGGGAAACCGCTTCTGGTTTTGCCGGGCGCTTTTTGTACGATTCGCGGCAAAACCAGCTGAACCCACGGCAGGGCAGTTTTCTCAATATTACCTATCGTACCAGTGAAAAGAAATTGGGGAGCGACAGCAACTGGCAGTCGCTGCAAATTGATGCCCGTACTTATGTAGCCTTTCCCAAAAACTCCAATAATGTGCTGGCGTTCTGGATGCTGGACTGGCTTACCGCCAACGGCACCCCACCCTATTTACTGTTACCCAGCACGGGCTGGGATGATAATTACAATACAGCCCGCGGGTATATACAGGGGCGCTTCCGGGGCAGGGATATGACTTATTTTGAAAGTGAATACCGGTTTGGCATTTCCCGCAACGGGCTGATAGGCGGGGTAGCGTTTGTAAACCTCCAGAATTTTTCCAGCGATCTTTCACCCCAGTACAGCAAGGTCTTTGCCGGCTATGGAGCCGGCCTGCGTATAAAGCTCAATAAATTTTCCGGCGCCAATCTCTGTATCGATTATGGCTTTGGGCAAAACGGGTCACACGGCTTTTTTGTAAATCTTGGTGAAGTGTTTTAAAGCAGTTTTGTCGCACCGTTCATACTCCTTTTCCAGCTGTTTATCCAGAATATAATTTCCCCGAAGGCCACGCAAGGCAACCATTTAAATACAGATCCCGTTTATGGGGATGTATCATTTTTTTCTTACAACACATTACATAAACATCAAATACATGCGTAGCAGGATAATGCTGGGAAAGCAATGGTTATGCCTGATCATGGTTTGCTGGCTGGCCGTAGAGGGGAGGGCCCAGTCGTGGACGCGGGTGAAGGATATACCCGCGCTGGATGTGTATGCGCTGGAAGTAAGCAACGGCACTATCTATGCCGGTACGAGCGACAGGGTGTATACGGGGCTAAATAACGGTGCGCGCTGGATGGCGTCAGCGAGCCTGGGAGATGTGGCATTTGTAACGAGCATAAAAGTATTTAACGGTAAACTTTATGCCGGCACATATAAGGCCGGTGTATTCCGGAGCAATGATGGCGGGACAACATGGGAACCGGTAAGCAATGGCATTGCTTCCATCAATTCTATTTCCCGCTTATTGATATGGAACAATGAATTGTATGCGGCCAGTTATGGAGAGGGTGTTTTTAAATTTGATGAGGCCCGCAGCCAATGGAATACATTTAACAATGGCCTTTACCCACAGGTAGACGGCAACATATACGACCTGGCCATCAGTAATTCCACCCTGGTAACTGCAGCCGGGATTAATGGTGATTTTTATCGCTACAACCAGGCCCTGCAAAGCTGGGACCAGTTATATTATAATTCACGCGGTTTGCAACCCGGTTTGAAAGTCAATACTATAATGGGGGATGGCCATTCCATCCTGGCAGGGATTGCTGGTTCGCGAAGCGCCGGTTTATTGCGGAGCGATGATAATGGCAATAGCTGGCATGCCGATACCGCAGGTATGGGTGCGTATTTTAATTTCCGCGTGCCGCTGGCAAGCCTTGATGCGTTTACCGCAGGCACTACCAAAAATTATGCGGTGGTCAATACGTTTGGCGGCACCAATGGCTCAAATGCTGCCGTGCTTTTTGCACGGGATAAAGGTGCTGCCGCCGGCGCACACTGGGATACTGCAGGCAGTTTTAACAACAACAATTTTGTATATGCCGTGGGAGAAGCCGGCGGAAGATTATATGCCGCACTGGACACCGGGCTGTATTACAAACAAATCATGCCCGGTGGTATCATCCCTACCCTGCCCGTATCCGGCATACTCATATATCCCAATCCCACGCCCGGGCAGGCCGGCATTGCTTTTAATTCGCTTACCACGCAAAAAGTGTCGGTAAGGGTGATGGATATGAGCGGCAGGGTGCTGTCTGTTCCTTATACCAATTACCCCCTGCTTCCCGGTACGCAAACGCTGCCCATCGACCTGGGCCGGTACCCTTCTGCCGGTTATTTAATTGACATCATTATTCCCGGCGGCCGGCAAACCCTGCGCGTGGTAAAGCAGAACTGATTACATTTGAGGTATGCTATTCCTGCTCCTGTTTTTCCCGGCCGGAATGTTTGCCCACGCCTTTCTCTTTCATTACCGTAAAGGATAATTTCTGACCACTGCTGGAACCTGCCTGTAACACACTGTTTATTACTTCATTGATGGAGTTGCGGTTATGGCATTCAAATGCCAGCCGGGTATTGCCGCTTTTCCCTTTGAGGGGCGAAAAGGACTGTTTTTTCATTTCAGTGTTGAACGACTTGTTTTCACGCGGGCCGGCATCATGCAGCTGGACCTGGATGATAAAGCTTTTCATACTTAGTTCTTTTAAAACGTGTTGCGGGAAATGGAATAGGGCCGGTGGGATTAAAGCCGTCCCTACAACGACAAGTGCCTGTCACATATTATATTGCCGAACTACATAATTAAGCCGCGCCCGGACCGTACAAAACCAATCCCCTGCAAAATTACCCGATTTTTAAGTATTATTATGTTATGAAAGTATTAGTTACCGGAAGCGCGGGGCACCTTGGTGAGGCATTGGTGCGCACCCTGCGGGGGCTGCACTACGAGGCCCCCGGTCTTGATATTATTCCTTCCGCCTTTACCACGCATATTGGTTCTGTGGCAGACCGTTCATTTGTACAGCGTTGTCTTGCCGGGGTAAAAACCGTATTCCATGCGGCTACCCTGCACAAGCCCCATGTGGCCACCCATAGCCAGCAACAGTTTATCGATACCAATATTACCGGTACCCTTAACCTGCTGCAGGAAGCCGTGGCCGCGGGTGTGGAGCAGTTTATCTTTACCAGCACCACCAGCGTTTTCGGCGATGCGCTGGTGCCGCCTGCCGGGGCTCCCGCCACATGGATAACAGAGGAGGTAAAACCCGTTCCGAAAAATATATATGGTGTAACCAAGGCTGCGGCGGAAGATCTTTGCCAGCTTTATTACCGGGATTACGGGCTTGCCTGCATGGTGCTCCGGACATCGCGGTTTTTTCCCGAAGAAGACGACCATAAAGCCATGCGGGAAGCGTATAGCGACAGCAATCTCAAAGCCAACGAATATCTTTTTCGCCGGGTAGACCTTGAAGATGCGGTAAGCGCGCATCTTGCCGCCGCTGCGCGTGCGCAGGAAATTGGTTTCGGCAAATACATTATCAGCGCCACCACGCCCTTTGCGCCGGGTGATATGCCGGAACTGCGCACCCATGCCCGGCAAACCGTGCAGCGGCTGTTCCCGGATTATGTGGCGGAATATGAACGCCGGGGCTGGAGTATGTTGAACAGCATCGACCGGGTGTATGTAAACGAGCGGGCCCGCCGGGAACTGGGCTGGCAACCGAAATATGATTTCCGGCATATCCTCAACCGGCTGAAAACGGGACAGGATGTGCAAAGCCCGCTGGTATTGCAGGTAGGCTCCAAGGGGTACCATACCGAAGCGTTTTCCGAAGGGCCCTACCCGGTGAAATAAACGGGAAGCATGGTTTAGTCCAGCAACTCCAATTCCAGCCTGCGTTCTATAGCAAATGGCATATTGGCCTGGCAATGGGAATAAGCGGGATCACAGTTTATTTTCAACTGCAGGTTAAGCCGGTTAAACATACCTGCCTGCAACAATTTTCCATCCGATTTACGAACAGTACTGTTGATATAAAAAAACTCCCGGCCATATTGTACGTGTACCAGGTCCTTACCGGCCGGCATCACCATCTGGAAATTATTCAGTGTATCCTTTACCACCGGCGTAGCCATTTCGGGCAGTAAGTAATGCAGGCCTGCCTCACGCGGAGGCATAAAAGAAGTAAGTAAACGTACAGCTTTAGTCGTTTCTTCCGTCACCTGTACTTTTATAGCCAGGTAATCCTCTCCTTTTAAAATGGTTTTGCCATTGGAAAAATCGCCTTTTACAGGAGCAGGCTTCATCACGCTGTCCCCCTTATGATGCAGTTTATTTACTTCCAGGCCGGGACTGATGGCTACCCAAAACGTGTTGAAATCGGTGATGCTGCCCGTCATGCCGGGCTGTTCTATTTTAGGGATAGCAAGCTGCCCTTTCGGGTGAAGCGAAATACGGTAAGGTTTTACGGCAATGGCTTCGGCCGATTCATCGAGTGTATCTTTTGATGTAAATGTTTTTTTGGATACCCAGCTCACTTCATCATATGGGATACCTGTACTGTCGGAGACTACTTTAAGTTCACAAACCGCCACGGTGGTCCCTTTTAATTGCCCGTTCTGCCAATCGCGCGTAGTGAGCCGGTAGCGGCAGGTTTCACCAACAACATATTTTCTTTCAATGGAGGAATGCGCCGGCTGTTGCGCAAGAGAGAAAAGAGAAAGCACCAGGCTTCCCATCATCATACAATAAAGTTTTGTTTGCATATCATGTTTTTTGAATGACGCGAATGTTTTCCATCATCTGGCTGACCGCCGAAACGGCGGCAGCCAGTTTCGCCTCCGGCACCTGCCGGAGCGCACCGAGATATAAATTGCCGGAAACAGTAAGGGACAATTGCTGCAATGCTTTTCCTTTCCTGGCCAGGTACACCAGTTTTGAACGATTGTCCTGCGCATCGGTCTTTTGCCTGACCAGGCCTTTTTCCTCCATATTTGCGATGACCCGGGTGAGGGTGGTTTTATCGCGGTTGAGCTGCCGGCCTATTTCTTTTTGAGCAATGCCATCCTGGTACCATAACACTACCAGTACCGCAAACTGTTCGGTGGTAATTTCCAGGTTATGCCGGCGGAAGGCTTCCGTTAATGCCAGCCTGAACATGTGGGAAAACTCAGCGCATAAATAAACAATGTTCTGCTGCAGCGAAGGTGCTTTCATAAATTAGATGTATATACAACTAAATGAAAGGTATTAAAAACTATTGATTCCGCAAAACGAATCCATGTACGTGCATACAAGTGTAGTAAATACACTTGTATGCACGTACATGGCATAACAAAACGCCGGCCGGAAAAAGCGGGCAGATTATACATTACTGCGGGAATAACGCAATGAGACCGGGTTATACCATAGGCATATACCTGGCCGCTTCCGGCCTGAGGGTAACCACCGGCTGGCTATGGCACAGGCGGGGAAAGCTGTTGCGCCCGGGCCGGGTTATAGCCTGTTCTGTACCGGCAGGCATCCTGCTTATAGCTGGTTTTGCAACATTTGGGATTTCAGCAATGCGGGTTTGTTTTTCTTTTAGCCGTTTTTCCTCCATCATCCGCTGGTACGGCGTCATCCGCTGTTCTCGTGTCAGCGGTACCGGCTTCGGCATTCCCGGCTCCTTTCTTATTTTACGGATGCAGAACCACATGCCGGTAATAAAACCCACAAATAATATCGTGCTCCCCCGCAAATGAATGTTTTCATAAGCCGGGTAAGGAAGATTAATATCCACATTCATTCCAAATGAATTGATCCCATTCCGGATATTGGCAGGAAGATAATCCTGTGCCAGGTAATAGATCAACCCGGCTAATGCCATACAAACCAATAAAACAAAAAATCCTGAAAAAGCAGCCTGTGCTCTTTGCAGGGCCTGCCGCCCGGATGGCATTCCCGGCCGTGAAGGGTAGAGCAAAACCATGAGCGGGTAGATAAGAAAGAACAGGCCCGGCACCAGCAGCATGTCTATTGGCACCGGCAGGCGCACAGGAATTTCGAAAAGCACCAGGGCCGGGGTAATGCGTACAAGCCCGGCCATGGCAGGAAACCATTTTGCGATCCAAAACTGGCCCTGTACAATACAAAGCACAAATACGATGGCTGCAATGACTACAGCGGGGAACCGTCGTTGCCGACCGGAATGCCTATCCATAAAACAGGTTTTATGTAAATTTGCTCATTGTTTCCCCGGCGGGATGAAGTAAAAAAGTGTAACTGTTAAACGCCCGGTGAAGACCTTACGGTATGGGCAATTTGCCAAAATACCGTTAAAAGGAAGAGGGTAAATAAAAGGAAATTTTTTCCCGGGGCATTTACAGGCTGTACATTTCTTACGACAAATGCCCTGTAGCCGATAGCCTGCTGCCCAACAGCACCCCGTGCAAAACGCAACATCTCCTGTGCAAAGGCCGAAGGAGCCCCTGTTTCCGGCAACGCTCATCATGTTTCCCAAACATAAAACCACCGTATATGCGTAAAGCAATTGCACTCCTGTTCAGCCTTGTTCCCCTACTGCTGTATGCACAGCTTGGCATCGGGCTCAAGGGCGGTATCAATTTTGCCAATGTAACCGGCGCCTCGTCCATCAACCCCGGCAGCCAGTCGGGTTTTGTGGCCGGCGCGTTTCTTGCCCCGCATTCCAAAAGCATTATCGCCTCCCGCACCGAGCTGCTTTTTTCGCGGCAGGGCTACAGCTTTAAAAGCGGCACCACTACAGGCAATGTAAACCTCGACTACATTGTAATTCCTCAATTCATGGCCATCAACATCACCAAATTTGTGCAGTTGCAGTTTGGCGTACAGATGGCTTTTTTGCTCAATGCAAAAGCAGACAGCACTTCGGGACAGGGCAGTACCGGTCAATACCCGGGGGCATTGAGCTACTACAACAAATTCGACTATGGTTTTGGCGCGGGCGTGGAAGTGCATCCTGTTGCCGGCCTGCTTATCGGGGCCAGGTACAATGTCAGCATCGGCAAACTATATGCTTCTGCGGAAACAGGGCAGGTTCCTACGTTTTCCGCCGCCGATGCAAAAAACAATATCGTGCAGGTCTTTACCGGCTGGATATTCGGCGGCAAAAGCAAATAATGATGGTACGATTGGTTTATATTTACGCCCTGTTGTAATGCTTATGAAAAAAATAGTTACCCTGGCTGTAGTATGCCTGGCAGGTCTGCCGGTCCTGGCACAGGATGCCAATACATGGAATCACAAACAATGCGCCGTGGTGCTGACCTACGATGACGCCATCAATGCAGACCTGGACAATGTACTGCCGGCGCTGGATTCACTCGGCCTGAAAGGCACGTTTTACCTTATTGGTTCGTCGCCGGTAGTAGCCGCCCGCATGCAGGAGTGGCGGGAAGCCGCCCGGTATGGGCATGAGCTGGGCAATCATTCCCTGTTTCATCCCTGCGACGGCAGCCTTGCCGGGCGCAGTTTTGTACAGGCCGATTTTGATCTCAGCAGGTATACCGTAACGAGGGCCGTGGCGGAAATCCGTATGAACAACGTATTGCTGAACGCCATCGACGGCAAAACGAAACGGACCTTTGCTTATCCTTGCGGCGATTTAACCATCGCTGGCACCCCATTCTATACAGGCCTGCAAAAAGACTTTGTTGCGGCAAGAGGCGTCAGGCCGGCCCTGGATTCTATCGGGACGGTAAACCTGGACAATGTAGATTGTTATGCGATGAATGGCCAAACGGCGGAGCAAATGATTGAGCTGGTAAAAAAAGCAATGAAGACCCACAGCTTACTGGTCTTCCTTTTTCATGGCGTGGGCGGAGGGCATAGCATTAATGTTGGCTTGAATGAACATAGTCTTTTACTCCACTTCCTGAAGGCGCACGAACAGGAAATATGGATTGCCCCCATGGTAGAAGTGGCGGAATATATCCACCACCGCCAGGAGAAAAATTAGCGGGAGGCAGTTCCTTATAATCAGTTGTAGCAACCTGCTTACGGAATGATGCTGATATGGATACTTGTTCCCTTATCCAGGGCACTGGTTATCTGTATAGTGGCGCCTATTTTTTCCGCCAGGGTATAAATAAAGCGGTACCCGAATGTTTCTGACAGCTGGTGGTGCGATTTTTTTGCATACGCTTCCAGCAATGCTATTTTTCCCGGGGGCATGCCCTGCCCGGTATCAGTTACCGTAATTATGCTGCCGCCATCGCGGTGCTCAAAATGCAGGGTAACGCTGCCGGACTGGGTGTATTTGATGGCATTGTCCAGCAGGTTGCGAAGAATGATTTCAAGAATATTCCGGTCGGTGACCAATAACACGGGTGCCGTATTTTCACAAACCAATGCCAGCTTTTTGCGGGCAGCAATGTCCGCATAAGCGTTAAACAGTTCGCCAATCAGCAGGGTATGTTCAAACGCGGTTTTCTTTACCGTAAAGCCATCCTTGTGACTGCTGTACCAGGCCAGGAAATCGTTGGTAAACTTCATAATGGTGGCACTGGAATTTTTCAGTTCCAGGAAAAGGTCACGGCCTTCCCGGCTCGTAAAATAATTTTCGGCAGAAATCTGGGTTAATATCAGCGACTGAAAATAAAGCGGCGATTTCAAATCATGCATGATCAGTGAAATCATCTTTTCGCGTAGACCGATGTTTTCCCGCAGCTCCATTACCATTTGCCCCAACGCTGCATTCTTATCGCGCAGGCTGGCGCTTTTTATCCTGATTTCTTTTCGTTGCCGCACAATGGTAAATACGGCAAGGGTGCAAACCAACAACAGGATAATAGCCAATATAATTTTAAAGGCAACGGTTTGGTAAAATAGCGGCGGTACGCTGATGTTGATTTGCCGCGTGGCATAATCGAGCGGACCAAGGCCCGTTCTTACCCGTACGCTGAGCAGGTAAGCCCCGTGCGGCAGAGGGCCGATGCTAACCTGGCCGTTGTCGCTCACCTCCGTCCAGGCATCCATAACGTCATCGATCCTGTATTCCAGTTTCAGGTTTCTCCGGCTGCCATAATAGGGAACGGAAACCTGGATGATGACAGCTTCGTTTTCGTTCTTCAATGCCAGCGCATGGTCCAGCATTACCGAACCGCCGGTTTTGAGCTGGGTACTCAGCAGTATATCGCCGTCAGGAAATAGCGGGCTGATAGAATCCTGGTGAAAGAGCAGTACCCCGGCAATTGAACTTAACGCCAGGTACCCATCTGCGCTGATGGCATTGGAAGGATTCAGCCCCCCGTTGAACTCCAATACCGGTAATCCGTCGCCCTTATCGTATTTATAATAATAAACCGACTTGCCGCGCCCCTCGCAAAACGCTCTTAATTCTTCCGCGCTGGTTACATACAGCCCCTGGTTGGTGGCCAGCCATACCCGGCCCCGCTGGTCTTCTGTTATAGACACAATTTCCTGCAGGTCGGGGTTATCGCTGGTATAGATACGGTAAAACCGATCCTTGTAATAGTAATAAAAGTAATCCTTGTTGAGGCAGCTGAACAGGATAGCACTGTCTTTTAGTTTGGTAATGTTAAACGTAAAGACATCGGGAATGGAATCGATTTTATCTATCCTGTTACCCGGCTCGTTATAAACGTAAACACCCTTGGCGGAAGAAATCCAGAACAACCCGTTTTTAATGTACCGGAACATCTGGAAATAGGCGAATGTAACATCGGAGCTGCTAATAGCCCGGGTGTCTTTAAATACCCCGTTTTCATATTTAAGCACAGTGCGCTCCGTGAGGCAAAAGAGCTCGCCCCTGTCGTTTTCACAAAAATCGTTTGCTTTCCTGTTTGGCGCAGGGATAATGGCTTTACCCTGCTTTACCATATTGTGGTTGTAACGGATGATTTTATTGTCAATACACTCCCATACGTTGCCGGTATGGTCAACAAATAAGCCCTGCGAGCCCGGCCGGCTGGCATCCAGTATTTTAGCATACCCATTGCCGGAAAACTCGCTCCAGGGGGTAAGAAACAGGTTTTTATCTTTCAGCGTGAGCGGGTAAAAAATCCTTTCTGTTCTCAGTTTTTCGAACGGCCCGGAAAAACGCCGGGTGTAAAACGGGTTGGGACGAATGATTAACAACCCTTCCCGTTGGGTGCCAATGGCGGTAATATTTCGTAAGGGACCGTACGCAACTTTATTGATAGGATAATGCAGGAACGACAAATCGCAGACAAAGATGGTGTTGAAACGGGTATTACCCATTACCTGTATCCGGTATAGCCTTTTGTTGCAAACAATATGAGGATATTCGGAATGATACAGGGTAAACGGCAGGCCCGCAGCCGTTTTGTGTAAGGCATTCCTGTATGCAGTGTCGGCCAGTATATCGCCCGTCAGTGTAATTTCCTGTTCCTGCCAGTTGTGTTCATCCACAAAAACAAACCTGTTCTTTTCAACGAGCACGAGCTCGTTATTTACCGCAACGGTAGAAGCGCCGGTAACCCGGCTGTTGTTAACCACACACTGCCGGTTGTCTTTGTACAAGTGGGAAATCTTATTTTCCGTATATAAGAACGTGGAATCGTTAAAAGGGAAAAAAGAGCTGTTGGTAAAAACGCTGTTTTTTAACGCCAGCCTTTCTTTATTTATCCCGGTGCTGCTGCCGTGCGTAACAAACCAGTTCCAATTAAAATAATGGTAGTTATCGTAAGGAGGAAGATTGTACGCGCACAAGCTGCTGTCTAAATACAATTGACCGCTTTTGCCGATCCGGAACAGCAGTCGCCTGCTCCAACTCATAAAAAGGAGCCTATTGTTACCGTCTTTCGTTATACCGGCAAATTTAATGATGGGATTTCCCTTTACTACCGGGGTTTCCAGCACCCTGGTCCGGGTACCGTCAAAACTCCGTATGTTATCGCTGGGGCAAACAAACCAGATGGTGCCCTGGTCGTCGAATGAAAAATCGTCAATAACATTGGGTGCCCTTACTTCCTGCCCGTAATTCCTGATAATGACCCGGTCGTTGCTGAGCGTTTGCGCGGGCAGGTAGTGCCCGGGAACAATTATCAGCATACTGCACAGCAGGACAAGCTTCGGTATTCTGCTGTTCAAAAAATGCCGGTGACGAATCGGTTTACTCAACATTCCGGTGGTAAGTTTAGATGTCATTCAGGTTGCGGCGATTAGTATGATGTGGCAGGCAATGCGTATACCGGTAAAGCCGGGTAAGCCAATAGGATTAAACAGGCAACGGTTAGAGCGGCGAAAATAAGATTAATATTTATAATGTGAAAAACGGCCATCCCCAATCAATACATCAACTATCATCACCCGGAAAACAGCAGGGATCTCCGGCAAAGCAATAAGCCCACGCCCGGAAAACAGGATTAGCCGCACTGCTCCCATTCAGGAACTTTCAACTTGTCATGAGGCGGATTTTCGTTAAATTTGGTTAGATCCATCTTTATTTACGTTATATCTGCCCGTGTATAAAAAAAATATCACAAGAAAGGAATTCCTGGCAAAGACCACCCTGGCGGGTGGAAGCTATCCTCTTATGCTGGCCCTGGGCATGCTGCGCAAGGCGCCGGCCCACCCGTTTTCCCTGGAAGGCGATGGACAGGGCAAGCATATTTTGATCCTGGGGGCAGGCCTGGCTGGTATGGCTTCCGCCTATGAACTGTCCAAACTGGGCTATCGCTGTACGATTCTTGAAGCCAGGGACAGGGCCGGCGGAAGGTGCTGGAGCGTACGGAAGGGATCTACCAATACGGAAACGGGCCAGCCCCTGCATAAAGCCAGTTTTGACGAAGGATTATATTTCAATGCGGGCCCTTCAAGAATTCCGCATCATCATGCCCTTACACTCCACTATTGTAAGGAGCTGGGAGTGCCCATACAGGTATACAACAACGTAAATGAAGCGGCTTATTATTTCAGTGAGGGCAAGGGGCCCCTCTCCAATAAAAAGATCCGGATACGGGAGATACACAATGATATGAGAGGCCACCTGGCTGAATTGCTGGCCAAGGCCATCGATGGCCACCAGGTAGATGCCACCATGACCCGGGAAGACGGGGAAAAGATTATTGAATGGCTCCGTGCAGAAGGCGGACTTGATATTGACAAGCTCTATAAGGCCTCCGCCAGGCGCGGCTACCTGGTTTCGCCGGGGGCGGGCAATAAACCCGGCGCCATTGCAGACCCGTATTCGCTTTCTGATATGCTGGGTTCGGGGCTTATGGACCCCGATTTTTACAATGTTGCGGAATATACCTATGAACTCCAGATGACCATGTTCCAGGCCGTGGGTGGCATGGACCGGATTGCCGCGGCATTTGAGAAAAAACTGGGTGATGGCATCCGCTTCAATGCCCGGGTGAGTTCCGTCAAAAACCTGGAGCATGGCGTAAGCGTTGTTTATAAAGACAATAACGGGGAGCAGCGCATAGAAGCCGACCTCTGCATCTGTACCATACCGCTTACCGTACTGACTGACATTGACCATAATTTTTCTTCGGATGCCAGCCGGGCCATCGATAACATTTCCTATATATCCACCAGCAAGATAGGGCTGCAGTTCAAAAGACGTTTCTGGGAAGAGGACGAGCAGATATACGGGGGCATTACCCATACCAATAACCAGCTTACCCAGTTATTTTATCCTTCCAACGATTATTTAAGCGGCAAGGGCATATTGCTGGGCTACTATAACTTTAATGAGAAGGCAAAAGCGACGGGGGAATTATCGTACCAGCAACGGGAGCAGCTGGCACTGGAGAAAGGGGCCCTTATTCATCCGCAGTACCGGCAGGAATTTGAAACCTCTTTTTCGGTAAGCTGGCATAAGACCAATTATAATCTTGGAGGCTGGGCAGTTTATTCCGGTGAAGACAGGAAGACCCTTTACAAGGCCTTGTTGCAGCCCGACAAGCAGGTCTATTTTGCCGGCGAGCACCTCACCTATCTCAATGCCTGGATGGCGGGGGCGCTGGAATCGGCACGCAGCGTGGTGGCCGCCGTGCACGGGCGGGTTACGGAACAGCGGACCGGGTACCCGGCTACAAATTGATTACTCACTGACCAAAACATATATTAACATGAGAAAAAACATCAATCGCCGTGAAATGCTGCGGAACAGCGCCCTGGTGGCAGGTGGCCTTCCGTTTACCATGAGTCTCTTCGAAAAAGCAGGGGCCGCTCCCCTGGCCGGGAGTCTTCACCATACCATCGGCCACGCCGAATTTATTTCCGACAGGGAAATTGCCCTGGGCATGCCCGTTGATCTCAAAGCGCGGCTTTTTGCGAACGAGAATCCCTTTGGCCCTTCCGACGCAGCCAAGAAAGCTGTAGAGATGGCCCTGCCTACCAGTTTCCAGTACCCGTTCATGTTCTTAAAAGACCTTACCGGCAAGATCGCCTCCTTTGAAGGCATCAGCGATGGTGATCACAGCAAAGGCGGCGACGAGTTCCGGGGTGAAAACAACGGCAATATATTGATGGCTGCCGGCTCCTCTCCCCTGCTGATGGCCGCTGCTCTTTATTTTTCCAGGCCCGGCGCCAATATCATTACCGGGGATCCTTCTTATGCGGACCTGCCGCGCAAGGCGGCAAAGCTGGGCGCCAAAATAGTGAAAGTGCCTCTTACCACGGAGTACAAACTGGACCTGGATGCGATGGAGAAAAGCATCGACTCCAATACCACGCTGGTCTATATCTGCAATCCCAATAACCCCACCGCAACGGTACTGGATACGGATAAGCTCAAGGCATTCTGCGAGCGTGTTTCCAAACGGGTGCCCGTATTTATTGACGAAGCCTATATCGATTACCTGCCCGATCCGCAGGGCACAACCCTGGTCAGTGGCGTTAAGGCCGGCCAGAATATTATCGTGGCCCGGACCTTCTCTAAAGTGTATGGCTTTGCGGGCCTGAGAGTAGGCTATATTGTGGCCCAGCCCGATATGATCAATAAATTGGCTGTTTATACCGACGGGGCCTCGTCTATCTCCGCCACTTCGCTGCAGGCTGCCATTGCGAGCTACCAGGACAGGGATTATATGAACGGGGTGCTTAAGAAGACCGTTGCTTCCAAAGCATTTTTATACGACGTGCTGAAAAAAGAAGGCTACGAATATGTGCCTTCCTGCGCCAATTTTGTGATCTTCCCTATCAAGATGGAAGGCGCGAAGTTTACCAGCGAAATGATGAAACGTGGGGTGGGCGTAAGATACTGGCAGTTCGATAACAAAGAATGGTGCCGCGTCAGCATCGGCAGGATGGAAGAAATGCAGGCTTTTGCCTCAGCTTTTAAGGAAATCAGTTAGTATCACTTGTAAACGCAACAACCATTACATGAAAACAATACTGTTAGCCTGCTGCCTCCTGGCGGCGGGCAGTCCTTCCCTACATGCACAGGATACAGCGTCGGCCCCTGCACTTACGCTGGAAGAGTACGAAAAAGCCCGGGCATTTAACGTGCCCGACCTGGATAAAGACACGTATATAAAATTTGACAACGCGTATATACTGGACCGGGGCGACTACCTTAAGCCCTATTTCATTACGGGGGATGACAGCCTGAAAAAGCGGATCGACCTCTATAAGCTTATCCGCAAGCAAGGGAGGGCGGAACTGGGTACGGTGATTTACTATACTACAGAAACAGGCAAACGTTATTCGGCTTGCCTGCCAGGCTTCAACGCCGGTGGTGATATATGGGAAAAATATTTCGGGGATATCCATACCATCGATAAGGAAGAGCAGCATTTTGCGCTAAAACTTTCCTATGTGCTCTCCCGGCAGCTGGGCATCCAGCTTTATAAAGCTGCCAACCAGGGCAAAAATATGAGCAAGGATAACGGTACCTATGGCAACGATATCTGCTTCCCAGGCGATATGCAGGTGGAAATGGCGGATGGCTCCACCAGGCCGATTGGCGAAATCAGGGCCGGTGATGAAATCCTTACGGTGAATCCCGCCACGCTAAAAACCACCCGGGTAAAGGTGAAGGAACTGACGACACATGCGGTAAAGAATTATGCCATCACCCAATTGCTGCTGCTGGCGTCGACTGAAAGAACGGTAGCGGCCCCGGGGGGAAATGCCAGAGGCTACCACGAAGTTTTGCTGACCACGCGCTGGCTGGAAGCAACTCCCAACCACCCCGTTCCCACCCCGCAGGGGAATAGAAAAATCGGCGAACTGGAGCCGGGCGATAAGCTGGTTTGCCGGGATGACCATTCCGGCAGTTACCGAAACTTTACGGTCTGGTATAAAACGGAATCCGCCGGGGGCCTGCAGCAGGTGTACAATATCGTTACCGCCGGCGGGAGCACCCTGGTGCTAAACGGGGTAATCGTATCGCAGAAGTAACCTGCAGGCCCGGCTTGTGGGGCAGCCTTGTCTTATCTATGCTTTATCCTTGCTTTATCCTTGCTTCACGGTGGCTGAAACCCGCGCCGGTACAGAACACCATACAAGGATTAAGCAAGGATGACACAAGGATAGTGTATCAAACCCGCTGCCAGTAAGGGTATAAGGTTACGACCGATGAGCTTGTAAAAAATGGGGTGTACCAAATTCAGCTTTCCCTTTTCGGGTTAGCCTGTAGAGCACTTTTGCTTTACTATCCGGGTACAACCTACAATACGATGCTTAAACCAGGCGGGCACTTTATAGAGATCAATGATGGAGATCGCCCATGAAATAAAAGCGGCGGAATCTGCCTTAAGGGGCGTAAACAAACTATTAAATCATAGAGGATAAGAATTTACAAATACATAATTTGTCCTAAACGAGATAAAACTTATTTTCGCGCCATGCCTGTTCCTGTACTAATCCATTAAAAATACACATTGTTTTAACTTATTCACAACTCTTTAAATGGCAGAGCTTAATCAGGAAATACCAATCAATATCCGCCTGGCTGTTGAAAGTGTCGCTGATTTTGATGCTATTTACAACCAATATCACCGGGCTGTTTATGCTAATATTCTTAAAATGGTGAAGCAGCCGGAGACAGCGGAAGATATTTTGCAGGAAGTCTTTTTTACCCTTTGGAAGAGCCGCGAAAAGATTTACGCCGATAAAGTGGCGGGCTGGCTGTTTGTAGTAAGCTATAATAAGGCTGCCACCCACCTGAAAAAACTGCTCAGGCTTTCTTTTGTCGAACTGGCAGAAGAAACCATTATTGAAGAAGCGCAGGAGGACCCAACACGGGAAATATACCAGGAGCAACTTTCCCTGATAGAAAATGCTATCCGGCATTTACCGGAGCGAAAAAAAGAAGTACTTCAGCTGCATTATTTCGAAGGCAGATCCCATGAAGAAATAGCAGCCTCGCTGGGCATTTCTATCACCTCAGTAAAGGATTATCTCAAGCAATCTGCCGGTTTTATCCGAAAACATACCAGGGGCAATTATGATGGTTCATTGGCAGCGGTAGCATCGGCCCTGCTGGTTTTTTACCTGGAAATGCCTTAATACATCTACACCTCAAATCTTCCTTCCACCTTCACCCGACAATGTTGCTTTCTTTTGGCAACCGACTACTTAACAATTTGGTAACGTTAAAAGCATCCCTTTTAAAGGCATACCGGAGAATTTACTAACAGACATATATGCAGGAAATAAGATTATTGATAGAGAAATTCTGGGCCGGTACGGCTACCCCTGAGGAGAAAAAGCGCCTCTTTAAGCTGATGCAGGACAAAGGGCTGGAATGGCAGCATTTGCTGGAAAGCGAGTACAGGCAGGAATTGAATAGTGATCAGCACAGTATTTCTTCCGGGCCTTCTGGACAGCTGTTGGAGCAATTGCACCGGCAGATTGAAAGCGAAACACATATACCTGCTTTACAAAACAAAAGAATGCTACAGCTTCGTCCGTGGATGCGATGGGCCGCAGCGGCAGCCATCATTACGGGTATAACGCTGGGTGTTTACAGGTTAATTCCGCCGGGAAAAAGGCCTGCCGATCTTGCCGCGAAGGAAATAAAAGCAACGAGAAGGCTCCGGCAGCAGGTAAACGGGGGGAAAACAGCTGAGCGCCTGGTGCTGGAGGACGGATCGGTTATAGATCTTTATCCCGGAAGCGGGCTGACTTATTACGAGCCCTTTAGCAATACAAGAAACATATCGCTTTACGGAAAAGCACAGTTTAACGTGGCAAGGAAACCGGGAGCCCCTTTTTCGGTGCATACAGGAGGGTTTATTACCACTGCGCTGGGCACCACCTTTATTGTAAATACACTGGAAGATAGCCAGGTTTCTATGGTATTAATAGAAGGCAGCATATTTGTTCATGCAACGCCTGAAAGCGGGATGCCGATGAAAGACGTCTATTTGACTCCCGGCCAGGAGCTTGCTATAAATTCGAAGGTGAAAAATTATGCGCTGCGTGAATGGAAGGCTGCCGGCGCTACGGCAAACAACATAAGAAGATTGCACCGGGCCCCTTCCGCAGATGATGCATTTGTTTTCAATAAAACGCCGCTGGCAAAGGTCTTTCAGCAACTGGCCGATCATTATAAAATGCGGATAATCTTTGACGGGCCGGACGTGGCGGGCTTATCCTTTACCGGAAGCATAAAGCAAACGGATGATTTGCAGGCAGTGCTTTCCATAATATGCAATACGAATGATTTAACATTCAGTTCCGGGAACGGGGAGATAAACATCAGCAAACAAAAACAGCCGTAAGAAAACATTCGAAGAATGCCTTTAACATACTCCCGCGGGTATGCGGGCAACCTATTGTCAAAAAAAATAAAAACAAGCATATGATGCTAACCAGCTTTAGAGAAAAATTTAAATGGTGCCTTTTCATTTTTCCACTCCTGCTATCAGTGGCTGGCCGGTCGCAGCAACCGTCGCAGGTAAAAGGCTCCGTGGTCAATGATAGTGGTGAACCAATGTCGGGTGTTACGGTTACAACAAATGAGACCGGGAAAAAGGCTGCAAGGTCTGCATTAACCAATGAAAAAGGCGTTTTTATATTCGGCAGCCTGAAAGCCGGCAGGAAATACGATTTTAATTTCAGCTATGTAGGTTTTGAAAACGAGACAGTAAAAAACTTCCTGGTTAGTGAAGGTGATAATAATTCCATGCTGGTAAGGATGAAGCAGGCCGGTGCGGAACTGAGCCAGGTGGTGGTGGTAGGCTATGGAGAAAGAAAACGGGGAGAGCTCACGGGCGCAGTAAGCTCGGTAAAAGCTGCCGATATTAAAGACCAGGTGGTAACATCATTCGACCAGGCCCTGGCAGGAAAGCTGGCAGGTGTACAGGTTATGCAGACAACCGGTGCGCCGGGCGGGAATGTGTCGATCAGGGTGCGTGGCACTGCTTCCATATCGGCAGGGAATAATCCGCTGTACGTAATCGACGGTCTTCCTGTATCACAGGATGTGAACACCAATTCGCTGCCTAATCCCAATACGTACCAGCAGCCTTTAAACCCGCTGGCGACCATCGATATGAATGATATTGAATCGATCGATGTGTTAAAAGACGCTGCTTCGGCCGCCATCTATGGTTCCAGGGGGTCCAACGGGGTTATCCTGATCAGAACAAAAAAAGGCGCTTCGGGAAAAACAAAAATAAGTTATTCCTTCAGCGGGGGCCGGCAGGAAGTATCGAAAAGAATAGATGTGATGGATGCCTATGGATATGCAAAAGAGGCATACGATAGCCATAACAACGCTTATCTCGATGCTGTTCCGGGTGGTAAGGCGACCGACCCCAATAGCATACGGCCCAACAACCCTTCAACCTGGGTGCCTCCGCAGGTATTGCCCTACCTGGGCAACCAGCCGGGTCTTACCAATACCGACTGGCAGAAAGCTGTTTTCCGCCCGGCTAATTTTCACAATCACAGCCTGAGCGCCAGCGGGGGCTCGGATAATATGACGTATTATGTATCGGGAAATTATCTCGACCAGGATGGTATTATTATCAACAATAATTTCAAACGATATTCGCTGCGCGGGCACCTGGAAGGGGGAAAAGATGCACTGAAATTCGGGCTTAACGTTTCGCCTTCCTATACCATCACGCAACAGGTGGCTGCCGAGGGCCCATGGAGCTCTAATATCTCCAACCCTTACGGATTTCCCAACGGGGCCGGCGTAGTGGCCAATGCGTTGACCTATGCTCCCATCTTTCCCGTATACAATCCCGACGGAACGTTTGCTGATTCGGTTAACCAATGGGGATATGGACAAACGAATGTGCTGAACCCGGTTGCCCTGGCTACCCAGATCAAAGACGTGGTAAAAGACTTCCGGTTTGCCGGTTCCACTTTTGTTGAAAGGGAATTGATAAAGGGCCTGAAGTATAAAATCCTGTTTGGCACGGATATCAATACCTTTATTGAAGATTATTACCGGCCTACCAGCCTTCCCGTACAAAGCGCCACATTGCCTTCTATTGCGTATGGGTTGACAAAGACCGATCAATACCTGAACTGGGTGGTGGAAAACACCTTAACTTACGCTAAGAAGATCGGGGCCGGGAATATCAACGCGTTGCTTGGGTACAATGCACAAAAAGAAAATCAATACCACAGCTATGCGGCAGCCAACAAATTTCCCACAGATGCAGTGACCACATTAAATGCCGGGCAGCCATCGCAGGTATACTCCAGCCTGGAGCAGTGGAGCCTGGTGTCTTTTATCGGCCGTATGCAATACGATCTTAAAAGCCGGTATTTCCTGGCCGCCTCCCTGCGCAGGGATGGCTCCAGCCGGTTTGGCGCCAATAATAAATGGGGATGGTTCCCTTCGGGATCAGCGGGCTGGGTAGTTTCAAAAGAGCGCTTCTTCTCGGGTCTTAATCAATACATCAGCAATCTTAAACTGCGCGCCAGCTATGGACTGACCGGCAATTTTTCCATCCCCAATTACGGGTCCCTGGCGCAGCTCAGTTCTTCCAATTATATATTGGGCAACCAGGCGCTGACAAGCGGCGTTGCAGTGACTTCGCCTCCCAATCCTAATTTAACCTGGGAGAACACGGCCAGCTTTGATGCAGGCATCGAGCTGGGCTTTTTGCACAATGCGCTGAACGTTACCGTCGATTACTACAACTCTAAAACCAGCAAGCTGCTGCTGAACGTACCCACTGAAGCCACCACCGGTTTCAGTACCGAATTGCAGAACATAGGCGCGCTGACCAATAAAGGCATCGAGGTTTCGGCCAATTATTTCAGGCAATTTAAAAGTGGCTGGAGCATTGACCTGGGGGGCAATATCGCCGTGAACAGGAACAACGTTACCCGGCTTGGCCCCGGCAATGCGCCCATTATCGTAACCGGCGGCACGGGTTCTGCCTATTTTAAAACCGAGGTGGGACAACCGATCGGCAACTATTATTTACTGGTGCAGGATGGCATCTATAAGAACCAGGCCGATCTGAATAAGTATCCTCATTTCTCCAACTCGCATGTGGGCGATTTTAAATTCAAAGATGTAAGCGGGGACGGGCAGCTGAATGCGCTTACCGACAGGGCCATTGTAGGAAATTTTCAACCCAAATATACATTCGGCTTCAGCGCTTCCGTGCGCTACAGGCATTTCGATTTAGGGGCCGTTGTACAGGGTACGCAGGGCAATAAGATACTTGACCTGTTCAGAAGGTATATCGCCAGCTCGGAAGGAAACTTTAATAACCTCAATCTTCTGCAGGGCCGGTTTATTGACACCAATAATATAGGCACCGGCAATATTAACCGCGCCAACCGGCTTGCCACAGGAAGCAACGGCACTATTTCCACCTGGCATGTAGAGGATGGTTCTTTTGTACGGGTAAAGAGCATTACGCTGGGGTACAGCTTTGCGGAAAACCTGCTTAAAAAATGCGGCCTGTTATCGCTGCGCCTGTATGCCACTGTTCAGAACCCATTCACCTTTACCAAATACAGCTTATTCAACCCGGAGATATCCGACAGGCCCAATAATGCGCTTTCACCCGGGGAGGATTATGGCTCGTACCCCCTGGCCCGTAGTTATGCCGTTGGATTGAATATCTCTTTCTAATTTCTTTAAACAGTAACAACATGAAGAATAGTATATTTTTATTCGCTGCATTATTCTTGCTTGTATCGTGTAAGAAAAGCTTTCTTGACCTGACGCCGACATCCACTATTACCACTGATAATTTTTTTAAGACTGCTGCTGATGCCGTTACGGCCGTCAACGGCTGTTATGCCAGCCTGGCCAGCGCCGGTACCGGCAGCCAGTATAGTTCGGCCTTCGAGGTACTGATGGAAGAAAGAGGCGATAATGTACTTGACCTCGACATATCTGCGGGTTCGGGCACCAATTATAAACTGGCGCATTTTATTGACGACCCCAGCAACTCACTGTTGTCTACCACCTGGGTCAGTATTTATACCGGCGTATACCGGTGCAATACCGTGTTGACCAATATCGATCCGATCAACATGAGTGCAACGTTAAAAAGCCGTGTCAAAGCGGAAGCGCAGTTCATAAGAGCGCTGAGTTATTTTAACCTCGTTCGTCTCTGGGGCGCTGTGCCGGTACTTACCACCGTGGTATCACCAGAACAGGCAGCAGGGCTGAAAAGAGACGATGTCGCGACCGTGTACAAACAAATAGAGTCCGATCTCAATTTTGCTGCAGCCAATCTACCTGTTTCCTACACGGGAGCCGATGCAGGCAGGGTTACGGCAGGGGCGGCCAAAGGGCTCCTGGCTAAAGTGTTCCTGTATGAAAAAAAATACAGTAATGCGACCACCCTGTTGCAGGACATTATCAATTCGAATGCGTTTTCCCTGCTGCCGAACATTGCAGATGTATTCAGCACATCCAAAAAATACAATGCCGAAATACTTTTTGCCGTCCGGTATGCATCGGGCATTACCGGCCAGACACACGGATTCTGGTTTGTAAACACCAATAACCTGCCTACCATCGACAGCTCAATTATCAAAGCATATAACCCGGCCGATCTTCGTAAAACGCTTGCCGATGCCATAAAACCGACGGGATTCAATTATAGCGGCCCCAGGAAGTTTATCGATGTACCGGATGCAACGGGCAATTCGGGAGAAGACTTCCCGGTATTGCGCTATGCGGAGGTTTTATTAATGGCTGCCGAAGTTTTAAACGAACAGGGCTATAGCCCGGCCACTACCCAGGGAACGGCATTTTATTATTTGAACCAGGTGAGGCAACGGGCAGGCCTGGCGGCAGTAGCATCCACCGATTTGCCCGACCAGGGCAGCTTCCGCAGCGAAGTGTATTTACAACGAAGGCTGGAACTGGCTTTTGAATGCGACCGCTGGTTTGACCTGGTGAGGACCGGTAATGCTATTTCGGCTATCCAGGCTGACGCCGGAAAGGGCAACCCGGTTATTGATGCGCACCGGTTCATTTACCCCATCCCTCAATCGGAACTGGATATTATAAATAACCTGGCTAATTTTCCGCAAAACAACGGGTATTGATATATGAAGCGTGCTTATTTGTTTATTGCCGGTTTTATTGTAACGATCAGTCCATATGGCAGGATATCCCATGTGGCCACAAAGAGAAAATTCAAAAATTGCTATTCCCTGATGCAACCAGGTATGATTTGAAAAGCCAGTCATTTCGAACCATTTAGACAAATGACGTATTTCGCCCCCAGGGCTGACCAGCGTTTCAAGCGATGATAAAGTAAAACAGGATGGTATAAAAGCCATCCTGTTCTGTTATGTTGGGCTATTGACGAGTTTTACAGGCAACCAGGCAAATTGTAATCCCTTCAAAAGTTGCCAAAAATTACCAGTGCAATTGATAATATAGAATTAAGCTAAATTATATTTGCGTTACTCATCCGCCGTAGCACTTTTTTTACTAAACAGGTAAAAAAGAGTGAGTTGGAAATATTGTTTACTATTTTAAGTAGCGTATTTTAGCATAAAGACAGGCATTAGCGGTCATGCCTGGGCAACAGTGATAAATTGAAAGTAACTGCAAAACACGGACATTTATACTATGCCGGATAACAAAAACTTCTTGCAAAGGAATAAAGCGACTATAGTTTATAGCACCAGTTTGGCTTTTCTGCTGTTTCTTCTCAAATGGCTGGAACTTCGTTTTATAATATTTGATCATTCATTTGAAATCTACATCGGATTTATTGCGGTCATTTTCACTGCATTAGGTATATGGCTTGCCTTAAAACTCTCAAAACCAAAAATTGAAACCATAGTGGTAGAAAAAGAAGTGTATGTAACCAGGAATGAAAATTTTGTCCAGGATACATCACTTGTCTCCCAACTTGAATTAAGCAAACGAGAGTTGGAAATATTGAATTTATTGGCACAAGGGCATAGCAACCAGGAAATTGCCGGAAAGCTTTTCGTTTCATTAAGCACCGTCAAAACACATATTCAAAACCTTTTTGAAAAGTTAGAGGTGAAAAGACGGACACAGGCAGTCGAAAAGGCTAAAAGGTTAAATCTCATCCCTTAAAAACCTCCTACTTTGGTATGAAAATAAGCAGCCCAACAGAAAAATGGCCGAAAGTATGACCGTAAAAAGCTGTGCAACAGCCACATTTGCATCAACAAACGATAAAAAATGAAAAAGCATATTATCATCTACGGCCCCATAGCAGGCATTGTTGTTTCTATTTTAATGCTGTTTACGGTCAACTACATAAGCCATTGTAAAGGCAACGTTGATTATAACACAAGTATGCTCATCGGGTATGCCTCGATGCTCATTGCCTTTTCACTTGTTTTTGTTGGTATTCGCAATTACAGGGATAAATACAATGAAGGAGTTATCAGTTTTGGTAAAGCATTTAAAATAGGGATCATGATTGTTTTAGTCGCTTCCACCATTTATGTTGTTGCGTGGCTGATTGATTACTATTTTTTCATACCCGATTTTGCAGAAAAATATTCAGCACACATGCTTGACAAACTGAAAGCAAGCGGAGCAGGCCAAATAGAAATAGATAAGCAAACAAAAGAAATGGCAAGCTTTGCCAGGATGTATAAAAATCCTTTCTTTAATGCGATAATGACTTACATCGAAATTTTACCAGTCGGATTGATTGTAACGCTTATCAGTTCATTAATTTTAAAAAGAAAAGCGGCAAAAAATTAAGCAGAAACAGCAGTAAGCGTAAGACGTGCCTCAAATGTTAATGCTAAAATAAAAAAGTTTGATCTTAAAAATTTAATTTTACAGGCAATGAAAAGGATGTCATTGACGATAACACTAATTGCTACTTCGTTTCTTTTAGGTTTCGCTTTTAAGACAATAATATCTAACAAAAAAAATACAAAAATGAAAAAAGTAACAGGAATAGGGGGTATTTTCTTCAAATGTAAAGACCCAAAAGCAGTTAACGAATGGTATAAGACACACCTTGGGTTTAACACAAGCCCATATGGAACAAGCTTTGAATGGCGGGAGATTGATGACAGTACTAAAAAGGGACTTACCCAGTGGAATCCTTTTGTAGAAAACACAAAGTATTTTGAGCCTTCAACAAAAGACTTTATGATCAACTACAGAGTAGAGAATTTAGAAGCATTGGTTGAAGAATTAAGAAAGGAAAATGTAACTATCGTAGACAAAATTGAATCATACGATTATGGAAAATTTGTTCATATTTTAGACCTTGAAGGAAATAAAGTTCAGTTGTGGGAGCCAAAAGAGTAGAATAGGGTTAAACTGCTATTTTTCCGGAACTGACACACTTATTGTAATACGCTCGGATCAACCTAAGAGGGTTTTTCACTCCAGCAAACTCCGGCATTGCATACCTCTTTTGAAAATCTCAAGCTAAGGATGATTCAGTATTTTCCTCTACCGGATTCAAACCAGTATAAATCACTCTGATACAATACATTCAACAGTAAATAGTCGAAAAGAGTAAAATTTGTTCGAACAAAAGAGCCTTCAAATCCAATGATTTGAAGGCTCTTTCAAATTTCAGTCGCCCTGGCAGGACAATTCTCGAACCGGTTCATCAATGATTTGAAGCGATTAGCGAACCTAGCGATTTGAAAACGAAAGTTTTCGGTCGCTTTTTTTATTTTCCCCCGCCAAGTCCCAAAAGTTAAAGAAAAGTTAGGTGACGCAGTTTCAGATTAGAAATGAATGGCTGATCTTTACATGTAATGAGTAAGATATTATTTCTACTATTCCTGCTCTCGTGCACTTTCTGTAAAGGTTCATGCCAGGGTTTGAATAACAAGCAGCGGGGTCTGTTGGATAGCTTGACCGCCGTAGTGGAAGCAAACAAGTATACGGATATTAATAGTATCCTGATCTCCAAAGGAGGAAACCTGTTCTATGAACGATATTTTAACGGCTGGACAAGAGATTCATTACACGATTTACGCTCTTCCTTTAAATCGATTACCAGCTTGTTAATGGGCATTGCTATCGATAACGGATTGATCAAAGATGTCAATCAAAAGGTCTATTCTTTCTTTCCCGCTCACATATCACTTACGAATGCTGATACGCTCAAGAGAAGCATGACAATAAAAGATCTTCTGAATATGGAATCAGGATTTGATTGCGAGGAATTTAATGATGGAAAAGACTGCGAAACCGATATGATGGCTACAAAAGACTGGCTTAGGTTTTCGCTCGATCTTCCCATGAAGGATACTCCCGGTCGGGTTTGGGC
>JACXTT010002291.1_pt1 | contig 30578 bp, 24 predicted proteins | sample 9270951 | NCBI WGS metagenome assembly JACXTT01 (sample SAMN15532306, study PRJNA645909) | rock metagenome | isolation source: weathered quartz diorite | place: Puerto Rico | collected 2017-06-21 | reverse complement strand
TTTTATTACGGTTAAGCTGGTATGGTACGGTAAAAAGATCAACCAAATCAGGCAAACCATGAGAATCGATGTACAACTGCAACTCAAGGTTGATCAGTTTGTAAAAATGCTCAATATTACCGATAAAGTACGCTTCGGGCTAAGCCGTATGATTGATGCCCCTTGCATGGTGGGCTACTTTAAACCGGTTATTTTACTTCCTTTTACTTTATCTACCTATTTGTCGGCTGAAGAGATCGAGATCATCATCCTGCACGAGCTGGCACACATCAAACGCAACGATTACCTGGTAAACCTGGCACAACAGGCCATGTCGGTATTGTTGTTCTTCAATCCATTTGCACAATTGATCAATCGCATCATTAACCATGAACGGGAAAACAGCTGCGATGATATTGTAATAGAGGCCTCTAAAAAACCTTTAGTGTATGCGCATGCACTATTGAAATTAGAACAGACCCGTCAGCAGGAGTGGCAATTAGCATTGGCGGCTACGGGCAAAAAGTACCATTTATTAAACAGAATTGAACGTATCATGAAAACGAAGAAACCAATTGGCAATGCACGCCATATATTACTCGCCCTATCGCTGCTCGTTGGCAGCATCACAGGCCTTGCATGGTTAAACCCAACTATTGCGAACGGCAAAATATCATTTAACAAGGTAAAACCAACCATCATCAGCAACCTGTTTGCCGATACTGCTAAAAAGAAAGCCAGCACCTATCATCACAAGTCGACTGCAGCCAAAAAAGCAGCGGTAAAAGCCAAGCATGCAGAAGAATGGGACAACTATGGTTACTCCTATAATGATAAAGAGCTTGAAAGACTTTCAGCTGAAGTTGGCAAGTATGGAGAAGAACTTGGCAAATATTATAACAGTCCTGATTTCAAGAAACTGACAGAAGAAATGAGTGAAAAGGGGAAAGAGATGGGTGATTTTTATAACAAGCCAGAGTTGAAAGAACTACAGGAAAAAATGGGTGCATTATCTGAGAATTTCAGTAAAAGTTGGGGCGATAATGGAGAAACAGCCAAATTAAGCGGACGTTTGGGAGAACTGGGTGGCGAAGTTGGTAAATATTACAACACGCCTGAATTCAAGAGATTGAATGCCGAACTGGAGAAGAAATACGGCATTCCTCATGAACGCAATTACTCAAAGGATGACGATTTCTATCAAAGCGAAAACTACAAAAAGTATCAGGAAGAATTAAAATCGCACATTTCGCCGGCAGAAAAAGAACGCGAAGCGGAAATGAAAAAATTGGGTGACCAAATGCATCAGCATTATGATTCACCTGAATTCCGCAAAGCGCAGGAAGATATGCGCCTGATGGGCGACAGTCTGAAGAAAGCTTACCATAATCCTAATATGGAAAAAGTACAGGCGGATATGAAAAAAATAGGCGAACAAATGCGTGCTTATAATAGCAGCCCGGAGATGAAACGCCTAAAAGAAGACATGCGCAAAGCACAAGCCCGGATGAAAGCCTATATGAATTCGCCTGAGTTTAAGAAGAGAATGGAACGTATGAAACGTGATGCCATGAACTTTAAAATGGATTGGAACGATAATGGCAATATAGAAAAACCGGAAAAACCTGAGGCTCCTGAGAAACCGGAAAGTCCGGAAATAGAAAAACCGGAAGTAAAGCAACCTCCAGTGCCAGCGCCGGCTCCAGCACCCGAAAAGCCTGAGGCACCAGTTAACCAGTAATCGGTTAACCAGAGATTGGGTTTTAAGATTTTATAGCGATGGGGTTTAAACCTGTCGCTATTTTTTTGCCTGATTAACTGATCACCGGTTAACTGATCATATTAACATAATTAGCTTATCAATCCCTTATATTTGAGTTGACCTATTCATTAAATATGAGTGCAGACTTTAACATTTTTGAAAGAATGATTGCTGGTGGTGTAATCAGGAATGATGACCCACAGATGCCACAGGTGTGGGAGATTGTTGCCCGGACAATAAAACTTTCCGCAGCTTTAAATACTTCAACTGACGTTGATCAAATAAGAGAGCGTTTAAGTGAAATTATCGGGAGCGAAATCAATAAAAGCACTACGATATTTGTGCCTTTTTACACGAATTTTGGTAAGCATACAAAAATCGGCAAAGGCGTATTTATCAATCATGCCTGCTCCTTCCTTGATTTGGGTGGAATAACTATTGAAGATGATGTGCAGATAGGCCCCAAAGTTAACCTGATCACGGAAAATCATCCTTTAGATCCTTCGACAAGAAAATCACTTGATCTCAAATCCATTTTAATAAAACGAAATGCTTGGATAGGCGCCGGAGCGAACATATTGCCGGGTGTAACTATCGGCGAAAACTCAGTCGTCGCAGCCGGAGCTGTAGTCAATAAAGATGTTCCGGACAACACGGTTGTAGGTGGCATCCCCGCTAAAACCATCCGGGTAATTGGTTAGGTTAATCTCTTCAACACCATCAACCACTTAACTTAATCAACCATTTAACTACTTAACCAATCAACTAAAAAAACCATATTTTAGCGTCCGGGAAGAAATGCCATTTTTATGCTTGAAAAGCTCGTTATAAACAACTACGCGTTAATTGATAATCTGGAAATCAGCTTTGATAAAGGTTTAAATATTCTGACGGGTGAGACCGGAGCGGGTAAGTCGATCATATTGGGGGCGCTGTCATTGATACTTGGTCAGCGGGCGGAGAGCAGGTACTTTTTCAATCAGCAGAAAAAATGTGTTATAGAAGGAGTATTCAGCATAAACGGTTTTCACCTGAAAAATTTCTTCGAAGAAAATGAGCTGGATTATGAGACGGAGACTATCCTTAGAAGGGAAATAACTGCCGACGGTAAATCAAGGGCTTTTATTAATGATACGCCGGTAAACCTGACCATCATTAAGCAATTGGGCGAAAAATTAATCGACATACACTCGCAGCATGCTACGCTGGAGATCAATGATCCGGATTTTCAATTGCTAGTAGTGGATTCGGTATCTGGCCATGGCGACTTGTTGAACGATTATCGCTCTAAATATCGGGCCTATAAAAAGTCAGTTGCCAAATTGCAGCAATTGACGAGCGAGAATGATAAGGCGAAATCCGACCTGGATTACTACCAGTTTCAGTTTGATGAGCTGGAAAAAGCCAAACTTGCAGATGATGAGCAGGGAAAACTGGAGCAAGAGCTTTATACTCTAAACAATGCTGAAGAGATCAAGCGCAACTTATTAGGTGCTTTTTACCTGATGCAAGATGGCGAGACCGCGGCTTTACTACAGCTGCGCGAGGCCGGGCATCATTTATCTACCCTTGAGAAGTTCAATCCGCAGATTGCAGAGCTGCATGAAAGGCTGAAAAGCACGTTGATCGAACTAAAAGACATCGCCTCAGAAATTGAAAATATAGAACAGCACACGCATACAGACGAAGCTAAAGCTGTTGAGATCAACGAGCGGCTAAGCCTGATGTACAACCTGCAAAAGAAACATCACGTAACCTCGAATAGTGAACTGCTGCAATTGCAGCAAGAACTCTCAGAAAAAATACAGCACGCACTTTTTGGCGACGAGGAAATTGAGAAGCTGCAAAAACAGATAGCGGCTGAAAAAGAAGAATTAGAGAAGTTAGCGAAACAGCTCTCCGCCAATCGTGCTAAAGCAATTCCGAATATTGAAAAGCAGGTGGGGGAAGCCCTGGCTGAAATGGGCATGCCTAATTCGACTTTAAAAATTGAATTGTCTCCTCTTCCATCTAAGGGCGGAGATTCTCATTTAGGGCCGGATGGATCTGACCAGGTTCGTTTCTTATTCTCAGCCAACAAAGGACATGCCCTGGCAGAAATGAGTAAAGTCGCATCTGGCGGCGAGCTTTCAAGGCTGATGCTGTCGATCAAATCATTGATCGCCCGATATACTGCCCTGCCTACTATTATTTTTGACGAAATCGATACAGGTATCTCAGGTGAAGTAGCCAATAAAGTGGGGCAGATCATGGAGCGCCTGGCCGGCAACTTACAGGTGATCACCATCACGCACCTGCCGCAAATAGCCAGCAAAGGGCAAAGCCATTTCTTCGTTTATAAGGACAATGAAAGCGCCACTACCTATACCCGCATTCGCCAGCTGGATAACCAGGAGCGTGTAGTCGAAATAGCCAAAATGCTGAGCGGAGACAAACCGGGGGAAAGTGCACTGCAGAATGCACGGGAGCTTTTAGGGACGTAAGATTTTAGATTTGCGATGTACGAATTACGATTTCTAAACTATTTGGCAGTGTCTCAGTTTGAAAAATTCAGGCTACCTAACCAGTAGCCTTTTTATTTGAAATTACGGTAATTATATGAGTACGAAAATGAAAATCTTTATGGCGGTATGCATGTTTTCGGTATTTGGCGGTGCATTCATTATAGTGCATTTTATAAGACACCGAGATTATGTTTTTTTATATAAAAGCAAAATTAATGGTAGGATAGCTAAAGCATATCCACATAAAGATTTGGTTTATATGAGAATTCAAAATAACGAATTTAATTTTGTCCCAAAAGTTAGGAGTAATAACCAATATACAATATTTGATTCGGTTTCAACAACTGGAGACAGTGTATTTAAGAACCACAATTCTGATACGTTAAAACTTATTCATAACGGGGAAATACATTCATATATATTTGAAAAACAATAGTTCAATTATTTATTTTCCAACTGAGATACGCTACCTAGTATTTGATAAGAACCGAGAGTCAATCTAAATTCGTAAATCGTAATTCGTAAATACAATTCCTAAACCTGGCAACTATGAAAACCAAAATCCTGTTTTTTCTGCTGGTTGTTTCAATGATCCTTGGGTGTACACCCAAGGTAACGCAAAAGACGTCATTTAATTCAGATGTGTATTTAACCGGGCATTATACCATACCCGATGCTAAGATTTTAACCGATACAATTACTTTGCATGATAGCACTCGTAATCGATTGATACCGATAGCGACCTATTACAACCAAAATCAGCATAATACTACTAAGAAAAAATTAGTGATATTAAACCCAGGCTATGGAGGGAAAAATACAGATTACAGATACATTGCGAACGATCTGGCCATAAGCGGCTATTTTGTTGTTACCGTTCAACATGACCTTGCTACTGATGACTCTTTACCGAAAACCGGAGATATTTACAAATTAAGAAAGCCTATTTGGGACAGAGGAGTAAAAAACATCTTTTTTGTAACGAGTAAAATAAAAAATCAATATCCGCAACTTGACTATGATAACATCATCCTGATAGGTCATTCCAACGGAGGCGATATGGCCATGCTTATCGCCAATGAATATCCTGAATTTGCTAGGGTTATTATTTCACTTGATAATCGCAGGGTGGCCTTTCCAAGATCGGATCATCCAAAAATATTTTCCATCCGGTCAAGCGATCAGCCGGCCGATCCGGGTGTTTTACCATCTGCTGACGAGCAAAAAAAATATAACATTAAGATCGTTAAAGTAAACACCTCACATAATGATATGGGCGGCATGGGAACCAAGACTCAAAAATGGGAAATAAACCATTATATTTTAAAGTTCCTGGGACAAAGCTCGTGAGGTACATTTACGAATTACGATTTTTTTACATAGTCGGTAAGAATATAGGCTAAGAGTCAATCTAAATTCGTAAATCGTAATTCGTAAATATAATTATAACTTTACCCCTCAATAAAAAACCAACCACATTATGGCTTATAACTTACTAAAAGGCAAAAAGGGAATCATATTCGGAGCACTAAATGAGCAATCTATCGCATGGAAAGTGGCTCAGCGCTGTCATGCAGAAGGTGCAGAGATCGTTCTGTCGAACTCTCCACTGGCCCTGCGTATGGGCGAGCTTAACAGCCTTGCTGCCGAATGCAATGCACCTGTGATTGGTGCTGACGTAACCAGCAATGATGACCTGGAAAACCTGTTTACCAAAACTATAGAACATTTTGGCGGGGGCGTTGATTTTATCCTGCATTCCATCGGCATGAGTGTGAATGTGCGTAAAGGCATCCCCTACTATGAAAATAATTACGAGTTCACCCACAAAGGCTTTGACATTTCTGCCTTGAGCCTGCACCGTGTATTGCAGATCGCCCTTAAACATGACGCCATTAACGAGTGGGGATCAGTAGTAGCATTAAGCTATATCGCTGCACAACGCGTATTCCCTGACTACAACGATATGGCCGATAACAAAGCAGTATTGGAAAGCATTGCCCGCAATTTTGGTTATTATTATGGTACCAAAAAGAAAGTACGTATCAATACCGTATCGCAGTCGCCAACCCGCACCACGGCAGGTTCTGGTGTAAAGGGCTTCGATGGGTTTATTAATTATGCTGAAAAAATGAGCCCGCTTGGTAACGCTTCAGCTGACCAGTGTGCTGATTATTGTGTTACGCTGTTCTCTGATCTGACCAAAATGGTTACTATGCAGAACCTGTTCCACGATGGCGGTTTTTCTTTCACCGGTGTAACCCAGGCCGTGATCGAGCAAATGGAGAAATAAAAATGCCTCCCCTAATCCTCTCCAAAGGAGCGGACTTAAAATTGTATAGAAATAAAAAAGGTGTATCGGAATCCCGGTACACCTTTCAATTTTTTAACCCTACCCTATTTAATTGGAGTAAACCAATACAATCTTTACTTTAATAGGATCAGAAGGCTGCACGGCAGTAAGCCCATCCGGCGTTTGTGCATATAAAGTAACATTTCCAGCATTATAGGTATAACTATAGGAAAGATTGCCATACACCTCTGGCAATTGTTCATAAGTACTACCTCCATCATAAGAAATCGATACGATCACACCGTCAAAATTAGCCGATGCCTGATCCAGATCAGAAACGTTGATTGGCGCCTGGTATGATTTAACACCGGCCGCATCGGTATACGCGGCCCAATCACTTGTAGCGATATTAGCATATACAGTTCGGTTTGGATTAGGAGTGATATACTGCTTAGTACATGAGGACACTGACAATAATATTACTGCACAGCATAAAATAGATAAGAGTCTTTTCATAAGATTTGTGTTTTCTATAGTTATGACGAAAATAAAGTAAAAAGGTTTAAATGTTGTTGTTAAATTTTTTTAAGGTTATTTAACATCTATTATTAAACGCTTGCGCCTATATCGTTATTACTGACTATTGGGTAAAAAAGATACAGCAGTATAGAATTTTTGTAACACATGGGGAAAGTGGGCGCGCAGATGGGGATTGCAGTCCCCAGATCCCTTGTTTAAACATCTATGTTTTAGTGTGCCTTGGCTGCGGCATAAATATTGCCTTTAATAATTACCGTCACCCCAACGGCAATGCATTTATCTAAATTAAAAGGCAACCTCCCCCCTACAGGCGCCGTACCAGAAAACGATTGATTAAACCTTAAACTATGGATCCTTTTAATTCCCAGTTTATTCTCAAAGAAAAGAGATGGTTATGGATAGACTACGACAAAGGCATCAGCATTATGCTGGTTGGCTACGGGCATTGTCTCGACGCTCTTAACGGGCATGCCAATTTAAGTGCTTATCCTTTTTTCGATTATCTCGGCACTTTCTTTTATGGTTTCAGGATGCCTTTATTTTTTATTATTTCTGGTTTGCTTGTTGGCAAAAGCTTAAATAAAAAGGGGCTCGGCGGTTATATTGGTGATCGTACCAACAATATTTTATTCCCGCTGCTGGTATGGGGATTTATAGAAATATCCATGCAGATCATTGCGGCAACGTATACCAACTTTACAAGTAATAATACAGTGGGCCCCGTGAAATACTTAATGCTGCTGTTCGATCCACGCCAGACGGGCCACTTCTGGTATCTGAATGCGCTTTTCTTTATCGGGGTGATCTATGCTTTTATTAAATCTGTCCTGAAACTCAAGCCTGCATTCCATGTGTTATTGGGCTTCATTTTTTTCTGCATCTCGGCTTATATTCATGTCAATAATATTAACGCATGGTTACTGACCGATATACTCGAATACTATTTCTTCTTTTCGCTGGGCGACCTCATCTCGCACATCATGCTGGATGAAAACAACATCCAGCGCTTTTCATCGTGGAAGACATTCTTCCCGCTGCTGGTAGTATTTTTAACCACCCAATATTTTGCGACCAGGATAAACCTCGAACCAAGCGCCTGGGGCAATGACTTGCTGGAGCACAAGATGCCTTTCTTTTACCTTTTCCAGGCTTTGGTCGGCTGTACCATATCGATCAATTTCTCATTCCTGTTGCAGAAATATAAAGTATTTACCTGGATCCGAATCGTAGGTTTCCACTCGCTATTTGTCTACTGTATGCAGATCATTGTGATGACCCTGGCCCGGATATTTTTTCAGAGCTTCCTGCACATCACTTACATTCCTGCACTGGTCGTACTGGTGTGGGTGTCGGGTATTGTGCTGCCAATATTCTTCTACAACTTCTGTTTGAAATACAATTTGTGGTGGTTATTCACTTATAAGAAGCCTGTAAAACAGGTGGATTACCTGCAAAAAACGAAGATTTTCAGCTTCAGATGATAAGTAATTTAATTGGTTCTCTTGTAAAATAAGAAAGCCCCGCCAGTTTGACCAGCGGGGCTTTCTTATCTTGAGAAAAGATCAATTATTTCTGCTCTTCTTCTTTAGGCTTTTTGTTTTCGCCTTTTTTTGTTTTGTCTATCACTTTGATCTGATCAGCTTCTTTGTCGTAATCTACTTCCATGGTATCACCTTCAGATAATTCGCCTTTCAATATTTCTTCTGCGATCGGATCTTCCAGGTATTTCTGGATAGCACGTTTCAACGGACGGGCACCGAATTGTGAGTCGAAGCCCTTGTCGGCGATGAACTCTTTCGCATTCTCGGTAAGCGCGATCTTGTAACCCAAGGTATTCACACGACCGAATAATGAAGCCAATTCGATATCGATGATCTTGAAGATCTCTTCTTTGCCCAGTGAGTTGAACACGATTACGTCGTCAATACGATTCAGGAACTCAGGTGCGAAAGCACGTTTCAAAGCATTTTCTATCACACCTCTTGAGTGCGCATCAGCCTGGTTAGTTTTGGCTGCTGTGTTGAAACCAACACCCTGGCCAAAATCTTTCAACTGGCGTGCACCAATGTTAGAAGTCATGATGATAATGGTGTTCCTGAAGTCGACTTTACGGCCCAGTGAGTCGGTCAGCTGACCTTCGTCCAATACCTGTAACAGGATATTGAATACATCAGGGTGAGCTTTTTCGATCTCGTCCAGCAGGATAACTGCATATGGCTTACGACGAACTTTCTCAGTCAGCTGTCCGCCTTCTTCGTATCCTACATAGCCCGGAGGCGCACCAACCAACCTTGATACAGCGAATTTTTCCATGTATTCGCTCATGTCGATCTGGATCAGGGCATCCTCGGTATCAAACATAAAGCGTGCAAGTTCTTTTGCCAGCTCGGTTTTACCTACACCGGTTGGACCAAGGAATATGAACGAACCAATTGGTTTCTTAGGATCTTTCAATCCGGCACGTGTACGTTGTATAGCGCGGGTCAACTTCTTGATCGCCTCTTCCTGGCCGATGATCTTGCTCGAAATAGTTTCAGACATATGCAGCAATTTCTGGCTGTCTGCCTGTCCTACCCGCTGAACCGGGATACCGGTCATCATAGCTACCACCTCTGCAACATTCTCTTCAGTCACGGTATAGCGTTTTGATTTTGTCTCCGCTTCCCAAACTGCTTTAGCCTGCTCCAGCTCTTCCAGCAAGTGTTTTTCGGTGTCGCGTAATTTTGCGGCTTCCTCATATTTCTGGCTGCGAACAACTTTGTTCTTTTCGATCTTAATCTGCTCGATCTTAGCCTCAACATCCAGGATATTCTGCGGAACATGGATATTGGTCAGGTGCACACGTGAACCCGATTCATCCAGCGCATCTATAGCTTTATCCGGTAAAAACCTATCAGTAATATATCTTGCGGTTAAAGTAACGCAAGCGTTAATTGCTTCAGGAGTATAAGTTACGCCATGGTGCTCTTCGTATTTATCCTTAATGCGGGTCAATATCTCGATGGTTTCATCCGGAGTAGCCGGCTCAACCATTACCTTTTGGAAACGACGGTCTAAAGCACCATCCTTTTCAATATACTGGCGATATTCGTCTAATGTAGTAGCGCCGATGCACTGAATTTCGCCCCTTGCCAAAGCAGGTTTGAACATATTTGATGCATCCAGCGAACCCGAAGCACCGCCTGCACCAACAATAGTATGTATCTCGTCGATAAATAAAATTACGTCAGGTGATTTTTCCAGCTCGTTCATTACCGCTTTCATACGTTCTTCAAACTGGCCGCGGTATTTGGTACCGGCAACCAATGAAGCGAGGTCAAGGGTAACAACGCGTTTGTTAAACAACACGCGTGATACTTTACGCTGAACAATGCGTAATGCCAAACCTTCAGCAATAGCTGATTTACCTACACCAGGCTCACCGATCAGGATCGGGTTGTTCTTTTTGCGGCGTGATAATATCTGCGATACACGCTCAATCTCTTTTTCACGGCCTACGATAGGATCCAAACGGCCATCTTCGGCAGCTTTGGTCAAATCACGACCGAAATTATCGAGCACAGGTGTTTTTGATTTAATATCAGATACTTTTTTAGGCTGACTGAAAGAATCTTCTTCCTTGAAATCGTCCTCGCCACCGGTTGGTGAGCCAGGCATTTCGTCGGTCACATCATTTTTGTGCGATTCTACTTCGCCCTTAAATATTTCGTAGTTAACATTAAACTGCAACAAGATCTGCGATGCGATATTATCCTCGTCGCGCAGAATAGATAACAAGAGGTGTTCTGTACCGATTACATCGCTCTTAAATATCTTCGCTTCCAGGTAAGTGATCTTTAATACTTTTTCCGCTTGTTTAGTCAGCGGGATACTTCCAATGTGAACATTGGTTCCGATGGTGCCTTTAACGGCATCTTCAACGGCACGACGTAACTTGGCGGTATCAACGTTCAATCCTTTCAGCAATTTGATTGCGATACCGTCGCCGTCGCGAATTAGCCCAAGCAAAAGATGTTCGGTACCAATATAGTCGTGGCCAAGGCGTAGAGCCTCCTCCCTGCTATATTGAATAACATCCTTAACCCGCGGCGAAAATTTAGCTTCCATATAATACCTTTCCAAAATTATGTACGTCCTAACTTAACAATTAGTTTGCTTAACCATTAAGACGTCTGCTTTTATTTCACAATACTATGACAACAATATTGCCAATCATCAAGCCACTGCAAAAACAGACATTATTATGATACGCAATCTATCAAAGAAAACCATTATTACAAGTATGTGTTGACAAAAAACTGTTATAACAGCCATTAATCATCATTTTCCTGCACTTTAACTTATTGACAATGAAATCATCAAAAAGTTTAACTTTTAAAACCAGCTCCGGCTATAAATCGGAACTAAAAAACAGGAAATTTCGTCACATGGTGCCTGCCATTTAGACACTAGGCACCTTTCACTATCCCAAATCTATTTCCTTATACGTGTCTTATTCAAAATTGATCTTTATTTTGACAAATATATTTGCCTAGTTTTCAAGATATCCACAAGAATATGGTCTTAAACATTGCAATTGCTCATCCCGTCAACTCAAACTCAAAAAACAAGGCTTTATTATCTTGAATCATAGACGGTATCCGACAATGGAATGTTACAGAATTTAACACTAATTTACTTTGTTTTAGTGGCATTTAAACCTAGATTTGATAATAAATACCAACCTTATGAAAAGATTTTTAATTATAGCCTTATCATTGATCGCCATTAAAAGTATCGGACAAGTAAAGCAAGGCAGCTCCACCGGTTCAACTAGCACACCCCACTTTAACGTTACTTATACGGATAATAGCAAAGACAAATGGCCTCCTCTTGTTTATGTTAATTCTTCTTTGAAATATCGTTCCATACCTCAAATTGACCCGAACGATATTGCCAGCATCAATATAAAAAAGGGCAAGGATTATGTAAATAAGACCGACGGTATAATTAGCATAGAACTAAAGAAAAAGAATGTTCATTTTATCACTATCGATGAGCTTACCCAAAAATGCGTTCCCGGTTTTGATGCAAAAAAGCAGGCGGCGGTTTATGTTATTGATGATAAACTTATTGATGATGCCTCTAATGTGGCATTTGAATCCTCTTATATAAAAAATATTGAGATACTGGACTATTCCAAAGGTCATCACACTGGGCCGCTTTCAAATGTAATTGTGTTCAAGATTTATACGCAGGCTGCTCCTGTTTACGTCGAAGGCACTTCAAGCGATGCTTCCATTGATCGGTAACAAGATAATAGCGATTTCCATGCTTGCCCTGGGAAATCGCTATTAAAATTATACCTGTAGAAGGAGGCTCCGCTGGAGCCCAAATACTTTATTTGTATAATACTATAAACAGGTGACTCCTATGGAGTCTTCATTTTGTTGTCTTTAGCTCCACAGGAGCTTCCTGTTTATAGAAAAAATAATGGTTTTAGGCTCCGTAGGTGCTTCCGTTTTTTAAAAGCGATTCTCTGCTTGCTTGTCCTTGGCATTCTATCAGTGTGATCGCAAAATCGTATCTTTGCCAATCGGTGAAATTAAGGATTAACCGGTGTAATCAAATTAGAATCAGTGGAATCAGCATTACAGCAGGGAATAAAGGGATATAATAACTACGGTGCATGGCTGCGCGAAAAGTATAAAGGGCAGCGTGTATTCAAGGTGATTGTCGATGGCGGCTTCACCTGTCCTAACCGTGATGGCTCCAAAGGCTACGGTGGCTGCACCTATTGTAATGTCGATTCATTTACTCCTTCGGTATCGCGCAAAAATCCTTCTGTGCGCGAGCAGGTGATACAAGGCGTTGAGCGTGCCCGCAAAGGCAACAAGGCGGATAAGTTTATCATTTATTTTCAGCCCAATACCAATACCTATGCCCCGGCGCATTATCTGAAAATGTTGTATGATGAAGCGCTAAGTTATCATACGGAAGATATTGTCGGCCTTTCTGTCGGCACACGCCCTGATTGTATCGACGCCGAAAAAATAGCCCTGCTGGAAAGCTATAGTGACCGCTTCGATGTAGACCTGGAGATGGGCATGGAGTCCATTTATAATGACACGCTTTCCCAGATCAACCGTGGCTGCACGCATGAAGATTTGCTAAATGCATTAAAACTGGTCGAAAACAGTTCGCTGGATATTTGTGTGCATACCATATTTGGCTTCCCATGGGAAACCAAAGAGATGATGCTGAAATATGCCGACGAGATCAACCGCCACCCGCAAATCAAGTTCGTCAAATTCCATCACCTGCACATTGTAGAAGGCTCGGTTATGGGTGTGAAATATAAACGGGAGCCCTTTAAACTCTTCAGTTTACCGGGGTACACCGATTTCTTATGCGAATTATTACCGCTCGTTCGCCCGGACGTGGTGATACAAAGATTGTTCGGTCTTTCGGATATGGAATTATTAATTGCGCCTAACTGGGGACTGAAGAAGTCTGAGATTCAGCACCATATCGATAAAACCATTTCCGATCGCGGAATTATACAAGGCTCGGCCTTTATATAATTCAATAATATTGCTTTATTTTAGCGTGTTATCAGAACTTCGGGGTGCAGAGCCTCGTTAAAAACCAACAAAAAACGTTTTGCCACGCATCGACCTGAAAAACTATATTCCGGCCTTAACGGGCGTACGTGCACTTGCTGCCTACCTTGTTTTTATTTCGCACTACGCCTACATTTTAGATGGCGGCATGCCACATGCTTTTCAGCGCTTTTTTACTGAGTTCCACGTCGGCGTAACTATTTTCTTTGTGCTTTCGGGTTTTCTTATCGCTTTCAGGTACTTTGATAATTTCCATCTTACCGGCGACTGGTTTAAGCAATATCTCAAAAACCGGGTTGCACGTATTTATCCAATGTATTTCCTGCTGACGGCCGGCGCATTTATATACTACTATTTTACCCGCGAACAGGTGATTGTAGGGAAATTTCCGAATGCAATCGGACTTTTCTTTATGCACATCACCTTTGCGCGCGGCTTTTTTCACGACTTAAATTTTACCGGTATCGGGCCTGGATGGTCGCTTACGGTGGAGGAGTGCTTTTATTTTTCGGCCCCTCTTGCATTCTTTATCATTAAAAAATACAACAAATTCTATTTGCAAATACTTTCTATCACCGGCTTCGGCTTTTTGATGGTTCTGATATTCCGCAATGTGGATTGGTATGGCTTCTTCGGCAACTTTACCTTCATGATGCTGTATACCTATTTCGGCCGCTGTTTTGAGTTTTTTGTGGGGATCAAACTGGCACTATATGTTCGCCAGCACGGACTGGAGCGCGAAAACAGTATACGTTTTACTTATTTAGGTTTTGCAGGCATCTTTGCCTGCATAGCGGCTATGTCACGATACACTATCCCGATGGGATGGTCGGCCGGTTTGCATAATCCGCTGGGCATCATCACAAATAATTATGTGTTGCCAATATTTATTGCTATGTTCTTTTACGGGCTGATCACTGAGGGAAGCAGCCTGAAAAAAGTACTCGCAAACCCATTTGTGGAACTGCTTGGCAAAAGCTCCTACATATTTTACCTGGTGCACCTGGGTTATATGTACAACATGATACATCACACATTTAACTGGCTTAACGACCAGGTATTTGCACTGTACGATCAGTGGGGAATAGAGTGGCATTCCCCGTTTGAATACGATAGTTTGAACTTGTTATATGCTTTTATCGTATTAAACTGTATTTCAATACTATTATTTAAGTTTATTGAAGAACCTTTGAACCATTACATTCGCAAATCAAACTTTCTTATCAATAAATCGACGGCATAAATAACATATACTTTATTTTTAAATACTTTCTTAGGAATAAAAATATTGACAGTGAAAAAAAGCAGGTTTTCAGTTATCATTTGCGGGTTACTTTTCCTGCTGATCTTGAATAAGGCAGAAGCCAACGAATTGAAACCCCGAACGGGCGGAGAGGTAAGCACCGAAGTTAAAATTCATGACGGTGACGGAATTTTCAGCGGAACTGCGTCTTTCACGTTCTCGGTAAAAAACACGTTGGACAACGAACAATCCGGTACCGTTTCGTACCAGGTGACTACCGAAAAAGGCGAAAAGGTGACCTCAAAAAAAATCGACGTAAAGATCGGAAGAAACAGTTCTGAAAGCTATGATTTTAGTATCCCTAATCTTCAAGCCGGGTTTTATAAGATCAATTTCATGATCAACGTGAGTGATTATGATGATACCACGCGTCGTGCTTTTGGCATTAGGCCAAAAGAAATACAATCTGCTTATTCACGCCCGGCAGATTTTGATGAGTTCTGGCAAAAAACAAAAGATGAGCTGGCTAAAGTAAAGCCCGAATTCAAAGTTACCGCGCTTCCAAAAATGAACTCTGAAAACCGCGACGTCTATGAGATACAAATGCGTTCGCTGGGTAACTACCTGATCAAAGGCTACATGACCGTGCCTAAGACAAAAAATAAGAACCGCAAATTCTCTGTACTCTTAGGTCTGCCTGGGTATCAGGTTGATCTGTCGCCGATAGTCGGTTTAGATCCGGATTTAGCTATTATCACCCTAAACACACGTGGGCAAGGTACCAGTCGCGGTGAGATCGATACCCGGCGTGATGAGTTTTTAACTTACCGTATTGAGAATAAGGAAAAATACGTAATGCGCGGCGTAATAATGGATTGCGTGCGCTGCATCGACTTTATCTACAGTCAGCCGAATTTGAGGCATGATAACATTCTGGCTTCCGGTGGTAGTATGGGTGGCTACCTGGCTATCGCTTTGGCTGGCGTTGACAGTCGCGTAAATCTGTCTTCAGCACAAAACCCAATCTTATGTGACATACGCGGATTGGTTGGCGAAGTGGATTGGCCGGTCAGCAGCCTTAAAAAATATGTGGCTACCCAACCCGGCCTCACGCTTGAAAAAGTATTAAACACCCTTGATTATTACGATGGCAAAAATTTCGCTGTAAATGTGAAATGCCCTTTTTTGATGGGTATTGGTTTGGTAGATCCGTTTGCACCGCCAAATAATGAGTTTGCAACTTATAACCTCGTCCCCGGCAGAAAACGGGTCATGATCTTTAAGGATCTGTCGCATGAGATCAGCCCGAAATATAAAGAACTGGAAGGCAGATGGATGCGCGACGCTTTTGCACTATTTTAAGATATGACCAGGAAATTTACACAGATACAATTCAGGCTGCTGTTGATCATCGTTTTGCTAATAGGAGCAATACGCAGTAACAGTTATGCAGGGGGCTTCCCGGTAAGGCCGCACAGTTTGCTGCTGTCGCCGTCGGTAAGTTACTTTTATGCGAATAAGGCATGGGATTCAGTTGGGCATTTGGGCTCTTTTCCCAATAATGGTCATTTCTCATCTGTCACCTACCAGTTATATGCCGAATATGGCTTAAGCAGACGTTTTGCATTGGTAGCGCAGCTACCTTATGTGACCAACACCTATGAGCAGACTGATTTCAAACACACAGCTGCAGGGCTAACCGACCTGGAGACCGGCATACGCTGGTATGTTGCCAATATCGACTACCGCTTTTACTTTATGGTTCAGGGTACGGTTATTACGCCATTGTATGTCAATAGCCCAAGTTTAGGCTATGGCCTGACCGGCGGAGAGTTGAAGCTGATGTTTTCGGGAAGCATGAAGATGCTGGGGACAAATGCATACTTTACACTTGAAAACGGCTTCAGACGGTATATAAGCAGCACCGGTCCTTTCCAGGACAGGTACAGTGGCACTTTTGGTTTGAACCTGGATAAACAGTTCAAAAATCAGATTTCGGTTTCTGTTGGCGGTTTTTATTCTACAAGCTCAAACAAGCAATTTTTGCCGGCTCAATATTACGCCAACAAAAACTTTTCATTCAACCAGGTTTCACTCAGCTATGGGCATTCATTTAGCAGGGAATTCTCTATATTTTTAACCGGAAGTAAATTTATAAGCGGGCGCAATACCGGCGACGGTGCAAGCGGCACAGTTTCGCTGGTACTAAGGCCGTTTTAAGACATAAGCAATAAAAATGACCAGGTTACTTATCATATTATTCCTTTTACCTGTTTTCTGTTTGGCACAAACGGCCGACAAGCACATTCAGGAAGGCAACGAGAAAGTTAATCGTAAAGATTATAAAGGTGCTATTGCCGACTTTACCAAGGCCATTCAGCTCAATGATAAAGCATCAAAGGCTTACTTTTACCGTGCCAGTGCCGAAGGAAATATCAATGATCATGACGCTGCCATTGCCGATTATACCAAAACCATCGAACTTGATCCCAACAATATTAATGCATGGTTTTATCGCGCCAACGCAAAGAATGCGGTAAAAGATTACAAAGGCGCTATTGTCGATTTTGACAAGGCAATCTCTATGAATTCCCGTAATGCGGATATGTATCATTATCGGGCTAATGCTAAATCCAACGTAGGCGATTATACCGGCGCAGTGGAGGACTTTACCAAAGCAATGGAATTCGCGCCGAATGACCCTCAATTATATGAGTACCGCGGTGTTGCCAAAAGTAATTTGCACCAGGATAAGGAAGCCATTACTGATTACAATAAGGCCGTAAAACTTGATCCCAAAAATGCAGACCTGATCTATTATCGCGCCAATTCAAAGGGGAACATCGGCGATTTTAAAGGCGCTATTGAAGATTATAACACAACACTGAGCCTTGATCCTAAAAATGTGCACGCTGTATTTTATCGCGGCAATGCGGAGGGCAACATGGGCGATTACAAGGCAGCTATCGTCGACTATAAGAAGACCATCGAGATGAAACCAAAAATGCCAAACGCATACAAATACCTGGCGCATGCACTTGCGAAAGACGACAATGAGCAAGCTGCCCTTGATTACTTTGGTAACCAGATTAAGAAATATCCCAATAATGCAGATTTGTACATTTACGATGGCCTGGTAAAAAGCAATATGAATCGAAAGAGAGAGGCCATTGCTGAATTTGACAAAGCTATCGAGCTTGATCCAAAAAGTTCAGATGCTTATCAGAGCCGTGCAGATGCCAGGTTGGGCTTAAAGGAATATACAGGCGCAACGGAGGATGCAAATAAATCCGTAGAGTTAGACGCTAACAATAGCTACGCCTACATTACCCGGGCCCGGGCAAAAGCAGCACAAAACGATACAACGGGTGCTATGGCTGATCTGAATAAAGCGGTTGAAGTTGCTCCGAAAAATGATTATGCATACGCCATACGCGGCGATATGAAATACGCGCTTAAGGATTATAGCGCGGCAATGACCGACTACAATAAGATGATAGATTTCGGCGCATCAAATGCTGAATACTACCTGAGAAGAATTAAAGGCCGGATAAAGCTTGGTGACCGGAAAGGTGCTTTAGCAGATACGAAGGAGATGATCGATTTGAATTCGCGATTCCAGCGCTTATATGTGGAGTTGGGCAAGGTTCTGATCAATGCCAAGTTTTATAAAGAGGCGCTGAGCCTTTACGATAAGTTGATCAAAAACCACCCTAAAAACGCTGATTTTTATGTAGGACGCGGTGTGGCAAAACAGAACCTCGGCAATATTAATGAAGCTATTGCTGATTATGATTTAGCGATGCGTTTGGATACTGCCTCAGGCGCAGCCTATTACAACCGTGGAAATGCCAAATTAGCAGTTGGGGACCATGATGGCGCATTGAAAGATATTAACCGTGCGATAAGGATCAGCAAAGAAGAAGACGGCGAGGCTTATTTTGTACGCGGGAATGTACGTATGGCGCTTAAAAATTATGACGGAGCCATTGACGACTATAATAGCGCACTCTATATCGATATCACTATGACCAAAGCATTCGCCTATCGCGGACTTGCCGAGAGTTACCTGAATGATGCTGAACGCACCAACGCTGATTTCGGTGAGGCCATGCGCATCGACCCTAAAAATGAAGATTTTTTTAATCTGCGAGGTCAGGCAAAGTTCAATCTGAAAGACATTGCCGGCGCAATAAAAGATTACGATTCAGCCATCGCATTAGATCCGCAGGATCCGGCTCCATACCTTAATCGTGGCCTGGCAAAAGTGGGCAGGGATAATACCGGTGCATGTGCAGATATGAATAAAGCGTTGCAACTTGGTTCAAAAGCGGCTGCTGATGCGTTGAAGAAGTATTGTCACTAAGTTCCCAATATCATACGTGTTGTCATTTCGATGAGCAGCAAAGACTGAGGAAGGGGGCGCGAAGAGAAATCCTCTTCGACTTGCAAAGCGAACGATGTATCGCGCAGAAGATTTCTCCTCGCCCGACTACACGAAACCCTGTGGCTCGTTCGAAATGACATAGTTATTTAAAACAAACGCCCAATCACCTCCTCACGGAAATTAAATACTTCTTTCAATTTCTTTCTCACAAAAAGAGTGTTCGCCGTTCGCCCGATAAACCCATACGGAATCGCATAATTAACAATATCCGTCATTATGATGCCTCCTTCAGCCTGTTTAAAGTGATGTTGGTGGTGCCATAAAGCATACGGGCCAAAGCGCTGTTCATCTACAAAATATTCTTTCTCTTTTACGTGGGTGATCTCCGTCATCCATCTTAGTTTGACTCCAAACAATGGAGAAATAAAATAGGTGATGATCATCCCCGGGTATACCTTATCCGATTCTTGATATTCTGAAGTAACTACAAAATTCATATCTGGCGGGGTGATCTTCACCAGGTTCAGCGGCGAGGTGAAGAAATCCCAGGCCTTATCCAGCGTAGTCGGAATGAGGGTTTCGTATTTGAGGATATAGCTTTTCACAATAGAACTAACGGGGTCGCTTCAATTAAGGGTTTGGTATTATTGGTCTTTCGTTGGCAGCTCCATCCGCATTTCTATCAAATGTTTACTGAAGCCTATTTTTTCATATGCCTTTACCGCTGGTAGGTTTTCGCTATAAACATCCAGCCTGAATTCAGTTATTCCTCGCCCTATTGCCCATTGTTGTAATGCAGCTATCACTTTTTTATTTACGCCTTTTCCCCGATGTTCAGGCTTTACATACATAAAGCCGAGGTAAGCGTGTTTCGGATGCTTCAAATAAACCTTTGAATCCTCGATACGCGCATACCCGCTGCCGATGATCTCTGAGCCTGCTTCCGCTACCACCACTTCAATATGCGGCGCCTGGATCATAGCTGCAATATCATAGTAGTTAATATGTCCATCCTTTAAGGTTGGATCAAATGGGCGCTCAGTTTGAACGATCCCCTGTTCAAACTCCAGTAAAACATCCAGGTCGGCAAGCGTTGCGGTGCGGGTAATGATCTGCTCCATCGATGAATCTAATTAAAGATTTATTTCTGATCAGTCGCTATCGGCAAATCCCTTCTCGACCATTCGCTCCATGAACCTACATACAGCTTTGGACCTTCAATACCGGCATAATCCATGCCCAATAAAGTATGGCAAGCCGTAACACCGGAACCGCAATGGACGATCACATCTTCAGCATTAATGTTGCCCAATAGTTTCTTATAAGCTGCTTTCAGTTCTTCCGCCGATTTATATTTCCCGTTCTGATCCAAATTAAGGGTATATGGCATATTCTCGGCCCCCGGAATATGGCCTGCAATCAGATCGATAGGTTCTGTCTGTCCCAGGTAGCGTGGCGTTTCCCGCACGTCGATCACCATTTTATGGTTGCCTTTTGCTGCTTTGCCGGTTTCTTCAATATCCACCGTTCCGGCAAAATTGGCCGGCACAGGGTAAGGCGCAACAGCCTGCACAGTGTAAGACTCAGTCTTCAATGGAACGCCTGCATCAATAGCTGCTTTTAAACCGCCATTTAACACCTGTACTTTTTTATGCCCGATGGCGCGCAGCATCCACCATAGCCTGGCACCGCCAAAGGCAGCGGCTTTATCGTCATACACTACCACATGGCTATCGGGTGTAATTCCCCACTCGCGTAATTTTTTAGCAAATGTTTCAATAGGGGGCAAAGGATGACGTCCGCCATTGGCGGCATCTTGGGGCAGGAGGGCAAGGTCCTTATCAAGGTCGGCAAATTGGGCGCCTTCCAGGTGTCCGGCGTCGTAACGCTGACGGGCATCAGCCCCGGCACGAGCGTCGATAAGTATGACAGGGCCTTTTTCAGACCTTAATTCTTCAATCTCAATTATTGGCGACATGGTATCTGTATTTATATCTTCAAAGATATAAATGCGCCGCCAAATGCAAATGTTTTACCGGACTTACTGCACTATTTTATTGGCGCAATACGAGCTGGCAAAGGCTTCAGGTTTTGCCTTAAATACAAAGCCCATGCTCAGGATGTAGCCCATAGCTTCGTGCAAAGCCTGGTTTGATTTGAACATCGGGTTGGTATTGATATCGGCATGAACTTCCAGGTCAACATCATACAGATCGAGCAGGTCGCACAGTTTGTAAGCAATGTCGATGGATTTTTGCACCTCGCTAAGCATACGCTCTTTGATGCTCATCTTCTGCCCGGTACGTTCCTGGTGGATGAACATGAAGCCGCCGCGGCCTTCACGAAGGAACACGATAACGGTCGCAAAATCGGTAATGTTGCCTTTTACCTGCGAGTCGGTACCGATGCAAACCTTCAGTTTGTTGCCCAGCAGACTTTCTCTTTCAATAGCTTGTTCTACTTCTTCGAGGATTGGCGAATGGATGATTTCGCCGCTAAATTTTCTCCAGGTCATAAAATTTTTTTAGGTTAATTTTAACTGACCTGTTTTTCAGGTCTATAAAAATAAGCGATAAGCTCTCATATAAACGTTAAGCGGTTGTCATTTATTTGTTAACAGTCTGCTAATTATCAACAGGTTGTTATTCAAATATAGGTTATTTCGGTGAAATTAAATGTGTATCGATTTTAAATGGTGAGCACCAAAATAAGTATGTAAAGGATTGATGCGGTATGATGAGCGTCGCTCCAATAGGTTTCGTACCTACGGCACGAAAATTCTATTTTTGATGTTTTTCTACCAATATTTGATCCCTACAGGATCACGTTTGGTTTGATAATAAACGGTTTCATGGAAGCCAAATGTTGGATGTTTTCTACAACATTTGGTCGCCGCGAGATCGTGCTTGGTTTGATAATAAAATGGCTCCAGCGGAGCCAAATATTGGTAGCAAAAAAGTACCCCTCGATTATTGCCCTGTAGGGGCAACACCTAACCCCTATGCAAATCATTCAGGCAATTTGAAGATATAACGTTCATCATATTCTACCTCAAATTGCTCCAAATTGTTGGTATTCTTCTAAGAAAGTCCTTTTACGATGATGTTCCTCCTGGTTCATTATATAATTGGTAACCGTCTGTACATGTGAGCGCGAATAAGAAAAGGCCCCATATCCTTCCTGCCATCTGAATGTTGCTGGTGTAAATTGTTGTTTATTTATCCATTCAGATGATTCGCCTTTAACTAATCTCATTAAATCAGATAGGGATTGATTCGGTCTGAAACCAATGAATAAATGCAAGTGATCCGGCATGCTATTGATTGCGATCATTTTATGCCCGTGATTCTGCGCTATACCTGTAATATATTTATGTAATTGTTCTTTCCAAGATGATTCAATAAGTGCCTGGCGAAATTTCACCGCCATAATGCATTGGATGTGGATTTGAGTATAGGTATTAGGCATGATTTAGATAAGGTTTAATTCATGCAATATAGCGATGCAATTGCAAATCCAAAATAGGTATTGGGAAAATCAAACCGGCATGGCGTTTAATTTCGTACCTACGGCACGAAAAGCTTCTCTATTATTTTTTTCTACCAACATTTGATCCCTATGGGATCGTTTTAAAAATGAATAAAATGATATCCCGCTCCGTTAGGAGCACAATGTTGGTAGAAAAAAGACAAAGAGATTTTTTTGCTCCGTAGGTGCAAAATGTACCAGCTAGGATAATCAAAAAGATCCCCGAGTTTTAAAGCCGAGATAATGAGAGGTATTTACCCAATAATTAATCTTATCTGTTTTAGCGTTGATTTCCTTTAGCCATTCATTTGACTGACTATCTCCGTATTCGGCAAATTTTTCTAATTCCCAAATAAGTATTTCGGTTGTTTTTGGCAATTCTCCATTAAATGGTCGCCATCCATTATCAATTGGTTTAAGTTCATGGATAATTGGATTGCTGTTTAACTCGTTGAATTGCTGTAATGCATTTATATCCGCCCATTTTAGATCAGTGAATTTGAATTTCAAATTTGCAGGCTTCGTAAATTTCTTTGTTGGATATTTATTATGTTCTATTCTTTCGGGTATTTGATTGTCTTCATATTCAATTTCAATGTGCTGGTTACCACATTTCCCATTTAATAACCAGCAGTTTTCAAAATGAATTGAAGAAAATTGCTTTTGTTGAATATTATAAATGAAAAAACTTTCAGCAGGTAGAGAGTCTTTTTGTAAATCGACAACTGGCAATGACAGAAAATTTTGATTTTCACTCCACGAAAAGCCACTTTTACCAAAGCCAATCGCCCATAACGGATCGAAATCTATGTATTCATGATCACTTAAATTAGTTAAAGAAAATCTACAAATGCTCATGCCCATCCGCGGCTCAGCAAAGTCGTGGAAAGTCAGCCTGTAACTTTTATTAGGTGAATACTGTTCTACAGGATCATCAAACATAATATTGGTATCTTTAACTACCCTACCAACTTCTTATATTTCAACCTATGCGGCGTCACATCTCCCACTCGTTTTTTGCGATTTTCCTCGTATGCGGTGTAATCGCCTTCGAAGAAATAAACCTGCGAATCACCTTCAAATGCCAGGATATGGGTACAAACACGGTCGAGGAACCAACGGTCGTGGCTGATGATCACGGCGCAGCCACCAAAGTTTTCCAGGGCTTCTTCGAGTGAACGTAAAGTGTTTACATCGATGTCGTTGGTAGGCTCATCGAGCAGCAATACATTCGATCCTTTTTTTAATGTGATTGCCAGGTGTACGCGGTTGCGTTCACCGCCGGATAACACGCCGACTTTCTTCTGCTGATCGGCACCGTTAAAATTGAATTTGGATACGTAAGCCCTTGAGTTGAGCGGCTTATTGCCTACCAGGATATTATCTAATCCGCCAGTAATGTTTTCCCATACTGACTTGTTTTGGTCAAGGTCATCGTGCAACTGGTCTACATAGCCCAAAGCAACGGTTTCTCCTACGCGGAAAGTACCGGCATCCGGTTTTTCCTGCCCGGTGATTAGGCGGAATAAGGTGGTTTTACCCGCACCGTTTGGCCCGATAATACCTACTATGCCCGCTGGCGGCAGCGAAAAGCTCAGATTTTCAAATAGCACCCTGTCACCATAAGCTTTGGTTACACCATTGGCTTCGATCACGACATTACCCAAACGTGGTCCGGGTGGGATAAACAGCTCCAGTTTTTCTTCACGCTCCTTAGTTTCTTCGGAAGCCAGTTTCTCATAGTTCGACAAACGTGCTTTGCCTTTAGCCTGGCGGGCTTTTGGCGCCATGCGCACCCATTCCAGCTCGCGCTCCAATGTTTTCTGACGTTTGCTTTCTGTCTTTTCCTCCTGCGCCAGGCGTTTCGCCTTCTGATCCAGCCAAGATGAATAATTGCCTTTCCACGGAATACCTTCGCCACGGTCGAGCTCCAAAATCCATCCAGCTACGTTATCGAGGAAGTAACGGTCGTGCGTTACCGCTATAACGGTTCCTTTATATTGTTTTAAATGCTGCTCCAGCCAATCAATTGATTCAGCATCTAAGTGGTTGGTAGGCTCATCCAGTAACAACACATCTGGTTCCTGTAACAGCAGGCGGCACATCGCCACACGACGGCGTTCACCGCCGGACAGGACCGATATCTTGGTATCCGGCTCAGGACAACGTAGTGCATCCATCGCCCTTTCGAGTTTTGAATCGAGCTCCCAGGCGTTAACGGCATCGATCTTATCCTGCAATTCGCCCTGGCGTACCATCAGTTTATCCATTGCATCCGGATCGCTGTAAACTTCCTCCAGTCCAAACTTCTCATTAATCTCTTCGTATTCTTTCAATATAGCAGTGATCCCAGCTACGCCTTCTTCCACTACCTCTCTCACTGTTTTATTTGGATCGAGCTCAGGTTCCTGTGCAAGGTAACCAACGGTATATCCCGGCGAGAATACCACTTCGCCCTGGAATGATTTATCCAGTCCAGCGATAATCTTTAATAAAGAAGATTTACCCGAGCCATTCAGACCGATCACACCGATCTTGGCCCCATAAAAAAAGGATAGGTAAATATTCTTTAAAACCTGTTTTTGCGGAGGATATATCTTGCTCACTCCGGCCATTGAAAAAATGATCTTTTCGTCTGCCATATTTTATAATTAGTGATTTAGTGAATTATTGAATGAGTGATTTGAAGAGTTATTGAATGTGAAAAGTTTATTCACTAATTCGCTAACTCGCTAATTAGCTCAGGTCACAAATATGGTTCAAAATTGATGGAATAGCAATTGATAAAATAAATGTTTGACTATACGGTTTAATAAATTCGTGCAAAGTGTTCTTATCATAGTACAGTCCTTTCTTGATAAAAACCACGCCACTTTTTTGAGATTTTGCGACCAGAGATGTAATTAACTATTGCATAATTATTTAAATTAAAAATAAATTCGGTTCAGATAAAATTCCGTTAAGGCATAGTTTTATCGTATGTATAGGCAATTAACCAAAATGTTAACCTTTTAAATTTTTTAGTTATGCCTACCACAAAGAATCCCGAAATTACAAGGGAAAATGAAAACTCAAGACGAATGGGAGGACAACAATCTTCAGGTTCATCCGGTAACAGCAGTCGCCAAAAAGGCAACGAAAAAAGCGGCCAAAACAGGCAACAGGGTAATCAAAACTCCAGGAGCCACCGTTGAAATGGTTAAGACACAGCAGTGATGCTGTATGACAGCATGGATCATTTGATCCAAAACGGGATTTGTAATTAACAGGTCCCGTTTTTTTTTACCACTGATTTACATGATTACTCGATTTTGCTGTTTTCATCCACGCACATCTGCATATCTACTCATCTGCACATCCAACAACTATTATGCACGCATAGCTTTTAACTATTTTGATTAGCTTTGTGGTATAAACACCGCTAATGGAAACCATTGCACCCTACCATTCCAAAAATAAGATACGTTTTGTAACTGCTGCTTCGCTGTTCGACGGGCATGATGCAACTATTAATATTATGCGCCGCATTTTGCAGTCTTCGGGCGCTGAGGTAATCCATTTGGGTCACAACCGTTCGGTGGATGAGGTGGTGAATTGCGCTATACAGGAAGATGTGCAGGGTATTGCTTTGACCTCGTACCAGGGCGGTCATATGGAGTATTTTAAATATATGTTCGACCTGCTGAAGGAACGCGGTGCAGGACATATCAAAATTTTTGGCGGTGGCGGTGGTGTAATATTGCCGGAAGAAATCAAAGAACTTCAAGATTATGGCATTGCACGTATTTATTCGCCCGACGACGGCCGAAGGATGGGGTTGCAAGGCATGATAAACGATATGCTGCAGCAATGCGATTTCCAGACAGTGGCTAAACTTAATGGAGAGTTAAAACATCTGCCTGAGAAAGACCCAAAGGCGATTGCGTCACTGATCACATTAGCGGAAAATCAGCCGGAGCAGTTTGCAAAGGCAGGCGATGTTAAACACAAGAAAACCACGCATATTCCTGTTTTAGGTATTACCGGTACAGGCGGCGCAGGTAAATCATCCTTAGTCGATGAGTTTGTCCGTCGCTTTTTGATGGAAACGGATAAGACGCTGGCCATTATTTCTGTCGACCCCTCCAAACGCAAAACCGGCGGGGCCTTACTGGGCGACCGCATCCGGATGAATTCGATCAATAACCCAAGGGTATATATGCGCTCACTGGCTACACGGCAGGCTAACCTGGCGTTATCTAAATATGTGCAGGAGTCGATAGACATATGTAAGACCGCAGGTTTCGATCTGATCATTATCGAGACATCAGGTATCGGGCAATCGGATACTATGATCACCGATTATTGTGATCTTTCACTTTATGTAATGACACCCGAGTTTGGTGCAGCGACACAGTTGGAAAAGATCGACATGCTCGATTTCGCTGATATCGTAGCGCTTAACAAATTCGATAAGCGCGGTGCTTTGGATGCTCTGCGTGATGTGCGCAAACAATACAAGCGCAATCACCACTTATTTGAGGCGAAAGATGAAGACTTGCCTGTTTTCGGTACGATGGCCTCACAGTTTAATGACCCGGGCATGAACAATCTGTTCGAAGCCCTGATGCGGACCATTAAAGCCAAAACAGGTGTGGATTTTATTGGCAAAAAATATGATGCAGCCGCTCTGCACTGGGGCGAATCGGAAAAGATATTTATCATTCCGCCTGACCGTACACGATATCTGGCTGAAATCGTTGAAAGCAGCCAGGCTTATGATAGCTGGGTGAATGAGCAATGTAAGATTGCGCAGCAGCTATACCAGGTGAAGGGGGCGATGGCTTTGTTAGAGACGCAAAGTATTGCGTCTCTACAAGATATATATAACCACCTTGAAGGCCATCTGCACCCTGAATGTAAACGATTGCTAAATGAATGGCCGGACACGGTAAAAAAATATAAGGCTGATGATCTGATATACAAAATCCGGGACAAGGAGATACGTCAGCCGCTCTTTTATACTTCGCTTTCGCAACTGAAGGTGCCCAAGGTCGCCCTGCCGCGATATGAGGCCTGGGGCGACATCCTGCGGTGGCTGCTGACCGAGAATGTGCCGGGAGAGTTCCCCTACGCTGCCGGCGTGTTCCCGGTTAAGCGCGAAGGCGAAGACCCAACCCGTATGTTTGCCGGTGAGGGTGGTCCGGAGCGTACCAATAAGCGCTTTCACTATGTTTCGCTTGGGCAACCTGCTCACCGGTTGTCTACCGCCTTTGATTCTGTCACTCTTTATGGTGAGGATCCGCATACACGGCCCGACATTTATGGTAAAATTGGCAACTCGGGCGTTAGCATCGCTACTTTAGATGATGCGAAGAAACTGTACAGTGGGTTTGATCTCTGTCATGCCTCTACTTCAGTTTCCATGACCATTAACGGTCCGGCACCGATGCTGCTTGGCTATTTTATGAATGCGGTGATTGACCAGCAATGTGAGAAATATATTCATGAACATCAGCTGGAGCATTTAGTTGAGGCGAAGTTTAAGGAGTTATATGATGACAGGGATATCCCTCGCCCGCATTACGCTGGCAAATTGCCAAAAGGCAATAACGGTCTTGGCCTTAAACTTCTCGGCCTTACCGGCGACCAGGTTTTGCCTGCTGATGTATATGAGAAAATAAAGGCTAAAGCCATTGCTGCTGTTCGCGGTACGGTGCAGGCAGATATTTTGAAAGAAGACCAGGCACAGAATACCTGCATCTTTTCTACTGAATTTGCTCTGCGCATGATGGGCGATATTCAGCAGTATTTTATTGATAACAAGGTTCGCAATTTTTATTCGGTGTCTATCTCGGGTTACCATATTGCCGAGGCGGGTGCTAATCCAATTACGCAGTTAGCCTTTACGCTCTCTAACGGGTTTACCTATGTGGAATATTACCTGAGCCGGGGCATGCATATTGATGATTTTGCGCCAAACCTGTCTTTTTTCTTCTCAAACGGCATCGACCCGGAATATTCGGTGATCGGTCGCGTTGCGCGGAGACTGTGGGCAAAGGCCATCAAAAACAAATACAAAGGCAACGACCGTTCGCAGAAACTGAAATATCATATTCAGACCAGCGGCCGCTCACTACACGCGCAGGAGATCGACTTTAATGATATCCGCACCACGTTGCAAGCTTTATATGCCATTTACGACAATTGCAACTCGCTGCATACCAATGCCTATGATGAAGCGATCACCACCCCTACGGAAGAATCCGTTCGCAGGGCGATGGCCATACAATTGATCATTAACCGGGAATTGGGTTTGGCTAAGAACGAAAATCCGTTGCAGGGTTCGTTCATTATTGAAGAACTGACCGACCTTGTGGAACAAGCCGTACTGACTGAATTCAAACGCATCAATGACCGTGGCGGAGTTTTAGGCGCTATGGAAACGATGTACCAGCGGGGAAAAATACAGGAAGAATCCCTCTATTACGAAACTTTGAAACATACCGGCGAATACCCAATTGTTGGTGTAAATACCTTCCGGAAAAAGAAAGGTTCGCCAACCATTACGCCGTCCGAAGTTATTCGCGCTACCGAGGAAGAAAAGCAATTCCAGATATCGGCATTAGAAGCTTTCCAGGAACGGAATGAAGATAAGGCTCCCGCTTTGTTAAAAGAACTGCAGGCAAAAGCCATCGCCGCCGGGAATATTTTTGAAAGCCTGATGGAGGTTTGTAAGTATTGTTCGCTTGGGCAGATATCTCATGCTTTGTATGAGGTGGGTGGGCAGTATAGGAGGAATATGTGAGGTTGGTGATTGAAAAAATGTTCTTATTTTTCGGCATCTTATCACATTCATATGGCTGAAAAAACAATTTCTATCCCATTCGATTACAACAATTTCGTAGCTAGCCAAAGAAACATTTGGTTATATTCCCTTAAAAAGGTATTAGATGGTTATATTATTTATAGCGCTATAACAATTATCACTCTTGCAATCGGCATAAAAACTGAATTAAAAGATCCATTCCCATTAACAACAATTATTGGTTGTATATTACTTATTTATATTTCAATAAAATGGCACGGATTATATAAAAGCAAAGAGAAGTTTTTTAAAAGAACGAAAAACCTAGCGAAACGCTACGAGCAAAATGCTATTGATGGAATTTTCGTTTTCCGTGAAGATAAAATTGAATATAAAGACACGGAAAAAGAATATCGGTTGAATTGGTCATTGTTTAAACCATATATTATTTTCAAAGACTATATATTGTTGAAAGCAAAAGACACCGATACAGTATTCTTTTCATTTGGCAAAAATGAAATGAGCAGTGAAGATTATTCCGAACTTTGTAGTATTTTGAAAGAACGAGTGGGCTTCAATGAAATGCGCAAATAAACTCTTAGCCCATGCTGTTGCTATCCAGATGGTCCGCAAAATAATTCTTGCCTGTATTTTTTTATTTTTTTCAGCGATTGTATCAGCACAGGGTACCATCCCTCCTACCGCAAAAAAACTCATCAAATGCTATCCTGATTTCATTGCTGGCTTCTCAGACAACCACTTGCTATTTAAAGATGGCACACGCATGGTTTGGGACGACGGCATAAAAAACAAATCATTCAAAGATCTGCTCGAAAAGCCTGACCTGAAGGATATGTTCGCGCAAGCATACGCTACCGGGGAATTAAAATCACCGCCTGCTAAAAACGTTGATCCGGGCAGGGTGAGGAATGAAGCTTTTTTTATGAAGATCT